>Ga0307477_10004537_pt1 | contig 10079 bp, 9 predicted proteins | sample atmos_gasesECM2C_FD_203316 | JGI IMG/M metagenome (GOLD analysis project Ga0307477, IMG submission 203316) | Hardwood forest soil microbial communities from Morgan-Monroe State Forest, Indiana, United States - atmos_gasesECM2C_515 | ecosystem: Environmental > Terrestrial > Soil > Temperate... | reverse complement strand
CGAGCCGGCGTCGAAAGCGCCGGATCTCAGGATCAGTCTCGCGGATGATCGGAGCCGTGTGCTCGTAGAAGTCGCTCAACGCCGACGCCAGTTGGAACGCGTACGTCGTGAGCAACGTCGGCGCGAGCGACGTCACGGCCTCCGCGAGCACGTAACGGTAGCCGTCGATGCGGTGCAGCAGCGCCCGCTCGACTGGTTCGATTGATGCGGGAACGACAAGCTCGTCGCCGTCGTCCGTCACCTTGCGAAGGATCCCGGACGTGCGTGCGTGCGCGTACTGGAGGTACACGCCGGTGTCGCCGGTCACGCGCAGGGCCTCGTCAAAGTCGAACGCGATGATCTGGTTCAACGAGAACTTCAACAGGTAATACCGAATCGCTCCTGCGGCGACCAGCTGCGCGGTCTCGAGGTCCAGCGCTTTGTCCTTCAGCCTGGCGATCGCTCTGTCGAGCAGTTCGTCGGCGCGCACCTCGATGCCGCGCCTGCCGCTCAGTGCATAGAGCTCACGGCCGTCGTCGGTTTCGACACCGAGCTCGCGCGCGGCCCCGGGCGACAGCGCCACCACCTCGTATGCGAGATGAACGGAGTTGTCTGCCTCGCTCTGATACCCGAGCCGCCGCAGGGCGCGCTGCACGATCTGCTGCGGATACGCCTGACGCGCGTCGATGACGTTGATGACCCGCCGGGCGTGCCCGAACGTGGCGGGAACCTCGTCCGGGTGCGCGTGCGTTGCTGTGCTGACAACCGGCCCGGAGTTCCACGGGTGATAGTGAAAGTCCCGGGCCAGCAAGCCGAACTTCCAGAGCTGGTACGCGATGTCCTTCGCCGTGTAGGTGGCGATCCCGTCCGACTTCACCAGCACCTTGGTCTCGTCGTCTTCGGTGCCGGCGTCGTCCCCCTCCGGCGGCATCACCCAGCAGCCGGCGTGCTTTCCCTCCTGCACGAAGACAATCGCACCGGCCTCGCGAAGCAGCTCGAACGCCTGGCGCCAGAAGCCGAGACCGATGATGTCGGACTCCCAGGTGAGCAGGTCGTACCCGATGTCAAAGCGGCGCATCGTGGCGAGGTGCGCATTGACGATCCGTCGAGCGAGGTCTTTCACGAAGACGGCCATATCGTTGCTGCCGTCCTCGATCGCGCGCAACACTTCGACGCGCTGCTCCAGCAGTGACGGGTCGTCTACGTATCGCCGGCTCACCTCGACGTAGACGCGAGAGCAGTACCGATCGAAGGGCTCGCCGTCGCGCTCCGGGATCTGCAGGACGCGAATGCCGACGACGACGTCCGCCACCTGGACGCCGGTGTCGTCGATGTAGTTGTTGACCTCGACAACATGACCGGTGCGCCGCAGCGCGCGCGCCACCGTGTCGCCGATGCACGCGTTGCGCAGATGGCCAACGTGGGCCGCCTTGTTCGGGTTGGTCCCGGTGTGCTCGACGATCGTCTTCCCGGAAACAGAGGAGTAGCCGGGCGGCAGCTGGATGTCCCCTGACGCCAGCTCCATCGCGGAGTCGATGACCGCACGCGCCCACACGCCGTCGTTGAGCCGCGCGTTGACGTACCCGGGGGGCGAGACGCTCCACTCCGCCACCATGCTCAGAGCCGCGGCGTTCAGCTTGTCTCGTAGATCGTCGGCGATCTCCATCGGAGAGCGGCGCAGCACACGCGCCGCTCGAAGCGGAGCGGGCGTGGACCAGTCACCGAACTCAGGCCGCGCCGACGGCTCTACGATCGGGTCCACCTCGTCACCAACTCCCATCTCACTGAGAGCCGCCCGAACTGCCGCGGACAGCATTGCGCGCGCGTCGACCATGGGCTGGAAGCGTAGCGGGGGACGTCGAGAAACGCCGAAATCGAGCACCGGCGCCGCTGGACGGGTGACAATGCCCCGCCGTGGAGTTGCACCAGTGCGTCATTCCCGCTGCCGGGCTCGGCACGCGCTTCCTGCCCGCGACCAAGGCGGTGGCGAAGGAATTGCTCCCAGTCCTCGATCGCCCGGTCATTCAGTGGGCTGTCGAAGAAGCGGTGGCCTGCGGCGTCGACGAGGTGATCCTGGTCCTCGCTGAGGGCAAGGACGCTGTCGCTGATCACCTCCGTCCCGATCCCGAGCTCGAGCGGATTCTCGCGGAGCGCGGCAAGCAGCAGGAACTCGACCTGGTGCGCCAAGCGTCGAACCTTGCCAAGGTCACGGTCGTCCGCCAGCACGAGCCACGCGGCCTCGGCGACGCGGTGCTCTGCGCCGAGCCTGCCTCCGACGGCGGCTGGCTGCTCTGCATGCTCCCCGACGATCTCTCCGTCGGCGAACGCCCCATCCTCAAGCAGGTGGCTGAGGCGCACCGCGATCTGGGGACGCCGATCCTTGCGCTCGCGCGCAGACCCGGCGAGATTTCGCGGTACGGTTGCGCGGATGTGGCAGAGACCCGTGGGCGGCTGCACCGCCTCCGCGGCCTCGTCGAAAAGCCGAAACCGGAAGAGGCGAAGAGCGACCTCGCCGTGATGGGACGCTACGTGCTGCCGCCGGAGATCTTCCCGGCGCTGCGGGCCACCAAGCCCGGCGCGCTGGGTGAGATTCAGCTCACGGACGCGCTGGTCGCGCTGCTGAAAGAGCGCGACATCTGGGGAGTCGAGTTCACCGGTGAGCTGCTCGACGTGGGAACGCCGCCCGGTTGGCTGTCGACGAACGTACGGCTGGCGCTCGACCATCCGGCGTTTCGCGACGCAGTGCGTTCCGCGCTCGCGCTGTCTGCCGCATGAATCTGCTTCGCAGAGAGTGGGGGGCGGTGACGTTCGTCGTGACGGTGCTCATCGGCGCGATCGCGGTCGCGATCTCGCTGATCGTGGCGGGCGCGCACGCGCCGCCGGCCCCGCCGCTGCCCACGTGTCCCGTGTATACGCCGTACCCGTCGGCAACGCCAATCCCGAGCACGAGCTCCACGCCTGCCCCGGGCACAAGCCCGACGCCGACGCCCACACCAACGCCCGCGCCCACACCGACGCCGTTCAATCCCGCTCTGGCCAACTGCCCGACGCCGCCGCTGCCGCCGACGTCGCCCCCGACGCCGACGCCGAAGCCGGGCACCACCTCCACGCCCGCGCCGACGCAGATCGCGCCGACCCCGGTGGCGACGCCGCTACCGACCTAGCGCCACTCAGCTGCCGAAGAGCAGCAGGTCGCCGTTCATCGGCGAGATCGACGTGCGCTGCATGGCGAGGTCGACCACCGGCGGGTGTCCGGTGTCGATGCGGACCTCGATCTGCTCCGAGAGCCGTAGCCTGCCGATGCGAACGCAGTCGCGAAGAAACGTGAACGCGAGCGGACGCACCAGATTCCACAGGTAGCCGCGGCTCGCCGGCACGACCTCGTCGCCCTCCGGCGTCCCGAAGACGCCGCTGAGACTGCGGTCCCGGAAGGCCATGACGCACACCTCGTCGGTGAGCTGCATCGGTGGCGTCCACAGGTACTGCTCGTCGTCACCCGGTTGCGCAATGAGACGGTCCTTGTCCGCGAACAGCGCGAGGCGCTCGACGAGGATGTGCATCGGCTTCGCGGGGCCCTCGACGATCACAGGCACATCGCGAAGCGGAGCGGTTCGGTCCTGCGCCGGGTAGCGCGCGGTGAATCCGAGATCCTCGATGCCGCTGAACGGTGCGGGAACCTTGATGACCAGCTCGTCCATCGCAGTCAGACCTCCGACCCGACGGGGTGATCGATCGCCTCACCGACAGATCTGATGACCGCAGCGTCGATCTCACCGCGATCCTCACGCCGCTCCGGCGGGATCCACCGCAGTCCGAGCACCTCGTACACGCCGTGCTCGGATTCGCCCGCGATCCGCTCGCCACCGTCGGTGCGGAAAACGCCGTACTCGTTGAGCAGAAGGCCCATGCGCACTGCGCGCCCGCGCAGCCGCACGTTGTGCGCCTGCGAGCCCGTGAAGTACTGCAGCGCCGCGCCGAACTGGTCCCCCGCGACGGCGCGACAGTCCACCTGGAATCCCTGAGCGGCCTCGATCGAGCACTTGGTGTCGCCACGCAGCAGAACGCGCTCCACCTGCGGAAGAGCTGCAAACGCGGTGAGCACGCGGACCGGTTGACTCGTCGCGGCCACGATGTCGATGTCGCCGAGCATCTCTCGACTGCGACGAAACGAGCCGGCGACCTCGGCAGCGATGACCGAGGGGATATCTCGCACCGCGTCGCGCAACACAGTCGCCAGCGGCGCAACCTCGGCGCGCGGACGGCGGCGGTGTGCCCCCCGTTCCTTGCGCGCGTCGAGCGCTGTGACGATGCGCTCGATGCTCCGCGCGCCCAGCCGGGGTAGTCCGTCGAGCCCGCCGCTGCGGGCCGCGGCATCCAACTCCTCGATGGTCGTGATGCCCGCCTCATGCCAGATCAACGCGGCCGTGCGCGGGCCGACGCCCGGCAGCTCACGGATGGACAGAAGGGTCGGCGGCACCTCCGCCTCCAGCTTCTCGAGGTAGTCCAGCCGGCCGGTGCGCAACAGCTCGGCAACCTTCTCAGCGATTGCCGGTCCAAAGCCGGCGACGCCGAGCAGGCCTTCCTCGCGAGCGGCGATGTCCGTCAGCGACTCGCCGAGGTTCTCCACCTGCGTCGCGGCGAGCTTGTACGCGCGAACTTTGAAAGCGTTCTCCTCCCTGATCTCCAGCAGGTCCCCGATCCGCTGCAGGGTTCTGGCTACGTCGTCGTTGTTGACCATGAGCGCCCTCTTTTCGCGAATCTACCACACGCGTTTCTCATTGCGAATTCCCGCGTCGCGTGATTGCTACACTCGCGCGACCATGCTGGCGCTCGACGACGTTCGAATCCTCGACCTTTCGCGGCTGCTTCCCGGGCCGTTCTGCACGCTGCTCCTTGCTGACCTCGGCGCGGACGTCATCAAGGTCGAGGACGCCGACGGCGGCGACTATCTCCGCTGGATGCCACCACTTTCGGGCGATTACTCAGCGCTCTTCCACCAGCTGAACCGCAACAAGCGATCGGTCGTCCTCAACCTCAAGAATGCGCTCGGCCGTGAGGCATTCCTGCGCATGGTGGAAGCCTCGGATGTCGTCGTCGAGAGCTTCCGGCCCGGCGTCATGGAGCGGCTCGGAGTCGGCTACGAGACTCTGCGCGAGAGAAACCAGCGGATCGTACTCTGCAGCATCACCGGTTATGGACAGGATGGGCCATATCAGCAGCGTGCCGGGCATGACCTCAACTACGCTGCGCTCGCCGGAGTGCTCAGCATCACCGGGTGCGCCTCCGGCGACCTCGGCATGCCCGGCATCCAGGCCGGCGATCTCGGCGGTGGCGCGTTGGGGGCGGCGGTGGCGATCCTCGCCGCGCTGCACGAGCGCGAGCGCACCGGCGAGGGACGGCATTGCGACGTGGCGATGCTCGACGGCCTGGTGAGCTGGATGGGCCCCGAGGCGGCACGCTACTTCGCCACCGGCGAGGTGCCGCGGCCGGGCACGGTGCCGCTCAACGGCCGCCACCCGTGCTACCGCATCTACCGGTGCGCCGACGGGCATCTCAGCGTCGGCGCGCTCGAGCCCAAGTTCTGGCGCAATTTCGTCGACGCGATCGGGCTGCCTCACCTCCGAGACGACGGGCTGTCCGACGGCGAGGGCGCACAGCGTGTTGTCGCCGAGGTCGAGGAGCGCCTCATGACCCGCACGCGCGTCGAGTGGACAGCCGTTCTCGAGGGACGCGACGTCTGCTGCGAGCCCGTCCTCACCCTCGACGAGGTCTTCGCCGACCCTCAGGTTCAGCACCGGGGGCTGCGCGTCGCCGATGGCCAGGGCGGCCCGGAGGCGCAGTGCGGTCCACCCCTCCGGCTGATCGGAGAGCCGTTCGCGGTGCGTCGCGCCGCGCCCGGCTACGGTGAGCACACGCGTGAGCTGCTCGCCGAGTTGGCATACGATGACGACACCTTCAGCTCGATGGTGACTGAAGGCGCGACACTGATCCCCGATGAGCGCTCAGCCTGAACCGACCGCGCGACGTTCCGGTCGCCCGCCGCGCAGCAAGCGCAGCCTGCGCACGCGGGAACGGATCATCGCTTCGGCGACCGAGGTCTTCGCACGCTCCGGCTTCCACGGAGCGCGGGTCGCCGACATCGCCGAGCACGCCGGCATCGCGTACGGGCTCGTCTACCACTACTTCGACAACAAGGACGACATCCTGGGCGCGATCTTTTCGGAGCGGTGGTCGCAGTACGTCGCGTATCTCGCCGAAGTTGGCCGCATGCCGCTCGGCTTCCGCGAGCGGATGCGCCGGCTCGTGCACTTCTGGGTGGAGATCTACCGCCGTGAGCCGGACATGATGACCATCATGATCAACGAGGTCAGCCGGTCCTACGAGTTCCTGGAATCCCACGACATCGCGACGGTTCTGGTGGCCTTCGACGCCATCGAGGCCATCGTGAGCGAAGCGCGAGAGAAGGGTGAGGTCTCGCCGGACATCGACCCGCAGCTGGCCACGTACGTCGTGTTCGGCGCCGCGGAGATGGTGCTGACGGGCTACGTCCTGGGCACGCTGCGACGCGGAGATGCGGACGCCTTCGCGCGCGACGAGGAGCAGATGCTCGCGATGCTGCTCGACGGGCTGTCAGCCCGACCGCCCGCCTAGCACCGCGTTCTGCCACCACTGATCCACCTGGTCGCTCGTGGCATCGAGCGTGCCGCTGTTGTCGATCACCCAGTTGGCCCGCTCGCGCTTCTCGTCGATCGGCAGCTGCGCCGCGATCCGCTGCCGGGCAGCCTCCTCGCTGAGGCCGTCGCGTTCGACCAGCCGCGACAGCTGCACTGTGACGGGCGCGTAGACCAGCATGATCCCCTCGAACTGACCCTGCCGCTCGCCCTCGAAGAGCAGCGGCACATCCACCACCACGAGCGGAGCAGGCCCGGCAAGGGCTTCGAGCACCTGACGCGCCAGCAACTCCGCGATTCGCGGGTGGGTGATCCGCTCCAGGTCGCGTCGCGCAGCGGGATCGGCGAAGACGATCGCGCCCACCCGGCCGCGATCAAGGGTCCCGTCGGGCAGGACCACCCCCGGGCCGAACCGCTCGACGATCTCGGCAAACGCCGCCTCGCCGGGCTCGGCGACCCGGCGCGCGAGCTGGTCGGCGTCGATCACCTCCGCCCCACGCGCCGCGAGCAGGCGATCCACCGCGCTCTTCCCGGAGGCGATTCCACCCGTCAAGCCGATCAGCCGCATCGCGGCGACGGTACTCCTGTGCCGGGAGGCCGCAGGCCCCTTGATCCGGGAGGCCGCAGGCCCCTTGATACAGTGGCCGTGATGATCCGCATTTGGACCCCGCTCGTCCTCACGATCGCCGTGCTGGCGACCGCCTGCGGCAGCAGTGCCAACGCAAACAGCCAGCTGCCGGTCATCCAGTTCGTCGGCAACTCGACGTGCCCGACCCAGAATGCGACGCCGTATTTCACGAATGACGCCGGCAACCCCATTCCCCCGGGGGTGAACAGCTTTCCGCCGGTAGGCGAGGCGATCAACGAAATGCCGCACACGCACGTGCAGCAGGGCGCGCAGGTCACGTACAACCACACGCCACCGACCAGCGGATGCCACTACAACCTCGGCTACGGAATCGCCCCGATCCAGGCCGGCGCGTACAACGCCGTGATCCAGCCGCAGTACTGGGTCCACAACCTGGAGCACGGCTACGTGGTCGTCCTCTACAACTGCCCGACCGGGTGTGCTCAACAGTTCACACAGCTTCGCCAGTGGTACCACGGACTTCCGCCCGACCCGGCGGGGGCGGTTGCGTACGCGAAGGTCATCATCATCCCGTACACGCAGATGAGCGTCCCGTTCGCGGCGCTGTACTGGGACTGGTACGACCCGATCCCCGTGTTCAGCATCAGCGAAGTGCAGCGCTTCTATGCGAACCACGTCGGTCACGCGCCGGAGTCCGCTGGACCCTAGGCCAGCCGAGCCTCAGCTCGCGCAGGTCGCTCCAGACGCCCACGATGCGTCGCCGTGCAGGTACAACAGCCGCCCGGATGGATCGCTGAGCACACGCGTCCACCCGGTCGTGGAGTCGAGCGCCGCTGTCAGCACGCCCCGCGGGTACAGCACCGCCGTCGTGCCGCTCTGGGCGAGCAGCTGCGTCGCCGACGGCGCGGTGCGCGTGCCGGCTGCGATGCGCATGTAGTTTGTGAAGACGGGAAGACCCAGCGATATCGACTCTCCGTACTCGTACACCAGGGCGTGTGGGTACAGCCGGTGGACGATGTAGCCGGCACTCGCGTACTCCGCGAACACACGCTGCGGCACAGGCGAGCGAGCGAGCAGGTCCGCCGCGCACGCGGGATATGCCTGCGCCACGGCGGGCGACGCCGCCTCGGCCTTGAGCCGTCCGACGCTGACGCCCGCCGCCGTCGCGCCGACGCCGACCACCAGAGCGCCCATCGCCACCCCCATCGGAGTGACACGCCATCGGCGTTCGCGCCGCGCTGCTCCGACGGCCGCCCGGCGCGCTGCGAAACCGCGACCGACGTCGCCTGCCATGCCGATCCACGCCGGGGTGAGCACCGCGACGCAGATGGCGGTGTCGCGCACCGCCATCAGGGCAAGCGCGACTCCGGCGGCAGCGAGCAGCCCGTCGCGGAGATCGAGACGGCCACCGAGCGCGGGCAACATCGCGAACGTGACCAGCAGCGCGAGCAGTGCCCACAAGCCGGGATCGTGGAAGTTGGGGGTCTGCCATTCCACGATCGCCTTCTGGCTCTCAGTGGCGCTCACCGTGAGCGCGAAGCGGTAGAGAAACGGCCCGGCGGGGTTGAGGCACGCAGCGAGCGCTGACGCGCCGATCGCCAGCGCCAGGCGCCGTACGCGATCTGGTGCGGCGGCGGCATCCAGCCGCAACCAGCGCTTGAGCCCCTCCGCAGTGACGACCAGGACCAGCAGGCCGAGCCCCGCCACAAAGCCGGCGTGCAGGTTCGCCCACACCAGGAACACAGCCGGGAACAGCAGGATGCGACGGCCGCCCCGGCGCAGATACGAATCGGCGAGCCAGAGCGTCCAGCACACCAACGCGAAGGTGAGGACCTGCGGACGCGTGCCGAGCACCGGCTCCGCAGCTTTGGCGCCGAGCGCGAGGCCCAACGCGATCACGAGCGGTCCACCGCCGCGCGCCCGTCCGCGCAGCGCTATCGCCAGCATTCCGCTCCAGGCGGCCAGCCCCACCACGAGCGCGACGAGAAACAGCCCGCCGGCGGCAGCCATGACGGCAAATGAGACGTCAGACAGCCACTCGTGCGCCGTCAGCGGATTGCCGGCGGCCGTGTACGAGAAGAGGTCGCCCTTGGGCACCTGATGGTTGGCCAGGATCCACTGCCCCAGCCGCATGTGCCACCAGACGTCGGGATCGCTGAGCGCGTCGAATCCCACCGACGCGGTCGCCAGCGCCACGGCGGCGCAGAGCGCCCGGCGGGGATTGCAGAGCAGCTCCGCGACCCGTGCACCTGGTCGACGGCGCGCCGCGAGCGCAGACAGTTCCGGAGTGAGCACCGCCGTCATGCGCGGGGCAGCGTATCGGCGCGTCCGAATACGCGACCGCGCCGCGGCCGCCTGGCGACAGATTCGTATACTCGCTGCGATGGCCCGCAGTGCTCGGCGTCGCGCGCCTTCGCGGGTCCAGCCGGCGAGGGCGAGTCACTCTCCCCGCTCACAGGCGAGCGTCCAGACCAGCCGGCGGTCGATCGCGTGGCTGCAGTGCTTCATCGGGCTCGTCGTCGGCGAGGCCGTGCTGCTGCTGCTGAGCAACGTCGGTCTGCTGGTCGCGAACGTCTCGTTCGGCGCCGCCGGCGGACACCACGCCGACGGCGGCATCATCGGGGTGTCGACGCTGGTCGCGGTGATCGCGGGTGGCTTCCTGGCCGCCAAGCTGGCTGGCCACCACGGCTTGTATCAGGGGATCGTGGTCGGCTGCGGATTCATCGTCTGGGGTGCTCTCTTCCAGTTTCTTCAGGAAGCCAGCGTGGTGGCCAGCAGCATCAGCGCGGGCGGGCACACGCTGGTCGACCTGGGGCCGATGGACATGGGAAGCCTGCTCA
>Ga0307477_10004536_pt1 | contig 10080 bp, 13 predicted proteins | sample atmos_gasesECM2C_FD_203316 | JGI IMG/M metagenome (GOLD analysis project Ga0307477, IMG submission 203316) | Hardwood forest soil microbial communities from Morgan-Monroe State Forest, Indiana, United States - atmos_gasesECM2C_515 | ecosystem: Environmental > Terrestrial > Soil > Temperate... | reverse complement strand
GACGATCTCATTCAGGACATCGGAAAACTCGCGGGGACGCAAGGCAGGATCCCCGAAGCACTCTGTGCCAACCCTGAGGACAGGCACCCACCAACAACCGACTTCAACGGGCAGCGCGTAGAACAAAGTGGTCCGCGAGCCCGATAGGGCGGCGCCAAGCCAATCGGTGCTGCTTCCTTCGATTCGATGGATGGTAAGCACAATGTCGAATTGCTTCTGGTTCAACAGTTCCTCAAGTCCGCGCTGTGACCTGGCAAAATGGCACCGGCACCCTCTGCTTTCCAATTGTTTTCGAGACAGGGAGAACACCTGCGGACCATCACCAACAAGAAGAACCTCAACGGTGCCCTTCTCATCCAAAATGTCATGTATTCCTGAAAGGTGTGGCGTCGGCGAGAGTGTCTTCGAGCTTGTGGTTTTGAACAAAACCCTGTTCGCCTCCTAACCAAGGCCAAACTATTTTTTGCTTTCTGAAGTGAGGACGAGAGACTGCGTCGATTTATTCCCCTAACGCCTTCTAAATTCCGTACTCCTTATCTCCTTTTGTGGCTTGACTCAAACATTCGCCGCTGGGGGAATATTTGGCAACGAGCGGTGGTCAGAGAGTTGAAGACTGATTCGTGTATAGACGCTGCTAAGAGCCCAAAAATGAAGTTCTGGGACTAATTACGAGAAAGCCCTGTGCTGACCCAAAGCATCATGCGGAGCGCTGCGCCACGGAGTGTTGACGTAGTGCTTCTAGTCGAGGCAGCGATGGGAATGGCCCTGCTTGCCGGCGCCGTCCTGGCGCGGCGACGGCACTATCGCGCGCATGCCTGGTGCCAGTCTGCAGTCGTGCTGCTGAATCTGGTGGTCATTGGATTTGCGATGGCGCCTTCCTTCTATATCCAGCTGGCGCCGAAGATCCCGGAGGCCATGCGGAAATCGTATTACGCCATTGCCGTAGGACACGCGTCGCTGGGAGTAATCGCGGAACTGGCGGGTCTCTACATCATCCTGGCGGCAGGCACCCACGTTTTTCCCAAACGCTTGCATCTGAGGAATTATCGAGCCTGGATGCGCGCGACCCTCATATTGTGGTGGGTGGTCCTTCTGCTTGGCGTGGCGACATACGTCCGCTGGTATGTACATCCATAGTTATGTCACGCACACGGTCGATCCTGCCGCTCTGGTCCGCTCCTTAGTAGATAAAATCAAAGCGAAATATCTTCTCGATTCACCTAGATGTCTTGCTAGGAATATCCGACCCGCTCCGCGAGTCCTATTTTGTGGCTCGAGAATTTCGAGTTGAGGTTCCGGATAGCCGAACTTTCAGCCAGGAGATCACATGGCCGACTACACGATCATTCTGAAGCATCGGGAAGAAGTGGCCGAAGAAACTATGGCTTTCCGCTTTGACATCACTGGGACTGACTATACGTTCAAAGCCGGTCAGAACGCAGCGTTTACTTTGCTTGATCCGCCAGAGACGGATAGCGCCGGCAACACCCGAACACTTTCCTTTGCAAGTTCACCGAATGACCTCAGCTCAATAACCGTCGCGATGCGAATGCGAAGGAGCGCCTTCAAAAACAGCCTGAGAGCGCTTCCCTTAGGATCGAAATTGAGAGTGAGCTCTGCTATAGGTTCGTTCAGATTGCATACGGATGGCAGCAAACCCGCCGTCTTTTTAGTGGGTGGCATAGGCATCACACCGGTCCTCAGCATTCTTGCGCACGCGGCAGAGGAGGGTCTGCCTCACCAAATTTACCTTTTCTACTCTAATCACGACCCACGGAAAGTAGCCTTTCTTGACGAACTCCAAAGGCAGGAGAAAACAAATCCCGCGTTCACGCTCGTTCCTACTGTGACGATTCTGAACGGTTCCGTTTGGCCTTTTGAAGAGGGTCGGATCGATGCCGAGATGCTTGTCCGTCACATACCTGAGGTTCATAGGCCCGTTTACTACGTTTGTGGTCCTCCGGAAATGGTCGCAGTCATGCAGAAGCTACTCTCAGGCCTAGGTGTAAACGAGGACAACATCAGGAGCGAGGAGTTCGGTGGCTACTGATCTCTTTTACGAAAGAGATGGCGCCTGACATTATTAATCGACAGCCTGCCACAAATTGATTTTTGCTACATTTCGGGAATTTTTGGGCGCCGAATCGGTCTATGTAAGTGCAAGCGCGACTTCGGCCACTTTAGAACTGAATCGCTCGATGGCCGAGCACGCGCGTGAATCGTCAACTACCAAAGGGAGGCATGCCTTGAGATCGTTTAGAGCTACACGACTAGTATCGGGAATTTTGGTCACCCTGTTTTTATCCGGCCCGTCCTTCGCCCAGTACGGTGGTAGCACAGGTGCTGGATCGGCTCCGAGCTACGGCTCTGGCAAAGCCATTGGACTCGGAGTCGGCGCGGCGGCCGCAGGAGCAGGCGTCCTTTACTTGACTTTGCGCCACCGAGGCTTAGTAACCGGCTGCGTCCAAACTGGAAATGACGGACTGAGTTTCGTCGACGACAAAAAGCACCAAACCTATTCTCTTATATCCGGCAGTACCGATCTGAAGCCCGGCGAGCGGGTCGAATTGAAGGGCAACAAGTCGAAGGACAACGCGGGAACCGAAACCTTTCGAGCGAGCAAAATCGTCAAAAACCTTGGCAATTGTAGTATGCAGTCTGCCGTCAAGCGGTGACTAGGTCCAGGCCTTCGGCAGCAAACGCAATCCCCTGCGTCGGCCCATCCCGCTCTTCCAACAGCCAAATTGCTCGTTGTAGCACCTCGTCCCGTGCCCTGGAGTATGCGATAACGCATTCGATAGGTGCCGCGAGATTTTCGCCAGGTCGTCAGCTGATCGAAGCGCAACTCGGGAGAAGAAAGTTTCAGAGTCTCGCCCCGTAATAGGAAAGCACGACATCGCGCTCTATCTTTGAGACCTCTTGGAGTTTCTACAGCGTCCCATTGATCGTGCGTTGAGCCGGACCACGACACCGCGCCATCCGATACATCGGATTGCAGCCTGATTCATCGTTGCGCTTCCATTTGCCGCCGATTGAGATGGCATTGGTGAATCTTGCGCGAACAGGGTTATGGAAACGATCAAAGTGAGAACAAACGTTCCTAACAGAGCTTTCATTTCACGTCTCCTTGAGATATCGCCTCAGACGGTTAAATACATAGTGACAGTGACTGTATATGTTGTCACAATATCCGCATGCCGAAAATGCTCACGGACAATGAGGCTGCCGTCCGGCGCGCAAAGATACTGACCGCCGCGCGCTGGTGCTTCCTGAACTTCGGATTTACGAAGACGGCGTTCGAGGACATCGCCAAACGCGCCAATCTCTCGCGGACGCTGCTTTACCGGATCTTCAAGGACAAGGAGGAGATCTATCAGGCCGTCTTCGTGGACTGGCTGGTTTCCCGGCGCCCTGCTGCGAAGCTGGCGGCAAGGGGGCCTGCCAGCCCCTACGAGCGCTTGCTCAGCGTGTGCCAGTTGATGGCGCTCGAGCCCTGGGCCGAAATGGTCGGCACGCCCATGGGGAGCGAGTTCTTGGAGACCTGTGAGCTGATCGACCCCAAGAGTGAGGCGCTCTACCGCAAGGTCGTGTACGAATGCGTCGCTGCCATCCTGGGCGACGAAGCGAGCACAGAGGTCTTCCTCCTCGCGTTGGACGGATTGTTCGCGGACAAGCCCTCGATGGAGGTGCTGGAGGGACGGACGAAGCTCCTCGCAGCGCGCTTCGCTCCTCGCTCCACAAAGAAAGGACTGCAATCATGACAACGTCACCTGAAATCCAAGAGATCGTCATAATCACTGGGCCGCACTGCTGCCTCTGCTCGCGATCCTGCCCGACCGGATGCTCGACTGCATCCTTGCCACCGCTCTGCGTCCCCACTTTCCCAAGGAGAGCTAATGATGACCTTTGCACTCTTTTTCGAAGTCTTCGGGCGAACGATAGTCTAGCGCCGAGTGTAGCCGACACACGTTGTAATACCCCTCAATGAATTCTTCCATCCGCTTCCGCAGGTCTTCGAAGTCCCGGTAAGTGCTAGCGTGAATCTCTTCACGCAAATCATTGTTGTAGAGGTTGGGGCCGATTGGCGCGCGCGGCTTCGCCCCCGCTGGGTACAGGGGAAACCGACTTTTGATCACGGCTGTATTGCCGAGGCAAACAGCCCATGATTTTCTTAAAGGCTTTGGTGAAGGCGCTTGCGGATTCGTAGCCAAGCGACTGCGCGATTTCGGAAATGGAATCACCGGTATTCGCCACTCTGTCCGCGGCTAGCAGCATTCGCCACCGTGTCAGATACTCCATCGGCGACACCCCAACGGTCTCTTTGAACCTCAGCGCGAACGTCGATCGGGACATGCCAGCATGTTGCCCCAACTCCTCGACCGTCCAATCACGTGCCGGCTCATCGTGCATCGACGAAATCGCCACGCTGATTTGCTTATCGGATAGAGCAAAGAGCCACCCTACCCTCCCTTTCAAGCCTTCGGCCAGATGCAGACGCAAACCCTGAACCAGGATCATGTAGGAGAGTTGTTGTGCGACCAGAAAACCGCCTGGCTTCGGATTGCGCAGCTCCTCCCTCATCCGTTGCACACACCAGCGCATCGCCGCCTTTGCCGATTTTTTCCGGATGTGCACGATGGGCGGCAGTTCAGCAAAAAGGATATCGGCATGCTTACCAGTCAGGATAAAGTTCCCGCCGACTAGCAAGCAGTTGCCGCCGCCATTGCACGAGGCGATGCGACCATTTAGCGGGAACGGAAAAATCGTGGGAGCATCGACCGGTGTCAGCGTCAGATCGCTGGCGAGGCAACAAGCAAGCCCACGCGGCAAAAGAAAACAATCTCCCGCCGTAAGGCGCACCGCCTCAGGAACCCCTTCCACCGTTAGCCAGCACTGACCGGAGACTACGGCATAGTATTTAATGCTTTCATGCTGTGGGAACTTAATACAAAAGTCTCCGCCCAAATCAAAACCACCGGCCCTGTATGTGCGCGGTCTCAGCAGCGAGAGCACATCTGAGAGCGGATCCATAAATCTCTCCGGACGATCGAGCCAATACTACGGACTTTAAGGTTAGATCGTCTTGCTCCAGTAGACAATCTCATCAGGTGGCTGCGAAAGCGGCCAGGAAGCAAAAATCGTACCGAGGAATTCCGATGACTATCAACAACAACACATTACCCGCCCAGGCTGCGCTAGCGACCGAAAGCCGCCTCACAATGCTTGACCCAGGTGCGGGCTATATCATGACCATGAATATCTATACGGTTGCCCCCGAGCGGGTCGAGGAGGTGCTGGAGTATCTTGTGCGTTCGGCGACCGAGACTGTGCGATACGTGCCCGGCTTCGTCTCCATGAACTTCCACGTTAGCCTCGACCGCTCTCAGATCGTGAACTATGGCCAGTGGAAAAGCCGCGAGGCAATGGCAGCCGCACGCGAAAACCCCAAAATCGTAGCGCTCATGAGCGAGACCGCCAAGATCGCGGGCAGCTCCAAGCCGGTCCCATACGAGTTGCGGAGCTCCGTCGCGGCGGCCGGTCAGTAACGCCGGGATTCGTTCCGTTTAGGTTAGGGCCCCCGAGAAACCACGAAAAGGAGAACAGCATGACAAAGGAGAGCACTATGATGAGGGAAAACCAAGACATTAACCGGACCGCACACCTGCTCACGCTCATGAAGAAGGGTGACGCCGCATTCAACGCTCGCGACTTCGCAGCCGTGGACGCGATACATCACCCGGACATGGTCGCCTACATCACGGGCAACGCACAGCCGATCTACGGACGGGTAGCGCACGCTGCGGCGATGCAGCAAATGTTGCGCATCTTCCCCGACATGCACGTGTACAACGACCCCTACCCGATCCAGTTTGGAAGCGGCGACTGGATCACCGTCGTGACTCGAGCCACGGGAACCTTCACTGGGGATATGGTTCTGCCGGACGGCAAGGTAATCGCCCCAACGGGAAAGGCGTTCGACGTCGAGTTTGGCCAGACGGTCAAGTGGGACGGCGACCTGCTCGTCGAAATTTCCGCCTTCTGGGACGCCGCTCTGCAGGCCCGGCAGATCGGCCTCGGAAAATAGCCGGAGTCTCGGCGGGTTAGATTCGCAGGCCAACTGCCAGGAATCAAGTTGAAGAGCTTTTGTACTTATAAGCAGGATTATCATGCGAATGCCACTCATCAGCCGGATACTGTTCACATTGTCTGCTATTGGACTGACAGTGGGCGCACACCGCGCGGACTTGAGTCCAAGTCATCTGTTTAACGACCGCTGGCCACCGCACGCCAAATTCCGCACAGGCCAAACGCTATCAATGTCGGTGCTGCTCTCGGTGTTGACGGTTTTCTTTGCTTGGCGGAAGACATCAGACCGGCGCGAGGCCGTCCTTGCAACAGCAGGGTTTGCCGCTACATATTGGGTCACACAGGCGACGGCAATCTCGTATCCAAACACCGATTTTTACGATCCTGAGTTTCGACCAGCGCACCGCTCCAGATTGAGTCTTCCAGGGCAAGTGCCCTTCGAGATTGGTTTCCCTTCGGCGGTCGCGCTAGCAAGTTGGCTGGCCCTGCGTAAATCCGGTCAACGGTCGAATTGAACTGTTTAGAGCGTTTTCTTCGCAATCCGAGAGGAACTTCACCTGTAAGCGTGTAAACTCGCGTCGCGGGGAGCAGAACCAAGTTGGGATCTTCCGGCACAGATGGGGGGATCGCAGCCCCACCCGTTGCAATTCTCAACGAGCGATATTAAGGTCGTCTCAGCGACATCAGCGAAGCGGAAACGAGGAAAATCCTTGTCACGCAGAACTGGTCAAGATGGCCATATCGAGGAAAGTGGTACGTAGTGCGCTACTGGAAGGACATCGCTGGGCAGGAGAAGCGACAGCATGTGCGCGAGCGCATCTGTCCCATTTTCGGGCCCGGTAGTCTCTCCAGAAGCGAACGCAAGAGAAAAGCTAAGGAAATAATTCAATCGAGCGGAGTTGACACAGTCGAGTATTTCACCGCCGTGGTAAAACCGAACCCGACTGGCGTCACATTTCGTGAGCAATCCGAAGTCTGGTTGCAGAACAGCCAGAATCGCAAGCGCAACCCGATTGGGAACAGTTATGCGGTAACGATTCAGGGAGCCCTCGACAAGTGGATTCTCCCTGTTATCGGCGACGTCCCTCTCGGGAGCGCGGACAATCTCACCGTCAAGCCCCTTATCGACAAGATGTCTGCCGCAGGTCTGTCGGCCCGAACCATCAACAAATACGTTGAGTTTGTCCAGCAGACCGTGGCGTCGCTGAAAGGCGCGAATGGTGAGCCTGTTCACAAGAGAGTCTGGGATGCCGAAACGATGGACCTCCCCGTTGTGGAGCATTCGAAGCAGAAGCGCCCATCGCTCAAGGCAGACCCGATTTCGAAACTCATTCGCGGGAGCAAGGGCCAAGAACAAGCACTTTACGTTCTGCTCGCAGCCACCGGAATGAGGATATCGGAGGCTCTTGCGCCTGAGACAAAACACTTCATCAACAAAGGACGCACCATTGCAGTCGAGCAACAGGTCGAAAAGGACGCCCCGCGCATTGTTCTTCATCTCAAGACGAATGCCGCGAAGCGAGAAATCGACCTGCATCCCGACATCGCAGAGTACCTGCGCAAATACATAACCGGTAAGATGGGGTTGCTGTTTCACACGGCAAACGGGACGCCCTACCTTAACAACAAACTAGAAGGCCGCTGGCTCACTCCCCGACTTATAAAGATGGGACTGGACCAAAAAGGAATGGGCTGGCACGCGTTCAGGCGATTCCGCAAAACATGGTTGCGTGGACAACGCTGTCTGGAGGACATCAATAATTTCTGGATGGCGCATCGTCCGCAAACCATGTCCGAACTCTACTCACATCTTCACGAGGAATTGCAATTACGACTCGATGAAGCTGAACGAGTGGGCTACGGATTCGCTCTTTCGGCGTCCAAAGACGCTTCTGTTGTACCGATTGTCCCGAAATCGCAGCAACAAAATGGAGCAGAAGTTGCAGCGTAAGTGTCTCAGAATGTTAGTAGTGCCGTAGAAGTGGGCGTGTAGCTCAGTTGGCAGAGCACCTGCTTTGCAAGCAGGGGGTCGGGGGTTCGAGTCCCCCCACGTCCACCAACTTTTCAAGAACTTGTGGCATCGGTTCGGGCTCGATCCCTCGTTTTGTAACGAGTCACGCAGCCAGCCTTTCACTAGATTCCGAGCAGGTTGGGGTGAATCTTCTGGTAGCCGTGCTCGGTGGCCCAGAGGTCGAGGGGAATGATGGCCAATTCGTCAACGACAGGCACGGCGTGCCCATCCTTGGTTAAATCCGCCGTTTTGATGTAGCGCCGGCAGGTCTCGCAGGCTTCCACGCGCATATAGTCGAATTCTTTTGCGGAGTATACGGCGAGCTTGTGCGGATCCTCTTCGCCGCACGCGGCGCAGGCAATTCGGCCGTAATCCCATTCCTCCGCGCATAGCGAACAGATCAGGGACCGTTTTCCACCATCGCCCTCGGGCCGCAACGCGCCCACCTGCGGTTTGCTGCCGCATAAAGCGCACGTCGATGCCATGCCCTCGCGCGGACTCCATTCGCTGTGGTCCGCGAGATATTCGGCATAAGGTTGGAGGAAAAGCCATGAGACGAGCTCTTCCGCGGGTTGCAGATTCCCGCCAGCCGAGTCGCGCTCCCAAAACTCCTGAAGAATCCCCTGCCAACGGCCGGAGCCGCGCGAGCGCAATTCATGCGCCGAGCGCGCCAGCGGAGGCGGCGCAATTTCTTCGAGCGCGGAAACGAAACCAGCAAATCTCGGCAAAAGGATAAAAGCATCGAATTCGTCTCGCAGCGTGCCGGCGCGCCGCTTCCGCTTATCGTTTCCGCATTCTGCTTTGATTTCCGCGTAGAGGGATTTCTGAAATCGGGCGAGGCGCTGATAGAAGCGGAGGCCTTCCGAGGCGAACGGATAAGAAGAGGCTAACTCGCTCGCGCGCCAGATGCGCGCATCCCACATGGCGAGCTCATTTTCTCGCCGCGGCATCTCGCAGCAAGTGCTCATACCAGAGACGGTGATAGCGTTTCGCCCAGCCCCTCGAAACGTCGCCGCGAATCACCGAGCCGAAGGCGCCGCGTTCCATGGCCGTCCCCATGTAGACGTGAATGATGAAAAGGCCAATCGTAAGCAAGGCACAACTCGCATGGACGAGCACGGCAGTGTAGCGGACGTAGCGAAGGCTCCACGGAATCAGATGGGGGAACCACAGAACCAGTCCGGATAGCAGCAGCAGGATTCCGCACCAGAAGAATCCCCAGAAGAGCAGCTTCTGCCCGGCGTTGAAGCGATCGGCCGAGGGAACCAATTCATCTTCATTGCGAATGTAATACTGGACGGCATGCCAGAATTCCTTATCGGTCTCCGTCTCGTGCATTTGCCCGCCCCACATCCCGTACATGAGGAATGTGGCGAATACGAAGATCAGTCCGAACCACGGGTGCAACTCACGCGAAATCGTAGCGCCGCCAAGCACGGCCGCGAGCCAGAAAAGCCACGGCGACCAGAACGCGAGTCCCGACAGCAGCAGATATAGATACGAAAACCCAGCCAGCCAGTGGACCAGCCTCTCGTGAAACGAGTAGCGAAGGACTCGTCCATTCGCCAGGATCGGCGTTGAGCTCATGGTCTGCTCCGTTGCTCAGGGGCGCCAGAACGCGGTGGGGCGCCCGCCGGCTGCGACGTTTCGTCGTCTGGTGGGGCGTCTTTTGGTCCGAAGCGGAGGTAATGGGCGAAGACTCCAAGCAGACCGCCGATCATGGCGATGTTGCCGATCCACTTGAGAGGCTTCTTCCAAAGACTGACCGCCCATGGGACGTGCGGATCTTTCGGGAGGCCGCCGTAAAGTTCGGGCTTGCTGGCATCATGAAGAACATAGATAACGTGAGTCCCCCGAACTCCGGAGGGATCATAGACGCCGGCGTTTTCGAAGCCCGACACTTCACGAAGCTGTGTGGCTCTCGTTTCGGCAAGTGCTTTCATCTCGGGCTTGGTCCCGAAATGCAGGCAGCCGGTCGGACA
>Ga0307477_10004535_pt1 | contig 10083 bp, 9 predicted proteins | sample atmos_gasesECM2C_FD_203316 | JGI IMG/M metagenome (GOLD analysis project Ga0307477, IMG submission 203316) | Hardwood forest soil microbial communities from Morgan-Monroe State Forest, Indiana, United States - atmos_gasesECM2C_515 | ecosystem: Environmental > Terrestrial > Soil > Temperate... | reverse complement strand
CGAGCTGACCATCTTCAAGTCTGTCCCGGCCGGTGACCTGGCGGTGTTCTCACGGCAGCTGGCGACGATGATCTCATCCGGGCTGTCGATCCTGCGGGCGCTGTACGTGCTCGAGGAACAGACCGAGAACAAGTTCCTCAAGGAGACGATCGTGCAGGTGCGCAAGGACGTCGAGGCGGGGATGTCGCTGAGCGGCGCGATGGAAGCCCACCCGAAGGTCTTCAACCCCCTGTTCGTCGCGATGACGCGCGCCGGCGAGGCCGGCGGCCTGCTCGAGGAGTCGCTGCGCCGCGTCGCTGACCAGCTGGAGAAGGACGCCTCGCTGCGCCGCCAGATCCGCTCGGCGATGATCTACCCCGCGCTCGTCATCACCTTCGCGATCGCCGTGATGATGGCGCTCGTGGCCTTCCTCGTGCCGGTGTTCGCCGGCGTCTTCAAGCAGTTTGGCGGCGAACTGCCCGCGATCACACAGGTCTCGGTGCTCATGTCGAAGATCGTCACCCACTACTGGTGGGCGATGTTCGCGAGCGCCGGCTTGGTGGCCTTCTCGTTCATCAAGTGGAAGAAAACTTCGTGGGGCCGCCCGCAGTGGGATCGCTTTCGCCTGCACGTGCCGATGAAGATCGGCACGATCGTGCAGAACATCGCGGTGGCGCGCTGGAGCCGCACGCTCGCTTCGCTGACAAGCGCCGGCGTGCCGCTGCTGCTGGCGCTCGACATCGTCGGCAAGACCGGGGGCAACGTCGTCGTCGAGGAGGCGATGGCGGGCGTCATCGAATCGGTCAAGCGCGGTGGCACGCTCTCCGAGCCACTGTCGAAAACGACGATCTTCCCGAAGATGGTCACGCACATGGTCGGTGTGGGCGAGGAGACAGGCGCGCTTGACTCGATGCTCGCCAAGATCGCGGACTTCTACGAGGACCAGGTCGAAGCGTCGGTGAAAGCGCTTACCTCGATCCTCGAGCCGATCATGATCATCGTGATCGGCTCGATCGTCGGCTTCATCGTGATCTCGATGTACATGCCGATGTTCACGGTGTACAACCACATCGAATAGCCATACACGACGCATCTCTCGGAAGCCGGCGGCTGGACGGTTCCTGCCGGTCTTATCCCGCAGCGGGAGGGTCCTCGCCGACCAGCAGGCGCCCGTCGCGCGCTCCCAGCCAGCGGCGCCCGTGCAGCAGCTCGATCAGCTCCTCGCCGACCAACTCGCGTCGCCAGCCCGCGAGCGTGCGCACCTGCGCGCGCTCGCCCGTGCGCTCGCCGACGACGATCGCCTGCAGGTCCGCGCGCGCGGCCAGCAGCTCGTAGGCCAGGTTGGCCTCGCGCGCGCGCGAGCGCACGAGCGCCTCGGAGAGCGCGATCAGGGGCGCGTCGCGCGGCTCGGGCGGCGGCGGGCGGCGCTCGGCGCTCACCGGCACGGCCTCGCGGCGCTCGCCGCGCTCCACGGCCGCCAGCACCTCGGCGCCGCGGCGGCGCAGGTTGGCCTGTGGGACACCGCGGATCTCCTGGAGCTTTCCCGGCGATCGCGGACGGCGCTTGGCGATCTCGACCAGCGCGCTGTCGCCGAGCACGCCCTGCACCGGTCGGTCGCGCTCGGCGGCGGTGCGCTCGCGCCACTCCACCAGCTCGCGTGCGACGGCCTGGCAGGCCGGGCTGAGCGAGCGCACGCGCGGCAGTCGCTCGAACACGGCGTCGAGGTCGCGCTCGTCGCTGACGCGCTCGAGAAAGCGGCACTCTTCGCGGGCCCACTCCAGCCGCTCGACCGCGCCCAGACGGCTCTGGATCTCGATCGCCAACTCGATCAGGTGCGCGACGTCCTCGTTGGCGTAGGAGAGCTGCTCGGTCGACAGCGGCCGCGCGTCCCAGCGGGTAAAGCTCGCGCTCTTGCCCACGCGCAGACGAAGCAGCTGCCCGAGCAGCGTCTCATACGAGCACTGCGCGGCCATGCCCAGGAAGCCGGCGGCGACCTGGGTGTCGAACACGTTGCGGACCTCGCAGCAGAGCGCGCGGCGTAGCAGCGCGATGTCCTGGCGGCCGGCGTGCACGACGATCTCCACCGCCGGGTCGGCGAGTAGGCTCGCGAGCGCTTCGCGCCAACTCGCGTCGCCCCCGGGCACCTCTGCCGCGAGCGGGTCGAGCAGCTCGATCTGCAGGCCGCGGGCGTCGGCGATCGCCAGCTGGACCAGGCACAGCAGCGTCCGGTAGCGCCCCTCGCCCATGAACTCGGTGTCGAGCGCGAGCCGCCCGCTGGCGCGCGCGCGCTCGGCCATGTCGACAAAGCTCGCCGGGGTGGGAGGGTGCCGCTCGCCGTCGGCGCGGGTGCCGGTCATCCCGCCTATCCTCGCGGAAAAGCTCCGCCGCCGCCACATTGCGGGTACTTCAGTCCGTCGCCGTGCCCTCGGAGCCGCCCGCCGCCAGCCAGAGCGCAAAGCAGGCGCCGCCGCCAGCCGGCTCGTTCGCGCCCGCGGCGGCGCGCTCGGCCGCTGCGAGCAGGGTCAGCGAGCCGCCCATTCGCGTCGCCAGCTCACGCCCGATCGCCAAACCGAGCCCGAAGCCGCCGCGCCCGCCGCTGTGGCTGCCGCGCTGGAAGCGCTCGAAGATCAACTCGCGCTCGCCGGGAAGCACGCCGGGCCCGTGGTCCTCGACGGCGAGCGAGACCCAGTCCTCGGCACTGGCGATGGCGATCGTGACGGCGCTGGCGAGGGGGGACACGTCGATCGCGTTGTCGAGCAGGATCCGAACGATCCGCGCGATCGCCCCCGGATCGCCCAGCGCCCAGCGCGCGCCCGGCGCCGGCAGCACCTGCAGCTCCACGCCCCGCTCGGCCGCGCGGCGCTCGAATTCGGCGGCGACGGCGCGCGCGAGCTCGCCCAGCTCCACCGGCTCGCAGCGCAGCGGCAGCTCGGCGTCCAGGCGGCTGAGGTCGAGCAGATCGCCGGCCAGGCTCGACAGTCGCCGCGAGTGCTCGCGCGCGCGCGCGGCCCGCTCGCGCGCGTCGGCGAGGTCCAGGCGCTCGGGGCTCAGGTCGTCTTCGAGCAGCTCGAGCGTTCCGTCGAGCGAGGCAAGCGGGGTGCGCAGCTCGTGCGAGGCCGTCGCGACGAACGCCTGCCGCGCCTGCTCCTGGCGCCGCAGCCGCCTTTGCAACGAGACGAACGCCCGCGAGAGGTCGCCGATCTCGTCGTCGCGCGGATCCTCGTGCAGCGGCTCCTCCAGCCCGCGGCGCTCGAGCCGCCCGGCGGAGTCGCGCAGGCGCTCGAGCCGGCGCAGCAGCGTGCCGGTGAGTGCCAGCCCGAGCAGCAACGCGATCCCGAAGCCCGCTCCGGCGGCGACCAGGAACGCGTTTCGCACGACCTGCACGGTCGAGATCACGTACTGCTGGCGGCGCACCAGCACGACCGCGTAGGTCGCTCCGCCGCGGCCGATTCGCATCGGCTCGGCGACCACTAGTTCGTCGCCGACCAGCGTCTGCCGAGCGTGCCCGGAGTCGAGCGCGCTGCGGGCGAGGGCGTAGTAGTTGATGGGCGCGTCGATGTCCTCCTCCGCCGGCGCGTACACGGTTGTGAGCCTCTGGTCGAGGATCGTGACCTCGGCGCCCGAGCGGCGGCGAAGCAGCCCGACCGTCAACTCGAGTTCGCGCGGATCTGGCCGACCGGTGGCGGGGTCGGTGCCGACCTCCGCGAGCTCCGGGCGCGCCGCGGAGATCGCGGCGAAGACCCCGGCCGCGCCCTGGTTGCGCAGCCGCTGCTCGAGCGGCGAGAGCAACGCGAGCGCCGCCACGGCCAGCGTGACAGCGCTCGAGAGCAGCAGAGCTGCGAACACGCGCGGGCGCAGCCCGAGCACGTGCCTTCGTCCGCGATGCGGCTCGGGCTCGCCGCTCGCGCCGTCGACCGCCGGCGCGCCGTCGCGCTCCCGCGCGCGCCCGGGAGAGGGGATTCCCTCTGCGCGGCTCACGGCTCCTGGAAGCGGTACCCGGCGCCGCGCACCGTCAGGATCAGCTGCGGCTCTTCCGGTCGCTGCTCGATCTTCTCGCGCAGGTGGCGGATGTGCACGTCGATCGCGCGCGGGTCACGGTAGGCGGAGTCCCCCCAGATCGCGCGCAGCAGCTCCTGGCGGTTGAACAGCCGGCCCGGCTCGGACATCAGCTTGGCCAGCAGCTCGAACTCCGAGAAGGTCAGCCTGATCGCCTCGCCGTTGCTGTGGACCTCGCGGCGAGCGCGGTCGAGCGCCACCGGCCCGACGTTCAGCTGCTCGTGGCCGAGCGCGCGCGGCCCGCTGCGGCGCAGCACGGCGCGGATCCGGCTGCGCAGCTCGGCCAGCCCGAACGGCTTGGTCACGTAGTCGTCGGCGCCGGCCTCCAGGCCCTGCACGGCGTCGGCCTCGGTGTCGAGCGCCGTCAGCATGATGATCGGCACGATGTTGCGTTGCTCGCGCAGGATGCGGCAGACGTCGTAGCCGTTGGGTCCGGCGCCGAGCGCGACGTCGAGCAGGACGACGTCGAAGCGCTCGCTGCCGGCGATCGCGATCGCCGCCGCGCCGTCGGGCACCGCCTCGACGGTGTGGCCCTCCTTTGAGAAGGAGCGGGTGAGCGTCTCTCGCAGGTCGGCCTCGTCGTCGACGACGAGGATGCGCAGGGCCGCGGTCGCATCGGTGATGGCGCTCTCGAAGCTCACCGCGCTCACGGTAGCCGCCACAGCGTGCCCGAGCGCAGCCGGGCCGCTTGGGAGACGTCGGTTGCGTGCGTCACCACCCAGCGCGCGGCGGGGGCGCAGCCGGCGTTCGTCGCGCGCGGGTGACGGCCACACAGCGAGCTGAGGAACGCGTAGCGGACTTCGCCGCGGTTGCTCGCGCGCCGCAGCTGCGCAACCGTCGTCAGCGGGCGCCCGTCGTAGGTGGTGAGCATCAGCACCGGCAGGCGGTCGGCGACGATCAGCGACGCGACGGCGGTTGCCGAGCCGGCCGCCAGCTCGTAGCGCGCGCCGCCGCGGTGGGCGAGCAGGTACGCGCTGAGCGCCCGCTGCTCGGCGGGGGCGAGCGCGCCGACGTTGCCGGCGTCTGACGCTTTGGCCCGCACCGCTTCGACGCTCACGACGAGCGGCCAGAGGAGCAGTGCGGCCAACGGCAGAGCCAGCCAGCGCGTGCGCGAGGGGCTGCTCGCGATCAGGCCGACACCGATGCCAAAGCCAGCCGCCACCGCCGGCACGAAGCTCTCGACGTAGCGCGGATGAAGGCGCGCCATCTGGCTGAACAAGACGAGCCCCGTCAGCAGCCAGAGGAGCGTCCCGACCGCGATCGCGCGCGGCACGCGGCCTGCCCTTTGCCGCACCAGCACGACGAGGGCAAACGCGCCGAGCAGCAGTGCCGCCAGCGCGATCCAGCCGAGCCAGTTGCCCGGCAGCTCGCCGGAGCCCGCGAGCAGGCGCGTGGGGGAGGGTGGCGCGATCGTCACCGACCCGGGCGCCTGCGCAACTTCGACGGCTTTGCCGCTGATCCGTTCGCTGCCGTTGAAGACGAACGCGGCGTTCCAGGCGCTGCCGTTGGTCGAGCCGATCGCCCACGGTCGCTCGTGCGTCGGATAGAGCAGCGTGGCCCCCAGCCAGGCAAGCGCCACCACGACGTACACGACCGCCGCGGCCGCCAGCCGCAGCGCGGTTAGCGTCCAACCCCCGCTCGCGCGTGCAACCGTGGCCGCCACGTCGCTCGGCTCGTCGGGCCGGCCGGAGCTCGCCTTGGCAAGTGGCGCCGGCGCCCGCGGCAACCCGAGCAGCGCGATCGCGGCGAGTCCGGGCAGCGCGACCAGCGACTCCAGCAGCTTCACGTCGAAGGCGACCCCGAGCGCCGCCGCAGCGCCGAGCAGCCACGCGGTGCAGTGGCGCTCGCTCAGGCACGCGCGCACGACCAGCAGCAGCGCGAGCGCCAGTAGCAGCATCATCACCCCGTCCATCGTGTCGCTGCGCGAGGTGACGACCTCGATCGGCAGCACGGCAAGCGCCAGGGCCGCCACGAGGCCGGCGATCTCGCCGAACGGGCGGCGGATCGCTGCGTACAGCAGCGCCACCGCCGCCGTGCCCGCCAGCGCCTCGGGCAGCTTCAGCGCCACAGGGCCCCAGCCCAGCAGCTTCACGCTGGCCACCTGCAGCCACAGGTCGACGGGCGGCTTGTCGATCGAGACGCTGCCGCCCGGCTCGTAGGCGCCGAAGAAGAAGTTGTGCCAGGAGACCCCCATGCTGCGCACAGCCGCGTCGTAGAAGGGATCCAGCCGCACCGAGCCGAGGTCGACGAGGCGCAGCGCGCCGGCCAACGCGAGGATCAGCGCGAGCGCGAGCCAGCGCCACGGGAATCTCGACATGGCGCGAACGCTAGTGAACGGCGCGGCGCGCTTCGCGCCCGCGACGGGCTGGGAGTCGCTAGTGTGGCGCACCGGATGAGCGAGCCGCCCGACGAGCCACAGGAGCCGCAGACGTGCACGCCCTGTCACGGCAGCGGACAGGTGATTTCAAACCTCGGCGAGCAGCGGCGCAAGGTGACCTGCCCGTGGTGCGGCGGCGGCGGGGTGCGGATCGCCGAGGCCGACGCGCAGCAGTGGCGGCGCGAGCACGACGCAGAGTCCTGAGCCCGCGTAGCGACGAAGGGCACAATCTGTCCAGTGGCCGCTCACGGCTAAAGCGCTCCTGCGCGCTTGCCGATGACACGCCGTGAAAGCCAGGCCGCAAGCCAAGGCAAACACCCAAGGGTGTGAGGCAAAGCCGGCGGCTCCCGAAATATATGTCGGTCACCAATACCGGCCGGGGGACGTACCGTGAGTGTGACGGTTGGAGTGAGGGCTGGCGCCCAAACCGGAATCCAAGGAGGATTCAATGTTGAACCGACTGCGCCAGCGCGCTTCGGATGAGGGTGGCTTCACCCTGATCGAGCTCCTGGTTGTCATCCTGATCATCGGCATCCTGGCCGCGATCGCCATCCCGTCGTTCCTGAACCAGAAGAGCAAGGCCAACGACGCGCAGGCCAAGGAGCTTGCGCGCACGGCTCAGACCACGGTCGAGACTATCGCTACCGACAACAACGGCAGTTACGCCAGCGTCAGCCCGACGGAACTGAACAAATACGAAAAATCGATCACGTTCGTCGCCTCGGGTAGCTGCACCGAAGCCACCGGAACCTGCATCAAGGCAGCCAGCGGCACAGGCAGCACCGAATACACGGTCACGGCCGAATCGCCCGTGACCAAAGACACGTTCACGATCACCGACAAAGAAGGTGAAATCAAAAGGACGTGTGTGGCCGCCGGCTCCAACAAGGGCGGCTGCCCCGCCAGCAGCTGGTAGGCATTTCTGGCCTTTGGCCCGAATGAGTCTCGAGTAGAGAAGGGCGGCCATGTGGCCGCCCTTCTCACATTCCCGACATTGGAGGCATGGCAACATGTTCTATAGGCAGCGTCAGCGCGTTTCCGATGAGGGCGGCTTTACTCTGATCGAGCTCCTGGTTGTCATCCTGATCATCGGCATCCTTGCTGCAATCGCGATTCCGTCGTTCCTGAACCAGAAGAGCAAGGCCAATGACGCGCAGGCCAAGGGGCTTGCGAGCACGGCTCAGACGACAGCCGAGACGATCGCCACCGATAACAGCGGCAGTTACGCCAAAGTCACGTTGAGCGAACTCGGGAGCTACGAAAAATCGATTCCGCTCGCTTCGTCCGAAGGCGGGCCATGCGGCACGACCAGTGCGTGCGTGATCAAAGCAAAAGGCACCGCCAAAGGCTATGAAGTGGAAGCCGAATCGCCGGTGACCAAAGACACCTTCAAGATCGAAAGCAACGAAGGTACCGTCACGCGCAGCTGCGTTGCATCGAATCCGAGTAACAAGGGTGGCTGCATGAACAGCAGCTGGTAGCCCCAAGCCCGGTCAAGCTGACAGAGGGGGCGGCCTTTTGGCCGCCCTTTCCGTCTTTTTAGACCACTCGAGAGAGCCAGACCCCCGGCGGCGCTCAAGTCCGCGCCGCGGCGCGCCGATCATCCGTCCATGGAGACAGTCAGCTTCGCCGGGATGTTCGGTGCGATCTTCGGATCGTTCCTGAACGTGGTCGTCTACCGCCTGCCGCGACACCAGTCGCTGGTCAAGCCGCGCTCGCGCTGCCCGCACTGCAGCGCGCCGATCCGCCCTTACGACAACGTCCCGCTGTTCTCCTGGCTCGCCCTGCGCGGCCGCTGCCGCGACTGCGCCGCGCCGATCCCCCGGCGCTACCCGCTGGTCGAGGCGGTCAGCGCCGGTCTGTGCGTGGCCGCCGTGCTCGCGGGCGGATCGACGGCGAACGTCGTGCTCGACGTGGTCTTCATCCTGCTGCTCGTGCCGATCGCGCTGATCGACCTCGAGCACCGGATCATCCCCAACCCCCTGGTCGCGCTCGGCGCGCTGCTTGCGATCGCGATCGGCACCGCGCTTGACCCATCGTCGGAGCCCACGCGCCTGATCGCCGGCGCGGCGGCCGGCGGCGCCCTGCTTGCGACGGCGCTTGCCTACCCGCGCGGGATGGGCATGGGAGACGTCAAGCTCGCCGCCGTGATGGGCCTGTTCCTGGGCGCCTCGGTGGCGCCGGCGATGCTGATCGCGCTGCTCGCCGGCACGCTGGTCGGCGGGGTGCTCGCGGTCCGCGAAGGCGCACACGCGGCGCGCAAGACAGCTGTCCCGTTCGGACCCTTCCTCGCGCTCGGCTCGCTCGTGGCGGTCTTCGCCGGCGAGCCGATCGTCAACTGGTACACGACCTCCTTCCTGCGCTGAGATGCCAACGACCCCCTCGTTCTTGAAGGCCGACATGTCGGCCGACTCGCTCAAGCGCCTGTTCGCGGGCCGCAAGCCGAGCGCCGAGAAGTCGCGCTCGCGCTCGCGCTCGCGCGCGGCAACGACGGTGGTGGGCCTCGACATCCAGCCCGGCTACGTGACGGCGGTGCAGGTGCGCGTCAACGGCTCGATTTCGGTCCAGCGCGCGGTCGGCGCGCCACTGCCGCCCGACACCGTGCGCGAAGGCGAGGTGATCGACGGTCAGGCGCTCTCGCAGACGCTTCGGGAGCTGTTTGCCGGCGCGCGCCTGGATCGTCGCGTGCGCGTCGGCGTGGCCAACCAGCGGACCGTCCTGCGCACACTCGATCTGCCGCCGATATCCGACGGCAAGGAACTGGCCACCGCGGTGCGCTTCCAAGCCGAGGACCAGATCCCGATGCCGCTCGATAGCGCCGTGCTCGACTACCAGATCGTCGGCGAGGTGCAAACTCCGTCGGGCACGCGCCAGCGCGTGATCGTGGTCGCCGCCCAGAAGGAGATGGTGGAACGCCTGCTGGCGGCGGTGCGCGGCGCCGGCCTGCGCCCGGAGGGAATCGACCTGTCCGCGTTCGCGCTGATCCGCTCGCTTCACCGCGACGACGAGCAGCACGCCGGGCGCGTCCTGTACCTGAACGTCGGCGGTCTCACCAATATGGCGATCGCCGAGGGAACCGCGTGCCGCTTCACCCGCGTCGCCTCCGGGGGACTCGAGTCGATGGCTACCCACGTGGCCGAGCGCAACGGGATCCCGCTGGAAAGGGCTCGCGAGCTGCTGGCCGCGGTCGACCTGGGCACGCCGGCCGGCGGCGCTACGCTCGCGCAGGGCGAGGACCCGACCCCAGTCGATGAGCTCGATGCGCAAGCCGACGCGGGCGACGCGCCGCCTCAGGGCGCAAGCGATGCTGACGCGCCCACCGAGAGCTTCGATGAGCCCAACCGGCCCGAGCCCGAGATCGACGTGCGCCCGGTCCTGCTTGCCGGCGTGCGCGAAATCGCGGGTGAGGTGCGCAACTCGCTTGACTTTCACCGCTCCCAGGAAGGCGGCGGCGAGGTGGCAAGCGTCGTCTTGAGCGGCGCGGCGCTGCAGATCGCCGGCTTTGCCGATGCGCTGCGCTCAGAGCTCAGCGTGCCGGTGCACACGCAGGTCGTCGATCTCGGCGACCCGGCGGCGAGCGCGTCGGTTTCGGCGGAGCGCCTGGCGGTCGCCGCCGGCCTCGCCGTCGAGGAGGCGCCGCGATGAGGGCCGTCAACCTGATCCCCGGCGAG
>Ga0307477_10004534_pt1 | contig 10083 bp, 7 predicted proteins | sample atmos_gasesECM2C_FD_203316 | JGI IMG/M metagenome (GOLD analysis project Ga0307477, IMG submission 203316) | Hardwood forest soil microbial communities from Morgan-Monroe State Forest, Indiana, United States - atmos_gasesECM2C_515 | ecosystem: Environmental > Terrestrial > Soil > Temperate... | reverse complement strand
CTTATTTTACGCGGTTGAGGAGGCTGAAACAACAGCGCCTGGGCCGCAGTGATGGGCCAGTTTCCGGTAAGCGCTCCCAGCTCAACCGGTCGATGCAACACCATCTAATCCGTTGATCTGACAATACTTCCCCTTGAGAATCGGTCTGCCGGCAAGACTCAATCAGAACCTAAGCAGGGCAGTGTTCTTTTTGGATCAACACTCGTGAACGAAATCAGCCCCATAGACTCCTAAAAGAAGACTTCTAGCAAGTGTTGCGTCGACCCATTGAGACCACCGCGATTATCAGGAGTTGGGTCGGATGTGACCTCGGGCTTTTTCATCTGAGGCGGCGAGGCACTCCCAATTTCCGTCTATGTTTCGGAAACCGTACAGCACTTCCTCGCTGCCGGGAAGCCAGCGAGTATGAATAGCGGCCTGCTTGTGGCGTGTGGTTCGAGTTGGAACTGCGATGCGAAGGAGCTTCAGTCTCCTTTTGGGTAATTTCTTGACATGGGTCCATCTGCCTGCTCGGAAAACGAAAAGTAATGACCAGTCAAATTCTGGCATGAAATTCTGGTATCCCATGGGTGCGGCGAAGCCACCCGCCGCAATCCATCGGTTTTGGTGTGGCCTGAGCCAATGGGAACAAGCACCAATCATTAGAACCCAATCGCCGCTCTTCGAATGTTCATCATGCCGCTGTATGAATTCATCCGTGACAACCGCTAACGCAATCTCCCAAAAATCGCAGTCATCTTCCGCAGTCAGTTTGGAAGCAATGGCTTCAAGCAGTACAGTCGACGTTTCGCGGCGCTTCATGAGACTCACTACAACATCGTAGGACAGGTCTGAAGGGAAACCAAGCGAATGGCCGGGCGTTTGGCGAGACGCAGACTCAACGCTGTCCAACCTGGAACACATGGAATCAGCGTGATGTGTTGTATTTCTACAACATGTGGAAAACTTGACTTGAGATTTCTCCCGTATATTACTGATTACAAAGCCACAAAATCACATTCATGCGGCCACCGAAATGCCTACAATAGAGCTGACCAGCCCAAATGCCCTACCAGCTTACAATCCAGCGCCCCATTGCGACCGAGGGGATAGGTCTGCACACCGCCGCGCCCTGTCGAATGCGGTTGGTGCCGGCTCCCGCGGACACGGGGATCGTTTTCCGCCGCGTGGACCTGGACAATTTCGAAATCGAAGCGCACGTGCGCAACGTGGCGCGCGTCAGCTATGCCACCAGCCTGATGCGGCAAGGCGTGCTGCTCTCGACCACTGAACACGTCCTCGCGGCGTTGTACTCCTGCGGTGTTGACAATGTCTATGTGGAGCTCGACGCATTGGAGTTGCCCATACTGGATGGTTCGGCAAAGCCGTTCATCGAAATGCTCGAGCGCGCGGGAACGCGCCGGCTGCGGCGATTGCGGCGCTACATCCGTGTGGTGAAGCCGCTGGAATTTTCCGATGGCGACCGCCGCATCGGGATTTATCCCGCCGACGAATTCCGCGTGCATTGTTTTGTGGATTACGCGCATCCGTCGGTTGGGCCGCAGGAAGTCGAGATGGTAGTGGACCGGGCATCGTTCAGCCGCGAACTCGCGCCGGCGAGGACTTTCGGTTTTGTGAAAGATTTTCCGGGGTTGAAGGCCATGGGCCTGATTCGCGGCGGCTCGCTCGAAAACGCCATCGTGCTGGACGACAAGAAAATTATGAATGGCCCGTTGCGCTTTCCAGATGAATTTGGCCGCCACAAAGCACTCGACCTGATCGGCGACCTGGCGCTGCTCGGGCGGCCGCTGAAGGCGCGTGTGGTGGCGCACAAAGCGGGTCATGCGCTCCACACCCAACTGGTGACGCGCCTGCTGGCGGACCGCTCGCTTTGGCGGGAAACAACCAACGGACATGCTGCTGAATCTGTCCGCGAGAGAGTTTCCGTTTCTGTTCCTGCCGCACGATAAAATTCCCGACCAATCCGTATGAAATTGGAGTGCCGATCCAATTTGGCTCGCGGCGTCACCAATTTGGCGGTACCGATACCTGCCGGATGCTACCAGATTTTTGAATCTTCGTACGCATTCATGTTCTCCTATCCGTATCGAGGAGATCATGGCCGCCGACCAAGCGCCCGCCGTCATCGATCGTGCTGCTCCGAAGATTTCGGCGCATGGGCAAGCGCGCACGCATCGCCTCACGGTAATTTTTGCATTTCTCTCGATTTACCTCATCTGGGGTTCGACCTACCTGGCCATCCGATTCGCGGTGGCCACAATCCCGCCGCTCTATACAGCGGGCATTCGCCACCTGACGGCGGGACTCATCCTGCTCGCCTGGTGCGCATGGAAGCGGCTGCGTCCGACGGCGGCGCAAGTGCGCGCGAGCGTAGTGATCGGCGCGCTCTTTTTCCTGATCGGCCACGGCACGGTGCACTGGGCGGAGCAAATTGTGCCGTCTGGCCTCGCAGCGCTATTAATCGCCATTGAGCCAATCTTCGTTTTTGCGCTTTCGGAAGCAGCCGACCGTCGCTGGCGCATGAACGCCACTCTATTCGCGGGAGTCGCGCTCGGTCTCGCGGGAGTGGCATTGCTCTTCGGCAAGGATTTGCTGCTCTCCGCGCCCGGCATGATCACGGGCGCCGTCGCCATATTGATCGGCGCGATTTCCTGGGCCGGAGGGATCGTCTATTCACGACGCTCGAAGCTTTCCGGGCAACCGCTGCTACTGTCCGCGCTCTCGCTGCTCAGCGGTTCGGTCATGCTGCTGATCGTCGGAACAATCGCGGGCGAATGGCGGCGGTTTTCTCCCGGCACCGTGTCGCGAATTTCCTGGATTGCCCTGGCTTACCTGATCCTGTTCGGTTCGGTGGTAGCCTTTACCGCATACAACTGGCTGCTGGAGCATTACTCACCGACTTTGGTGGCCACGCACACCTACGTCAATCCCATCGTGGCCGTGCTGCTCGGCTGGATGTTCGCGGGCGAGCCCATTACCGTGAGGGTTCTGGTTGGCGCGGCCATGGTAGTTGTTGCCGTGATGCTCGTTGACCGCGGTATTGCGCAGTTGCAGCGCCCCTCCGAACTCCGCCGTTAATCTTTCCGTGAAATCAATCCGCTAAATAACGCCCTGTCTCGCTGTTTCGATTGCCAAAGGTTTGCGGGGAAGCGACAATAGCCGCGACATGGCTGCAAGCGACACTGTTGTCGTGATACTGGCTGCGGGCAAGGGAACGCGCATGCGTTCGGAGCTCGCCAAAGTGTTGCATTTCGCGGGCGGCCGGCCGTTGATCGAGCTTGTCGTTCGCGCCTGCCAGCCGCTGAAGGCCGCGCAAATTCTGGCGGTGGTCGGGCACCAGGCGGACGAGGTGACTGCGGTGGTCACCGAACTCGACGCCCAGACCGTGGTGCAGAAGCCGCAGCGCGGGACCGGCCATGCCGTGCAAGTGGCGCGGCGTGCGATGCGCCGGAGCGCGAAGATTGCGCTGGTTGTGCCGGGAGACGCGCCCCTGTTGCGTGCGGCAACTCTAGCGGCGCTGTTGGATGCGCACAGGCGCGGCGATGCTGCAGCGACCATCTTGACCGCCGAGCTGGACGATCCGACCGGCTACGGCCGCATCGTGCGCGATGCCGAAGGCCGCGTGCAGGCAATCGTCGAGGAGGGCGCGGCCACGCCTGAGCAGCGGGCCATCCGCGAAGTGAATTCCAGCATTTACTGCTTCACGCTCGAAAAACTGTGGCCGTGCCTGAATGCGCTGCGACCCGATAATTCCCACCGCGAGTTTTACCTTACCGACGCCATCGCGCTGCTGCGCCAGCGCAATGAGCGCGTCCTGGCACAAGCGGTCGGCGACTCCCAACAAATTCTCGGATGCAATACGCGCGCCCAACTGGCGGATGCGGATCGCATTCTGCGTGGCCGCAAGGCCACGGAGTTGATGGAAGCGGGCGTCACGATCTATCTTCCGGAAAGCGTGGTGATCGATCCCGAAGTGACTGCCGGACCCGATACCGTCATCGAGCCTGGCGTGCAATTGCTTGGAAAAACGCGTCTGGGGGCGCGCTGCAAGATTCAAACTGGCAGCGTGCTTCGCGACACGCGCGTGGATGATGACGCGGCTGTGCTGGCTCATTCGATTCTCGATTCCAGCCGCGTCGGCGCAAAGGCGAGTGTGGGACCATTTTCGCGACTGCGTCCCGGCAGCGATGTGCGCGCTGGCGCCCACTTGGGAAATTTCGTCGAGATGAAAAATTCCGTGCTCCACGAAGGCGCGAAGGCCATGCATCTCACCTATCTTGGCGACTCCACGATTGGGGCTAAATCGAATATTGGAGCGGGAACCATCACCTGCAACTACGACGGCGTGGCGAAGTATCAGACCACCATCGGCGAACGCGTTTTCATCGGCAGCGATACGGCGCTGGTGGCGCCCGTACGTGTGGGCAATGGCGCGTACGTGGCCGCCGGTTCCACGATTACGCACAATGTTCCCGCCGGAGCGCTGGCGATTGCCCGCGGCAGGCAGGAGAACAAGCCCGGCTGGGCCGTGAAGCGCCTGCTCGCCATAAAGGATTCCCGGCGTGACAAGGGGCGCGCAAAATCAAAATCCCGTCACAGGCCTGCCCGCCGTAGAAAATCGAAGTCGCGCCGCCGCGTCAAAGCTCACCGTTAGTGTGATCAGTCGATCCGTTCCCGCTCGGCGCATGGAACTGCTACGTAGCGGAATGGGCCTCGAACAATGAAAACCGATGAGGGTGAACATGCTTAAAACACGTTGGCCGGGAGATTGGGCGCGCGTCGCGATTCTCCTTGCGTTATGGCTCCTCACTCCCGCGGGCGCCTTCGCGCAGATGCAGTCCTCCGCGCCGCCCCCCGCGCAATCGGCCGGCGCCGGCAAAGTTATCGAGGTTGCAAATCCGCCCAATGCAGCAACGCAACAAGCTAAACCGTATGTCGTCCTCGTTTCGCTCGACGGTTTCCGCTATGACTACATGAAAAAGTATCCCGCGCCGAACATTGCGGCCATCGCGACGCGCGGCGCGAGCGCTCCGGACGGCATGATTCCCTCGTATCCTTCCACCACTTTCCCGAATCATCTTGCCCTGATGACCGGTCTTTATCCTGAACACCATGGCATCGTCGCTAATACTTTCTACGATCCCGGTCGGCGGCAGCGCTACACCTATGGCGATCCGGCAGCCGTTCAGGACGGAAGTTGGTACAGCGGCGTGCCGCTCTGGTCGCTGGCGGAACAGAACCAGATGCGCGCGGCCTGCTATTTTTGGCCCGGCTCGGAAGCGGAAATTGCTGGGAAGCGACCGAGCTACTATTTGAAATTTGATCCCACGATTCCGAATGATCAGCGAATCGAGCAGGTGCTGGCTTGGCTGCGGCTCCCAGCGACGCAGAGGCCGCATTTCATCACACTGTACATGGCGGAGGTGGACGGCGCGGGGCACGAGCACGGGCCCGACAGCAAGGAAACTGCCGACGCCGTGAAGTTTGTTGACGCAGAAGTTGGCAAGCTCATCGCCGGCCTCGATGCGCTGCACCTGCCAATTGATTTGATCGTTCTCGCCGATCACGGAATGGAAACCACCAGCGGCGGCTGGATCACCCTCGAGCAGTTTGCGGATCTCTCGCAGTTCAAATCCGCCGGGCCGCTGATGTACGCGCCCAGCGACGCGGAGGCCGAAAAAGCATATCGCTCGCTAAAGGGTGCGAGTGACAAATTCAAAGTCTATCGCCGCGCCGACGTGCCCGCGGAATTGCATTACGACTCGAACCCGCGCGCAGGAGATCCCGTCGTGGTTGCCACCGGCCCATATTCCATTCGCGCGCGCGCGCCGGGCGCCGGTGAGCTGGATAAGCCACCGAGCATTGGCCAGCATGGCTACGACCCGCGCCTTATGCCCAGCATGAACGCTCTATTCGTCGCCACCGGGCCAGATATCCGCGCTGGGGTGAACGTGCCGCCCTTCGAGAATGTGAATGTATATCCGCTGATCGCGCGAATACTTGGCCTCCCAATCGGCAAAATCGATGGCGACGCAAAACCCCTCGAAGCCATCCTGAAGGTCTCCGTGAAGAAGTAGTAGCGGGCCAGCGACAATTCTGACGTTTTGGTTCCGCCTTCACAGCTCCACCAGATCCAGCGCCGGAGGCGCGCCACAATTTAGCCCAGCGCGTGAGCGCTGGGTACATGACGCGCATCGCTCCCGAGCGCCGTAGGCGCGACAGATCACGCTTCTCCCACCGCACTCATTTTGCCGTCTATGTTAAAATGCGCCTCAAGGAGAACAACCGCGATGAAATTCGGCGTAGTGAAATTTCCCGGCTCAAATTGCGACGACGACGCCTTCTACGCCATCGGCGCCGTCCTCGGCCAGCCCGTTGACTTCATCTGGCACCAGTCGGAAGACCTCGCCGGCGCGGACGCCATCATCCTTCCCGGTGGGTTTGCGTTTGGCGATTACCTGCGCACCGGCGCGATTGCGCGATTTTCCCCGGTGATGAAATCGGTGGACCGGTTCGCGCGCTCAGGCGGCCTGGTCCTTGGCATCTGCAACGGGTTCCAGATTCTCCTCGAAGCCGGATTACTGCCCGGCGCGATGATGCGCAACAAGGGTCTGCGCTTCCTCTGCCGGCAAGTGCATGTCCGCGTGGAAAGCACGGATACGCCGTTTACTTGCGCAGCGCGGCTGGGAGAAGTCCTGAAAATGCCCATCGCCCACATGGACGGAAATTATTTCTGCGATGCCGAGACGCTCGCCGAGCTCGACCGCAACCGGCAAATTATCTTTCATTACGTCCATCCGGATGGGCGCGACGCGGGTGAGAACGACGACCAGCGGCATGGCGCGCCTGAAAATGATCGCGCCGCAAATCCCAACGGCTCTCTCGGCGCGATTGCCGGAATCTGCAACCGCGAACGCAACGTCGTCGGCCTCATGCCTCACCCCGAGCGCGCCGTAGAATCGCCGCTCGGCTCCGCCGATGGCCTCGTCCTCTTCCGCTCCGTGGTCGCGAGTCTTTCGCGCCAGACGGCGGTTCCCGCGTAGTGGTCCGAAAGCATCACCCTCTCCTCAGCAGATCGTGCGCGGCTCACGTGCCCTTGCGGATAATCTTCGGGATTTTCTCAGAGAGTAGCCGGTCGAATGCAGCCCGCTGATCGGCATTCTCGAAGACACGCGTTGGAACTACCGAGAAGGAGCGTGTCCCGTAATACAGAACATAGGAATAGGCATCGACCAGCGCGCGGGAGTATAAGCTCCACTGGATTTGCGAATCGATGTGAGCTGTGTGGAAGTGAATGCCCTCTGGGGAAAATGTCAAAGAGTATTCGTCTCGGAACTTAGGCTCGCGGCGGAAGGCCAAAACCGGGATCACCCAAAAAGCCGCCACGAGCAATAGCGCAAGGACAGCTGAGAGGCTCAAAGAGACTATGCCGTACCAACGAGAATCCGGTGTCTGCAATTCATAGACGCCAAGCGAGGCCACTACAACGATGACTACAATATCGAGTTTCAGTCGAAGCACTGAGGCATAGTGCAAGCGCATCGCTCGGACGTAGTCATGTTCAGAGTATTGGAACGAAACCCTGATCGGCGAACCCATCCGATGCCGCTTACGCACTCCTGCTGGTAACTGAGGCTGAATATATCCCATTTCTTATCAGTGCTGGCGGACAGACACAAGAGAAACATCCTCCTCGAAAGCGTTACCGGCAGATTAAAAGCCAGCCTTCCTTTCACAACCGAGTACCATTGCCCTCGACGGAATTTCCTGCCACAATCGCCGCGCGAATCGCGTGCAGACTGCGTGATGGCGGGTCCTGCGCACCGCGGGAAAGGGGAGTTCTAATCGACACACCTCGGAATTAGAACGCGAGTTAAGTGATTGAAAACAAAGGAAGCGAAGTCAGTCTAATCGACACAAATGCCGACCCGGTCAAGCAGGGCTCCCAGGTCGCCGGTGAGGCGAGCCTGGGAGATGGGCAGGCGGCTCATCCCGAGCCCGTCACAGGCGGGCGAGCCGACGGATCTCTATTGACTCATTTTCCGATGCTCTGGAGGCGCACGTGAGACAGACGACGCGAAACACATGGCAACCACGGGGACATCGATAAAAGTCACGCCGCAAATCGCGGCCGAACATGGGCTGACACCCGAGGAATACGCGCGCATTCAGAAAATCCTGGGGCGCGACCCGAACTTCACCGAGCTGGGAATTTTCAGCGTGATGTGGAGCGAACACTGCTCCTACAAATCTTCGCGCGTGCACCTGAAGCGGCTGCCCACCACCGGCCCGCGCGTGGTGCAAGGGCCCGGGGAAAACGCGGGCGTGGTGGATATCGGCGACGGGCTTTGCGCCGTTTTCAAAATCGAGTCGCACAATCATCCGAGCTTCGTCGAGCCGTTTCAGGGCGCGGCCACCGGCGTGGGCGGAATCCTGCGCGATATTTTCACCATGGGCGCCCGGCCGATCGCGGTGCTCGATTCCCTTCGCTTCGGCCCGATCACTTCAATGGCTGAAGCCCCTGAAGTTCCCGAAGATATCGCGCGCAATCGCCGCATCTTCGATGGCGTGGTCCGCGGGATCGGATTCTACGGCAACTGCTTCGGCGTGCCGACCGTGGGCGGCGAAGTGCAATTCGAGCCGTGCTACTCGAATAATCCGCTGGTGAACGCGCTGGCGCTGGGGATCGCGCGCCGCGAAGATCTCTTTTTCGCGCGTGCCAGAGGCTCAGGCAATCCCGTGATTTATGCCGGCGCGAAAACGGGACGCGACGGTATTCATGGCGCTTCGCTGCTCGCCTCCGCCGAATTCAGCGAGGAGTCGCAGCAGAAGCGGCCGAACGTGCAGGTGGGTGATCCGTTCATGGAGAAGTTGCTGCTGGAAGCCTGCCTCGAAGCGATGCAGACCGGCGCAGTGGTCGCGATCCAGGATATGGGCGCCGCAGGTCTCACCAGTTCGAGTTCGGAGATGGCCTCACGCGGCGGCATGGGAATCGAAATTGAACTAGCGCGAGTGCCGCAACGCGAAACCGACATGACGCCGTACGAAAACATGCTCTCGGAATCGCAGGAGCGCATGTTGCTGGTGGCCGAGCGTGGCCGCGAGCGCGAAGTTTTCGACGTGTTCCACAAGTGGGGACTCGACGCAGTGGAAGTGGGGCGCGTGACCGAAGACGGCAAATTGCGAATCCTCGATCATGGGCGCGTGGTCGCGGAAATTCCCGCGCACGCCGTCGCCGAAGAAGGACCGCGTTATGAGCGCCCGATGGCGAAGCCTGCCGCGACGGCTACTGAGAAGCGAGCGCCAACGCCGCTCGTTGAATTTTCCCATGCAGGCAGCGACCTCACGGAAAATTTTCGCAGCTTGCTCGCGTCGCCAGCGATTGCGTCGAAATATTGGATCACCGAACAATATGACTCGTCGGTGCGCACCAACACACGCGTTGGCCCCGGCAATGGCGACGCGGCGGTGCTGCGGCTGAAAGAAACCAAGCGTGCGCTGGCACTCTCGACAGACGGCAACGGGCGCTGGTGCTCGCTTGCGCCTCGGCTTGGCGCGATGCACGCGGTAGCGGAAGCTGCTCGCAACGTAGCCTGCGCGGGCGCGCGTCCTGTGGCGGCGACGAATTGCCTGAATTTCGGCAACCCGGAAAAGCCGGAAGTGATGTGGCAATTCAGCGAGGCGGTGGACGGGATCGCGCAAGCCTGCACCGCGCTCGAAATTCCAATCACCGGCGGAAACGTCAGCTTCTACAACGAAACTCTCGGCAAGCCAATCTATCCCACGCCGATTCTTGGCGTCCTCGGCCTGATGGAAGACGCGGAGCGCGCCCTCGGCTCTGCATTCCAGAATGAAGGCGATGTGATTGTGCTGCTCGATGGCGCTGGCAAATGGAGCCAGGCGGCGAAGGATGCGTACTGGAAAGATTTTTCAGCGCTGATGAAAAATTCTCCGCAGCAATGGACGGCAGCGATTCAGAAACGGATGCCGGGCTCGAGTTTGACTGGCCCCAGTGAAGACTGGATGGCATTTTCGTCTTCGGAATTTGCAAAGACCATCCATGGAATTGTTGCGGGCGCGCCT
>Ga0307477_10004533_pt1 | contig 10088 bp, 9 predicted proteins | sample atmos_gasesECM2C_FD_203316 | JGI IMG/M metagenome (GOLD analysis project Ga0307477, IMG submission 203316) | Hardwood forest soil microbial communities from Morgan-Monroe State Forest, Indiana, United States - atmos_gasesECM2C_515 | ecosystem: Environmental > Terrestrial > Soil > Temperate... | reverse complement strand
CGCGCCGACATCGTAGTCACAATCTTCGGCACAGCGGAGCGTCGAACGTAAGACGTAAAGACGTAATGCGTAAAGACGTAAAACGTAACAAATTCCCCTTACGTTTTACGCATTATTCCTCGCACCTCAGCAACGTCATGATGGCAAACGCTGTCCCGTACGGCTTGTGAAAATCCCACATTGGGAAGTCCCACCAGGAGCCATCCGACTCCTGGTGCGGCAGGATTCCGGCGAGGATGTGCGGGGCGTACTTTGCCTTGTCGGCGTCGTCGAGGAACTCAAACAGGCGGCTGGCATAGTAATGATCGAAGTAATAGTAGTATCCGGCAGTTTGGTACCACGACTCGTGGGGGATCGGCCGCTTGCGCCCCATGTCCAGGAAAATGTGGTCTTTGACGAACAGGTCGAGGCCATCGCGCAATTCCTGCTTGCCGAGGTTGTCCCAGCCCCAGAGCTTGAGGGCATAATTGGCAGTCTGCGTTCGGCCCACCGCTCCCTTGGGCAGATTGGCGGGCAGGCGGGGCACGTAACGGTAGTCGCCGCCGTAGAGGTAAACGCCGTTGGGCAGCCGCATCTCCTCGAGCTGGCGGATCGAGCGGCGGGTCAGGTCCTCGGGGATGTCGAGACCTGCTTGTTTCGCCTCAAACAGGGCGACGATCCCCGCGGCGGTGCCGAAACTCGTCGGTTCCAGGGACGGATGCTGCGTCTGGGCATCGAAATCGTAGTAATTCCAGCCACCCACGTAGGTCGCGTACCGAACCAGGTCCTTCATTTCACGCCGGGCAACGTCTCGAAGGCGCGGGCCTGAGCTGTGGGGCAGCTCTTCGGCCAGCGCTTGCAAGAGATAGATGTGTGCCCAGGTGTTATAGAGCAGATCCCCGGTATCGCGGCGGGCGTCGGGGACTTTCAACAGGTATGCCAGGCCTTTGTCATGCGCTTTTACGTCGCCGGCCTCGCGCAGGGCCATGACGCACAAGGCGCTGGCCCCAATGCGGAATGAAGCCAGCGATCCGGGCACCATGGAATAAACTTCGGTCCCGTGCGTTTCGCGACCGGTGCCCCATGATCCATCCGGTTGCTGGGCCTTCACGAGAAACTCGACCCCTCGCCGAATCGCCTGATCGATCTGGTCTTTGGTGTAGCGTTCAGGTTGGGTGGCCGGCACAGCGGCCCGTGCCACGACCGGGCAGACCGCCAGCAGGGCCGTCGTTAAGAGGCGGCAGACAGCACGACTAGCCGCGATTCTTCGGAAGGCGGATTGTGGCGGGGCCAAGCCGCAAGAATCCCTGGTCATCTTCCTGCCTCGACGAATACTTCCTCGCCGACGCTCAGGCCGTGAATGATGGCAGTCTGCTTGCCGTCTGATTTGCCGGCCACGACTGTCCGGCGTTCTCGCCCGCCGTCCACATCTTTCACCCAAACATAACCGCCTGATATCGCCGAGTTCGGCACAAGCATGGCATCTGTCGCTTCGATCGCGTCGGCATGAAAGTTCGCCCGCATTCCCGGGACCAGCCGTCCGTCCACGTCCGAAAGCGAAACCGTCAGCCGGTAAAGCGGACCCTGAGGGGTGTTGACATCCACAGCCGGGCAGGCGTCGCATGTGCCTGCGATCTTCTGATCGGGAAAGATCGATGCAGTAACAACCGCTTTGTCTCCGGGATGAAGCGTGAAGAACTTCTGCTCGGGGAGCTCCAGGTGCAGGCGAAGTTTGCCGGGCGTGTAGAAGGTCATTACCACCTGCTGCGGCGCGATCCGCTCGCCCGGTTGCAGAGAATGCGGCTCAGCGGCATTGAATCCACCACCGGCGAACTGGCCGTACAGCACGATTCCATCGGCCGGGGCTCGAATGGTCAGCTTTTCGCGGTCTGCTTTGAGATCGGCCAGTTTCTGGTCCGCCGCCTCGGTGCCGGCGCGCGCCGATTTCAAGCTTGTATCGCGAAGCACCCGGGCTTGCGCCTGAGCCGCTTTTAGCTGCGCCAACTGCTCGTCGGCCTGCCGGGCCGCGTCCAGCACGTGTTGCTTTTGCGCAGGATAGATGAAGCTTTTGGTCTTCTGGGCCCGGTCCTGTTCCATCTTCAACTCGGATTTAAGCATCTCCAGCCGCCGGACTGCCCGCTTGACCACGATGTCGGCCGTGTCGGTCGTCAGGTCTTCGCTCTTGTACATCTTCTTGAGCTGATCCAGCTCGTCCTGTTGATCGTCGAGGTTGGCCTTGGCGAACTTCAGTCCCAGATCGATGCCCTCGAGCATATTCGGACCATCCACGGTCTCAAACCATTTGATGGCGTCGTGCGCCTGCGAGGTCGCGTCGAGTTGCATCTTCATAGACAGCTCATCCTGCTCTCTGCTGATTTCGGCTTCGGCCTGGGCGTGGGTGAGATTGGCATGTGCGGCATCGCGCTCGTTGCCCGCCGCGGCAATCTGCCGGTCGATTGGGGCCGGATCGATCTGCAACAGGATCTCGCCCTGCGCCACCTTTGCGCCGTTGGAAGTGACGGAGGTAATGGTCAGCTCACCGCCGTAGGCCTTGGGCCGGATCCGCACGTCCATTGGATCGACCGCCTCCAAATAGCCCAGCGCATCGATCGCGGTCGTGAGATCCCCACGGCGCACCGCGGCTGTCGCGTCGGTTGATGCGCTCTTCTTGACAATCTCGACCGCGGGCCGCGTCGTTGCGGTGTTCGGAGCTTCCAAGGGCGCGTGGGAATTCTTCAACGGCAGCAGGGCAAGCGTTATGGCAAGACTGATCACGTGACTCTCCCGTTGGAATGAGAGGAAGGCAACTGAGATTCCCTTTTTCTCCGGCCTTTGTCAAACCCCGCCATCCAACATATTCTAAGCAGCGTTGGGCATCATGCTCCTCGGCACGTGCTGTTGCTCGAGGCACAGGGCGACGAAAATGTGACGGAGCCGGTCCAGGGGAATCGAGATGAGAAATTCGTCGGTAAAATCGAGGGGAAAGGAGGCGCGGTAGGCTTGAATCTGGCGGATCAGGGCCGGGCGATCGAGGGCCGCCACAAGACAGATCAACTCATCAATCTGGTGGGAAGCCAGCACGTCAAAAACTCCTTTGTCCCCCGCCATACAATAAGCATGCCGCCGTAGACTTTGGCACCGAAAAACCGCCCGGTTTAAATGAAAAAATCCAGCAACATGCCCTTACTGGTGATATCGGGGTGATAACAGGCAAGCTTTACCTTCGGCGCTGGCGGAGGCGGAATTTGCCACGGAAACTTTTTCCAGGGAGGTTGCGCGGGTTGCTCGGCGGAAGCCTCGTGCACCACGACGGGATCGCACGCAACTCGATCCGCTTCAATTGCCCGCATTTCGATCCGCGGCGTGAGATGAAGCACCGGGCGCGGTAGGTAGGTTGGTGTTGGATGGATTACCTGGCGCGGGGTGAAGGTGGGGGTTGGGACAATGGCTTGACGCGGTTCAAAGGTCGCGACAGGCGCCGCTGTCACCGTCCCCTGCTTGCCCGCGGCGCGCATCGCCTGCGTAAGCAACTGAACCTCACTGAGGCTCAGGGCCGCCACGGCCAGGCTGATGTTCGATGCCGCCGCCACGCAATGCCGGTAGCAAAATGGAGGCGGCAACCGAACGCTTCATGCCGCCGGACGCGTCAAACGCTTGAACGTCCGGCAAAGATAGTTTTTTCAAGCCGCCCAATGCGCGGACGATTGTTTCGGTTTATGCGGGATGATGCCTGGCCGCAACGCCCGGCGTCGATGCAATCCTTAACCGATGCGCACTGACGAACTGGACTTTCACCTGCCGCCCGAACTGATCGCGCAGACGCCCAGCGCGCGTCGCGGCGACTCGCGCTTGCTTCATTATCGTCGGGCTGATCGTTCCGTTGCGCACCGCACGTTCTCGGATCTTCCAAAGCTCCTGCGCGCCGGGGATCTGCTGGTCTTCAACGACACGCGCGTGGTGCCGGCAAGATTCGCCCTGCGCAAAACCAGCGGTGGACGTGTCGAAGGACTTTTTCTCCACGAATCCCGTCAGGGCCTCTGGCATGTGATGCTCAAAAACCTCGGGAATTCCGGCGGCTCGCTGCATTTTGCCGACGCGCCCGAAATCATCGCGCGTGTTATTCGCGTCGGCGCCGGCGGCGAATTCGACATCGAACTTAATACCGCTTGTCCGGCGTTGGACCTGCTCGATCGGCTCGGCCGCGCGCCGCTGCCCCCGTACATCCGGCGTGATAAGGAACACGATCCGCTGGATGAGCTAGATCGCCACCGATACCAGACGGTCTTTGCCCGCGCCGTCGGGGCTGTTGCCGCCCCGACCGCATCGCTGCACTTTTCCAACGAGTTGCTGGAAGAGTTGGCTTCAATGGGGATCGAGCAGACATTCGTCACTCTCCACATCGGCCCGGGCACCTTCAAACCCGTGACCGCGGAAGTGCTCGAAAGACATGCGATGCACCAGGAGTGGTATTCGATCGATGCCCAGGCGGCGGAGGCCCTCAATCGAGCCCGCAGCGATCGTCACCGGATCATCGCCATCGGAACCACCTCCGCCCGCGTGCTCGAAAGTCAGGCAGCGGAGCAAGTCTTCACTTCTAAGTCTGGTCATACCGGCATCTTCATTTTTCCCTCGTATCAGTGGAAACATGTCAGTGCTTTGATCACCAACTTCCATCTGCCTCGAAGCACGCTGATCGCGCTGGTCGCCGCCCTGGTCGGCCTCGACGAGCAGCGACGCCTCTACCAGATTGCGATCGACCAGCGCTATCGCTTCTTCACCTATGGCGACGCGATGTTCATCGAATAGCAGTTGGATCAGCCCCTGTACTCGCAACTTGAGGTGCAAGTCTCATGGACCACGATTGCGATCAACTGGGGAAGGCCCGGCCTGATGCGCTCGAAAATCCAGCGCGCCAGGTTTTCACTGGTCGGATTGCCGAGCCCGTCGATTTCGTTCAGATAGTAATGGTCCAGCAATCGGACGATCGGCTCGGCGGCTTTGGACATATCCCCGTAATCAATGAGGTATCCCCTGCCGGGGTCAACCTCGCCCTCCACAATCACATCGAACTGGAACGAATGGCCGTGCAGCCGGCGGCATTTGTGGTCTGCCGGAAAGGTCGGCAGGTCGTGGGCCGCCTCGAAATGAAACTGCTTAACCAGCCGGACGCGCATACTGACTCCGACCCGATTTTAGAGCCCCCGCCGCAGGTTAGAAACCATAGCCCGGATTGCTATAGCGGCCGGCCCAGGGCGTCCGATAAGGGACCGGAGGCCCTTGCGCCGATGGTGCGGGCCGGGAGGCGCGATCGCCGGTATGGGAACCCGCAAGCGACCCAAGCCAATCAAGCTCAAACACGATCCCGAGCGGGCGCGGCGCATCCGCCTCCTGACGGCCCATCTGCTGCTGGCGGCGCTCATCTTTGGCGGCGTGGGGGCGGGGTACTACTACGCGGACGAATATGTCGAGCAGCGGGTCGGCTTGTCTGCCCAGCCGCTGATCATCGTGCTCAAGAACCGCCCGCCGTGGATGAATGATTTCCTGGTCGAGCAGATCGCGGCGCTGGCACGGCCGATCGGTCCGCACTCGATATTCGATCACAAATTATTGGTGGACACCGCCGAGATGCTGGGCCGCAACCCGTGGGTGCGGCAGGTGCGCAGCGTCCGCCGGGCTTACACCCGAAGGCCAGGAGATACGCTCGAGATCGATTGCGAATATCGCGCGCCCGTCGCCCTTGTAAAATGGGGAGCATTCTACTGGCTGGTCGATGAGCACGGCGTGCGCCTCAGCGAGCGGTTCACCGAGCCGGACGTGGCCAACATCCAGTTCGGCCCGGACGGCCGCACGCGGATTCGGGTGATCGAGGGCGTGAAGCACGCCCCCCCGCACGTGGCCGGCGAATTGTGGCCCGGCGACGACGTCCGAGGCGGCCTCAAGATGGTACAGTACCTGTTCGACCGGATTTACACGGATCAGATCCTGCGGGTGGACGTGGCGAATTTTGGCGGCCGAGTTGACCTCAAGGATCCCCAGCTCGTGCTGAAGACGAGCTTTGCCACGCAGATCTGGTGGGGCCGGCCGCCCAGCGATGAGGATGTCGATTCCTTTATCGAGGTGAGTACGTCACGAAAACTCAACGACCTGCGGCTGGCATGGGAGCAATTCGGTCGCGTGGACGGCAAACATAAGTGTTTGGACATCCGGTTCGACAAGGTGACGTACCTGAACGAGGAGGAGACGCCCCCGGCGTCGCCGCCCGATCATCACTAGCCAGCGGCGCCGCATTGAGCCGTCCAACCCCGGCATCAATTCCATCACCGATCTCGACGCTTCCGCTGGCTATGTGGCTGTTGGTGCAACTTGGAGCGCTGGCCGTCAGCGCGTTGCGCTTGCCGCTGGCGGCACAGTATCCGCAGCCGGGCGAGCGCTGGTCGGTTCGACTCGTGCTTGCAGCCCAGTTCGCATGGGCTTCCATGGTCTTTCCATCGTTGTGCCGGACATGGCAAATGACGCTGCTGACAGCCGCTTGCGGCTGGGTGATGCTCGCGCTGGCCTGCGCCCTTGCGGGCTGGTCTCCGCAGGGGTTGATCGCCCCGGCATCCAGTTTGATCTTCTGGATCATCTGTCTGGCGTGCTGGCGCGCGGCGGCGCGGACCCGGGGGCAGCAGATGATTGCCAGCGCGGTCGCCAGTGCTTACACCGTGGGTGGTGCGCTGCTTTGGTACCTGCGGATCGATTTGGGTTCAGGTGAATCAGGCCCGGACATGCGATTTGGCCCGCTGGCCGGCCTGTTGCATGATCCATCCCATCCGCGGATCGCTGAGTGCGTGGGTCTCGTTGCCGTGAGCCTTGCAGCGCTGGGAATTGCGAATTCCTGCCATCGCGCCAAAGCTGATCGCAATTCGCCGCCAACGACAGCTTATCCACCGGATATTCACGGGCCCACGACAGGCAACCAACGATTTCATTGATAATTCGATGGGGTTGCACGAATTAACTCTCATCGGCCAGGCAAGGTGCGGAAATTTACGCCGCAAAAATTTTTTTATCTTGAAAACGTGGAACGTTGTGGTAGAAATTCCCTCACTTTGATGAGAAATGGATTGATGTCCCTTGCAGCACCTCCTGTTAATCGGCGAGCACGAGCTGACGGTGGACGACAAGAACCGGCTCTCGATACCGTCGGAAATCCGCAAGTCGATCAACTCCGAGCGCGACGGGGAATTCTTTTATCTTACCATTGGGATCAATGGAAAACCCTGGCTCTACGCTCAAAAATATTACGAACAAATGGTCTTCCAGGCGCAGCAGGACATTACGCCCGGCCAGGAACAGTTGGACTTTGATCATATGAACTACGCCTTGGCCAGCAAAGTCGATTGGGACAGCCAGGGACGCCTTGGGATCCCGGAAAAGACCATTCGCCGGACCGGAATGACTCGGGAAGTCACGTTAATCGGATCGCGGGATCATCTGGAAGTCTGGAACCGTACAGATTGGGATGCGCATCGCGAGCAATTGCTGGCGCGCAGCTCCGACGTGGTAAATCGAGCCAGGCAGGCGAGGCAAGCGCCCGCCGCCGGCTTGATCGCAAAATGATCGTGTTCGGGCATTCGCCGCAACGGGTTGGATAACTCGGGCTGTGAGCGGCGCGTGCGATCGGGTGGTGCCGGTGGGAATGCCGGCGTCATTTGTCTGATGCAAACACAGTCTCGGTCCAAACTAATGGGCCGCGGCTGGGGCCAATTCCAGGGAAGGACTCGGCTTTCTGACAATTTAGGATGTTAAAAGTCACGGCTGGCCGGTGACGCGCCGCAAGAGGGATCTTCCGCCCGCGTCACAGAGCCGTCCGCGTCGTGGCATGGATGCTACTTATACGTGGACCGGCACGGCCACGATTCGCCCGCAAGGACGTGGGCGCAGCGCGTGAAGGGTGGTGTCTTGGGGCGGCGGTTCGGGTTGTAAGCCGCCCCACGGCATCTCCGGCCTGTTTGCCGGCCGCCGTTTGCCCCCGGATTAGTCGGGCGATGGATCGCCACCGGGTGCGAGCGGCGGACGGAAATGCGGGTCGCCCCGAGATACCCACGCTTGTTTTTCGGAGGGCGCGGGTCGTTTGCGATGCAGTCGGCGCCGGCTGGCCACGATGGATGAACCCCATCCGTGGCCAGCCCGCCCGACACACAAGGCGATACCGTGGAGTCGTCTCACGGACGGGGCCCTCGAAGCCTGGGATTTTTCGAGGGGGTAGGACGCCCGGCTCTACCGTATCGTCAACATCAGCGCATTTCCGACCTTAAACTTACTTTATTTTTCTGCACGGTATTTCGCAGCGCAGAAAATAGATGCCAAACCGCAGACCCGCGAAGATGACACTTCGTCAGCGCCGAAGGCATCCGCCCAGCCGCCCCATCCATGCAAACATCCTCCGAACGCTGATATTATGCCCTCCTGAACGCCGATTGCAACTAAATTATTTCCATGGACCTGCCGCAATGGGGTCATGATCCTGTTCTGATTCAGGAATCACTGGACCTGCTGAATCTTCGTCCTGGCGTAACGGTCGTCGACTGCACCGTCGGCCGGGGCGGCCATGCGTCGGAGATCGCCCAGCGAATCGGCCCCCGCGGGCTTCTCATTGCACTCGACGCCGATCCGTACAATTTAGAAGACACACGCGCGCGATTGGCCGAATCTCCCTGTCCCGTTCGATTTTTCCACGCCAACTTCTCCGAGTTATCGGAAGTCCTCGAAGAAGTGCGGGCTCCTTCGGTTGATGCGATCCTGGCCGACCTTGGACTGAGTACCAATCAGTTCTTCGATCCGCGCTACGGATTGTCGTTCACGCAGCCCATGCCGCTCGACATGCGCTTCGACCCGCGCATGACCGTCACGGCTGCCGATCTGGTCAACAAGCTGTCAGAAACGGAGCTCGCCAACGTCCTATACAACAACGCGCAGGAACGTTATTCGCGGCGAATTGTCAAAAAGATTGCGGCGGCCCGCCGTTTCTCGCCGATTACTACAACGGATCAACTGGCCGAGCTCGTACGGTCGGCCCTCCCGCCGCGGGACGCAGCCTCGCGCAGGATTGATCCCGCAACCAAGACTTTTCTGGCATTGCGCATGGAGGTCAACCGGGAAATTGAAAACCTGCGGGCGCTGCTGGAGCAGGCGCCGCTGCGGCTCGCGAGCGAAGGGCGAATTGCGGTGATCAGCTTCCAGTCGACGGAAGACCGGCTAATCAAGCACGCCTTCCGGTCGGCGGAACAGGCCGGGATCCTCAAGGTCCTGACCAAAAAGCCCATTACCCCCGCCGAGGACGAACTGGCCCGCAATCCCAGGTCCAGGTCGGCGAAATTAAGGGCGGTACAGAAAGAGTGAACGCATCGAAGGGTTCATCATGACGCGCGAAACGAAGATCGGACTGCTGGTTGGGCTGGCATTCATTATCGTCATCGGGATTCTCCTGTCGGATCACATCAATAGCAGCACCGACCCGGTCCGCGCGGAGATGACCAGCGCGTACAGCACGGTTCGCCAGAGCGTCAACGCCCCGGACCAGCGGTCACAGGGCTCGATGGCAGTCGTCACGCCGCCTTCGTCGGTTATCCCCGCCAACCCGGTGATGACTCAGCCCGACAACCCTCCGGCCAACAACGGCACGGCGATCATCAATATCGGTCCCGGCGCCGACCCGTCCCAGGTCCAGCTTCCGCCTCGCAATCCCGGACATGACCAGCCCGCCGTCGCTCAGACTCCAGATACTGCCCAGCCCCTCGCCGGCTCGACAGACAATCAAACCCAGATCGCTTCGAACAATCCTCCCGATTCCGAGAGCCAGACGCTCTCCAATCTGGATCAACTGCAAAACCTGGCGCGCAAGAACGGAATCGAGCTCGTGCCGGTCGGATCTCGGCCGGCTAGCACGAATCCCGCCCCGCCGACCGCCGCAACTCCGACGCCGTCCAACGTGCGCCCTGTGAAAGCCGAGGAAGGCGACAGCGTCTCCAAGCTCGCGGCCAAATACATGGGCGCCAACACGAAAGCCAACCGCGAGGCGATCATCCGCGCCAATCCGTCGATGACCGCCGACGGCCATCTGGTCT
>Ga0307477_10004532_pt1 | contig 10088 bp, 6 predicted proteins | sample atmos_gasesECM2C_FD_203316 | JGI IMG/M metagenome (GOLD analysis project Ga0307477, IMG submission 203316) | Hardwood forest soil microbial communities from Morgan-Monroe State Forest, Indiana, United States - atmos_gasesECM2C_515 | ecosystem: Environmental > Terrestrial > Soil > Temperate... | reverse complement strand
AACGTCGATCTCAGCGATCCCAAGCTCGACGATCCGCTTGAGCGTGCGCGCATCCTGAGCTTGTTCGACAGTCATCTCGGTCGACCTGCAGGATTCGTGCTGCCGATGCAACCCTCGACAGCCCAGGCGAAACCGGGATGGCTGAGCGAGCTGTGGCGAACGCGACGGGGCCATTTGTTCCTAATCCCGGGAGACTCGCCGCTCGGCTTCCGGTTGCCGCTGCAATCGCTGCCCGATGTTGCGCCCGATCACGAGTCAAGCGGCGGCGGTGTCCCAGTGCGCACGGCCTTGACGGTAGAGGCGCGGGAGGGCCGATTGTGCGTCTTCATGCCGCCGCTCGAATCGCTCACGGACTATCTCGAACTGCTTGCAGTCGTCGAATCGAGCGCAGCCGAACTCGGCCTGCCGGTCTATGTCGAAGGCTATGCGCCGCGACCCGATCCGCGGCTCAACGTCCTCAAGGTGACGCCCGACCCCGGCGTCATAGAGGTCAATGTCCAACCGGCGGCATCTTGGCGCGAAGCCGTCGAGATCACGCGCGGGCTTTACGAGGATGCCCATCTTTCGCGCCTGACCACGGACAAATTCATGCTCGACGGACGGCATACCGGCACTGGTGGCGGCAATCACGTCGTACTCGGTGGATTGACCGCCGCCGACAGCCCGTTCCTGCGCCGGCCCGATCTGCTCAAGAGTCTGGTGCTTTACTGGCTGCGACGGCCGTCGCTGTCCTATCTGTTTTCCGGACTGTTCATCGGACCGACCAGCCAGGCGCCGCGTATCGACGAAGCGCGCCAGGACTTGCTCTATGAACTCGAAATCGCGCTCGCCAAAGTGCCGCCGCCGGGCGGCACAGGCTGGGTGTCGCCCTGGCTCGTCGACCGCCTGTTCCGCAACATCCTGGTCGACGTGACGGGAAACACCCATCGCACGGAGATTTGCATCGACAAATTATTTTCACCGGACGGGCCGACTGGCCGGCTCGGTCTCGTCGAATTCCGCTCGTTCGAAATGCCGCCGCATGCGCGCATGAGTCTTGCCCAGCAATTGCTATTGCGCGCGCTCATCGCCTGGTTCTGGTGTGAGCCACTCGACGGTACGCCCGTGCGTTGGGGTACGGCGTTACACGACCGCTACATGCTCGAACATTTCATATGGGACGATTTCCTCCAGATCTTGGACGAGCTCAAGCAAGCCGGCTATGCATTCGATCCGACGTGGTTCGAAGCGCAGAGACAATTCCGTTTCCCGCTCTGCGGCACCGTGCGTCACGGCGGCGTGCGGCTCGAATTGCGGCAGGCAATCGAGCCTTGGTACGTGCTAGGCGAAGAGGGAATTCCCGGCGGCACCGTGCGCTTCGTCGACTCTTCCGTCGAGCGGTTGCAGATCAAGGTCGATGGCTTGAACGAAGGCCATCACATCGTGACCTGCAACGGCAGGCGCGTGCCACTCACATCGACCGGCCGGTCCGGCGAATTCGTCGCCGGCGTGCGCTTCAAAGCCTGGAATCTGTCGCCGTCCTTGCAACCGACCGTCGGCGTGCATGCGCCGCTGACTTTCGACATCGTCGACGCCTGGAACCGGCGCTCCTTGGGCGGCTGCGTCTACCACGTGGCGCACCCCGGCGGACGCAATTATGAGACCTTTCCGATCAACTCCTACGAGGCGGAATCGCGCCGTCGCGCCCGCTTCCAGGATCATGGCCATACCGGTGGCCCGATCGATATTCCACCGCTCGAGTCCTCTCTCGAGTTTCCGATCACCCTCGATTTGCGGCGCACGAAGTAAGAAAATCATCCCGCCAAACTCATCCCTTCATGGCACCCCAGCTCGAGAACGTTGCCGAACAACAGAACGCAAGCCTGGAACAGTTCGTTTCAGGCTACCGGCCGCTGCCCGGCATTTTCGATGAGATGATGGATGGCGACGGACGCGTGCGCGCGCACTGGCAGCCGTTCCTGGCGATGCTGGCGGCGTTGGGCGGCGACGAGATCAATCGCAGGTTCGCTGCTGCGGACCGATATCTGCGCGATTCAGGGGTCTTCTATCGTGTCTATGAGGATGCGGCCGGCATCGAACGCCCATGGCCGCTCAGTCACGTCCCGCTCATCATTGAGCCTGCCGAATGGAGGCAGCTGGAGGCCGGCGTCATTCAGCGCGCCGAACTGCTGGAAGCCGTCCTGACGGATGCTTACGGTCCGGCGCTGCTAACAAGCGAGGGCCGCCTTCCTGCCGCGTTGATCGCCGGCAATCCGGAATTCCTCCGTCCGCTGGTCGGCGTGGCGGCGCCGGCCGGCGCACATCTGCGTTTTTATGCCGTCGACGTCGGACGCGGCGCCGACGGGCATTGGTGGGTGCTCAACGATCGCGCGCAGGCCCCGTCGGGCGCGGGCTACGTGATCGAGAACCGACTCGCGCTCTCGCGAGCGATTCCCGATATCTATCGCACCGCGCGTGTCGAACGTGTTGCGCCCTTCTTCCAGGCTTTTCAGGCCGAGCTTTTTGCGCTCAACCGCCAGGACGATGCCCGCATCTGCCTGCTCACGCCGGGGCCGATGAACGAAACCTATTTCGAGCACGCCTATCTCGCCCGCTATCTCGGGCTGCTGTTGGTCGAGGGTGAGGATCTGATTGTGCGGGACGATGGCGTCTTCATCCGCACGGTGTCGGGATTACGGCGTACCGAAGTGCTCGTGCGGCGGATCGATGCCGATTTCGCCGATCCGCTCGAGCTCAATGCCGCCTCGCGTCTTGGCGTTGCAGGGCTACTGCAGGCCGTCCGGGACGACAAGATCGTCATCATTAATGCGCTCGGCGCAGGTTTAGTCGAGGCGCGCGCGATGCTGGCGTTCCTGCCGGCGCTTGCGCCGATCGTGCTCGGTGCCGACCTCAAAATGTCGAACGTCGCGACATGGTGGCTTGGCCGCCCCGACATGCGCGAGGAGATGATCAAAAAACTCGACAGCATGGTCATCGCGGCGGCCTTCACCGAGTCGCTCGCCGACGGACGGCTCGGCAGCGAAATACTCGGCGCCAAGCTCAACGATGCGCAGCGTCAGTCACTCATGCAGTCGATCCGTGATCGCGGCATCGACTACGTGGTTCAGGAAGCGGTGACGCTGTCGAGCATGCCGGTCTGGCGTGACGGCCAGCTGCAGCCTCGACCTTTCACGTTGCGGCTGTTCCTCGCCAAGGTCGGCGGGCGATGGCAGGTCATGCCCGGGGGGTTCGTCCGCATCGCGGAGCATGCCGATGCGCGGGCGGTCAGTTTGCGGCGCGGCGCCGCGACGGCCGATGCCTGGGTGCTCGCGCACGGACCGGTCGGGGAGACAACGCTCTTGCCGACGTCCGAGCGAATGCAAGTGCAGCGTGCGACCGGCCTGCTGCCGAGCCGCGCCGCGGACAACCTGTTCTGGGTTGGCCGCTACGTCGAACGCGTGGAGGCGACGCTGCGGCTGGTGCGCGCCATGATCAATCGTGTCGCGGAGACTGATGATGCGGCAGCGCCGGTCATTGCCAGCATCGGTGATTTACTCGGCGTCTGGAACGCGATCCCGAGCGAAACGCGTCAGGCGGCGGCGACATTCATCGCGCGTGCGGTCCTCACGCGGGAAGACTTGGAAGGATCGCTGCTCCACCTCGTCGGCGCCGCGCGTTCGGCGGCCTCCGTCATCCGCGATCGCTTCTCTCCGGATGCCTGGCGGGCTATCAACGATCTCGCCACGATGATCGCTGCTCCGCTGGCGATTGACCCGAGCGAAAGCGCAATGATCGAGCGCGTCGAAGCGGCGCTGCGGATCATCTCGTCGCTTTCCGGGCTGGCGCAGGAGAACATGACCCAACTCGCGGGCTGGCGGTTTCTCGAGCTCGGCCGCCGCATCGAGCGCGCGTTGCTGACCTGCCGCCTGGTTCGTTGCTTTGCCTATACGGGTGCGCCCGATGGTGGTCTCGATGTGCTGTTGGAGCTTGCCGACAGCCAGATCAGCTATCGGCAGCGCTATGTGATGGTCGCGGCGCTGGCGCCGGTCGTCGACCTCGTCATGCTCGATCCAAACAATCCGCGTTCGGCGGTATTTCAGCTCGAGCGGATCGAGACGCATCTCGGCGCCTTGCCGAGGCGCAACGCGACCGGCCGCCTATCGCCGGCGCAGCAGATCGTGGCTTCAATTGCGACGCGTTTGCGCACCGTCGAAGCGGCCAATATCGATGATGGGTTGATCCACGACATCGAGCAATCGCTCGTGAAGCTGTCGGATGCGATCACCTCGACTTATCTCTCTAATAACGAGCGATCCGACTCCGTGTGGGAAGCACTAGCGTGATCTACGACGTTCGTCAGACGACGATATGCAGTTATGCGTCGCCGGTCGCGCATGCCCGGCACGTCCTGCGTCTGACGCCTGTCCATCGCCACGGTCAGCGGGTGCAGGTTGCTGCGTTACAGATCGTGCCCGAACCCCTGCACCGTCGCGAGGGGCAGGATTTCTTCGGCAACCGCCTCACCTGGATCGAGATCGAAGAGCCGCACGAGACGCTCGCGGTCAAATTGGCGGCGCGCGTTGCCGTGGACGCACTCGATGAAACCCTGCCGCTCACCACGCCGGCTTGGGAGGCGGTCCGCGAAGAGGCGTTTGCGGCGAGCGGCATCGGCCCGCTGTCGCCGACGCATTTCCTGTATCCCAGCCGCCTCGTGTCGCTCGATCCCGAGATTCGCGACTACACGCGAGACAGTTTCCCGCCCGGCCGCCCCGTGCTCGACGCCGCGATCGAGCTTAATGATCGTTTTAAGTCCGACATCGCCTACGAGATCGGCGCGACCACCGTCACCACCACGCCGCCGATGTCGTTCGCGCTGCGCCGCGGCGTGTGCCAGGATTTCGCGCATATCATGATTTCCGGGTTGCGCGGCATCGGCCTGCCGGCCGGCTATGTCAGCGGCTATTTGCGCACCCTGCCGCGGCCGGACGCGACGAGATTGCAGGGCGTCGACGCAATGCATGCCTGGGTGCTGCTGTGGTGCGGTTCGGCCACCGGCTGGATGGGGCTCGATCCGACCAACGCCGTGTTTGCCTCAGAGGAGCACGTCATGCTGGCGATCGGCCGCGACTATACGGATGTCGCGCCGATCGACGGAGTGATTGTGGGATCGGGAGAGCAGTGGATAGACGTCTCCGTTAACGTGGAGCCCGTTGGGTGAAATACCCGTCACGCCGCCGTCATCGTAGATGCATCTTCGATAAGTTTCCAACTCGTCATCGCTGTGCCTCCACTCGCAAGCTGAGCGTGAACACATAAATGGCCGATCTCCCCAGCGGTTACCAGTTGCGAGCGGCGCGTTCATTGATCGGCTGGTCGCAAGCCGATCTCGCTAAGGCCAGGGAGGTCGATCAGACTACCATTGCTCGCCCGGATAAGGCAGGCCATGGCCCTGTGCCGAGGCAATCCAGAAAGCTTCAGGCTATCATTGTGCGCTGAGGAAAGCTGGCATTGAGTTCATCGAGGCGGCGGTAGCGCTAACACGAAAGCCGCGCCGCTTCCCGTCGCCCTTGCGGAGCCGGTCGTCCGATGCCCATTGAATGAGCGCCTTGCCTAGCTGGTGTGCTCGGCATTCAGCAGCACGGCCCAGAGAGGCGGTCTTTCTTTTTATCCAATCATCGGCATACGATGTGAATGCTCGGCCGTATCGACAACGACGCCCAACCGCGTGTCGGCACCAGATACGGCGAGCGCCGGGATGGAGGGCTCCTTTCGCTGCGGGAACACCCCTCAAGCGATCGGGGCCCTTTCAATTTGAAGCTCTGCCAAAGGCAAAGGCCCTGCTAGAATGACGGAGCGCCATTTCCCACCGCCTTGGTCATCCGAGGAGCACCCAGCCTACTTTGTCGTGAGAGATCATAACGGGCGGGCGCTTGCCTACGTCTATTATGAGAATAAGCCGGGGCGACCATGGGCGGGCAAGCTACTCACAAAAGATGAAGCGCGGCGGATTGCGGCGAATATCGCTAAGCTGCCAGAACTGGTGCGGCGCGAGACGTCAGGCACGCGCTGACGTATAATGGGTTAGCAGTGGTGTCAGGCGACGGAGAACACCACGATGCAACACCTGCAACTTGGGATTTTTGTTGTCGCGATGATTGCGATCGTCGTCTGCGGCTGCATTTTACGCGCAAACCAAAAAAACGCGTCTAGGTACGGCGCAAACGGGCCGCGCTTTTTGTCCACGCGCGGTAGTCGCCGGATCGCGGCCGACATCGCAAAGCTGCCGGACTTACTACGCCGATCGTAATCCGAGCTAATTCTGATGTCTGCTATTGGAGGCAAAGCGGAGATTGCTCGAACGGGCTGCGATGTCCGCTTTTGACCCAACGCAGACGTGCGGTCTTATCGAATGCTGCCGCGCAAAAATGACCTTTGAGCCTCGCAACGGCAACGTTTGGCGGCTCCACACCAGCCGTAGTGACTTACCTGATCCATACAACCGACAATCGCGCTGTCGCCGGGCTGTGGCTGATATTCGCCGCAGCGTGCGGGTTGATCGCTACTCTGCTGGCATATCGGAAGGCAGCAGCCGTCCAGCCTGCGATGGGTGTATCGCTCCCAACGCCCTAACGGCACCTGGTGGGCGCTGCCACGAGGCGTTTCCCAGCTCTGGGGAAGAGATCAAAACTCGACGTCTAGTTCTTCAAGCTCATCCGGTTCAAGCTTTGCCGCCGCGATCCATTCTTTCATGTAGGGATATTCCATCATCGTGAAGGAATAACCCGCCGCGTCCTCGTCGAGGACTACGTCGTAGGTCACGAAGCGAGAACAGACCGGTGCGTACATGGCGTCTGCGGCGCAGGCGTGCTGGCCGAACAGGTAAGGTCCGCCATAAGCATCCAGACATTCCCGCCAGATCGAGCTAATGCGGTCTATGTCAGCGCGGGCCCCTGCCCAGGCTTTGAAGCCAGCAAAACGCGCTTTGATGTTCATTGGCAAAGCGGAACGCAGATTGCTGAAACCCGAATGCATTTCGCCGCAGATCGAGCGGCAATGAGCGCGCTGCCCCCGGTCGGAAGGAAACAGCCGCGCACCGGAATTGATCTCGTGGAGATATTCAGCGATCGCCAAGGTGTCCCAGATTTTCAGGCCGTCGTGAGTGAGGCACGGCACTAGGAAAGACGGCGACAGCAGGAGCAACTCCGCCCGGGTCGAGGGATCATCGGCCGAGACTTGCCGCTCCTCGAAATCGAGCCCCGACATTTTGCAGAGCAACCAGCCGCGCAATGACCACGATCCGTAGTTCTTGCTCGCGATGCTGAGTATGGCTTCGGCCATGCTGAGGGCCTCCTCGCGTGGATACACGATGACGGTAACTAACAGGCCCCGGCGGGAAAGCGGCAGCTACCAATCTCACAAGCCGCCAGCATCTCCGCTGTGCAGGATGTTCACATTTCTGTCGCAGTGCAACAAGAAATCCACTAGTCTCCACTGAGCCGGGTGGTTTCAGAGCGAGCCTGTCGCGAGACGGCTCGCGCCACTGCGGGCTGGGGCATTGCTGTATCTCGCCTATCAGATGCAGTCGGACATCATGGCGCCGGTCCGCCGCTGGGCCGGCGCGGCTGCGAACTCTGGCAGCGCGCCGGTCCTTGCCGATAATCCGGCGCTGCGTAATCTCACCGCGGTCTATGAGCTGATAGCGCGGACCGGGCTGACCCACATGCGGCCGCCCTTTGGCATCGATTCCATTACCATCAACGGCCGCGAGGTCGAGGTCCGGGAAAAGGCCGCGGCGCGCACGCCGTTCGCGACGCTGCTGCACTTCAGCAAAGACATAGCTGCCGCACAGCCCCGCGTGCTCCTGGTCGCGCCGCTGTCGGGGCATTTCTCGACGTTGCTGCGCGCGACAGTGCGCACCATGCTCCCGGAGCACGACGTTTTCGTCACCGACTGGCACAACGCGCGCGACATCCCTCTCACCGCCGGCCGCTTCGGCGTCGACGAATATACCGATCACCTGATCAAATTTTTGGAAGTGATCGGCTCGCCCGCGCACGTTCTCGCGGTCTGCCAGCCCTGCGTGGCAGTGCTGGCGGCGGTCGCGGTGATGGCACAGGCCGCCAATCCAGCACTGCCGCGCTCCATGACCTTGATGGCCGGCCCGATCGACACGAGAGTGAATCCAACGAAGGTCAACGAGCTCGCCAAGAAACGGTCGATCGACTGGTTTGAGCAAGCACTCACGGCTTCCGTGCCATTGCGCTATCCCGGTGCCTTTCGCCGGGTCTATCCGGGTTTCGTCCAGCTCGTCGCCTTCATGAGCATGAATCTCGAACGGCACGTCAAGGCGCACCAGGAGCTTTATGAGAATCTCGCAAACCGCGAATTCGAAAAGGCCGCGGTAACCAAGGCATTCTACGATGAATATTTCGCTGTGCTCGATCTCACGGCGGAATTCTACCTCGAGACGGTGCAGCTCATCTTTCAGGACCATGCGCTGCCGCTTGGTCGGCTGGAGTGGCGCGGCCAGCGTGTCGACCCGAATGCGATTCGCAAGACCATGCTCTTCACCGTGGAGGGCGAGCGCGACGATATTTGCGCTGTCGGCCAGACAATGGCGGCGCACGAACTCTGCGGCAAGCTGCGGCCTTATCTGAAGCGCCACCACATGCAGGCCGGCGTCGGCCATTACGGGGTGTTCTCGGGAAAGCGCTGGGAAAACCAGATTTACCCGATCCTGAAGAATGTCATCCTGTCGAGCGATTGAGCGCGTTAAAGGAAGCACATCGGCGACGTAGTGCACCACGTCAGCTGAGCAGTTACTTCACCGGCGCCTCAAGCTTCGCCTGCGCTCCAGGCGCGACACCTGTCCTTTCCGAAAATCATATCCGGACGTATTGATGATGTAGTCCGGCCAAGACGGGAACGGCGACAACGGCGCCAGACCGTTGGATGGCTCGACGCAAGGGCGCATCCTTCTGTAATGCCAAGTGCGTGCGAGCCTGATTGTAATAGTCCGCATACGCGGAAAGAATTCGCCGTAGGTGCGCCTCGCCGAAGATGACAATTTGGTCCAGGCACTCGCGACGCAATGTACCGATCAGACGTTCCGCATAGCCATTTTGCCACGGCGATCCAGGCGAGATCGGCCGGTCGCGAATATCCATGGTCCTGATGCGGGACGTAAAGACATGCCCGTAGGCACGATCGTTATCGCGCACCAGATAAGCCGGCGCTGATGCCCAAGGGAAAGCCTCGGTAATCTGTTGGGCCAGCCACTCAGCGGTCGGATGCCGCGTCACCTCGAACCACAGCAGCTGTCGCCGGCCATGGCCCAGGACCAAAAACGCAAACAAGAGGTCAAAGGTCAGCGTCGGCACAACGCACATATCAATAGCGACGATTGCCTCAGCGTGATTTCGGAGAAACGTCTTCCACGTCTGCGAAGGCGGATTTCTCCTTCGCACCATGTATTTCGAGACCGTCGATTGGGCGACCTCAAAGCCAAGCATCATAAGCTCGCCATGGATCCGGGATGCGCCCCACAGTGGGTTTTCCCGGCTCATCCGTTGGATGAGATCACGCAGGTGGCGATCGATCTTCGGCCGCCCTGCCCTATTTTGCGACTTCCAACGCCAGAACACTTTGAAACCAGCGCGATGCCACCGCAGGATCGTCGCCGGCTGAACTACCTGAGCAAGGCTGAGTAGGCCCGGCCAGAGCCGGGTCATCCATATGAGCAGCGCACGGTCACTGCCGCGAAGTCGAAGACAAGGTGGTGCCCGCCGTAACGCAATGTTGAGCTGATGGCGGAGAAACAAATTCTCGGCTTCAAGCCGGCTCCGCGACTTGAACATGCCGGTCACGAACATTCCAAGCGCGCGCAGGATCGCAAACATTGCTGTCAATGATGCGATGATTCTACCTTACGATGCGATCCAGGGCCCGGATGGAATTTTCAGAAAGGACAGCTGGCGGGACGCTTCCTTCCTAATGCAAGAGGCCGTCTCGGGGGAGGCGGCCTCTTCTCCTTTCACAGGCTGAGCGGCCAAGGGGTTCGGGGGATGGGATGGCCGACTCGGCTTGTCCGCGAATCATACGGCCGTATC
>Ga0307477_10004531_pt1 | contig 10088 bp, 6 predicted proteins | sample atmos_gasesECM2C_FD_203316 | JGI IMG/M metagenome (GOLD analysis project Ga0307477, IMG submission 203316) | Hardwood forest soil microbial communities from Morgan-Monroe State Forest, Indiana, United States - atmos_gasesECM2C_515 | ecosystem: Environmental > Terrestrial > Soil > Temperate... | reverse complement strand
TGGGGCGTTACGTCGCGCGCGTGATCGAGGCGGAGCTGCGCGCGGCGAGCGATGCGCGCGCGGCGAGCCGCCTGCGCGCCGCGGGCTTCCACTATCGCGACAAAGGCTCAATGGCGACCGTCGGCAAGTCGCGCGCGGTGGTGGAAATCGGCCGGTTGCGCTTCGGGGGACTGCTGGCGTGGCTCGCGTGGATGGCGCTGCACCTCACCGTGCTGATCGGCTTTCGCAACCGACTCGCGGTGCTCGCTTCCTGGATCTACAGCTACGTTTTCTTCCGGCGCGGCTCGCGGCTCATCACCCGCGTGACGCTGCCGCCGGAGTCCTCTCCCTGATGGCCGCCGCCGTGCATCCGGTGCCGCGCGGCCAGCCGGGCGCTGCGGGCGGGGAGGGACCGACGCTGCGCGGCTTCTTCGGCGTGTTCCGCTACAGCCGCCGCGCGCTCGAGCTCGTCTGGAGCACGAACCGTGCGCTCACCGTGGCCTTGGCAGCGCTCACGTTGTGCGCCGGCATTCTGCCTGCCGGGGTCGCCTACGTCGGCTCGCTGATCGTTGATGCGGTAGTGGCCGCGATCAGCGCCGGCGGCGGCGCCGCGACGCGCGTGGTCGGACTGGTGGCGCTCGAAGGCGCCCTGGTGGCCGCCATCGCCGGCGCCCAGCGCGGCCTGTCGCTGTGCCAGTCGCTGCTGCGTGCGCAGCTCGGCCAACGGGTCAACGTCATGATCCTCGAGAAGGCGCTGACGCTCGAGCTGCAGCACTTCGAGGACTCGGAGTTCTACGACAAGCTGACGCGTGCGCGCCGTGAGGCTTCCACGCGGCCGTTGAGCCTCGTCACGCGCACCTTCGGCCTGGTGCAGAACGCGATCTCGCTCGCGAGCTACGGCGCGCTGCTCGCGCACTTCTCGCCGTGGGCGGTGGCGGTGCTGCTGCTCGCGGGGCTGCCGGCGTTCGTCGCCGAGGCGAAGTTCTCGGGCGATGCCTTTCGCCTGTTCCGCTGGCGCTCGCCGGAGACGCGCATGCAGATCTACCTCGAGACCGTGATCGCGCGCGAGGACCACGCCAAGGAGGTCATGCTCTACCGCCTCGGGCCACGACTGCTCGAGCGCTACCGCGATATCTTCCGCCGCCTGTACGCCGAGGATCGCGCGCTCACGATGCGGCGCGACGCCTGGGGATTCGCTCTCGGGCTGATCGCCACCGCCGCGCTCTACGGCGCGTACGCCTGGATCGCGGTGACCACCGTGCGCCGCCTGATCACCCTCGGGCAAATGACCATGTACGTGGCGCTCTTCCGCCAGGGGCAGGCGGCCGTGTCGGCGATGCTGGCCGCCGTAGGCGGGATGTACGAGGACAACCTGTACCTGTCGACGCTCTACGAGTACCTCGAGACCGAGGTGCCGCGGCCGGGCGGCACGGCGCTGCGCGGCCCGCTCCCCGCGGACGGCGTGCGCTTCGAGGACGTGAGCTTCATCTACCCGGGAGCCGAGGAGCCAGCGCTCGAGCACATTACGCTGCATCTCAAGCCCGGCACCAGCCTCGCGCTGGTCGGCGAAAACGGCTCCGGCAAGACCACGCTCATCAAGCTGCTCACACGGCTGTACGCCCCGACTGCCGGCCGAATTCTGCTCGACGGTCAGGATCTGGCCGAATGGGACGAGGCGGCGCTGCGCGAGCGCATCGGCGTCATTTTCCAGGATTTCGCCCGCTACCAGATGCTGGTCGGCGAGAATGTCGGTGCGGGGGATGAGCGCTTCTTCGAGGACGAGGAGCGCTGGCGCAGCGCCGCGCTGAAGGGGCGCGCCAGCGAGTTCATCGACACGCTGCCGGCCGGCTATCACACCCAGCTCGGCAAGTGGTTCCGCGACGGGCGCGAGCTCTCCGGCGGGCAGTGGCAGAAAATCGCGCTGTCGCGCGCCTTCATGCGCGTGCGCGCCGACATCCTGGTGCTCGATGAGCCCACCGCCGCCATGGATGCGCAGGCTGAGGCCGAGGTGTTCGAGCACTTTCGCCAGCTGGCGCGCGATCGCATCACCATCCTGATCTCGCACCGCTTCTCGACCGTACGCATGGCCGACCAGATCGTCGTGCTCAACCGCGGGCGCATCGTCGAGCGCGGCACGCATGCGGAGCTGATGGCGCTCAACGGGCGCTACGCGCACCTGTTTACGCTGCAGGCGCGCGGCTACCGCTGAGGTCGCGGCGCGGCACAACACGCCGCGCGGCGCTACTCCGGGGTCAGCACCACGACCGCGAGCGGCGGCAGGCGCAGCTGCAGCGAAAAGGCGTGCCCGTGCGCTCCTTCGGGCAGCGCCTCCACGGCACCCAGATTTCCCTGGCCGCTGCCGCCGTACTCGGCGGCGTCGCTGTTGAGTCGCTCGTGCCAGCGGCCGCCGCGCGGCACGCCGATGCGGTACGGCGAGCGCGGCACCGGCGTGAAGTTGCAGGCCACCAGCGTCAGCTCGCCGGAGCTCGCCCGGCGCAGGAACGAGATCACGCTCACGTCGGCGTCGTCGCAGTCGATCCACTGGAAGCCCGCGTCGCCGAAGTCGAGCTCGTGCAGCGCCGGGGTTGCGCGGTACAGCCGGTTGAGGTCACGCACCCAGTGCTGCACGCCGGCGTGCAACGGGAAGCCGAGCACGTGCCATTCGAGACTCTCCTCGTGTTGCCATTCGCGCCGCTGGCCGAACTCGCCTCCCATGAACAGCAGCTTCTTGCCCGGGTGGGCCCACATGTAGCCGTACAGCAACCGCAGGCTCGCGAACTGCTGCCACTCGTCGCCCGGCATCTTGCCGAGCAGTGCCCCCTTGCCGTGCACTACCTCGTCGTGCGAGAGGGGCAGCACGAAATTCTCAGTGAAGGCGTACCAGATGCTGAAAGTCAGGCGGCTGTGGTGGTACTTGCGGTGCAGCGGGTCCTGCTGGAAGTACCTGAGCGTGTCGTGCATCCAGCCCATGTTCCACTTGAGGCCGAAGCCGAGCCCCCCGAGGTACGTCGGGCGCGACACCATCGGCCAGGCGGTGGATTCCTCGGCGATCGTCTGAGTGTCGGGGTGGTCGCGGTAGACGGCGAGATTGAGCTGCCGGAGGAATTCGACCGCGTCGAGATTCTCGTGACCGCCGAAGCGGTTGGGAATCCATTCGCCGGCGCGCCGGCCGTAATCGAGATACAACATCGAGGCGACTGCATCGACGCGTAGCGCGTCGATGTGATACGTATCGAGCCAGAACAGTGCGTTGCTCGCGAGAAAGTTGCGCACCTCGGCACGGCCGTAGTTGAAGATCGAGCTGTTCCACTCGGGGTGGAACCCCTGGCGCGGGTCGGCATGCTCGTAAAGAAAGGTGCCGTCGAAGCGCGCCAGGCCGTGTGCGTCGGTCGGGAAGTGCGACGGCACCCAATCGAGAATCACGCCGATACCGCGCTGGTGCAGATGATCGACGAAGTACATGAAGTCCTGTGGCGTGCCGTAGCGCGCCGTCGGCGCGAAGTAGCCCGTGACCTGGTAGCCCCACGAGCCGTAGAACGGGTGCTCCATCACCGGCAGCAGCTCGACGTGCGTGAAACCGAGCGCCGTCACATGGTCGCCGAGTGCGTGCGCCAGCTCGCGATAGGTGAGGACACGGTTGCCCTCGTCGGGCACCCGGCGCCAGGAACCGAGGTGCACCTCGTAGATCGACCAGGGAGCAGCGAGCGTCTGGGCCGCCGCCCGCTGGCCCATCCACGCGCCGTCCTGCCAGCGATAGTCGAGCTCCCAGACCACCGAGGCGGTGCGCGGCGGTAGCTCGGTGCGAAATGCGTACGGGTCTGACTTGTCGGCCGCAAAGCCGTGCTGGCGCGAGTCGATGTGGTACTTGTAGAGCGCCCCGGGACCGACGCCCGCCACCACGCCCTCCCAGATTCCCGACGAGTCGGCGCGCGCGCTCAGTGGATGGCGTGCCGGATCCCAGCCGTTGAAATCGCCGACGACCGCGACCGAGCTGGCATTGGGGGCCCACACGGCGAAGCGCGTGCCGCCGCCCGCTGCACCCGCGCCGGCGCGCAACGGATGCGCGCCGAGCTTCTGGTAGGCGCGCACATAGGTGCCGGCGCGGAAATGATAGATATCCTCGTCTGTCAGCAACACGCCTGAAAGTCTAGCAAGCCGTCCCTGGGTGTGCTGCTATGTTCCCATGAGCGCGGTCCCGATCGTCATCGGCCATCGCGGCGCGAGCGGCTACGTGCCCGAGCACACGCTCGCGTCGTACTTCCTCGCGATGCAATACGGCGCCGACTACGTCGAGCCGGACCTGGTGATGACACGCGACGGCGTGCTGATCGCGCGCCACGAGAACGAAATCAGCGGCACCACCGACGTCGCGGTGCACGCCGAGTTCGCGGCACGCCGTACGACGCGGGTGATCGACGGCCTGAGCGTCGAGGGCTGGTTCACCGAGGACTTCACGCTCGCCGAGCTCAAGACGCTGCGCTCGCGCGAGCGCCTGCCGCAGCTGCGCCCCGGCAACACACGCTTCGACGGGCGGCTCGAGATTCCGACGCTCGAGGAGATTCTGGCGCTGGTGCGCGCCGTCGACGCGCAGCGTGCGGCGCGCGCCCGCCAGCTCGGCGCGCCCGTTCCGGGGCCGATCGGCGTCTACCCCGAGACCAAGCACCCGAGTTATTTCGCCGCGCGTGGGCTTGCCATGGAGCCGGTGCTGCTGGCGACGCTCGAGCGCTACGGCTACGACACGACGGACTCACCGGTGTGGCTGCAGTCGTTCGAGGTGGGAAACCTGCAGGCGCTCGCCACCCTGACGCCGCTCAGGCGCGTGCAGCTCATCGAGGCGGAGGGCGCCCCGTACGATCTCAAGGCGAGCGGTGTGCCGCTTCGCTATGCCGATCTGATCAGCCCGCGCGGGCTCGCCGACATCGCCCGCTACGCGCAGGCCATCGGCCCCAACAAGTCGCTCATCATCCCGCGGCGTGCCGACGACAGCCTCGGGGAGCCCACCGCGCTGGTCGCGGCGGCGCACGCCGCGGGGCTCGCGGTGCATCCGTGGACCTTCCGTGCGGAGAATGCCTTCCTGCCGGCGCAGTTGCGCGTCGGCAATGCGCCGGCGGAGCACGGCGAGCTCGGCGGCGAGCTGCTCGCGTATCTGCGCTGTGGCATCGACGGGTTCTTCACCGATCAGCCGGACATCGGTGTCGCGGTGCGCGACGCGTTCGTCGCTGCGCGCGGCGAGTGAGCAGCGCGCCCCGGCGCGAGGCGCGCGGGTGGCCGGTGCGAGTCAGCGCCTGCCCGAGCTGCCGGCGGCCAGCAGCGCGTCGGCCGTCTCCGGCCGCAGCTGCGCCGCCTCCTCGAGCGACAGGCGGGCGCGCGCTGCCGCCGCGCGCGCCGCGGCCGGTGCCGCCACCGCCTCGACCGGGTGCCCGAGCAGGAACCCCTGCGCGCCCATCGGGCCACAGCGCGCGAGAAACTCGAGCTGCGCGGTGCGCTCGACGCCTTCGGCGAGGACCTGCAGTCCCAGGCCGTGGCACAGCGCGACGATCGAGCGCACGATCGCGGCCGAGCGCGCGTTACTGTCGACCGAGGCGACCAGCAGGCGATCGAGCTTGACGCGCGTGATCGGCAGCTGCTCGAGCGAGGTGAGCGAGGAGTAGCCGATGCCGAAATCATCGAGCGCGATCGCCACGCCGAGCGCGCGCAGCCGGCGCAGCGACTCGATGGTGCTCGGGCCGGTCTGGAACACGGTCTCGGTGATCTCGAGCTCGAGCGCGCTCGCCGGCAGCCGGGTGTGCTCGAGCGTCCGGGCGACGTGCGCGAGGAAGTCGCTCTCGAAAAACTGCGGCGGCGCGACGTTGATCGCCACCCGCGCCTGCGCCCAGCCGTGCACGCGCCACACCGCGGTGGCGGCGGCCGCCGTCCGCAGGATCCAGTCGGTCAGCTCGTGCAGCAGACCCACCTGCTCGGCGACGTGGATGAATTCCTGGGCGGTGGCGATGCGGCCGTCGGGCTTGCGCCAGCGCAGCAGCGCCTCGACCGTGTTCGACTCGAAGGTGTGCAGCGTCACCTCCGGCTGGTACATGAGCAGCAGGTCGCCGCGCTCGACCGCGCGGCGCAGCGACTGCTCGAGGCGGAAGCGCTGCGCGGCCGCGTCGTAGAGCGCCGGGCTGTAGAGCGCGAAGCGGTTGCGGCCGAGCTCCTTGGCACGGAACAGTGCCACGTCAGCCGCGCGCAGCAGCCCTTCGGCATCGGAGGCGTGGTCGGGGTAGAGGCTTGCGCCGACGCTGGCGCTGGTGGTCAGCACGCGGCCGTCGACCGCCAGCGGCTGCTGCAGCGTCGCGACGATCTGCGCCGCGTGCGCCTCGACCTGCTCGGTCGACTTGACTCCTTCGAGCAGCACCGTGAACTCGTCCCCGCCGAGGCGCGCCAGCAGTCCCTGGGTGCCGGTGGCGGCATGCAGCCGCTGGGCGATCAGCTGCAGCACCCGGTCACCGAAGCTGTGACCGAGGGTGTCGTTGATCGACTTGAAGTTGTCGACATCGACGAACAGCAGCGCGAGCCGCTGCTGCGTGCCGGCGCGCGTTAGCGCACGCTCGAGGTGCGTGGAGAGCTTGCGGCGGTTCGGCAGCTGCGTGAGCGGGTCATGGTGCGCGAGGTGATGGAGCTGGCGGGTGCGCTCGCGCACGTGGCGCTCGAGCTCCGCCTGCTGGGCGCGCAGCTCCGCCTCGGCTTGCGCGATCCGGTCCGCCATGGTGTTGAACGACTCGGCCAGCTCGTCGATCTCGGCTGAGCCGCCGCGTGCGGCACGCGCGCGCCGGTCGCCGCCGGCGAAGGCGCGCGTGGTCGCCGTCAGGCGGCGCACCGGCAGGCTGATGCTCGCCGCCAGCAGCACCGACACCACCAGCAGCAGGCCGAGCAGCACCGCGCCGGTGTTACGCAGCATGTACTCGGCTCCCTCGGCCGCGGTGGCGGCGCGCTCGGCGGCCATCAGCAACCCGCGGTCGGCCGGCTTCTGCAGCTGTTTCTGCACACCTTCCGACAGCACCACGCTGTCCTCGTAGAGACTGTGCCACTCGGCGCCGCTCTGCGCATCGTAGTGCTCCATCTCGCGCCGCAGCCGCATGGTCTCCTTGAAATCGTGGCGTATCAGCCCGAGCCAGGCGAATCCCGGCGACCGCTCGAACTCCTCGACATGCTCATCGAGCAGCGCCAGGAACTCCTGCTCGCGGCGCGCGATCACCGTGCCGCTGGTCTCGTTGCCGCGCACGGCGTTGATGGCCGACTCGAGCTCGGCGAGCGAGCGTCGCGCGACCACCTGGTTACCGTTGATCGCGAGCCCCGCGCCCCCGGCGGCGATGATGCGCAGGTAGACCTGATTGAGCGCCGCGTCCCGGTCCTCGGCCCACTGCGCACGCTGTCCGGCGCGCGTCGCGAGCTCACGGGCGTTGGCAATGTGACGGTTGATGCGCGCGCGCAGCGCAGTCGCCGCCGGCGTCACCGGCGGCAGCGGCGACTGCATGAAATAACCGTCCACCGCGCCCTGCAGCGCATCGCCGGCGTCGTTGATGTTGCGCAGGCCCGCGCTGCCGTGCGCCTCGACGTACTCACCGACCGCGCGGTCGAAGGCGACCAGCCGCTCGAGCACCGCGCTGGCGGCGCTCGCGATCGGCTCATGCTCGTTCTGCATGCGACGCACCGCGACCAGGGCCTGACGGGTCGTGGTGGCGACCAGCGCCTCACCGGCGATGAGCACGGCTGCGACCAGAGCGAGCCCGAGGCTCAGCCGCCAGCCGATCCCGAGCCGCGGCAGGCGCGGACGCCAGGCGCGCGCCACGGTGGACGCCGGCGGCGCGGCGCCGCGCGACGGGGGGGTGTCAGTCATAGGCTGGCTGCATGCGACATAACCCGCGACCTTACGGGAACTTGCCCCTAGCTCATCCTGCCCGGCGGCCTGGCGCACTTCCGTGGTCGGTATCGCATATATCGCCTGCCGGCCTCACCGCCGTGACGCTGGCAGGAGGCCCGCCGGCCCGCAGGGTCCGCGGTATACTACGCTCACACCGATGAAGGGCGGCCGCAGGCATGACCGAGCTCGCTGATTCGTTCGATGCGGCTTTCTCCAAGGCCGTCGATCTCGGCAACCGGATCGCGGACAAGGACAAGGACGCGGATCTCTGGGACATCGCCGACGGTCTGCTCGCCGGTGCCATCCAGTATTGGCTGTACTCGCGCCAGCCCTGCGGCGATCCGCGCTGCCAGGACTGCATGCCGATCAGCACCGCACAGGGGCGCATGGCGGAGCTCAACCGCCTCCTCGGCCAGCTCGCCTCCGAGAGCGAGTACTTCCACACCCCCACCGACGCCAACGCCGGACGCGCCTGAGCGCGGCCCCGGCGCGCGGCCGGCGTTGACGGTTCAGCCGCTGGTCGGCGCCTGCGCGCTCGTGTTGGTTTGCGTCGGCGCGCCGCCAGCCTGCGCCGGCCCGGTCGCGCTAGTCTGGGTCTGTGCCTTGCCGCCCGCCGCCTCCTCGAGCGCCTGCTCGAACAGATTGCAGCCCTCCTTGAGCAGGGCGTCGGTAATCGTCAGGGCGGGGAGAAAACGAATTACGTTCGAGTAGACGCCGCACGACAGGATGATCAACCCGAGGCGGCCGGCCGCCTGCACCAGCGCGCGCGTGAGATCGGGATCGGGCGCGTCGGCGCGCCCGTGCTTGACGAGCTCGACCGCCACCATGGCACCGAGCGCGCGAACCTCGCCCAGGCAGGCGTAGCGCACCTGCAGGCCCTTGAGGCGCGAGCTCATGAAGCGGCCGACGTCCGCGGCGCGCGCCAGCAGCTCCTCGTCGCGCATCACCTCGAGCACCGCGAGTCCCGCCGCGCACCCGAGCGGCGAGCCTGCGAACGTGCCGCCGAGTCCGCCGGGTCCCGGGGCGTCCATGATCTCGGCCTTGCCGGTGACGGCGGCGAGCGGCACGCCGCCCGCGAGGCTCTTCGCGAGGGTGATGAGGTCGGGCTCGACGCCGGCGTGCTCGATGGCGAACATCTTGCCGGTGCGACCGAACCCCGACTGAATCTCGTCGGCGATGAACACGATGCCGTGCGTGTCACAGACGCTGCGCAGCCGTCGCAGCAGCTCGGCCGGCGCGGCGTAGAAACCGCCCTCGCCGAGCACCGGCTCGATGATGATGGCGGCGACGCGCGCCGGATCGACGTCCGCCTTGAACAGCTGCTCGAGCGACTGCAGCGAATCCTCGAGCCGCACGCCGTGATACGGCATCGGGTAGGGCAGGTGATAGACCTCGGGCAGCATCGGGCCGAAGCCCGCTTTGTACGGCTGCACCTTGCCGGTGAGGCTCAGGCACGCGACCGTGCGACCGTGAAAGCCGCCGGCAAAGGCGATGACGGCCGGTCGGCGCGTATGAAAGCGCGCAATCTTGATGGCGTTCTCGACCGCCTCTGCACCGGTGGTGAGAAAGATGGTCTTCTTCGCGCCCGCGCCCGGGGCTAGCGAGTTCAGGCGCTCGGCGAGCGCGATATAGCTCTCGTAGGGCGTCACCTGGAAGCAGCTGTGCGTGAGCTTCTCGAGCTGCTGCGCGATCGCGGCCCGCACCCGCGGGTGCACGTGGCCGGTGTTGACCACCGAGATGCCGCTCGCGAAGTCGATGTAGCGGCGTCCCTCGACGTCCCAGAGCTCGGCGTTGGCAGCACGCTCGGCGTACACCGCGAGCGAGTTGCTGACACCGCGCGGGACGGCTCGCTGGCGGCGCTCGTGCAGCTCGGCATTCGAGGTCAAGGGCAGCTCCTGGTGGTGGGCGGCGCCGATCAGCCGCCGGCGCTGAGCGCGGCAGCGCGGTGAATGGCGGCGCGGATCCGCTGGTAGGTGCCGCAGCGGCAGATGTTGCCGGACATCGCCGTGTCGATCTCGGCGTCGGTCGGCCGCGGATGACTCGCCAGCAGGGCCGCCGCCGACATGATCTGACCAGACTGGCAGTAGCCGCACTGCGGGACGTCGAGCTCGATCCAGGCGCGCTGCACCGGATGGCTGCTGTCGGGCGAGAGTCCCTCGATGGTGGTGACCCTGCGGCCGCTGGCGGCGCTCGCCGGCGTGACGCATGA
>Ga0307477_10004530_pt1 | contig 10088 bp, 7 predicted proteins | sample atmos_gasesECM2C_FD_203316 | JGI IMG/M metagenome (GOLD analysis project Ga0307477, IMG submission 203316) | Hardwood forest soil microbial communities from Morgan-Monroe State Forest, Indiana, United States - atmos_gasesECM2C_515 | ecosystem: Environmental > Terrestrial > Soil > Temperate... | reverse complement strand
GCGTCGCGGCTCCGCCACTGCGTTGAAAGCATCCGAAGTTGTCGCTGCTCTTGCCATCGATGAAAGAAATATATATTCCTATATGGGAATATGTCAAGCGAAAAAATCGGCTCCCCAAAAAATCCGCGTGACAGCCCTAGAATGTTGAGGGCCCGGTTATTTCAAGACCATCGCAGGAGAATCCTCATGCTGGAGCGAATCGCCGAAGGACGTACCGACCTGGTGTTCGAACATGTGGCCCAGGGAAATCCGGCCAGCTCGAAGGCCAAAGACGGAGCCTCGCTCATCCAATGGTGCGCCTACTATGGCGACGTCTCCGCCATTCGATTCCTGCTCGCACAGGGCGAATCACTGCAATCGCTGGGAAACGACAGGGGACTCAACGCCGCCGCTTTTCACGGCCATTGGCGGCTCTGCCAGTTTCTTGTGGAGCACGGCGCCGACGCGAATGTGTGCGAGACCGAAACGGGAGAGACGCCGTTGCATGCGGCGCTCTCGTCTCACCGTGCGTCCCAGCATCTGGTTGTGAAGGTGCTTCTGGAAGCGGGCGCTGATCCGAATCTTCCGACGAAGCTCTCGGCAGAGAGTGGAGCTTTCATGCGCGATTGCCGCACTCGCCAGGAAACTCCCCTTCACCGCGCCGCCGCCTTCGCCAGCGCCGAGACCATTCAACTTCTTCTGGACGCGGGCGCGAAGATCGACGCCAAAGACGCGAACGGCGATTCGCCTCTTAGTTGGGCCAGTTGGCATCTGCGTCCCGATTCGATTTTAAGAAAGCTGCTGTATAACGGCTTTTCGATTCATCCCGCCCGCCGCACCATGAATGAATATCTGGTCGGAACGCCACTCAGAGCGAGGGAATAGGGAATAGTGGTGGCGGGAAGTTCCAGGGGTTTACTTGTGCAACTCCTCTGCTCGTGTAGGGACGGACGCCTTCGTCCGTGCTGCGGTCGGGATGTATCGGGCCGCACGATTTTCTCTTGAGTCGAAATGCCGATCAGTCCCAAAATAGGGAGCTTGGTTGACTCGCCATCGCGTTTTCCTTGACCCCAGCAATCTCGAGGGTTTCATTCTGTGACGTAGTTCTTGAGTTCTGCCCGGTCGTCGAATTCCTGGCGGGAAGAGGCTGGCCTCCGGACATCCGCGGACACGGCGGCGCTACAAGAAGAGTCGCTCCTATTTCACTGCTGGAGCCGGATAGTCGGGCAGTTTGTCTTTGTTCTGATTCGCGCGCTTCACTTCCAGTTCGTCAAAAAGAATGGAAGGCGCGACGATGCTGTGCGGGATGTTCGTTGGACGATTGTCGACATGAGCATCGCCTCCAGCAGCAACCACGCTGCTGCGCAGCGCCCGCATATCGAGCTCGCCAAAGACAGCTCCCCGCACCAGCTCCTCGTGTCCATCCTTGGTCCAGATTTTGTAAAGCAAGCGTGGCGTCAGCTTGGGACCGAATGTCTCCACGTAGTAGCAGTAAGGCAGGTCGCGCTGCTGGCACTGCTCGAGCAGTTTCTTCTTGAGATCTTCCTTTGACGTGGGCTGGGAGGCGGTGACGATCAGATTACTATTGAACGGCACCGGCTTTCCAGTCGGAACCTGCGCTCGTCCGTGTCCATTCGAAGCAGGAAAGTCCCGAATGGGTTCGCGGCCGATGAGGTAGTTCACGAGATTCCCCTTATCGATCACCGTCACCCGCCGGGCAGGAACCCCTTCGTCGTCAATCTCGTAATGACCGAGGAGAGGCTCGCTCCCATAGGTAGAAACAGTTGGATCCGAAACCACCGACAGAAAGTCTGGCAAAACGCGCGTCTTATAGCTTGAAGCGAAGGCGCCAGTGGTCCGCGCGTTCTTCCCCAGCTCCGGCTTGTGTCCCAGTATGTTGTCGCCGACCAGGTCCGCGAACACCGAGGCCGCGGCATCGCCGGAAAACAGTACCGGGCCGCGATATTCCTCTTCCACTAGCGGCGCGGCACGCAGACCCTTCAGGGCGCCCGCCAGCTTAGAAGCGCGAGCTATGAAGTCAGTGGAAGAAGGCAATTGCCGGATCTCAGTTGCCACAAACACGTTGTTTCGCGCCAGGCTCATGCCGTCCGCCGCCTGCGTGCTGCAAGAAATGTACATTTCGTACAGATTCTGTCCGCTACGCACCACCGTTCCTTCCGAATTGACGAAGTACCGATTCACCGCATGAAACCTCAGGTTTGATTCGAAAGATTCGATGTCGGGATCGTTCTTGTACAGCGCTGACGCTTCCTGCAGCATCTTTTTCCACGGCTCAGGATCGAACTCTAACTTCACCAGTGGTCCGACCGACTGTACGGGATCGGCATGCGCGAAATCGTCCACGGGCTGGTCGATGGTGAGTTGCTTGAGTTGTGCCTGTTTCGCTGCCAGGGACTCGGCTGCGGCTTTGTAGGCAATGTCAGTGGCGATCCACAGTTGGTGCCGGAGCGCTGTAATGTCGTCATCGACCGGCATGAAGTAAGGCGTGCCCTCGCCCTGACCGACGTAACTGTCCTGCTTGTAGTCCCCGATACGGACTACGACGCGGATAAACCGAAAGCGCACACGCACGTCGCCTCGCAGTGCGCCGAACGACGCTTCCGCCGAATATTCGTCGACATCGAAAATTCTGTACTCGATGTAGTAAGGCACGGCGACCTGGTCCATCCTCAATTGCGACTTCGAGCGTTCGAGTTCCTCCCGCATCGCCGAAAGGACGACATCATCTTTCCCGTCGGACTTTGCAGGTTGGGCCACCGCCACTTGAGCCGCGGCGAATCCAGACAGGAGAGAAGCCATGAAGACCGGGAGCAGCATGATGCGGGCGTGCGCCATGATCTTCATTGCTTTGCTCCCGAGTTCTTTGTGGAATCCGCACCTTCCTCAGCGGGAGCGGGAAGAGTTGGCGGCCGGTTGAGCGAATGAGCACGCTTCTGCACCTCGATCTCTGAGAACAGCATCGCCGGTGCCGCCGCAGCCACTGGCACCTGCCCCGACTCGGCCCCGCAAACCCCGTTGAACACATCTGTCTTGTCGCCAGTCACCACGATGCGGTTCATGGCAGAAAGCGGCGTCCCGACGATATCGATGCCGCGCACCAGTCGATCCGGCCGCCTGTCCGGATACACCCGCCACACCAGCACGGGCAGAACCTGAAACGCCTGCGGCATCGAGCGCTGCGTGAGCGTGAACCCTCCCTGAATGTCTTCGAAAAACAATCCGTAGGGCTTGCCCTGCTTCTTCACTTCCTCGATCAGTTTCTGCCGCAGTTCGGAGTCCTTCACCGTCTTTGTCGACGACACAATCAGATTCCCCTGCCGTCCGGTAGGCATCGCGCCCGGTTGCGAGCGGCCGTGCCCGTTCGAATTACCGAAGTTCTTGATCGGCATGCGCGACATCAGGAAAGTCTTCAGCACCCCGTCTTTGATGACCTCGACTTTTGTCGCCGGCATTCCCTCGTCATCGAACTCGTACCAGCCACCAAGGTCGAGGCCGTTCAGCTTTCGCTGCGTCGGATCATCGACCACGCTTAGAAACTCCGGCAGAACGGGCTGGCCCACCGCCTTCGTAAAAGTCTGTCCCTCCTGCTCGCCCCGCTGCCGGTGACCCTCGAGACGATGTCCCAGCACTTCATGAAAGAAAACTGCGGAGGCGCGCCCCGACAGCAGAGCCGGGCCGTCGAAAGGCTCAGCCACGGGAGCATCCCGCAGCGCCTTCAAATCGGTGGCCATCTTCTCCACCTTGGCTGCGATCTCCGACGCGGGAGGCAGGTGGTCCATGCTTTCTGCCTGAAATGTCTCGACCCGCATCAGTTCCATTCCGTCATCGGCGCGAGTTTCCGCCTGGATCGAAACGCGAACAAACGCGGTCGGAGTTACGACATAGTTCCCTTCAGTCGAGAGAAAGTGAAACCGCGTCTTCTGCGCATTCACCAGCACGAGCGACGAATAGACGTACGGGTATCTCCGGAACTGCGCCGAATATTGCCGCACAAATTTTTCGAGAGCCTTTTGGTCGGGAGTGGTTGCCACCTCCTTGTAGTCTGAGTGGGTCGGAGGCTTCTCCTCGGAGAAATCAGGAGATGTGTCCTCTTCCTTCGCTTCAACCAGTGTGTTGGTTTTGACGCCGGCATACGCCTTCGACGCCTTGCGATATTCCTCGTACGTGAGGCGCCAAAGTTCGCGCGCAATCGCGTTGCGATCGTCTTCCAGCGCCAGCGATCCAGAGGTGCGGGCAGACTCCCGATTCTGTTGATGCGAATTGTCAAGCGCCGCAGTCCCGATCCGCATGGTGACGTCGGCGGCACGGCGCCGCACCCGCGTCGAACTCACCAGGCTTCCTTCGCTCCCCACAGCCACTGACATACTCTGGTCGTACACCGAATAGCTCAAAAAGTATGGGGCCGGGTCAAGTTTGCCAAGGCTCGTTTGAGCGCGCTGCAGCTCTTCCTGCATGGTCGTGAGCAGCACATCAGGTTTCTCGCCTGGCGGGGACGCCGCCCAGCAAGGAATTCCGGTGAGCAACGCACATGTCAAAAGTAAGGGAAGGATGGCGCAGGTACGACGTTTCACCATGTGGAGCTGGGACTCCTGAAAGGCGAAGTAACCCGTTAGCTTACCAGATCAACTCGTCATCAAGTCGCAAGCGTAGGTGATCAGGAGCGCGTCCAACATGAAATCAGAAAAGAACTCCTTTGTGAAACTTCGTGTCCTTCGTGGTTGATGGTCTTGTCTCGACGACGTTGGTGTGAACTTCACGTTGATGAATCGAAGAAGATGCGCAAGGGGGGCCGGCATCGTGGCGCCGCGCTTTGCGCTGGCTTGGACAGCCGAGGCGGCTGTCGCTACGCGGTTTCTACTCGCTGGTGAAGTAGTCCACGGTCACCGGATTTTCGAAGAGAGAATAGTCTCGCGTGACCACGGTGATGCCGCTCTCGGTCACGAAATATCGTTGCCGGTCCGCCTCGGCATCGTAGCCGATCGTGGTGCCCTCGGGAATGTGGACGTCGCGGTCAAGAATCGCCTTGCGGATGCGGCAGCGCCGCCCCACGCTCACGTGCGAGAACAGAATGGACTGATCGACTTCAGAATAGGAATTAACGCGGACGTCGGGTGAGAGCACAGAATTCGTTACCTTGCCGCCGGAAACGATGCAGCCGTTCGAAACGATCGAATCGAGAGCAGTCCCGGTTCGGCCCGCTTCCGCGAAAACAAACTTCGCCGGCGGATACTGCCGCTGATGCGTGCGGATCGGCCACTCTTCGTCATACAGATTGAAAATCGGAGAAACCGAAACCACGTCCATGTTGGCTTCGTAGTACGCTTCCAGCGTGCCCACGTCGCGCCAGTAGAGCGCCTCTTTCTTATTCTCGTCGACGAAATCATAGGCATACACACGATAGTCGTCGACCATCTTCGGCAGAATGTCTTTGCCGAAATCGTGGCTCGACTGCGCGTTTTCCGCGTCTTTCAGCAACACCGGAATCAGCACGTCGGCGTTGAACAAGTAGACGCCCATCGATCCTGCAACCTTTTCCGGATTCAGTGGCGCGCGCAGTGTGGTTGTCTTCGGCTTTTCCTGGAACCCGTTGATGCGTCCGTCTTTGTCAACGTCGACCACACCAAACTGATAAGTTGTCTCCGGGTCGATCTGAATGGTGGCCAGTGTGATGTCAGCCCCCGAATCCAGGTGCTGCTTCATCATCTTGCCGTAATTCATCTTATAGATGTGGTCGCCGGAAAGAATCAGGACGTGTTTCGGCTGCTCAGATCCGATGGAGTAGATGTTCTGATAAACCGCGTCTGCCGTGCCCTGATACCACTGGTCGCTCACCCGCTTCATAGGGGGCAAGACTTCAATGAATTCGCCCACCTCGCGCCCCAGGATGTTCCAGCCTTCGCGGATGTGCCGGTTCAGTGAGAGTGCCTTGTACTGCGTCAGGATATAAACGCGCCGCAGTTCTGAGTTTAGGCAATTCGACAGTGTGATATCGATAATGCGGTAGATGCCGCCGAAGGTCACCGCGGGTTTGGCCCGATCGCGAGTGAGAGGATACAACCGTTCGCCAGCGCCGCCCGCCAAAAGCACCCCGAGAGTGTCTTTCATTCCCAGCCCTCAGATTCCGCCGCGCTGCCTTTTTCACCCCGAGGATTTAGCGTCACGGCACTTGCGGCGAAAAAACAGTTGATGGTAGCACAAATCACAAAGGTTGCCGGAAAGCCTGCCGAGATGCGATTTTGTATATCTTGCAGAGATTGAAGCGAACTGGGCGGTGAGACACTTGCTCGATCAGGTGAGGACCACCCGATCTACTTGCCTTTGTCGTGATGCTCTTCGTCGATCTTGATGCGCAGCGATTTCAGGAATTTCAAATCCTGATCGCTGACCTTCAATTCGGGATTGGAGGACATCGTGGTAATCAGCGAGGTCTTGTCCGGCGATTTGTCGCCTTGCTTGCTCACGCCGATCGTGGCTTCCAGTACCAGGAAAATATCGTACCCGCCCTCTTTAATGCGGGACACAACTTCAGAAATCTGCTCGGAGTCGGAAAGAGATTCGTTGATAGCGTCGCCGAGCTCTTTCATGAGTTGCTTGAGTTGTGGATCCACTGAGCCTCCCCGAAACCAAATCGCCAGCCTAATTAATCAGATGCCGGTGGCGTCCGAACGGTTCGCCGCCGAGTCGTGTTTGCGTCATTGTAGCTCTCAAGGCTGTTAAAATCGAGGTCGTGAGTCAAATTTCCAGCTTACGAAAGGTTGGGGTCGGGTTACGCGTGGTGCGCGACATGGCGAGCCGCAACCGGCGGCTCAATGCCGCCATGTCCGCGGTTCGCGCGACCGCGCGCTCTTTCGGCCACATCCTTCATCTTCTGTGGCTGGAGGTGACCGGCACAGTTTTTCTCGCGATGGCGGCTTTCGGTGGAATCGCCCTCGTTCGTGAATACACCAAGTACGCGGCGGGGCGAGCGACCGCCAGCCGAGTTGCCATAGCCGTTTGTTTTACGCTCACATTTGCCTGGTTCGGCCTGAGTTCGTTCCTGAGGGTACGAAGAAAAAGCCAACGCCCCTGATTGTGTTGTTGCAGCAAACTTTTTGTCATCCTGAGCGGTGTTCTTTGCCGCGAAGGATCTGCTCTTCTTCTCGTCAAGTTGGGCGGGCAGTCCTGGTAAAGACCGATGACTGAAGAGTCGAAGTCCGCCGTGGCACCAGAAATCGAAACCTCCTCCCACATCCCGGTCAAGCCGCTGTACACTCCCGCCGATCTCAAAGGCACCGATTACGAAACCGAAGTAGGTTACCCCGGCGAATACCCATTCACGCGTGGCGTTCAAGCCACCATGTACCGCGGCCGCCTCTGGACCATGCGGCAATACGCCGGCATGGGCGACGCCGAGGAATCCAACAAGCGCTACAAATACCTGCTCGCGAATGGGACCACTGGGCTCTCCGTTGCCTTCGATCTGCCCACGCAGATCGGTCTCGACTCCGACCATCCGATGGCCTTGGGCGAAGTAGGCAAAGTCGGCGTGGCTATCGACTCCATCGAAGACATGCAGCGCCTTTTCGATGGCATCGAACTCACACAGATCTCGACCTCGATGACCATCAATGCGACAGCATCGATTCTGCTGGCTCTATACGTAGCCGTCGCGAAGAGTCAAGGCGCCGACATTCGCAAGCTTTCCGGCACCGTGCAGAACGATGTCCTGAAGGAATACATCGCGCGCGGCACCTACATTTATCCTCCACAGCAAGCTATGCGCGTCATTACCGACATGTTCGCCTGGGCCAACGACAACGTCCCCGACTGGAACACGATCTCCATCTCCGGCTATCACATGCGCGAAGCCGGATCGACTGCTGTGCAGGAAGTCGCGTTCACGCTCGGCAACGGCATGGCCTATGTGGAAGCGGCGATCAAAGCGGGCCTCGACGTCGACAAATTCGCTCCGCGTCTTTCCTTCTTCTTCAATGCGCACAGCAATTTTCTGGAAGAAGTCGGGAAGTTTCGTGCCGCCCGCCGCATGTGGGCCCGCATCATGCGCGAGCACTTCAAGGCGAAAAATCCGCGCTCGTGGATGCTCCGCTTTCACACGCAAACTGCCGGTTCAACCTTGACCGCCCAGCAACCGGAGAACAACATCGTTCGCACCGCGATCCAGGCCATGGCGGCGGTTCTCGGCGGCACCCAGTCGCTGCATACGAATTCCTACGACGAGGCTCTCGCCCTGCCGACTGAGCAAGCCGCGCGCATCGCTCTGCGCACGCAGCAAGTCATCGCGTACGAGTCGGGCGCACCGCAGACCATCGATCCGCTCGCCGGGTCCTACTACATCGAAACTCTGACCAACGAAATCGAGCAGAGGGCCGCGGAGTATCTCGGCAAGATCGAGGTTTTCGGCGGGATGCTAAAGGCCATCGAGCGCGGATTCGTGCAACAGGAAATTCAGAATGCCGCCTACGAGTATCAGCAGCAGGTCGACACTCAGGAAGCGATCGTCGTCGGCATGAATCGCTTCGAGATTGAAGAGGAGAAGCCGATCCCCATCCAGCGCATCGATCCTGCCCTCGAACCGAAGCAGATCGAGCGTGTCCGTGCCCTGCGAGCGAAGCGCGACGCCGCCCTATGGAAATCAGCTCTGGCCAGTGTCGAAGAAGCCGCCCGCTCCGGAGCCAACGTGATGCCGCGCATCTTGGCTGCCGTCGAAGCCTGCGCAACAGTTGGCGAAATCGCGGATGCTATGCGCAAAGTTTTTGGAGAGTACAAGGAAGCGGTTGTGATCTGAGAAACTAGAATTTGTTGGGACAGCCGCCTTCGGCTGTCCAGTCGCCGAAGGCGATTTCTGCAGTCCTACGCCGGCTGCCCTTCCATCTCCGCTACCGCCGCATCGAGATGGGCCAGCGTCTCCTCCACCGTCAACGAATACATCTCCCGCCCCAGGCCCTCGCCCGATTCAAGAGCCGTCTTAAGAAAATGCCCCGCAATCTCCACCGCAAGCGAATCGGTGATGGTCTTGCCCGTACGCTTCTTGTACTCCACCCACGCCGGATGCGGCAACGCCACCCATACTTTTTTCCCGCCCACTAGGAACTTGTAATCCACGGCATCGGCATGCCGCGTAGCGATCGCTATGATCTGGCACTGATACACACAATGCACTGGCTTCTTCGTCCAGCGGTCGGTTGCAGTAAAGTTTTCAAACATAACTAAAACTATAGCGGAGCCAAAGCCGCCGGGCAAACAGGGCAGCATTCTTGACCCAGCCGAGCGGACGCTGCTATACATACTTGCCCTTCGCCCACAAGGAGTCTGCGATCTTGAAGAATCTGCCTCGCTTCCTGGTATTCACCTTATTCTTGTATGTTGCGGCGAGTGCCGCCGATAAGCGAAATTCCCCCAAGCCCGCCAGCCCCCGATTCGAGATTTCCTTCGCTAAAGAGATGAGCGCAACTCCTCTCGACGGTCACGCCCTGTTGGTGTTAGCCAACAACAACGATGACGAACCGCGCTTCCAGATCAGCTTCATGACTCCCCGGTCGCAGCAGATCTTTGGCGTCGATATCGATGCGATGGCTCCTGGAAGCCCCGCCGTCATCGATGCATCGACGCTGGGTTATCCGGCCGAAAGTTTGAACGACATTCCCGCCGGAGACTACTGGGTGCAGGCGGTCTTCAACATCTACGAGACCTTTCACATGGGCAGCGGCCGCACGTTGAAATTCGCACCGGACAAGGGCGAAGGACAACACTGGCAAACAAAACCTGGGAATCTCTACAGCAAGCCCGAGAAAATACATTTCGATCCCAAGTCACCGCAGATCGTACACATCTCGCTGACCGAGAAAAATCCGACGGTGGAAGAGAATCCCAAGCTGACGGACAAGATGGCGGGTTGGAGCGGCGCGAACGACGACCACACCATCGCCGATAACAAGTGGGTCAAGCATATCCGCATCCAGAGCGACTTGCTCACCAAGTTCTGGGGTAGGCCGACGTATCTTGGCGCTGTGATTTTGCTGCCCGACGGCTGGGAAGAGCATCCCGAGGCACACTACCCGGTGATTGTTCTGCAGGATCATTTTCACCGC
>Ga0307477_10004526_pt1 | contig 10094 bp, 6 predicted proteins | sample atmos_gasesECM2C_FD_203316 | JGI IMG/M metagenome (GOLD analysis project Ga0307477, IMG submission 203316) | Hardwood forest soil microbial communities from Morgan-Monroe State Forest, Indiana, United States - atmos_gasesECM2C_515 | ecosystem: Environmental > Terrestrial > Soil > Temperate... | reverse complement strand
GGCTTTGGCGGAACCGGCGCCTCTGATCTGCCTCCCCGCACGCACGTCATCCGCGTAATCGCGGATTGCCTCGAACGCAATCTTAGCGACATTAGCGTAGTTGTCCGTGTCTGAATCCAGGTTGCTCGCGGCATACCCGATTGCGCCATGGACCATGCGAATGCGCCCATCCAACCAGGGCCCGCCGCCAAGTCCGCCTAACACCGGAATCGAAACAGCAGCCGCCACCGCAGCGCCGGCCACGGGGCCAGAGTTGGTGAAATCGAGCATCGAAGCGCCCGCATCTTCCAGGCGCTTAGCCTCTTCCACAAACTTTGCAGTCAGGCCGTCAGGAACTTGCGCGAGCGGTTTCATTGCGGCGGCAGGGGCGATGCCGTATTGCACGGCAGTGTGCGGTGTAATTCCAAACTGCGCAAAAACAGGAATCCTCTGGCGGACGACGGCACGAACCTCGTCCGGGAATTCGGCCGCGGCATCCAACTTGACCATATCCGCGCCCGCCTCTTTGACCAGCAGAGTGGCCGCTTTCACAGCGCTTTCGGTGCCCTCCTGGAGCGGGCCGAAGGGGAGATCGCAGCTCACCAGAGCGCGCTTTACTCCGCGACGGACAGCCTTACACACGACGAGCATCTCGTTCATCGTGATTTCCAACGGACTGGCGTGGCCCCACAGATTGACTCCCACTGAATCTCCCACCGAAACGATCTCCACGCCGGTTCGGTCTACGATCTGAGCTATCTGGTAGTCCCAGGCCACCACGCCGACGATCTTCCGCCCGTCCCGCTTCATCTGCTGAAGCGCGGGAATCGTGACGGGCGAGTGCTGTGCTTCCATTTAGGTCGCCAATCCTTATATCCGCTGCGATATCGGGGCTGCGATATCAGTGCGCACGAATCGGATACGGCTGAATCTAGAGATTCAGGAAATCGTATTTCGACCGTTCGCCGCGCCCAAACGGCATGGGCTCCGCAGTTGCCGCACTGTTCCAGCGGCCGGCGATAAGCTGCCCGCAATCGGGGCAAGCGCCATTCCGCAAACGATTTTCCTTCACGTCGTGCCACGAACGGCGGATCAAAATGCCTCCACAATGCGGGCAAGATGTATTTGCGCCCTCGGAAAAAATATTGCCCTCATAGACGAAATGCAATCCGACTTCGCGGGCGATGGCGCGCGCGCGATGCAGCGTTTCAGGCGGCGTGCGCGGCTTGTCTTGCAGCTTGAAATCGGGATGAAAGGCGGTGAAGTGCAGTGGAACGTCGGGCCCGAGATGCTCGAGAATCCACTCCGCAAGCCTGCGCGTTTCGCCGGGATCATCATTTAGCGTCGGGATCATGAGATTGGTGATCTCGAACCAGACATTCGTCTCATTCTTAAGCCACTGCAACGTCTCCAGCACGGGCTGAAGATGAGTCAGAGTGATCTTTCCGTAAAAATTTTCGGTGAACGCTTTCAGGTCGATATTGGCCGCATCGACGTGATCGTAGATATCGTGGAAAGCTTCACGCGTGATGTAGCCGTTGCTGACCATCACTGTTCGCAGTCCGTTCTCTTTGGCGGCGCGGCAGATATCCACGACATACTCGCCCCAAATGGTCGGCTCGTTGTAGGTAAAGGCAATCGAACGGCAGCCGTAACGCAATGCGAGCTGCGGAATGTCTTCAGGAGGAATATGGGTGGAATGCACCTGATCGCTGCGGGATTTGGAGATGTCCCAGTTCTGGCAAAAAAAGCAGCCCATGTTGCAGCCGGCTGTGCCCATCGAAAAAACTTTCGTGCCGGGAAGGAAATGGTTTAGCGGCTTTTTCTCGATGGGATCAATTTGCAGACCTGCAGGCGAGGCATAGCCGAGGCTATAGAGCTTGCCTCCTTGATTGATGCGAATAAAGCAGAAGCCACCCTGCCCTTCGCCGATGTGGCAGTGCCGGGGGCAAAGGTAACAGTGCACACGCCCGTCTGGCTCCGATTCCCACCAACGAGCCTCGTGCAGTTCCGTTTCTTTTTGCAAAATCTTCAAGTCTTGCATGAGCTCCAGGGGGGTGCCCCCCCTACTTTTTTCGCAAGAGTATCAAAACAAGCTGTTTACGTTCGGTACTGTGACAAGAGTATCAATCGCAAGGACTTACTCCGCTTTGCCCAGGTGGACCGCACCTCATCCTCTCGATTCTCTCGTTCGAATTACGTTCCGCGCCGGCTTTTGTTTGTGTGGGTCTGCGTGCGAGCCAAGCGGCACTAGCGCCTTGCGTTTTTGCTTCTATTTTAACAGAAGGGGCAACGGTAGGTTGCGCCCTGCAATCGGGTAGTGGTCACTCTCAACCTTTTGGTCATAGGCCACTCTCCGAGAACACCGTTTCACGGGACTGATCACACATTTGTGGCAGAAGAGTGTGATCTTGACTGGGGTTCTCGGGCAGGGAACGGGGAGATGTCACCGACGCAAGGGGCTTAGCGGCAAACGAACGTCATGACGCACCATACAGCATCAAAGCTCCCCTTTTCGACACTTCCGTCCCGGAAATGGAGCTCGTACTCCCCGGACGCACTCTTCCCTTTGCTGAACTTCTCCAGATGCAGAGTTCCGGAAGTTACTGCCTCGCATTGGCCCGGTCTCAGGCAGCGTCTCGCGAGCACCATACTTCCAGAGCCTATCGGATAGTCCTGGGGCGCAAACGTGGGCAGATTTCCGATGATCGAAATGACAATAAACGGCTCCTCATATTTCCCACACTTGCTCTCTTTCAGCGTGAAGCGGAACGTAAGAGCAGGGCCATCAGACGGCCCGCAGTCGTTCTGTACATAGGCAAACGGAAAGCGTGCTCGAGGCCTTGTTTGAGATTCACTTCCGCTACTCGGCGAAGACGCGAATAAAGCAAAGGTCAGAAGAAATATACACAGACGTGTTCTTACTTGGAACCGCATACTTATCCTCCGCCTCAGCTCGTTGGGAGCCGCGGGGTTCTTCCCCTAGAACGGTTTCGTCCAGCTTTCTTGCAGGATATTTTGGGCTCGCGGATGATGAGTGCAACTCCCGTTAGATCGGACGCTTCAGCTGTGGCCTGACGCTGGGGCACATTCCGATAATGCACCGTTTATCGGGACCTGGCCGCGGAATGTTCCCATTTAATACTGTTTGCGCCCCGTTTCCAGGTCACGGTCAGAACATCTTTCGCCGTACTTCACCATACTTCGGAGGAGTACTACTAAAACCACAGTACGCCGAAATTTGGGTCCAGCGTCCCATTGAGACGCGTGGGTGTGGGTCCGAATATCCTTTGTGAGATTCAGCAGGATAAAAGCTAACTGCCATGATAGCCAACGCCCCCTTCACAGAAAAACGCGCTAATCAGCGTTTTTTGCTCTTCGCAGATGCCGAAATTACTCTGCACGACGGAACGTCAGTTCGCACACAAATTACTGAATTAAGCTCGCGAGGCTGTTTTATGGGTGCGCTTATACCTCTTCCCATTGGGACGAAATTTCGCTTGCGCATCTCGCACGACATGAGGACATGCGAACTACACGGCAAGGTGATCTACCTGCATTCCGGCTGCGGCCTGGGCATTTTCGGCATGGGCGTGCTTATTGAAAAGATAGCCGCTGACGAGCGTTCCGTAATCGATGCGTGGCTGTATGCTCTCGCCCGGAAGCGACTTGCTATACCCCCGCCACTGACCTGATCCCCGCTCCCGGTAACTTTAATAGGACTTGTCTCAGGACCGATGTCTCCAGCGCTCTATTCGTATCCGAATGTGGCCCAGTCCCGAAAAGACAGTTGCCGAGAAGACGGTTTATCAGGCACTGAGATTAGTCGGATGCAATAGCGGATTTAGAAGAACGCTCTACACCACGATGATTGAAAGTCCGAACGGCACCTGCAATTCCCCGAATATTTCCCGACTCTGATAGGGCACTTCCACCCTGCGTGGTCGCAATTGCTACGATACCCAAGGAATACATCCACTTTCAGCCGTTGTTTCAATTGAAGAAGATATTCTTTGTGTTCCTTGAATGTATACCAGAGCGCGTCGATATGGACGTGAAGGGGCTCCGTTTGTTTCGCCGGAGCTGTATACATCCACATGTCGAAGTTCCATGACTGCGAATTAGGTCCTCGGCGGTCTCCTTTTCGATGAGCATGAGTCGGCTGGTGGATTCAATGGGTCGGCATCGACCGGTTGAGCCCGCGCCGTTTCTCGGGCGCCATTCCAAGAGGTCCGCACCTAACGTCAAGTAGGGAGCTATTCCCAATAGACTTCGATCCCATAACCATCGGGATCTGTGCATCGGAAGGTCTTATAGCCCGGGTATTCTTCAATATCCTGAACTTGCACACCCTTGGAGCTCATGTAGCCATGTAGTGTGTGCACGGCGCGCGCACTGCCCAGGCGAAATCCAAAGTGAAACCATTCCGGAAACGAGAGTGGCGTTCGATCAGGGACGAGCGCCAGATCGAAGCCGCTTGTATTTCTCAAAAACAAAATATCCGCGTGACGCACACGTTCCCGGAAGCCAAAGTAGGACTCGTAGAAACCCTTTGAGCGATCCACTTTCCTCACGTGAAGGTGAAGGTGGTTTAGATCCATTCTTCCAGCCGGCTTTCGTCGATTTGTCATTTATTGCCTCACCTAGAGAGTCTCGAATCGTTAGGAACTATCTCCTTCGCGCATGTCACCATCGGGTCCACGCAAATATACTCGATAAGCATTATCTGCAGTGCCTGATAAGTCGGGTCCTCGAAATGTGGCTTTTGGCAGCGAGCTACGTTCCGAGGATGCCATTTTCGAGGACTAGGCAAACGCGAGTTGAATCCGTGGCACGAGTTGATCGCTCTATCCAGCCGCTACTTGACCTGCCACACGCCTTAAGCTAAACAGCGAGGTTGCCCGAACCAGTTTTCAACTTTTCAGAAAGTCTTGCTATGCTTATTGGCGACCGACTACAGGCCCTGCGAAGACGAAATCTGTCCCAGGCTGAGATTGAGAAGCGCACAGGTTTGATTCCCACTTATCTTTCCAAGCCCCAGGTCTGGGTGCGATGAGCGAAACCGCCATCGCGGCGCCAGCCATACCGGCTTCCTCGAGTCCGGCGGTAAATGCCTGGATCATCGCGCTCGTAGTGACCATGGCCACGTTCATGGAGGTGCTGGACACCAGCATCGCCAACGTCTCGCTGCCGCACATTGCCGGCGGACTTTCTGCGGGTGTAGATGAGAGCACCTGGATCCTGACGTCCTATCTCGTCTCGAACGCCATCGTCTTGCCGATGAGCGGATGGTTTTCCAACTTGATGGGGCGAAAGCGTTTTTACATGACGTGCGTAGCCGTCTTCACTATCAGCTCGTTTCTGTGCGGGCTGGCGCCGAACCTGGGTGCGCTGATCTTCTTTCGCGTGCTCCAGGGTTTGGGAGGAGGCGGACTGCAGCCGAGCGAGCAAGCCATCCTGGCGGACACCTTTACCCCAGCCAAGCGCGGCATGGCCTTTGCCATATACGGCATGGCGGTGGTGGTGGCGCCAGCCATCGGGCCGACTCTGGGCGGATTCATCACGGACAACTACAGTTGGCGGTGGATTTTTTACATCAACGTGCCCATCGGGATTATCTCCTTGCTGCTGACGTCGCGGCTGATCAGCGACCCGCCGCATCTGAACGATCAGAGAAAACGAACGTTCAGCATCGATTACATTGGCCTCGGTTTGCTCGCTCTTGGGCTGGGCGCGCTGCAGGTGGTTTTGGACAAGGGGCAGCGGGATGACTGGTTCGAGTCGCACTTCATCGTTATTCTGACGGCGATCGCGGTCGCTGCGCTCGTGGCCGTCATTTTCTGGGAGTGGCACCACGACCATCCCATCATCGAGCTGAGGCTGTTCCGCGACCGCTCATTCGCGACGGCCAACGTGCTGATGTTCACGCTGGGATTTGTGCTGTGGGGCACGACGCTTCTGATCCCGTTGTTCGTGCAAACGCTAATGGGCTATCCCGCGGAGCAGGCGGGGCTGGTGCTGATGCCTGGCGGCTTGCTGATCATTGCGTTACTGCCGCTGGTGGGCAGGATGCTGTCGCGAACCGATCCGCGGCCGATGATGGTCTTTGGCTTTTGCATGCTGGCCACGTCGATGTTTTACATGTCGCACTTCGATCTGCAACTCAGTTTCGGCAACGTCGTTCTTGCCCGGCTGATCCAGGGGGGTGGCATGGCTTTTCTGTGGGTCCCGATCAATACCGTGGCGTATTCCTATCTGCCGCGAGAGAAGAACAACGCCGCGTCCGGGCTGATTAACCTGGCGCGCAACGTGGGCGCGAGCATGGGGATTTCATACGTCACGACGATGCTCGACCGGAGGGCGCAATTCCACCAAGACAGGCTGGCGGCGCACCTCGACCCGGCGAATCCGCGTTTGCAACAGATGCTGCATGGCACCACCGCCGCACTGAGGGCGCACAGCGGCCCTCGAGCGCTGCAACAAGCCTATGCCCTGCTGCAGTTCAACGTACAGCGCCAAGCGTCGATGCTCTCTTACATCGATAACTTTCGTATTCTCGCGATTGTGAGCTTATGCCTGATCCCGCTGGTCTTGTTGGTCAAGAAGCCCCGCAAGGGAGGGGGGATGGCGGTCCACTAAATTCGATAACCCAGTCGCGGCAATCCACCTCATGAATGGCTCTGAGCGTGATCGAGGTCCCACTCGATTGGTTGTTCCATGAGAACGGTCCTCCTTTAGTGCCCTTGTCGCCATGGTTTTTCCGCGGTTAACTATAGTTACCCTTCCATCGAGCTATCCCTGAACTTTGGCGTCGGGCGATCCTGTCGAAGCTGGACGTGCTCGACTTTGCGCGCCTTAACGCAGTCCGTCAGTGCTGGCTCCCAGCCGTCCTCTTCCCCGTCAATTCGATGGCAGAGGGCTGCGACCACTCTGTTTTTTAACGACGCCGGCGTGTATGTAGAGGCACCGCAGAAATTCGGAAAGTATTGGGAACAAAATATGAACAAGTCCGTCGAAGATCTTTTAGCGCGGGCCGCACTCATTGACTCTTCAGGAATCGAACGCGCTCTGGAGATTCAATCGAAGAGCGGCGGCCCTCTGAGTAAGATACTGGCCGACTTGGGGTTGCCTGAAGTTCTGCCTCAGCCCACGGGGCTTCTTCCAATGGACTTCTGCCGCGAGCGCTTGGTAGTGCCCTTAAGCCTAAAGGGCAATTCGCTCCGACTTGCCATGGTTAACCCGTTGGATTACCCAACGATCCAGGATGTCATATTCCGAACCGGCAAAGAGGTTATCGCAGTAGCCGCCAGCGAATCCGCGGTCCTTTCGTTGCTGGGCCAGTCTCAGTCCGACGCGATCGAGAGTCAGAACATTTACGAAACGCTTACGAGCGCGAACCCCGAAGGCGAAATCGTATCTCAGGAAGAAACCGACGAGGACATCGATGCGGCCAAGCTGGCGAAAGATACGAAACTCGCTCCAGTGATCCGGCTTGTAAATCTGATCCTGAGTCGCGCCGCCAAGGAAGGGGCCAGCGACATCCACATCGAACCAAAAGAAAAATATCTGCTCGTTCGGCAACGTATAGATGGGCTCCTCCAGGAGGTTTTCAAAGTCCCCAAGCACCTGCAAGATGCCACGGTCTCTCGGTTGAAGATTATCTCCGGGATGGATATCGCGGATCATCGGCGATCTCAAGACGGCAGGAGCCAGTTGCGTTTCGAAGGCAAGCGAATCGATCTGCGCGTTTCGACATTGCCCACTCAGTATGGCGAAAAAGTCGTCGTGCGTCTCCTCGATCAGAAAAGAGCGCAGATGACGATGGACCAGATCGATCTCACACCCGACAATCTACGGGTCTGGCAAGCATTATTACTCCGGCCTCAGGGAATGATTCTCGTTACCGGGCCCACCGGAAGCGGAAAGAGTTCCACGCTCTACACTTCGCTTAACTGGCTCAAGTCAGGGACGAACAATATCATCACCATTGAGGATCCAATTGAATATCAGCTGGAAGGCGTAAACCAAGTGCAAATCAATACGAAGGCCGGCGTGACTTTCGCGGGCGGCTTGCGATCCATTCTACGCCAAGATCCCAATATTATTTTTGTGGGGGAGATTCGCGATCAAGAAACTGCAGGAATTGCTTTAGAGGCTGCTCAAACAGGGCATTTGCTATTGAGCACTCTACATACCAATGATGCCCCCGGAACGATAAGCCGCCTCGTCGATTTGGGTATTGAACCTTTCCTTGTTGCTTCTTCCGTGATCGGGATTCTCGCCCAACGGCTGGTCCGCAGATGCTGCCCTGCTTGCGCGGTTCCTCAGGTACCCAGTGCTGAAGCCATAGAAAAGATTGGCGGCCATGAACGCTTACCTTCAGACGGCCAATGGCGAGCCGGACACGGTTGTGAAAAGTGCGGGCAAACAGGCTTCAAAGGACGGATGGGCATCCACGAGCTACTGCAGGTGACCGATGAACTACGCGAACTCATAACTCGGCGCGCACCAGAACACGAAATCCGAATGGCGTCACGCGCAGGCGGCATGCGAACTCTGCTCGAAGACGGCATTGCCAAGGCTGCTCAGGGCTTGACGACCCTTGAAGCAGTTTTAAAAGTCGCGGCACCCGATGATTCGCCGGTAGCTGAAAGTGTATCGGACAATAATCCTGCGCCTGACGATGTTTCACGTGAAGCCGGCAGGGCGCGAGTGCTTATCGTCGAAGACGATCGAACGATAACCGCGGTGGTGAAGTACTTTTTGGAACTCGAAGGATTTGAGGTGGTCATCGCGACGGACGGGTTAGTTGGTTTGGAGACAGCGAAGCGCAATCCGCCGCAAGCTATCGTAACCGACCTCAACATGCCCGGCATGGACGGTATGGCAATGGTGAAGGCTCTCCGGGCTGACGTGCTTACGCATGACATCCCAATTTTAATGCTGACTTCCGAAGAAAGCGTCGATAGCGAAACGTTGGCTTTGTCTCTGGGCGCCGATGACTACATCCATAAGCCCGTTGAGCCGCGCCGGCTCGCGGCTCGCGTTAAAGCTCTACTGGCCCGCTCCAAAAAGCGCAACAGCTAGCCGGATTACAATGAGTCCCGAGAAGTTGTCTTCTCGGAATCTGGCGCACAGCCTGCGTTCGGGTCAAACGCGGTGGTAATCGTCGGCCCAGGCGAGGAATTCGCGGAGGCGGCGGCGTTCGCGCCAAAGGAGAGAAAGAAACCGCGAGGCGGAGGCGGGCTCGGCTTCGGGACCGAAGAACGTTTCCATGCGCCAGCGCAGGTAGGGGCTCCGCCAAGGCCGCAGGCGATATCCCCGCGACGTTTTCCAATAATACCGAAGCATACGCACCATCGTAGCGTGAGCAGTCTACCCCGAGTGTAGCGGTTCCCCCGAAGGCCAATTTGCAAGAGCGGGAAATGGCGTGTAACTTGTTGGCTGGCCAAAGAATCAGAGAAGAGTTGTCCGGAACGGTGAAGCGATGAAACGTCGTGACTTTCTGCGCTCGGCGGGGGTTATCTCGGCGGGAATCGTTTTTCCCCGCGCGGCGCGCCTGTTTGCGGAAGATCCCGCACCTGCAGGTTGGCGCACGTTCGAACTAACGACGCGCGTGGAAATTCTTAAGCCGTCTGGGATAACGCGCGTATGGCTGCCGGCCGGTCTCATCACCGAAACTCCTTTTCAGAGAACGCTCTCGAATAGCTACCATGCCGAAGGCGGCGTCTCCAGGATGACCGGAAGCAAAGCTGATGCGCTTGGAATCGTCGTCGCGGAATTTCCGGCCGGCGTGAAGCCCATGCTTACGCTCACCAGCCGCATCGCCACGAGGAATATTGCCGTGGATGTTGCGGCGCCGGGCAAGGTGCCTCCTGCGAGTGCCGCCGATTTGCAGCACTTTCTCCGGCCCACACATCTCTTGCCGACCGATGGAATCGTCAAGTCCACAGCTGCTGGGATCACCAAGGGCGCGCACACGGACCTCGAAAAAGCGCGAGCCATCTACGAATGGATCGTGGACAACACGTTTCGCGATCCGAAAACGCAAGGATGCGGCCTCGGAGACATTCGTTTCATGCTTGAATCCAAGGATATTGGAGGGAAGTGCGCCG
>Ga0307477_10004524_pt1 | contig 10100 bp, 4 predicted proteins | sample atmos_gasesECM2C_FD_203316 | JGI IMG/M metagenome (GOLD analysis project Ga0307477, IMG submission 203316) | Hardwood forest soil microbial communities from Morgan-Monroe State Forest, Indiana, United States - atmos_gasesECM2C_515 | ecosystem: Environmental > Terrestrial > Soil > Temperate... | reverse complement strand
TGACGATCGCTGAGGAAGCCGGCATTTCGCTGCAGCTTTCCGGCCACACCCACGGCGGACAATTTTTCCCTTTCACTTGGATCGCCTCCCGCATTTATGGGAAGTTTGTCCATGGTTTGCAGCGCTTAGGAAATCTCCTGGTCTACACCTCCTATGGTGCAGGTACCTGGGGTCCTCCGATGCGCATCGGTACGACGCCTGAAATCGTGCTGATTCAGTTCGAGTGACCGCGGCACGGTCGCGAATGCGGCCGCCGAACTCTCACTAAAACGTCAGATGATAAAAACGGTAGCAGCTCTGCAAGTCTCCGAGTAAAATTGTGCCGGCCTGATTTTGCTAAGGGTCATACTTCCGGGCGTCCAAACCCGACAGGGAAAATTCATGCGGCACGTATTTTGGGTTATCTTGCTGACCTCCCTTTGCGCTCCTTTGTCCGTGGGACAAACTCTCAGCCGCCGGCCGGCTCAACCTGCCCGGCCACCAACTGTGACGCCCGAAAAGCCGCCAATTGCCTCCATTCCATTAAGTGTGCCGGCGGGTACGCCCCTCAAAGTGGCACTCAGTGAGGAAGTGCGCATTCAGAAGGTTGGTCAACCGGTCCACGGAAAAGTAGTAGAGCCCTTATATGCCTTCGACAAGCTGGTGGTACCGGCAGGTAGTGAAGTTAATGGCAAAGTGGCGAAGATAGAGGGCGTTTCGAAGATGAGGCGCACGATCGCGGCCATGAATGCAAATTTCTCCCCACCTCATCAGGTTCTTGTCGACTTTGACGAATTGGTACTCGCCGACGGACGGCACCTGCCTCTGACAACTATAGTCTCCCCAGGATCGGGAGGAATGTTGCAGTTTGTGCCCGCCAACAGCAAGGAGCATAGCGGAAAGGTGGACGAAGCCAAGGGGCTGGCATCGCGCAAAGTGAACGAGGTGCGAGAGGGTGTTAAACAGCAGTGGGAAAGCGTCAAGAAGCAGATTGATGAACCCGAAAAAATCCACCGGCTGGAAAGATTCGCCGTTGACCAGCTTCCTTACCATCCCCAGTACATGGGACGCGGGACCAGCTTTAATGCAGACTTGCAGCAACCCCTCGATTTCGGAACTGAGTCGCTGAAACCGGAGACTCTTACTGCCATTGGGACTCCGCCACCGTCCGGCAGTGTTGTGCACGCCCTGCTTGTCACAGCTTTGAACTCAGCTTCCACCAAGAAAGGCGAGCCAGTGGAGGCCGTCATCAGCCAACCCTTATTCGCGTCGGAGCACTTGGTGCTTCCTCAAGGGAGCCATCTGAAGGGCTCGGTCGTTCAGGTGCGGCCCGCCCGGAGGCTCGGGCGCAATGGTCAGCTGCGGATCGTGTTTCGCCAAGTCGCCCCTCCCAATGGGATTCAGGAAAAGGTCGAAGCCAGTCTCGAGGGTGTCGAGGTGGCCAAGGGTGAACATCTGAGCCTAGATTCCGAGGGTGGGGCTCAAGTTACCACACCCCGGACGCGTTATCTGACTACCGCGGTTGCCGTCGCGCTGGCCAGCTCTTCGATGGACGACCACCACGAAGAGCACATCCATGGCGGAGCCGACCCGGGCTCGGGAGCCGCGAACGGCGCGTCAGGGTTCCGTTTGCTGGGCACGATCGTTGGCGCACTTGCGCATTCCCGGGTTGTCACCTCTGGATTTGGTTTCTATGGCGCGGCTATGTCTGGCTACTCTCACTTCCTCGCGCGTGGGCGCGATGTTGTGTATCCCAAGGACATGTCAATGATGATCGGACTTGGCACTCGTGACAGCGGAGCCACTGCACCTTCGCAACCGACTTCACATTCAAACTAGGTTGGCGACGCGTTCATCTGCACAGCCGCTTCTTATTTGCCTAATGAAGATGATGCCTGGCCGGACTCCTGCGCGTCGGGGACAGAGCATTAGGCTCGAAATTATTCATCTGGTCTTCCACGACTGAAATCACTTCTTTCGGAAGCAGGGTGGCCGGCGCACCGGCAATCCGCCACGCGAACATCAGGAATGATGGCGCAGTCAGATCAATCGCTGGCTCGACGGTGCTGTAAGACTGCTGATCGTCTTTGAACAAAGCTCCGTTCGCGTCGAATTTCTTGTAAACATCAATTCCGTTTGGTGGGCACTTCCGCATGCCATCCAGAAAGCCGGTGGCAGCGAACGAATTCGGACCCTCCACCAAAGCGCCGGCCAGAATCGGTGGCTGACCATTCAGCGAACCGACGATATTTGCCACCTGGTGCTGCATACAGTCGGGGTAAATCACGCCATCGCCAACAATGAAGGAACTACCCCAGGGGTTGGCGCCGAGGATGCTGCCGGCCCACCGGCGAGAGTAAGCCTCGAAGCTGTTGGAGTTAGTCAGGAGAGCATATTCGTGCGCTTCGACGGAGAGTCCGGCACCGTGGGTCGCAGTGTCGTACACACCCCAGGGATATCCGAAGTCAAAGGGATCAGAACGGGCCTGTGCGGCGGCATTCTCCAGTTCTTTCCGCAAATCGTGCAGCAGGTCAAAGGGTGAGACTTCAAGTCCGGCAGGATGGCCGGCGTTGGCAATGGCGCGAAAGAGCTCAAAGTGCGCCAGCCCGCTCACATCGTAAAGGTTCAGCGTGTCGCTGGCGTCGTTGGGACCGGTGATGTAAGCGTGGGCCCAGTGCGCGGCCGCGCGGAGGTAGAACAAGGGGTCGGAGTGCGGCAGTGTTGAAGGTAGAGAGGCATCTGCGGTCGCCAGGGCAAAATACAATTCCGCGCCGCCCAATTCCATGTCGTCCCGCCATTCGGTTTCTCCGTAGAAATCAAACGGCGCAGTGGTGATCAGGTTGCCGCGCGGAGATGTATCGGCCAAGTCAAAGACGTGTTCCGCAGCCGCAAGGCACTTGTCGGCGAAAGCAGGTTGGGATTTGCGGAAGACTTGTGAACATCCGGCGAAGTCCGCAGCAAGGCGCCCTGCGAGGTTTGGGCTGATCTTCGACCCGGCGGGTCCGGCGGCAAATACGGGACGGTGGCGCACGTAAATCAGCGTGGGATCGGTTCCGCCGAGAGTGTCGTCAACTTGAGGCAGTCGCCAAAGATCATGGTCGCTCAGCAGATTAGGGTTGTCTTTGAAGTCGGTCCCAATCCCCACCTGGTAGTGGAGAGTGTCGGTGTCGTCGTCCCACATTTTCTGCAGCCAATTTAACCCGAACTTTGCCTCGTGAATGAAATTCGAGGCGCCAGATCTTGCGCCCATTTGCTCCGGGAAGTCGCGGATTCCGATGAGCATCAGCGCCACGGTGTAGCTGTGGGTCTGGACGAACTTCAAGTAGTCGCCCGCGTCCCACCAGCCACCGGATGCGTCGATGACCGCTCCAGTCGGCTTTAAATCTCCGAGGATCAAATCGTTGTTGTCAAATTCAGGCGATTCGAAAACGGTAGCATGCTTGTCGTTCAGGTGCGCTGCGGAGGTTCGAAGAGGTGTCGGGATAAACTCCGCGCCGTCCCGCTCGTTCTGGTAGAAGTTGAGAGCGTTTCGGATACCGTGTGAATAGAGTGCTTTTGCGGTATCGACCTGGAAGGGCACGGAGGTTGCGGTTGTTCTTCCGTGTACCGCGATCGTGTACTCACCCGCTTCCGCAATCGTGAAATCGAGTGCATATACGGTAAAGCGCCCCCAGGGTCCGCGCCGCGGACCGACCGGGGAGAAAAAAACCGCGGTTCCGGCGGAATTCACGATGCTGAATGTCGCGTCGTTGTCAGATACTGGAGTCATGAAGTAAGCGCGGCCGGGAGCGCCCAACTCGTACCCGAGTTGGTTCACCCGCACGTAGGCATTTGCCGCCCAGGCTGAGGTTGAAACGAGGAGGAGTAAGGCGCCGACTGATACGAGAAGCAAGTGATTGCGCGGAGGGCGCATCTTGCTTGTTTGCGGGTCCATAGTCGCTCCTGAACGAATTCGTGAAACGCCGGACAAATTGGCGAAACCGTTCATTAAAACGTTTGAATATTGATTCACGCGGCTTTTCATTGTCAAGCCGAAAACGCCAACCGCGAACCCTTGACCGTCAAGCCGCAATCCTTCAAATTCCGGGCTCGGTCAAAAAATCGGGGAATCTTTGGGCGGAACCGCTTCCAGTGGGGCTATTCAAAAGCCCTAAAAGCGTCCTTTGACGGTGGGAGTGGTGGCTCTGCCGGTGACTTTGGTTTTGTTATCTGTCACCACAAGAGATCACGCCAGCGTGGCGGCATCAGTATATACTTTCCGCGTAGCGGGAGAGGTGTGCGCCGTTGAAAACGCGCCCATCTGTTCCAGTTTGTCCGGTATTCGGGTGACCCTTATGGTAGACCCAAAGTCTCGGCCATTTCGGCGCGAAGCCGCCAATGATACCGGTTCTCCGGGTCTGCGAGCTCCGGTAAAGGGTGAGAGCTCCGCGAGCAATAATCCGCCGCTCCCAGAGGGCGCGACCATGGGAGATCCTGTTCCCAGGCCTCCCAGATCTCCCGATCCCGATGCCACGCTTGTGGATGTCGATGCTACCGCGGATATCGACGCGACTATCGTCGGCGGACTTGTCCCGCCGTCCCCTCCGCCCCGGCAAGCCTCGGGTCTCTTTGTCAGCGCGGCTGTGCTGCAACCCGGCGATGTCCTCGGAGGACGTTATGAAATTCTACAATTGCTTGGCGAAGGCGGCATGGGCGCAGTGTACAAAGCCAGAGACCGCGAACTGGACCGTTTCATAGCCCTGAAACTGATTCGCCCAGAATTGGCCGCAAGTCCCGCCATCCTGGCGCGCTTCAAACAGGAACTTCTGCTGGCCCACCAGGTAACGCATAAGAATGTAATTCGGATTTATGACCTGTCGGAAGCCGACGGGGTCAAGTTCATCACCATGGAATTCATTGAGGGGGTAGACCTGCGTCGTCTCCTCCTCGACCACGGTAAGTTGGCACCCACCGAAGCCGTAGACCTTATCCGGCAAGTTTGCTTCGCGCTTCATGCAGCCCACACCGTCGGAGTTATCCACCGCGACCTAAAACCGCAGAACATTATGCAGGACGCACATGGGCGCATCCTGGTAATGGATTTCGGCCTGGCGCGCTCCGTGGGCTCTGACGGCATGACCCAGACCGGCGCTTTAGTGGGGACCATGGAGTACATGTCGCCGGAACAGGCCATGGGGAGCGAGCTCGATCAGCGGTCTGACATCTTCGCACTCGGACTTATTTTCTTCGAATTGCTGACCGGGAAAATGCCGTATAAAGCCGACACGGCACTGGCGAGCTTGCTGAAACGCAATTCGGAGCGCGCCATCCCCGCTGTTGATTTGGATCCTTCCGTTCCTAAGGGATTGAGCGACATCGTTGGCAAATGTCTGGAGCGTGATGTGAATGCGCGCTATGGGAATGCGCAGGAGATTTTGGACGATCTGGATGCGTGGCGAGGGGACCGTCCAGTTTTGGCCTCAACAGTTTCCATCCCGGTTGCTCAGGCGCCGAAAAAGGTGATGCCCTGGAAATGGGTTGGCGCAGGCATGCTCGCCGCTTTAGTGGTGGCGGGCGGATGGTTGCTGCGCGGCAAGAGTCCTGCACAGAGCGGTAAAACGACGGTCCAAGGCCCGGTTGCGTCGTTGGCCATTCTTCCATTCCGCAACGCTTCGGGTGACCCGAACCTCGACTGGCTGGGTTCAAGCATCGCTGAAATGCTGAGCACCGACGTGGGGCAGTCTGCCAGCCTGCGCACGGTCTCCGCCGATCGCTTGCACCAAGTTTTGAGTGACCTGCACATGACTGGCAACACGCAGTTCGATCCCGCAACCCTGCGACAGATTTCAGAGTCCAGCAATGCGGATACGCTGGTTTTGGGGCAATATGTCAAATTCGGCGACCAGATTCGTATTGACGCCAGTCTGCAGGATCTCAGGCACGATCGCCGCGTACCGCTAAAGATCGAAGCTGCCAGTGAGAAGGACATTCCGGGAGCCATCGATCGCCTGGCCGATGCGGTTCGCCACAACCTTGCGGTTTCACCAGAAGTAATCAAGGAACTCCAATCTAGTTCCTTCCAGCCGACGTCAACCTCGGTGGAAGCCCTTCGCGATTACAACCAGGGCGTCGGATTGCAGCGGGAGGGAAAGAACCTTGAAGCGCAAAAGCAATTTGAGGCGGCCACCAAAGCGGACCCGATATTCGCCTTGGGATTTTCCAAACTCGCGCAAGCTTACAGCATTCTAGGTTACGACAACGAAGCGGAGCAGGCAGCCCGAAAGGCCGTGGATCTGAGCCAAAACCTTCCCGAGGCGGAAAAGTATCTGATCGCTGCGGTTCGCGCGCAAATCACCAAGAATTTTCCTGACGCGATTAAGGCCTATGAGAATCTGGCCAAGGCGTCGCCCGACAATCCTGATGTGCGCTTCGCCCTGGGAAGCGTTTACGAGGACGGCGGAGACCTGGAGAAGGCCCGTTCGAACTACGAGACGGTATTGAAGGCCGACCCCAACAACCTGAATGTCCTGCTGGCCATGGGGCGGGTAGCGATCAAGAGCGGCAACGCGCAAGCCGGACTCGATCCCCTGAACCGCGCGCTTAGCCTTGCCGTCCGGTTTGACAATCAGGAGCAAAAGGCTCTGATCCTGCTCGCCATGGGCATTGCCTATCGCGGGCTGAACAAACCCGATGAGGCCCTGCGTGACTATCAACAGTCTTTGGAGATCAATCGGCAACTGGGGCAGAAACGCGGGGTCGCGGCCAACCTGCTCGAGATGGCGCAAGTGCAAACCACGCTGGGGAAACCGGACGCGGCATTAGCAAGCCAAAAACAGGCGCTCGACATTTATCGCCAGATCGGCGCCAAGAAGGAAACGGGCGACACCCTGATTGATATCGGGAACCTCGACGCGAACCGCGGCCAGTACGACGCGGCTCTGGATGCCTACAAGCAGTCTCTTCAGATCCAGCGTGACGCGGGCGACGAGGCCTATCAGGCCTTGTGCCTGAACAACATTGGCAATGTGTATCTGAATCGCGGCGACAACGACAACGCCCTCACCTACCTGCAACAGGCTCTTCAGTTGCGGGAAAAGCTCAACGTGCCCGCCGACATTGCCGAGACCCTGCACAACGCCGGAGGAGCCTACGCCAACATTGGACAGTATGAGCAGGCGATGTCGAGTTACATGCGGGCCATAGAGCTGTTCCGCAAGGCTGGTGACAACGTTGGAGTGGCCGAGCTGTCGCACGCGATGGCGCTGGTGTTCCAGGCCCAGGGCCGGTACGGGGCCGCCTTAAACGCCATTCAGGATGCGCTAAAACCTTTGCGTGAGACCGGAGACAAAAGCCCGCGGATGGCGCAGTTCCTCGCTGATTTGGGCGGCGCCCTGGGCAGCGTGGGAAGGATGTCCGAAGCGAGCAAGCCCTTGGACGAAGCCGACAGCGTGGCTCGCCCTCTCAAGAACGATTCCCTGCAGGCGGTCATTTTGAACAATCGAGCCGATGTGGCCTTCTACAGCGGCGATGGGAAGCGGGCGAAAGAGCTGTACAGCGGCGCGCTGCGGGCGGCGGCGCACGGCAGCGAGCGCGAGACGATCCTGGCCGCGAAAATGAATGTTGCCAAAGTCACGCTGGCCGAAGGGCATTCCGTCCCCGCGAGTGAGCTTCGCCAACTGGCCGACCAGGCGGATGCGCTGGGCCTGCGCGACCGTTCGGTTGAGGCCTCGGTCTATGTGGCCGAGGGAATGATCAACAGTAAAGATTACACGCACGCGCGCGAAACCTTGGAGCGCAATCTGGGACCGAGCGAGAAGATGGGCCTGCGCATGCAGACCGCGAAAATTCGCTACCTCCTGGGAACGTCTCTTCGCCTCTCGGGCCATTCGGCGGACGCGGCCGCGCAATATCGCGAGTTCACACGGCTGCTGGATGATATGAAGAAAGAGGCCGGCGCGGAGAAATTGCTTGAGCGCGCCGACCTGAAGTCCATTTACGAGGAATCCACTCGCTGGGCCAGTGCTGCAAAGAACTAGGATGGCCAACGGAGCGGCCGGTATGTTGCCGCAGCCTTCTTAAAGTAAAAGAGGCGGAAATCAGCTCCCGCCTCGCTAGGACCTAAGCAATCCTACTTGGTGATTTTAAAGTAGGCAGTGTGTTGGACGCCATCTCCGATGTTAACGGAAAAGGCCAGGCACGATCCCACCGGCGCTGCAGGCTTCCAGTTGAACTGGTACATGCCATTCCCCAGGATCTGCCAACCGGAATTTCCCGCTGCGATGGTAGTCGGCGTCGGGTCATAAGTGGCGCTTCCATTGCAGACAGTCGCATTTGTGGCGGTGAGCACCACGCTGTGGATTGTCGCGGGATTCGTGCTTCCGACAAGGTCCAGGTTCGTGAATGGAGCACCGCCGGTGCACGCGGCCGGGAGGGCCCCCACAGTCAACTTGATGGGGACGGCCTGTTTTGAATTAATCAGATTCACGACGGGTGCGCTGAGGTTGGGTCCAGGATTGTCCACCGGCGAGGCAAAGCCTGGAACGTTAAACTCATCAACCGAAATAATGTTGAAGCCCAGGCAGTAGATCGGAACAAATAGCGAGTTGAAATGTTGCGGGGGGCTGCCGCTTGTGGTGCAGCAGTCGTCCGCGATAGTGACGTTCAACATTTTCACCAATCCCCGGCAACTGTTGTTCGTATCAGTTGTTCCATTGCAACTGAGGGCATTGTCCTTCGCCTGCAGATATCCGGGACTTGGCACGTCTGTAGGAAGGGTAAAGGCGTTCGTTTGGTACTTCTCGGCCACACTAATGAACCCTGTCCCTTGGCCTGCCGGACAATTCGCTCCCGCAAAAGACATATCGTGTGGTCCTTTGCAGAGCACGATGGTGCCGGCACAACGGAAGTTTCCACCGCCGGTATCTTGCGGCATGCACTTGCTTCCCTGCGCGAAGGTGCCCGCAACCAGATTCGAATAGTCCGAAATCGGGAGGAACGTGACCTGCATCTGAACGTCCCCGTCGGTGGGGAAGGTCGCGCCGGCATTGGTGTAGTCGATTGTCTGTTTGGTTTTTTTGGTGGGGTCAACGACGTCAGGGGTGAAGTCGAACACCGTCGTGGTCTGCGTTAGCGTCTTCGTCAGAGTTTTCCCACCACCGATCGACTGAGGAGTACCTTCCAAAGCGAACCAGGTGCTGCCGCCGTCCGGTATTGGAGCGTTGAAAGTGACCGTTCCGCTGGTGTGGTCTGAGCTGATAGCGCTAAATATGTTGTTGGGACCCTGATAATCGCCGGGGTCGACGCGGAACTGGGCACCGTTGAAGCAATCGTGAGTGCCCCCTGCTGGGTAGCCGCAGGGTCCATCGCCATCGAAATTAAACAGCCCTCCAAACGTGGTGTCGGGTGAGCTGAGAGTGATGGACGTCAGGTTCTGCCCGGAACTATTTTGGATTCCAACCAGGGTATCCTCGGTCCCATCGTAGGGGTTTCCGTTGCCTGTGGCCGTCACAGTAAAGGAACTTGCGGCAGCGGTATTGTCAACCGTGAATACAGTGATCACAGCGCCACAACCGGTGGCAGACCCAACGGGCAGCGCTCCAGAGCACTGATCCCCTTGCGCCCATGCCGGGGCGGCGAACAGCATGAGCACGGTGCAGCAGAGGATGGTAAAAGCTACTCTCTTCATAGACAAAGCTGTGAATGCCAGAAGATGTCTTTTCATTTGAGCCTCTCTCTCTTTTCTGGTTCCTTTTCTTCTTTAACTCTTCGGAGATTCAGATTCATAAGCATTCCCTCCCTGGGGATTTAGCCCTTCGGAAGGCTCGTACTTGGGACGAAGGTCCCGAGAGCAAGAGCACGGGTCCAAACCTTTAACTCTTGAATTCAAAGCTTGCTCTTGCTGGGGGGGAAGAAGAACCGCGCCATCGTAATCCTTCACAGGGCGCGAGTCAATTGTTATTCCTGGGCAAAAGCCGCAGTGCGCAAGGGTTTGCAACCTTTTTGGTGCAAGAAGGGAAACCTATTTAGCGCAAGAAGGGGCCTCGAGAGCGGCGTTCGGACTGTTCGGAACCGAACGCCCGGATGTGAAAATCAGAATTGTGCTCTCCCCAAACTTGGGATTTTGGCCGGGGCGAACCGGATAA
>Ga0307477_10004523_pt1 | contig 10100 bp, 4 predicted proteins | sample atmos_gasesECM2C_FD_203316 | JGI IMG/M metagenome (GOLD analysis project Ga0307477, IMG submission 203316) | Hardwood forest soil microbial communities from Morgan-Monroe State Forest, Indiana, United States - atmos_gasesECM2C_515 | ecosystem: Environmental > Terrestrial > Soil > Temperate... | reverse complement strand
ACGGGCGGGATTGAGAGCTTCAACACCAAAGGTGGCACCAATCGATACCACGGCAACGCGTATGAGATCTTCAGAAACGAGGCCATGGACGCCAACGTATGGGGTTTCAACTACCAGCTCGCTACACAAGGGCTCCCTCCAGATCAGCGCAGGCTCTTCCAACGCCCGCTAGATCGCCAGAACGACTATGGGCTGACGTTGGGAGGCCCGGTGCGTATCCCTCATTTGTACGATGGACGGGACAAGACTTTCTTCTTCTTCTCCTGGGAACAGTATCGTCAGCAGCAAGGTGGCGTAACAACTTCAACCATGCCAACAGATGCCGAGAGGAATGGCGATTTCAGCGCTCTGCTCGGCGCGGGTCTCACCGATACCGGTGGCAATCCCATTATCAATCCTTGTACCGGGCAACAGATCATCCAAGGTCAGATCTTTGACCCGAGCACCAGCCAAGTTGTCAATGGCGTGCAGTGCCGCACTCCTTTCGCCGGTAACATGCTGACGCCGTCGTCTACAGTTGGCCAGAACATTCTTTCCTTTTACCCTCACGCTCAAACCTCTGGTCTTGTAAACAACTACAATTTCTCTTTCAGCTTTCCCATCCTCGACACCACCACCACATTTCGCATCGACCAGAACATATCGCAGAAGAGTAAAGCGTATTTCACTTACTCTTCGCGCGACAACGTTCGCATTTCAACGAATCCAGTTTTCGCAGGGCCCGCGGGTTACGGGCGCAACCAGTTCTTCGGAACACATTACATCCGTTTCGGGTACGACTACACAGTCAACGCGAACATGTTGAGCCATACGAGCCTTGGCTACAACCGCACGAACAGCAAAAACGTGGGTGCGGGTGTCGGGCTTGGGGGTGGCAAAGACTGGGCCCAGACCCTCGGAATCACGGGCGGTCCGAGCGGACGAATGTTCCCGACCATCAACGTAGGGGGCGCGAATTCCATTGGTGACAATGTTGACGGAGACACCATCGACAATGGCTTCCGATTCAACGAGACCCTCAGTTGGCTGAAGGGCAAACACAGCTTCAAGTTCGGATACGAGCAGTGGTATCAGCAGTATTCTCCGCTGAACTTGCAGAACACCAGCGGAACGTATTCGTTCAACAACAACCAGACTTCGACCTTTGGCTTTGACCCCACGGCTGCGGTGGGACAACAGACGGTGGATACCAGGGGGCAGACGGGTATTGGCATCGCGAGCATGCTGTTGGGTCTACCGGACTCATCCAGTTACACGGTCTATCAAAGTCAGCCGCGGTGGCTACGTTCCTATTTTGCGGGATTCGTGCAGGACAGTTTCAAAGTCACGCCGACGTTGACGTTGAACTTGGGCTTACGATACGAAATCGATCAACCTTTCAAAGAAGCCCACGACAACACTTCGAATATTAGTCTCACCGCGCCCAACCCCTCGGCAGGAGGGCTGCCCGGGGCTTTGGTGTTTGCGGGGAAAGGCACCGGGCGTAACGGAGTCAGCGGTGAGCGTTGGGCCGACACTTGGCACAACGCGATAGGCCCGAGAATAGGCTTCGCTTGGGCGCCGTCGATGCTCAACAACAAGACTGTCTTTCGTGGTGGGTACGGAATAATCTACGGAGGACTGGAGTACGCCGACTTTGGCGGCTTCGGCCGTATCGGTTTTCAAGCCAGTCCGTTCGCTCCTTCCAATGGCTTTGATCCAGCGTACGCCATCGATTCCGGTGTACCCGCTGCGAACGTGACTCTGCCTAACCTGGATCCCTCCCAGGAGAATTTCACAGGTTGTTGTCCGGCAGAGACTTATATCGACCCGTCTTATGGCCGACTTCCGATGATTCAAAACTGGAGCTTTGAGGTCCAGCACGAGGTGGCAAAAGACTTGATTCTCGATATCGCCTACGTCGGGCAACATTCGACACATCTACGCACCAACTACGACGCAGTGAACAGTTTGCATACCAATTATTTCTCGATGGGCACGTCTCTACTGACACCAATCAACAATCAGACCGTGGTGGCTCCTCCTTTCGCCGGGTTCCCAAACTTCATCGTCGCTCAAGCCCTCGTGCCCTTCCCGCAATTCTTCGGGATCAACACAGATGGCCAACTCGAGAATCTTGGACAGTCGACGTACAACGCCTTACAGGCGCAATTGACCCGACGCTTCCACAGCGGTCTGAACCTTATGGCGTCTTATACGTGGTCCAAGACCCTGACCAATGCTGATGCGGCTTTGCCGTTCTTCGCTACGCTGCATCAGGGTGGCGCCCCGCAAGATCCATTCAATCCACGCGGCGATAAGGCCATCAGCAACCAGGATTTGCCACAGAACTTTGTCGTGAGCTACGTGTACGAATTGCCCTTCGGTAAGGGGAAGAAGTTTGCCAATCACGGTGGCGCGTTAGACCGGGCGGTAGGAGGGTGGTCGGTCAGTGGCATTCAGCGCTATGAGAGCGGGCAACCGCTCGCGTTCGGGTGCGCAACTGGAGTGCCAGCCTTCGCGGGCTGTATTCGCTTCGATCAAGTACCCGGCAGTTCAATCTTCAGCTCACAGTGGCAGAGTGGGCACTTCAACCCGATTACAGATCCGGTCTTCAATGGGCTCGACAGCTACGGTCTGTCGAACCCCGCGTTTAGTGATCCGAACTCTCCCGCCAACCTCGCCGCGCGGGGAGCTTACACGTTTGGAACCATGCCGCGGGTGGATGGCGCGGTTCGGATGAAGCCGTATCTCAACGAAGACTTCAATCTATTAAAACGAACGAAGTTGACCGAGAGTAAGGACATTCTGCTGCAGATAAGTCTCCTGAATGCGTTTAACAGGCACTTGTGGAATCGTCCCGTTGATTTGAACCCCTTCGATGCAAATCGCTCAGGGCCGGGAGGGACCATAATCCCGGGCGGTTTTGGCGCGATTCAGTATTTAAATTATTCCAACACCGGAGGAGGAGCGTACATAAACCAGCCGCGCAAGATACAGCTTCAGCTGAAGTTCGAGTATTGACCGCAATGCCATTGTGTTTCTGGACGGGCCGCCTGAGAATGGCGGCCCGATTTCTTAGAGTCAGATGAAAACTGGACTTAATTGCTACACTGGGCTAGTTGTTCCTGGAGCATGGGCCATTTTCGAAGAACAGGTCTCGGCGCGGTGTCGCGCTTCGCGATGCTCTGTGGACTAATGTTTTCTGCCGTTCGGGGGGCCGGGAACAACAACCTACCCTCACCGGCCTCTTCCCTGTTTGTTGATGCGACTGAGAAACTGGGAATCCGGTTTCAGCAGCAGTCGTCCCCAACGAGCAAGAAGTACCTGCTTGAGACCATGGGTTCAGGCGTGGCTTTGTTCGATTACGACAACGACGGCCGCCTCGACATTTTCTTCGCGAACGGCGCCCGCCTCGACGATCCCACTCCAAAGGGCACGATTCCGAGAAAGGACAATCCAAAGTATTGGAACCGCCTGTTCCACCAGAAAACCGACGGGACATTTGAAGACGTGACGGAGAAAGCCGGACTGTCTGGATTCGGTTACTCCACCGGGGTTGCCGTCGGGGATTACGATAACGACGGATTTGAAGATCTCTTTGTTGCCGGATACGGCCGGAACACCCTGTATCACAACAACGGAAACGGTACGTTCACAGACGTAACCGATACGGCCGGAGTGGCTGGCTCAGGATGGCCCACGAGCGCTTCCTGGATTGATTATGACAACGATGGGCGGCTTGATCTGGTTGTCGCTCGTTATATGAAATGGGATTTTGACGACATCTTCTGTGGTCGTCGTGAAGAAGGCTTTCGTTCCTTTTGTCATCCGGATTTGTTCAAACCAGAATCGGTTCTTCTGTACCACAACGAAGGCAACGGAAAATTCAAAGAAGTGTCTTCGCAAGCGGGAATCGACAAGCCCGGAAAAGGATTGGGCCTCGCGATTGCCGACTACGATCACGACGGATGGACCGACATTCTTCTGACTAATGACTCCATACCGGAATTCCTTTTTCACAACCGGGGTAACGGCACCTTCGAAGAAATCGGCCTTTCTTCCGGAGCAGCTCTCGACAGTAATGGCAGCGCTTTTGCCGGCATGGGCGTGGATTTCGAGGACTACAACAACGATGGCTGGGCTGACATCATCATCACGGACCTAGCCAATCAGAGGTATGCGCTGTATACGAACAGCAAGGATGGCAGCTTCGACTATGCCACTACGTCCACGGGATTGGGAGCGATTTCGTTACTGCATTCCGGTTGGGGTGTGCGTTTCTTTGACTATGACAATGACGGATGGAAGGACCTGTTCATCGCGCAGTCGCACGTGATGGACACAATACAGGTGAACGAGCCGAACCTGCGCTACCGGGAGCCTCCGCTTCTCCTGCATAACGAGCAAGGGAGGAAATTTGTGGACGTTTCCGCCACCTCGGGTGACATCTTTCACCAGGAATGGGCAGCGCGTGGATTGGCCATCGGCGACATCAACAATGACGGAAAACTGGATGCCGTCGTTACCTCAATCAATGGTCCGAGCTGGGTTCTATTGAATGAGACCGCAAACTCGAATCATTGGATCACGCTCAAGCTGGTCGGCACTAAGAGCAACCGCGATGCTATCGGAGCGGAGGTCACACTCTCGACTCCTGCGGGAAGTCAATCCGCGACGGTTACGACGAGCGGCAGCTATCAGTCCTCAAGCGACAAGCGGCTGCATTTCGGTTTGGGCGTCACAGATTCGGTGCCGCAAATCGAGGTCCGGTGGCCCAGCGGCATTCGCCAGGTTCTGAAGAGTGTCAAAGGGGACCAGCAGATTACGATTCAGGAACCGGCGAAATAGCCGTCGAGATGAAGATTTGCAGACAAGTCGCGTTGCCTGCCGCGTTTCTCCTGGTCAGCGGGGCGGTTCACGCTGCAGCGGATGTTTGCCAGGACGCAGCGAGCCAGTTTCGTACACGAAACTGGGCCCAGGCCGCTCAAGCATATGCGGACTGCGAAAAGGCGTCTCCCGGGCAGAGCGATGCTCTGCTATATCGGGGCAAAGCTCTGGTGAACCTCAGCCAATTTACCGACGCAGCGACATCGTTGGGAACGTACATCGCAGCGCACCCCCGGTCCGATGATGCGCTCTACCTTCTTGGATATGTGCGGTTTCGCCAGGATCAGCCGAAAGAGTCGCTTGCGATGTTCACCCGCGCAGCAGAGGTGAAGGGCCCCGAAGCAAGTGATTTGAAGATCGCCGCCCTCGACTATGTGCTGCTGAACGACTACACGAGTGCCGCGCGTTACCTGGAACAATCGCTGCAGATGAATCCCAGCGACGGAGAGGCCCGTTACCACCTCGGGCGAGTACGCTATCAGCAGAATCAATTCGATGCCGCAATCGCTGCCTTCGAAGAGGTCCTGCGACAGGATCCGGCCAACGTCAGGGCAGAAGACAATCTCGGTCTCTGCCTGGAAGCTAAGAATCGAACTGAAGCAGCCCTTGCGGCCTACCAGAAGGCGATTGAACTGGACAAGGTCGCAACTGTACACAACGAGCAGCCCTATCTGAATCGGGGAAAGCTTCTGAATACGTTGGATCGCGCGCACGATGCGATCCCGTTGTTATCCCAGGCCCTCGCGATCGCACCGCAATCCCCGGTCGCGGAGTATGAACTCGGGCGTTCGCAGTTTCTGCTGGGACAGTTTGGGGACGCTCTTCCGCACCTGCAGAGGGCGGCGAAACTGGACCCTCGAAATAGTGCTCCGCACTACCTGCTAGGCAGGCTTTACAAGAGAACCGGAAAAACTGCGGAAGCCGCGGCTGAATTCAAATTGACGGAAGAATTGATGCGCGCTCGTACCCCTCAATCAGGAGGAATGACATCACGCCGCTGATTGCACAATTGGGCGCCAGATGCGCCTCGCGCAGGCGTGGCAGGAAGAATGTTGCCGTGTTGCTCATTATTACTCTTGCAGCAACCGTGCCGACGCTGGGACAACAATCGAAATCTTCATTTCAGGACGCCGCCCAGGCCCTCGCTACCGGAAATCTTCAAAAAGCAGAAAACGAGCTGCAGACCATCCTGCGCGATTCTCCCAGCGACTACCGCGCTTTGGACTTGCTTGGAATCGTCCGCGCACAGCAGCGCAAAAACGTCGAAGCGGAAGAACTGTTCAAGCAAGTGATAAGCCTCAAGCCTGATTTCGCCAGCGCCCATATTCATCTCGGATTGCTTCATGAGCAGATGGGGCATCCAGAGGATTCGCTTGGCGAACTGCAGGAGGGGCTGCGCCTGGATCCGACACGCTCCGACGCGGCCACGAATCTCGTGAGCATCTGCCGCAGTCAGGCGCGCAGGGCGCTCTCCGATAGCGATCTCGAAAAGGCACTGTCTCTGTTGATCAAAGCCCGCAGGGTGGCACCCGAGGATCCCGACGTGCAGTTTGAATTCGGTATGGTCGCGCTCCGAATGGCTCTGCTGCCCGACGCGGTCGAAGCCTTCCAGAAGACTCTGAAGATCCGCGACAAAGATGAAAAAGCAGTCTATGGACTCGGGCGAGCTTATCTGAACATGGCGAAGTTCCAGGATGCGCAAGAACAGTTCCGGCGTTATCTCAACCTTCGTCCCGACGATGCCGCTGGGCACTATGCCCTCGGGATGAGTCTTGTAGCCCTTCAAAGCCCCCAGGATGCCCGCAAGGAATTCGAGAAATCGATTGCCCTGGCACCCGTCCAGACGGAATCCTATTTTCGTCTCGGTCTGTTGGATCTCGATTCCAAGGACTTCGATTCTGCGGAAAAGAACTTACGTCACGCGCTTGATCGCGATCCCAAACACGCCGGCGCATTAGCTGGCTTGGGACGGTTGCGATTTCAACAGAAGGCGTACGCCGAAGCCGTCGATTTTCTCCAGCGCGCAGTCGCAAGTAGTGACGTTTTGCGCGAGGCCCACTATTATCTCGGGCTTACGTATGCGCGCCTGGGTCGCACACAGGAATCCAACGAGCAACTTCAGATCGCGACGCGGCTGGAACACGAGGAAACTGAAAAGCAACGGACTATGCTCAGAATTCTCGATCCCGGGGACGGCAGTGACTTCACTCAGAAGTAGCAATCTCACTTGCTTGGGGTGTTCGCGGGATTTCCTCCCTCCAAGGCAACGTGCGGCCAACCACTGCTCCAATCGATGGTTGAAATCTGCAGGTATGGCGCGCCTGTTGTTCCATCGTAAGCATGGAAGACCATGATGTCGCGGTCGGTTCCTTGTCGAATGGACTCTCCGCCAGGACCAAACCAACGCTGATTTCCGAGCAGCACCGGAGTGCCTCCGCCTTCGAGCATAGGCATGCCACTCTCGTCTACGTAAGGACCTGTAACTGAACGTGAACGGCCGACCATCGTCTTGTAGCTGCTTTTTGTCCCACGGCAGCACAGATCGAAAGAGACGAACAGGTAGAAATATTCTCCATGTTGGACAATGAAGGGAGCTTCGATGGCTTGCCAGTCGCCCGGCAATCCTGGCGGATTGGGTTGAGGATTCGGCGGCCGCTTGCGCTGCGCCAAAGAATACAACTTGTTGTCATCGGAAGCGACCAGCCCAGTTTTCGCATTGATCTTCCGCATCTTGATGCCCGTCCAGAAACTGCCGAACGAAAGCCAAGGCTGGCCATGATCCAGCACAATGTTCGGATCGATGGCATTGAAGTCATCTTCCACGCGAGATTGCACAATAAGACCATGATCGACCCAGCGGAAGTCGGGGCTCTTGGAGTTCAGAGTCTTGTTCGTCAGCAGGGCGATTCCTGAAGTGTTTTTCCCGAACACCGAGAACGCGTAGTAGAGGTGGTAATCGGCATTGAAGTAAGAAATATCGGGGGCCCACAATTCCTTTGTCTTCGGGCTTTCTTTCTCAATCCACTCAGGAATGTGATTGAAAACATTCCCGCACTTCTTCCACTCGTGCAGGTCTTTCGAGCAGCGAATGGGCAGTTCTCCATCGCGGCTGGGACCGCTCGCTGTCCCAAACAAATACCAGGTATCGCCTTCCTTGATAATCGATGGATCGTGCACATACTTGGTATCGCCCGATACAGGAATCACTTCGCCCGCCTGCGCGACGACCTGACCGCTGTACAAGGACAACACGATCCCTAAATCAATCAGGCACTGGCTTCCAATCTGAAAAAATCTCCGCATAGTTCGCACTACCCGCGTAAGAATTAGTGTTGGTGCTTAAAAGGTTAGTCTAGGGACACATTCTTAAGCAAACGTTTACTCAATTCGCCAACGTCCTCAAATCGGCTGTTTTAGGGAAGTCTGGTGTTGCAATCATGAAAGCAATTCGGCCCTGTTATCGTTCCGCAGCCAGGGTAATAACAGAGACAGAGTGTTCTGGTAGCGTGACGATGAAGGATGGCCCGGTGCTAATTGTGTTCGATTTGATGTGTACCTCGTCGGGATGCGAAAAGTCGTTGGAAGCTGTCAGTTCGTTGCCGTTCAAGGTTTCAATGCGTGCCTTTTTCGCTACACGAGTTCGGGTCAATAGTATCTGCATCGGGATAGCTTGAGTGGGGTCGGTATTCACAACCTTGATGAATATCTGCTGACCATTCGCCGAGCGGCTGACAACCGCGTCCAATGCAGGAACGTTTGTGCCTTCGAATGTAGAGGCGAACGTCGGTCCCTGCAGCGTGCTGTCCAGCCGCTCTCGGCCGAGATGAGAGGCGTAGAGCATGTTTACCAGGTAAGTCGGCGTGACAAATGCAGCATGGCGGCTAGCTTGGATGATGCCTCCGCTCCAGCCATTCACCATATCGGAGACCGCACTCATTTCAACCAATTCGCCAGTGCGCTCAAAAACATTCATCAGCCGAGCCGCGTAGACGCCGGACTCCATCGAGTGTTGCGCCGGAAGAGGCAGTGTGGTGTTCCACTCGTTGATCGCCAACTTGATATCTCGTCCGGGCACCAGTTCCCGGATCATTTCCCGGATTTCCCCGTAGAATCGCTCGTAACTCAACGGATGCGCACGCAGGTTGTTGGCGTCTCCCTTCATCTCTTTCGGACCGTAGTAATGATGAACCGCCAGGTAGTCGATATTTTGCCCTGCAATCTTCAGGACTGTCCGGTCCCAGTCTAGATCGTTGTCGCCCGAAGCGATGATTTTGATGGAAGGGTCCATCGCCTTCATTCTCTCGGCATAACGATTGAGATTATTGGCATAGGTGATTGCATCGCTGTGGCCGCGAACCCAGGCGCCCCATATCTCGTTCCCAATCTCCCAGTACTTCACGTGCAAAGGTTTCGGACTGCCGTTTGCAGAGCGCGCTCGACCGTACTCTGACTCGGGATCACCATTGCAGTATTGAACCCACGCCGCCGCCTCATCAGCCGTTGCTCCGCGCCCTTCGACATTCACCGTAATCGCTGGTTCCGCTCCCACCCGCCGGGCAAATTGAACAAACTCATCTGTCCCAAAGTCGCTCGGCTCCAGTTCGTTCCCCCACGATGCATTCACCCAAACCGGCCGCTGATCGCGTGGACCAGTCCCCCACCTCCAGTGATAGTCCTGCGCGACGTTCCCGCCAGGCCAACGAATGAACGAAGGATGTAACGCCGCTACTAACTCCTCAACATCGTGCCGAACCCCTCCATCTGCCTCGCTGGGCATTAATGAAACTTGGTCGATCCACACTCTCCCGTGTCCCGGAAACAGAATGGAAAGTTTCGCCAGGGGGTCCGACTTCGAGGGTCTCAGTCGAAAGGAATATTTCTTCCAATCGCCCATCACCGGAGTGAGCGTGGCGCCGGCATAGTGTTCACCTCCGGTTTGGTCGGCTTCCAACATCACGGCCACGTCTCCGCTGTAATCCGCACTCTTTAGCCATAGGTAGCCGCGGTACTCGATTCCTGCGTGGATGGGGATCCACTCCTGGTGAATACCGTGGCGCTGTCCGCCATTGCCGGGGATCTCCACCCGGAGCGAGTGCTGGCTTGAGAGAGTATTGCTATCGCTATTGGCCGGGAGGAAGACATCGCCATCCCACGAAAAGTGCACGGCGCTGTCGTCATTCCGATCGTCCGGATCGCGCTCCCAGTATCTCGGCAGTCCCAGTGCATTCGGC
>Ga0307477_10004522_pt1 | contig 10101 bp, 9 predicted proteins | sample atmos_gasesECM2C_FD_203316 | JGI IMG/M metagenome (GOLD analysis project Ga0307477, IMG submission 203316) | Hardwood forest soil microbial communities from Morgan-Monroe State Forest, Indiana, United States - atmos_gasesECM2C_515 | ecosystem: Environmental > Terrestrial > Soil > Temperate... | reverse complement strand
CCGGGCGGTGGCGCCGTTGGCGGAGCGTCCTCCGTCGTCGACCACTTCGATGACCACCGCGTCGGGCTCGAACGACACGTCGACCGCGGCGCGCGCCCGGCCGGCGTGCTTGACCACGTTGGTGAGCGCCTCCTGCACGATGCGGTAGACGGACAGCTCCAGGCTGGCCGGCAACGGGACGACGGGCCCCCGCAGGTCGAACTCGACCGGCACGCCTGCGCCGCGCACCTGCTCGACCAGCTGGGGGATATCGACGATCCCGGGGGTCGGAGCGAGCGACGGCCGGCCGTGCTCGCCCGTGCGCAGGACGCCCACCACCCGGCGCAACTCGTCGAGGGCGGAGCGGCTGGTGGTCTCGACCGCGGCGAGCGCCCGGCGGGCCTGCTCGGGTTGGGTGTCGAGCACGTGCCGCCCGACCCCGGACTGCACCGCGATGACGCTCAGGCTGTGCGCCACGACGTCGTGCAGCTCGCGCGCGATCTGCAGGCGCTCCTCCACGGTGGCGCGCCGCGCCCGCTCGATCGCCTGGTGCTGGCGCTCCTCGGCCTGCTCGACGGTGGCGTGCGCGAACGCCCGACGCGCCCGCACGCTGTCGCCCGCGAACCATCCCGCCGCGGCGATGAGGATGTTGAAGGTCACGTCGCCCGAAGTGGGCCGGATGGCGATGGCGACCCCGAGGGAAAAGACGAGGGCGCCCTCGACCGCGGCCAGCGCCGCCAGCGACTCGGTCCTCCGGCGCGTCGCCGCCACGGTGTACATCGGCAGTGCCATCATCGGCGCGGGGGCGAAGGACTGGCCGAGCCCCGTCGACACGGCCAGGCACAGCGCCACGCACGCCAGCACGGCCACGGGCCGGCGGCGGCGCACCGCGATGGGCAACGACGATCCCGCCAGGAGGATGGCGAGCACCCACGTGGGCGCTTGGACGCCCCGGGCCTCGCCGATCTTGTTCCCGTGCCCGCCGAACAGCAGCACCATCAGGCTGACGGCGAACACCGCCACGGCGAAGACCGTGTCGATGACGACCCACTCCTCCTGGGTGACGCGCTGCAGCAGGGGAGGACGAGGCGCCGGCGACTCGTCGCGACGGCTCGCCTTCATGCATCTGACCCTACTGACCAGGTCTTCGATTCGCATCGGCCCACGGTCGCGGCCCGTGTCCGACTTGGGGCTGACCGGACGGGCCCGACCATCGGTCCCAGGTCGGACGGGGAAACATCCCGGCGGGCGACGACTTCACACCGCCGAACCGTCACCATGACCCGAACGCCCGCTTCCCCGGAGCCGTCCCCCCCTCGGCTTCGGGGAAGCGGGATCCCGAACAGGAGGCACGTGATGATCGAGGCCCGGAACCTGACCAAGCGCTACGGCGACACCTTGGCAGTGCGCGACCTGTCGTTCGAGGTCCAGCCCGGCCGGGTCACCGGCTTCCTCGGCCCGAACGGCTCGGGCAAGTCCACCACCATGCGCATGATCCTGGGACTCGACCGGCCCGACACGGGGGCCGTCACCGTGAACGGCCGCCGTTACCACGACCTGCCGTGGCCCCTGCGGGAGGTGGGCGCGCTGCTCGAGGCGAAGTCCATCCACCCGGGACGATCCGCCTACAACCACCTGTGGTCGCTCGCCCAGACGAACGACATCGCGCGCTCGCGCGTCGACGAGGTGCTCGACCTCGTCGGCCTGTCGTCAGTCTCCCGCCGGCGCGCCGGGAAGTTCTCGCTCGGCATGGGCCAGCGGCTCGGGATGGCCGCCGCCCTGCTGGGCGACCCCGGGGTGCTCTTGTTCGACGAGCCGATCAACGGGCTCGATCCCGAGGGCATCCGCTGGGTCCGCAACCTCCTCAAGCACCTGGCGTCGGAGGGCAGGATCGTCTTCGTCTCGAGCCACCTCATGAGCGAGATGGCGCTCACCGCCGACCATCTGGTCGTCATCGGGCGCGGCCGCCTCGTGGCCGAGATGGCGGTGGAGGATTTCGTGGCGAACAGTTCGGGCCACTTCGTGCGGGTGCGCACGCCCCGCCCGGTCGACCTCGGTCGGGCCCTGTCCGCACAGGGCGCGCACGTGGCGGCCGAGGCCGACGGCGCCCTGGCGGTGACCGGCCTCCCCGCCGGGGCCATCGGCGACGTCGCGTTGGCCGGGGGCATCGCGCTGCACGAGCTGTCCTCCCAGACGGCGTCGTTGGAGGACGCCTTCATGGAGCTGACCCACGACAGCGTCGAGTTCCGGGGCGAGGAATCGCTCCCGGACGGAGACCGCGAGTCCGCACCGAGCCGTCCGTCCGACCACGCCGACGCGCGCCGTCCGCTCGCGTCGGCGGGAAAGTGAGCACGCCGTGTCACTCGCGATCGACAACCCGACCCTCGCCCGGCCCGGGCACTATTCGCCCGCCGGGGTCCTGCGCTCCGAGTGGACCAAGCTCCGAAGCGTCCGCTCCACCACCTGGAGCCTCCTGGCGACGGTGGTCGCCACGATCGGCGTGGGCGTCGCCGCCACCGCCACCGAAGCCAACCGGTGGACGCACCTGCCGCTCCCCGACCGGCTCACCTTCGACCCCACCAACCTCAGCCTGACGGGCCTCCTCTTGGGTCAGCTCGCCATCGGCGTCCTCGGCGTGCTCGTCATGAGCGGCGAGTACGGGACGGGGACGATCCGGGCCACGCTGGCCGCCGTCCCGCACCGTGGATTGGTGCTGGCGGCGAAGGCGGCCGTGTTCGGCGCCGTGGCACTCGTCGTGGGCGAGGTGGCGTCGTTCGGCGCCTTCGGTGTCGGCCAGGCCATCTTGGCCGGCGGTCCGTCGCCCCACGCGTCCCTCGGCGATCCGGCCGTGCTGCGCGCCGTGGTGAGCGGGGGCCTGTTCATCGGCCTGCTCGGGCTCCTCGCACTCGGCCTCGCCACCATCATCCGCCACACGGCGGGCGCCATCACCACCTTCGTGGGACTGCTGCTCGTGGTGCCGCTCGTCCTCCAGGCGTTCCCCGCCTCGATCCGCGACGTCGTGGCCAGGTACCTGCCCGCAAACCTGGGCAACGCCATGACGTCGGTGCACCCGCAGACGCTCGGGATGACGCCGCTGTTCTCGCCCTGGGCGAGCTTCGGGATCCTGTGCGGTTACGCCGTGGCGGCCCTCGCCATCGGCGGTTGGTTGATGGTGCGACGCGACGCGTGACGTCGCACGGTGAGTGGGGTCAGGCCGTGGTGAGGCCTCGGTTGCTGAAGCGGTGAGGCCTCGGTTGCTGAAGCGGTGAGGCCTCAGTTGCTGAAGAGGTGCTCGACCAGCGTCGCCACGAGGCCACCCACCAGGTCGCCCGACAGGTCGCGAGTGGTGGTCGTGCCGACGTGCTCGTCGGCCTCGTCGCCGATGCACGCCGGGCCGAGCTTGAGTGTCACCCGGACGAGTTCGCTCGCCTCGGTGGCGGAGATGGTGAGCTTGCCCGGGCCCCGGTCACCGAACTTGCCGATGCGCAGTGCAAGGTCGAAGCCCCGAGGCATGCGGGCGGGCACGTCGCGCATCGTCTCGGACACCCGCGCGTCGAGCCCCCACTCACGCAGCATGTGCGCGCTGTGCTCCAACACCGGTCGCAATTCCGCCGCGCACTGCCGGCGGTACGCGTCGAACGCGGCCGCCCGCCGGGCGCGCCGGGCGTCCTCGCGGGCATGGCGGGACGCGTCCCCCGTCAGGCCTGACGACACCGCCACGCCGAGGCGCGACTGCCACAGGTCGTCGCCCCCGGCCTGGAGCGGCGCCTGCCACAGCCCGTCGTCCGATGCCTCGTGTGCGACGGAGTGACTGTCGAAGAAAGACATGAAGCCCCCATCACCGGCCATCTTCGGACCGGTCGTCGTACGGACAACGCTGACAGCCCCGGCCCACCGGACGGTCTATCCACTCTCAACAATCGGCCAACCGTGTCGGTGCATCGGGGTCCGGCGACGCGTACCGTGGGGCGGCGCGACAGGGGGTGGTGGGTCAAACTGACCCAGTACCCGAAAGGGGATGACATGATCGAGACGTCGGAGATCGCCATCACCTTCGAGGAGGATGGCGACCACACCGAGGCGCGGGCGTCGATCACCTTGCGGGGGGCGACCTTCACGGGCCGGGGACGGGCCCGCCGGAACCCGGGCGATCCCGCCGTGCCGGTGATCGGCGAGGAGCTGGCTGCCGCCCGGGCCCTGTCGGATCTGGCCCACCATCTCGTGGAGGCGGCAGCCGAGCTCATCAGCGGGCGAGAGGGCGGCCCCGCCCATCTGGGGATCTGAACGGGCGGTCGCACATCTCGACGGCCAACCGCTCGAGCCCGAGCGGCGACATCGACGATTCCACCACGGCGGCGGGGCGACCCCTGCTGCAGTGCCACGCGCTGCGCAAGTCCTACGGCGATCGCGTCGCCGTGGACGCGGTGAGCTTCACGATCGCCCCGGGCGAGGTGTACGGCCTTCTCGGGCCGAACGGAGCGGGCAAGACGACGACGATCAAGATGGTGTGCGGCCTGCTCGAACCGGACGAGGGGACCATCGAGGTGGACGGGCGTCGCGCCGCCGGCGACCTGTCGGTGCGCAGCCTCGTCGGGTACGTGCCGCAGGAGGTGGCGTTGTATCCCGACCTCACCGCGGGCGAGAACCTCGCCTTCCTCGGGCGCCTCTACAAGTTGCGTGGCGCGCTCCTGGCCGAGCGGGTCGCAGAGGCGCTCGAGCTGACCGATCTCGCCGACCGCGCCGGCGACCGGGTCGACTCGTTCTCGGGCGGCATGAAGCGGCGCCTCAACATCGCGGCCGGCCTCTTGCACCGTCCGGTCCTCCTCGTCCTGGACGAGCCGACGGTCGGGGTCGACCCCCAGAGCCGCCACGCCATCTTGGAGCGGGTCCAGGGCTTCGGGCGCCAGGGGATGGCCGTGCTCTACACCACCCACTACATGGAGGAGGCCGAGCGGGTGTGCGACCGCGTCGGGATCATCGACCACGGCCGCCTCGTGGCCGAGGGGACCCGGCGCGAGCTGGTGGCCCGGCTGCAAGAACGCGACCGGATCGAGCTCGGAGCGACCGGCGACCTGGAGCGCCTGGCCGACGCGGTGCGGACGGTGGCGGGGGTGGAGAACGCGGCGACCGCCGATCATGCGGTCCACGTGGTGGCGAAAGACGGCCGCCGCATCCTTCCCGCCGTTCTCGAGGCGGCCGAATCCGCAGGCGTCGCCGTCAACAGCGTGGACGTGGTCGAACCCGACCTCGAGGCGGTGTTCCTGCACCTGACCGGCACCGCCCTACGCGACTGAGGCCCAGTTCGCCGTGCGCAGCGCCCTCGTCATCGCCCGCAAGGAGCTCCGGCAACGGCTGCGCGACCGGTCGGCGATCGTCCTGGGGCTGGTCGCGCCGCTCGGCATCGCCGCGCTCATGAGCTTCGCCTTCAAGGGAGCCGAGACGTTCCATTTCACCCTGGGCGTGGTCGATGCCGACCACGGCCCGGTGGCGGCGGGACTGGTCCAGGCACTGCGCGGCCCGCAGCTCCGCCAGATCGTGACGACGCGCCCCGTCGCCGACCTCGGCGCGGCTCGTACCGCGGTGCGGGACCGCCACGCGGCCGCTGCGCTCGTGATCCCGGCCGGCTTCTCCGCCGCGCTCGAAGGCGGCCGCCCCGAGGCGCTGTCGACGGTGACGAGCGTCAACAACACCGTGGCGGGCAGCATCACCGCCTCGATCGCCTCGTCCTTCGTCGCCCAGCTCAACGCGGACCGGCTGTCGGTGGCGACCGCGCTGGCGTCGGGGGCCCCCGCGTCCCAGGCTCCGGACCTCGCCCGGTCGGCGGCGGGGTTGCAGATCCCCGAGCAGGTCGTGCGGCGACCGCTCGGTGCGCACGAGCTCAAGCCGGTGAGCTACTACAGCCCGGGGATGGCGATCTTCTTCCTGCTGTTCACCATCGGCTTCGCGGCGCGCAGCTTCTTCGTCGACCGCACCCAGGGCATGATCGAGCGCATCCGGGCCGCGCCGGTCCGCCCCTTCGAGATCCTGGCCGGCAAGGCCCTGTCAGTGTTCGTGTACGGGGTGCTCAGCCTCACCACCATCGGGGTGATCACCTCCGCCGCGTTCGGGGCGAACTGGGGAACGCCGTGGGCGGCCGCGTTGCTCGGGTTGGCCCTCGTGATCTCGGTGGTCTGCCTCACCGCGCTCGTGATCAGTGTGGCGCGCACCCAGCGCCAGGCCGAGGGGCTGTCCTCGATCCTCGTGTTCGGGCTGGCCCTCGTGGGGGGGAACTTCGTGTTCATCTCGGCCGCTCCGCCGTTCATGCGGCGCCTTGCCCTCGCCACACCCAACGGGTGGGCCATGCGCGGCTTTACCGACCTGGCGACGATCGGGGGAGGGATCGGCACGGTGTGGGTCCCCATCGCCGCCATTCTGTTGATCAGCGCGGTGGTCGCGGCGATCGCGGCGGTGCTCGCGCCCCGGGCGGTGACGGCATGACGGCCCTCCGGGCGGGGGCCGCATGACCGCGCTCGCTATCGCCCGCGCCGCGTTCGTGCGGATCGGGCGCGACCGCACCGCGCTGTTCTTCATCGTGGTGCTGCCGGTGGCGGTGATCGTCATCGTGGGCGCGACCGTGCGCGGCTTCTCGACGTTCCGGGTCGGGGTGCTCGACCAGGGCGCCGGGCAGGCCGGGCACCAGTTGACCGCTGCTCTCGAGCACGCCCCCGACCTCCAGGTGTCGCGCTATACGAGCGTCGCCGCGTTGACCAAGGCGGTGGCGCGCAATGAGGTGAGCGCGGGGCTCGTCCTCCCCCAGCAGATGGACGAGCGACTGCGCCGCGGTGACAGCGTGGCGGTGCCGGTCCTCGCCGAGCAGGCCAGCAGCACCCAGCAGGCGGCCGTCACGGCCGTGTCGTCGATCGTCGCCGACCAGGGCGGCATCATGCAGGCGGCGCGCTTCGCGTCGAGCCGCGCGTCGGGCTCGGTCGCCCAGAACGTGGCGCGCGCCGGGGCCCTCGCCCCCCACGTGGCACGCGTGAACGTGCGGACGGTCCAGGCGGAGTCCACCCACAACACCCTGCCGGAGGGGTATAGCTACAGCGCGCCGACCCAGCTCGTGCTGTTTGTGTTCATCACGTCCGTGGCGGGTGGGGCGGCGATCATCGAGACGAAACGCCTGGGGATGTACGAGCGGATGGCCGCCGCGCCGGTCCGCACGAGCACGATCATCATGGGCGAGGCCCTGACATACCTCGGTCTCGCCGTCGTCCAGTCGGTGCTGATCGTGGTCGTGGGGGCGGTCGGGTTCGGGGTGTCGTGGGGCAACCCGGTGGCGGCGTTCGCCCTTGTGGTGCTGTGGTCCCTCGTGGAGGCGAGCGCGGGCATGCTGGCCGGAACCGTCTTCCGGACCCCCGAGCAGGCCAATGCCATCGGGCCGTCGGTGGGCATTGCGCTCGGCATGCTCGGGGGGTGCATGTGGCCGCTCGCCATCGTGAGCTCCACCATGCGCACGGTGGGCCACTTCACCCCGCAGGCGTGGGCCGTCGACGCCTGGACCAGCCTGCTCGCCCGCAGCGGGACCATCGTGTCGATCGCGCCGCAGCTGGCGGTGCTGGCGGCGTTCGCGGCCGGCCTCCTCGCCCTCGCCACGACCCGGTTGCGGCGGGTGCTCGCGTGAGACGCGATCCGCCGCACCGGCCGTCGTAGGCCGTCGTACCGAGCCCCTGAGCGGATCCGCTCAGCCGATCATGGAGGTCCGGTCGCGCCCGGTCGGATGCGCGCTGCCGTGCCGGGCTCCTGGGAGGGCATCGGTTGGGGGACGGGGATCGGGTACGGCGGCGGGTTCCCCACGTTGAGCTCGGACAGGTCCGAGGCCTGGCACTCGCGTCGCACCCTGGGGTCGGCCCGGCCGGTCGTAACGGGCAGGTGGGGGACCGACCGGTCGGCGAAGCGGGGGTGCAGCGCGGTGGTGAGGTCACCCGTGACGGCGCGGCGCCAGTCGGAGATGTTCGGGGCCGCCGCGCCGAAGCGCGTCTCCAGGAACCGCAGCATCGATGTGTGGTCGAAGGTGTCCGAGCACACGTAGCCGCCGCGGCTGAACGGCGACACCACGAGCATCGGCACCCGGAAGCCGAGACCGATCGGTCCCGCGATGCCGTGCGCGTCGGCGGGGAGCGGGTCCACCGTCAGGTACTCGCCCGGCGTACCCGCAGGCGCGGTGGGCGGGGCCACGTGGTCGAAGAAGCCGTCGTTCTCGTCGTAAGTGATGAACAACACCGTCTTCGACCAGACCTTCGGGTTCGACACCAAGGTGGCGAGGATGTCGTGGGACAGCGCCATCCCGAGCGCGGGCGGCGCGGGCGGGTGCTCGTCGAGCCCGACCGACGGCATGACCCACGACACCTGAGGCAGGGTGTCGTCCGCGACGTCGCGCCCGAAGTCGTCGGGGTACACGGGGTTGAACGCCCGCCGGTAGAGGTCGGAGGAGGGGTGCCGGTACTGAGAGAAGTACAGCAGGATGTTGTTCGACACGGCCATGGCGACGCCGCTCTCGGGGCGGTAGGCGGGCCCTTTGCTGTTGTAGGTCTTCCACGACACGCCTTTGGCGGTCAGCCGCTCGGGCATGGTGGGCCACGACACGCTGTACTGCGCCGCGGCTGAGCCGTTGGTGATCAGGACGGGCCCACCGAGAGTTCTGTCCGGGCCGAGGGTTCCCGAAAGGGCGTGGAGCCGGTTCGGGTGGGTCGGGCCCATGACCGAGCAGAAGTACCCGTCGCACAGCGTGAACGCGTCCGCCAACGCGTAGTAGAAGTCGAGGTCCTGGCGCGTGTAATAGCCCATAGTGAGCACCCCGTTTCCGGGGCCCTCGAATGTGCTCGACGTGTGGGTAGACACGAAGCCGTCCATGCGCCCACCGTTCCACGACGCGTGTTGGGCATCCCACTCGTGGGAGAGGTCGAAGGTGCACTCAGCGTTGGTCGACACAGTATCGAGGTGGAACGGCAACAGGACATCGGCGTGCGTCGCACCGCCACCCTGCGGCCACGACTGGGCGAAGATCCCCGGCCCCGTCGCCGGGTGGTCGTCGAAGCCCCGGACCCCCTTGTAGGTGCCGAAGTAGTGGTCGAAGGACCGGTTCTCGAGGACGAGGAACACGACGTGCTCGATGGCGCCGAGGTCCGACCCGGCCGCCGGCACCGAGGCGGCGTTTCGCACCGTCGTACCGCCACACGACGCCAGCACGGCGGCGACCGCTCCGCTGACACCGCCCGCGAGCACGTCCCGACGTGTGTAGGTGGTCCCCGCCACGGCGGCATTCTGGCGCAGCGGGCATGAGGCGCGCCCGGAGGCGAGACTAGGACGCGCCGTGGACGACCAAGCCGACAGGGACGACGAAACGGGCACCGAGGAAGCGGACGTGGACGACGAAGCCGACACGGACGAATCGGACGGGCGCATCGCACTGTTGGTGGTCGACGTCCAGAACGACTTCTGTGAGGGGGGCTCGCTCGCCGTCGCGGGCGGCGCACGGGTGGCGGGAGCGATCGCCGAGCGCCTCGACAGTCGTTCGGGGACGTACGAGGCGGTGATCACGACCCGCGACTGGCACATCGACCCGGGAGCGCATTTCGCCTCCGCGCTCGGAGAGGCACCGGACTTCATCCGGACGTGGCCCGACCACTGCGTGGCGGGGACGCCCGGCGCCGAGTACCACCCCGCCGTGGCCGACGCGGTGTCGCGTCACGCCGAGGCAGAGTTCCTCAAGGGTCAGCGGGGCGCGGCGTATTCGGGTTTCGAGGGCACGCTGTCCACCGACGGTGAGACGATGCTCGTCAACTGGCTGCGGGCTCGCGGCATCCGCGCCGTCGAGATCGCGGGCATCGCGACCGACTATTGCGTGCGCGCCACCGCGCTCGACGCGCTGGCGGCCCGGTTCCCCACCACCGTGCTCACCGATCTGTGCGTAGGGGTGGCCGAGCAGACCACGGCGGAGGCGCTCGACGACATGGCCGAGGCGGGGGTGGACCTGGCCGAGGCGTGACGACACGGGACGCAGCCGCGTCCCGTCGCCGGCTCAATCCCGCGGGCCAATCGTGGCGACTCAGTCCGGCGCCTTATACCCGGCGGCTTACGCCGGGCGAC
>Ga0307477_10004521_pt1 | contig 10101 bp, 8 predicted proteins | sample atmos_gasesECM2C_FD_203316 | JGI IMG/M metagenome (GOLD analysis project Ga0307477, IMG submission 203316) | Hardwood forest soil microbial communities from Morgan-Monroe State Forest, Indiana, United States - atmos_gasesECM2C_515 | ecosystem: Environmental > Terrestrial > Soil > Temperate... | reverse complement strand
TTGGCCCGCGGGAATATTGGCGCTTCCATGCGATGTCCCAAAATCGTTCATAGAGGTTGAGCCAAAGCACGTTGCTGTCGGCGCGGAGCAGGGGATTGCGCCGGCCACGAGACCATTGTCATATCTCCAGTTAAACGCCACCCACGCCCCGCGTTTCCACGGCTGGTATTGCAGGTGCATCGTTTGATTGAATTTCTCGTCGTGATCGATGCGGAAGACGCCGGGCGCAGGTAAGAAGGGTACGCCGCCGACTTGCGGCGGGAAGTACCGCGCGGCAACTCCGGACATGACAACGAGTCCCGTGAAACCGTGGAAGTTCGGCACGCTCACGCGGATTGCAAAACCAGGAATTTTCGAGTTGTGCCAGGCGAGCGGAAACGCCAGGGGTGAGGCCGCCACGACGCCGAAGTCGTAGCCGTTGTGTGTGTACTTCCAGATGTACTCGGCGTCGACCACCAGATACTTCCCGAAGGCTTGTTCCAGCCCCGCGTGGAATTCATTGCGCTGGCCGGGGCGAATCAACCCCGACGCACAAGGAATGTTCGGCGGCGGCACCAGCACTGCGATCACGGGAATACTGCATCCGGTATTGGCAATCACGATATTTTCGTTGAACGGGGTTTCCATGGTTCGCGCGTAAGACAAGCGAAGTACCGTGCTGCTCGGCTTGATGTTGTAAGCAACTCCAACTCGCGGCTCCGGCTGGCGGTCGGTGACGAATCCGTTGTAGAGATCCCCGCGAATCCCTAGGTTGAAGGACCAGCTTCCCTTGGTGATGGTGTCTTGGACGTAGAGCGACGTCTCTTTCACGTCGGTGTGCCCGTGAAACAAGAATGGCTTTCCGCCCGCTTGTGTCAGGTCCACTGAACTCAGCGTCTGGCACGGACCAACCTCGTTTGGCTGCAAAGGATTCGAGCAGTTGAAGTTTGTGCCTGGGGTGGCTGGGTTCGGAATGGGCGTGCCGGTCGCATCCAGTTGATTGAACAACCCCGAGAAACCCGGATCGACAGTAGCAAGGGTGTCATTCTCCGTCAAAAACCAATGTTGAAATGTGATTCCCGCCTTTATATTGTGGATACCCTTGAAGTAAGAAATGTCTGACCGCACACCGGCATTGGTCAGTTTCCGGTCTTGCCCGATCGTCTGGGCCTGCAGCGCCGGAGAAAAATCCGCGAACGGGTCGGCGCTCGGGTAGAAGTTGAATTGGTCTTTTCGCACGAAACCGCCAAGCGTGAACACCGCTTTCGTGCTGATCAGGTGCGTCCACGTCGGCGCGAAGTTGTAGGTCTTGATCTGTGAGCGCTGATCCGTGGGGCCCATCGCACCCCCTCCGCCGCCGGGCACAGGGTCGACCGCGAATCCCGCGGGACACAGGAACCCTGCGCTGCAAGTGTGCAATTGCTGGTCCCAGGTATTGGGATTTTGAAACCAGGAACGCGTAAAACCAAAATTAGCGTGGATGGTATCCGCGCCGGCAACTTGATAGTCCACTCGGTCGAACACGTTCTCTTGGTTTCCCTTATCGTGCAGCACCGCGACTTCTGGCCCATCAAGGAATCGGCCGCTGTTCAAGCCATTCGCCGCAATAAAGTTCCCCCACTTCTGGCCCCCGTAGGCGAGATTGACGCCAAGGTTTGAGGTGCCAAAACTTCCATAGGATGTGTACACCCTCCCTGTTGGCCTGGTCACTCCGAGGCCGGAGCGAGTCGTTACCTTGATGACTATGCTCGTCTTGTCGCCGAATTCCGCCGGCGGCGCACCCGATATCACTTCGAGCGACTGAATGGAATCCGTGGGAAGTTGGTTGGAAAACACCTTGCTCTGTTGATCCGAGATCGGCTGGTTGTCCACTGAAAACGAGTTTTGCGCGTGGTCCCCCAGCCCGTGGAATAGGCCGTTGGAATCCGCGGCAATTCCCGGAACCGTGAGGGTGACGAGTGAACTCACCCCCGAGCTCACGCTCCCCAGCGGGAGCTTGTCGGTAATCGCTTGGTCCACGTCCGTATGAAAAGTCGATTCCGTTTCAACGAGATCTCCCCCGCTGGCCTCAACCCTGACCGTCTCCGCAGCCGCCCCGACCTTCAGGCCAATCTGCACGCTCGTGGGAACGGTCGAGCGCACATCTACGTCTTGCGTGTACGACCCAAACCCAGCCGCCGTCACGGCCAGGTGATATGGATTGAACGGCACGTTGGTGAAACGGAAGCTGCCATCGCTGCCCGTTGTGGTCTGGCGGTTAAAGCCGCTAACCGGATTCGAGACTTCCACATTAGCTCCGGGCACAGACGAACCGGAAGGATCTTTCACCACGCCTTCAATCGAACCCGCGTTGCCCTGTGCCCATCCCGGCATAGCGGCAAACAACAGGCTCAATCCCAAAATCAAAAAGACACTAACCGCTCTGCGGCTGCTCGCTGCGTAAATCCATAAACTCTTAAACATTTTTCCTCTTTCCTTCGCCCCCAGGGGGAATGTTCTGCAGATGTGAATTAGGCCCGCCGGAAAATTGGCGGTCACGCCGTCCCGTTCACGGGATTGGCGCAAGTGGGCAATTCAAGGAGAGATTCTGATTACGCGGTGGGAGGCGCGCGGGATGCCCGGTGCAGAGCAAAGGAATCTTCGGGAGCTACGTGGAGCAGAAGCGATGAATACCAGGTGATCTGCTCGGGCGCGCTGACAAGATCCAGAGAAGCCGCTGCCAGCGCCGGCATGTGCAGCGCCTGGCAAACGTGACAAACCGTCTCAGGTCCGCCCTGATGATGGTGCAACGAAGTGCCGCCCGCGGCGAAGAAGAGCAATACCGCGCAGCCAAGCACCGCCAGCGCCCGGTGGGCAATTGTCCCCCTCGATATGGTTCCCTGCGAATTCATAATTACAGAGTCTAGCTTACCACCTTAGACGGACGAGGATGTCTGTTGGTTGCCAACTACAAACGCTCTGCCTTTGGGAGCTTAAGCGCTGCTTGACCCCGCAACCTTTCCCGCCTAAGCTCCGTCTTAGGTAGTACATGCTCAACAATTCACGGCGGATAAGGCTTCTGGCCTTGTTCCTAAGTGCCGCCTTCCTTGCGGCGCAATTCCATTTTTGCGCCGACATGACCGCTAGTCCCAGCGGTTCACACATTTGCCCGCTCTGCTCGACAGCCAGCTCCGCCGTTGCGTCCCAATCCCCGAGCATTGCCATAGTTCCTGTAACCTATCGGTTAGTTATTACTAGAGTAATTCTTGTTGGCTCCGCGCCCCTTCCCCGCGCGGTCTCCCCGCGCGCGCCTCCAGCCGTGTAGCCTTCTGCCGTCGCCCTGGTAAGAATCTCTGAGTTCGTGAATTCCATTATCAAATTCTTGAGGAGTTGCGCTATGAGAAAAACTGCAGTCCTGTCCACACTCATTTTGTTTTCGACTCTCGCCTCCGCACAGCAATCTCCGCCAGCGCCGCAGCAAACTTATGTTTCAAACGCGGAAGATGCGCGCATGAAGACGCTCGAAGACCAGGTGCGCACGCTCGCCGGCGAAGTGGCCCTCCTCCGCAACGAGCTCAAGGATTTGCGCGAAACGAAATCGTTTCAGTCTCAACCCGAAGGGCATATCTTGCTCGCCTCTACGCGCGTCGAATCCGGCATGCTAGCTTCTATTCCGGCTGCTCCCGCGCCCGAACCTGTCCCAGCTCAGCTTGTCCAGACGCAGACCTACGGCGGCGCGTCCTCGAACGCGAAACTCCTCAATCCCGACATCAGTTTGATTGGCGATTTCATTGGCACGGCTGGGCACAACAACGTTTCGCCCTCGCCCTCGCTCCAGATGCACGAAACCGAGGTCGGCATGCAGGCCATCATCGATCCATACGCGCGCGCCGATGCCTTCCTCTCCTTCGGTGAAACCGGCGTAAACGTCGAAGAGGCCTATGTCACCTTCACCTCGCTACCTGCCGGATTGCTCCTCAAGGTCGGCAAGATGCGCGCTGATTTCGGGAAGGTCAATACCATCCACAATCATGCTCTGCCTTTCATCGATCGGCCGCTCGTCACCAACAACCTCATCGGTGGTGAAGACGGCATCGACGACGCCGGCTTCTCACTGTCGCGCTTTTTGCCCGCGCCGAAAGATTGGTTTCTCGAAGGTACTGCTCAGGTTTTCCGCGGCGATTCGGATAGTGTCTTTACGGCCTATCGCCGCCAGGACCTCAGTGTTGTCGGCCATCTCCGCGCGTATCGTGACCTCACCGAGTCGACCAATCTCGACCTCGGGCTCTCTTATGCCCGCGGAAACAGTGCAGGCCTCTTTACCGCCTCGAATCCTTCCGCCTTTTTCACGAACATTTACGCTGCCGACGCCACTCTTCGCTGGAAGCCGCTGCGCCGCGCCATCTACCACTCTTTCCTCTTCCGCAACGAGCTTTTCTGGAGCGCCCGCGACCAGCTTTCCCCCGTCAACGTTTTCCAGACCCAGCACGCCTTCGGCTTCTATTCCGATGCCGAATACCGCGTCAACCGCCGCTGGACACTCGGTGGGCGCTTTGACCGCAGCGGCCATGCCGCCGCCGCAAATCTAACCGACACCGGCTTTTCGGCTATCCTGACCTATTGGCCCAGCGAGTTCAGCCAGATCCGCGGCCAATACCGTTTCGGGCATCTCGCTGTCGCCCCGAACGACTTTTCCAACGCGAATGAGCTGCTCTTTCAATTCTTGTTTGTGATGGGCGCGCATGGTGCGCACCCGTTCTAAGAAATTATTCTGGAGGCACTATGCGGCACACAAACACGCACTCTCGCTTCAGCGCGGTCGCAGTCGCCCTCGCGCTCTCTTGCGCGTTGCTCTTTCCTGCGTCGGGCCGCGCTGACGACAAGCTGCGCATCATGACGGCGACCACCGACCTCGCCGCCCTTGCCCAGGAAATCGGCGGCGACAAGGTGGAGGCCGAATCCATCGCTCGCGGCTACCAGGACCCCCACTTTGTCGAAGCCAAGCCCAGCTTCCTTCTCAAACTGCGCCGCGCCGATCTGCTCATCGTCGTCGGCCTCGAGCTGGAGATCGGCTGGCTGCCGCCGCTCATCACACAGTCCACCAATCCCAAAATTCAGGTCGGCGCGCCGGGCTATTTTGATGCCTCGCGCTACGCGAAGATTCTCGAGATTCCCACCGGCCAGGTGACGCGAGCCGAAGGCGACGTCCACCCGCTCGGCAATCCTCATTACTGGTTGGATCCAGAGAACGGCTTGCGCATCGCAAGGGCTATTCAGGACAAACTCAGCGAGATGCGACCCAATGACTCCGCCTACTTTGCGCAGCGCTATGCTTCTTTCGAGCAGCGTCTCAAGCAAGCCGACCAGCAGTGGCTAGCGGAAATGAAGCCCTACGCGGGCCGAAAAATCGTCACCTACCACCGCTCCTGGCCGAATTTTGCCGAACACTTCGGCCTCAATGTCGTCGGCTATGTCGAGCCGCGGCCCGGCATTCCGCCCAGCCCGCAGCACACCGTGGAACTGATCGGCATGATGAAGCGTGATGGCGTAAAAGTAATTGTCGTCGAGCCTTACTTTGATCTGAAGACGCCCAACTCCGTCGCGCGCGAAACCGGCGGCCAGGTTCTTGTCTTGACGCCGTCGGTCGGCGGCGAAAAAGAAATCACCGACTATTTCAAGCTTTTCGACTACGACATTGCCAAGCTTAAACAGGCTTTCGACGCAACGCACTAAATCACAGGAGATCGTTTAATGGAGATCCTTCCCTTTCTGCTCGCTCCCTTCGTTGCGAGTCTTATCCTAACGGGGATTCATGCCTATCTCGGCGTTCACGTCGTGGAACGCGGCGTCATTTTCGTGGATCTCGCCCTCGCGCAAATCGCCGCGCTCGGCGCCACCGTCGCCATCGTTGTTGGCATGGATCCGCACGGCCGTGGCTCGTACTGGATCAGCCTGGGGTTCACTTTTTTGGGCGCAGCCATATTCGCGCTCGCCCGCACGCGCCGCGGTCACATCCCCCAGGAGGCCTTCATCGGCATTGCCTATTCTGTCGCTTCCGCCATGGCTATTCTTCTGATGAGCAAGGCTACCGGCGAAACGGAGCATTTGAAAGATATGCTTGTCGGCAACATCCTCGCTGTTTCCTGGGCCGAAGTGCGCAAAACAGCCATTCTCTACGGGGTCATCGGAATTTTTCATTACGTTTTCCGCAAAAAATTCCTGCTCATTTCCATGAATCACGAAAAAGCGGAGCAAACCGGCATCAACATGCGCTTCTGGGATTTCCTCTTCTACGCTTCGTTCGGGTTTGTCGTGACCTCTTCCGTCGCTATCGCCGGAGTGCTTCTCGTCTTCTGCTATCTGATCGTGCCTAGCGTCGGCGCCATGCTCTTCGCGGACCGCATAGGCTCGCGTCTCGCCATCGGCTGGACGATGGGCACGCTCGTCTCCGCGCTCGGCGTTTATCTCAGCGTGCAGATGGATACCCCCACCGGCGCAACCATTGTTGTAACCTTCGGTGGAATCCTCGTCCTGATGTTCCTGGTGCATCTGCTCCTGTATCACGGCCGCGAACCACGCCAGCTTGAAGGTGCCGCCTCCGTCCATCGCGAAGCGTAGGAGCAGACGAAACCTGTCCAGAGAAGGCGCGGATTGGTCAGCTTAGTCCCAGGGGAGACGAGGAGCAGCGTCGCGGTCCCTCTACTCCAAAGCCTGATTCAAATCGGCGATGAGGTCGGCGGAGTCCTCCACGCCGATGGAGACGCGCACCGTTCCCGGAGCGACGCCCGCGCGCAGAAGCTCTTTCTCGCTCATGTTGTAATGCGAAGTGTAAGCCGGCAAGACAACCAGCGACTCCACCCCGCCGAGGCTTGCCGCCATCAGGAAGAGCTGCACGCGGTCACAGAAGCGCCGCGCCGCAGGCAATCCGCCCTTCACATCAAACGCCAGCATCGAGCCGAACCCGCGCATCTGTTCTTTCGCGAGCGCGTGGTCCGGATGAGAGGGCAAGCCCGGATAATGCACGCGCTCGACCTTCGGATGCTTTTCGAGGAACTTTGCCACCGCTAACGCATTTTCGCACTGCCGCGCCACGCGCAGTCCCAGTGTCTTGATCCCGCGGTTCAGCAGGAACGCGGCGTCGGGATCCATCGAGCCGCCCAAATAGATCACCATGTGCCGCATGCGCTCCATCCACTCTTTGTTTCCCACCGCGACGCCGGCAATGATGTCGGAATGCCCCGCCAGCGCTTTCGTCGCGCTGTGCACCACAATGTCAAATCCCATCCCGATGGGATTCTGCAGCACCGGCGTGGCAAACGTGTTGTCGATGATGGAGATGAGTTTGTGTTTTTTCGCGAACGCAACGGCTTTGTGCAGGTCCACCAGCCGCAGCGTGGGATTCGTCGGTGTTTCCACATAGAGAGCTTTCGTGCGCGGCGTCACCAGCTCTTCCATCCCCGCCAGGTTCGTCTCCACGTGATGCACTTTGATTCCTAGGCCCGGGAAAACGTCGCGCAGCAACCGGTACGTGCCGCCGTAAACCTGCGCGGTGGAGATCAACTCATCCCCCGCTTTCAGCGCGCAAAACAAAATATGCGAAATCGCCGCCATGCCCGACGCCGTAACCACCGCCGCTTCCGCGCCTTCGAGCGCGGCAATCTTTTCTTCCACCACCGTCAGCGTGGGATTTCCGTACCGCGTGTAGATGTACGCTTTGCTCTTGCCCTCGGCCCAGAGTTTCATTTCCTCAGTCGAAGAAAACGTGAACGTGGAGCTCCGGCAGATGCTGGGTCCCACGGATGTGCCGACGCCGTGACGTAGCGGCTCACCGGCATGGACGGCCTTTGTTTGCGGACCTGATTTCTGCCCGCCCAGTTTGCGCGTGTGTTTTTGCGAAGGTTTGTTTTTCATGACACAGTCCATTCTGGAGTTGATTCGCGCCCCGGCAAGCACCAATTTGGCGTCGCCCCTGGGCGAAGATTCACACGTAGCCTCCTCTGGTGGCATGCGCATTCTACTGCCTTAGACAATTCTGGGCCTCTGATGTGTCATATACATGGAACGTGATCCCGACAGGAATACGCATTTGCCCGAGCGCACACTTAGCGCTGATGAGGTGAGGCGTCTTTACGACCAGCACGGACCCGCGCTGGTGGCATACGCGTGTTCCATCGTCGCTGATACTGCGGCGGCCGAAGACGTCGTGCACGAAATTTTCTTGCGATTGCTGCACGGGGACACGCTAATACCGGAGATGCCCGTTGCGTATATCTACCGCGCTGTGCGCAACGCGGCGCTGAATTCCCGGCGCAAGGGGAACCGAAGCGTGTCATTTGAGGACCAGCCCCTCGCGGCGAAGAGCTTGTTCCAACATGACGACGGAAACCGGGAAGCGGCGCTGGCTCTGCAAGCCGCACTCTTGGAATTGCCCGAGGAGCAGCGCGAGGTGGTTGTCCTGAGAATCTGGAGTGGAATGACACTCGAGGAGGCTGCGGATCTCAGTGGTGTTTCGCCGAATACTGCGGCGTCGCGTTATCGTTACGCGCTGGAAAAACTGCGTGAACGGCTGAAGCCTTACCGGAAAGGTTGATTTGCGAGGCAAACGGATGAAAGAGCACGACGAGCAGTTTGAGGATTTCTTGCGGGAATTTCAGCCCCGGCGGCCGCGTGCATTGCCCGCGCCGCTTGCTGCCAAGCCCATTTGGCCGCAGCGTCTCGTTGCCGCTGCTGTTATTGCTGTCTCATTGGGCGTTTCGCTGTGGTCCCTGTGGCGGAAGTCCCCGCCGCGCAAAGATCTAGCTGCCGCTAAAACAACGCAAGCTTTGCCCGATGCGAAATCTGCGCCCGCCCCGCTTTCACTGCTGCCTCTCACTCAGCTGGCGCTCGAGAACCCCGCACGATTGGATGCCGTTCTGACGGAGGCTTCCCGGCATGTTCTCCCGAGTTTGCGGGGCAGTGAAAGCACATTGCGAGCCCTCGCGAAGGAATAGAGGTTCCGGAGGACAAAATATGTTCACGAAACACAGAGTCGTTCTTTGCGTCTCTTTCCTCGCTATCGGCGCGATGTCGGCTGCCGCTCAATCGAAGCAGCCCGCGGAGACGCGTAACGCGGCGCTACGCTACTGGTTGGCTTTTGGCGACCTGCAAGATCCCCCGGCGGATCAAGCTACGATGGATCTGCTTCAGAAAACCGCCGCGGGCGATGCCCCTTGGGATGAAACAAAACTGGGTCCAATTCTCGACAAGAACGAAGCAGCCATCTGGGAGATGCAGCGCGCCACGAAGCTGCCCGAATGTGACTGGGGTCTCGAATACAGCCAGGGCTGGCGTGCATCCATTGCATATGCACCCAAAGCACGCGTACTTGCGCGTCTCAACACCCTCTACGGCATGCGCCTTGCCGCAAGAGGCGATTTAGGGAAAGCAACCGACTCCTGGCTAGCCGGAATTCGTTTCTCCCAGCATCTCTCGCAAGGCGGCTCTCTCATCTTCTTGCTAATCGCGAAGACGGCACTCTTGTCGCATCTCAACGCACTGAACCTCGCGGCGCGGAACGCATCGCTTCCTTTGGCCGAAAAGCAGCGGATCGAAACAGCGTTGCGTGATCTCCCGGAAACTGCCTACGACTGGGGTGGCGCCCTGCGCCTGGAGGAAGCCGCAATTGAAATGTTTGCTGACGAGCTTGTTCGCAGTCCCGAGCCGGCAAAACTCTATGCAACCGTAATGGGCGATGAGGCAGCCAAGACCTTCTCCGTGCCAACAGCCAAGGACCGCGCCATTTTCCATCAGTTGATGCTCAGCGCAGAGAATGCCCTTCGCCAGCCTCCTGATGCTGCAAGGGAGAAGCTCACGCAATTGCAGGCACAGGTCAACAGCCTTTCGCAGTTTTTTCAGCAAACTACGCCGTCGTTCACGAAGCAGAACGAAGCGCGCGCAGAAATTGCCGCAACCCGCGCAAAGCTCTTACAAGCACTCATGGCGAAGTAATCTGCTTTCCTGTCATCGCAGGTTGGCGCGTCTGACGAGTGGCGATCAGGATTCTTCTTCCGCCTGCTCCGCGTGCGCTGGCTTGTGTGCCGCGATCACTTTATCCGCGAGTTCGCCGGGCACGTAGTCGTAGTGCGAAAATTCCATCGAGTAACT
>Ga0307477_10004520_pt1 | contig 10102 bp, 3 predicted proteins | sample atmos_gasesECM2C_FD_203316 | JGI IMG/M metagenome (GOLD analysis project Ga0307477, IMG submission 203316) | Hardwood forest soil microbial communities from Morgan-Monroe State Forest, Indiana, United States - atmos_gasesECM2C_515 | ecosystem: Environmental > Terrestrial > Soil > Temperate... | reverse complement strand
AACGACATTATCCCTGTGCAGTTCCGCAGCCGAGCCCGCAGATGCAGTCGACTTAACATCTTCTTCTTTGATTACGGGTGGTTGCACGGGAGCGGGGGCGGGGGTTGCTTTGGCCAAGTCCGGCCGCTTCTCAAACACGAAGCGGATCACATGCGCCAGCGTGGGGTAATCGCGCAGCTTACGGCTCTCATCGCGCGGGATGTTGTAGATCTCGCGAATCGCCGCGAACATTTCCGCCTGCTTTACAGTATCGACGCCGAGGTCCGCCTCAAGGTCCAGATCGAGATCAAGCATATCCTTGGGATAACCAGTCTTCTCGACGACAAGGGCCAACACACGCTCTTTCACCGAATCGGAGAGCTGGTCCTCGGCGGAAGGGGCTGCAGCTCTTGCCTCTACGGCCAGGATCTGGAGCTGAGCCGGCGCTGCTGGGGCCGCAGGCACGCTCGCTAAATCCGGCCGCTTCTCGAACACAAAGCGGATCACGTGTGCCAGCGTCGGGTAATCGCGCAGCTTGCGGGTCTCGTCCCGCGGGATCTTGTACGCCTCGCGGATCGTGGCGAAGACTTCGGCTTGCTTGACGGTGTCAACGCCCAGGTCAGCTTCGAGGTCGAGATCCAAATCGAGCATATCGACGGGATAGCCGGTTTTTTCTGCGACCAGAGCCAGCACTTTCTCTTTGACGGTATCGCCCTGCTTTGTGGCTGGCATAGCCGCAGGTTCGGCTTTCGGCGCTGATCCCGAAGGGATGGGGGTTGGCGTGGGTTTTGCGATGGGAGGTGCGGCAGCGGCCGCGACGAAATTGTTGGGTTCGGCTTCCGCGACGACCTTGGACGGGACCGCTGCCGGCACGGACGTCGGACCTGGAGTCGGAGTGGACTGCGGAGACGGCGCGACCGGGACGGTTCGCACCTCGGTGAGTTGCGGAGCCTGTGCGCGCGCGGCTTTATCCTGTACCCGCAGAGTGCGCTGCACCACTTCGAGGTTCACGGCAGGACGGCCTGCGATGCTGCTCAACCAGGCATTCCAGGTAGCCGCATCGGCGATCCGGTAGGCATAGCCAAGAGCGTTCGGGCTGGGGCGAACGCCATCTTTCGTTTTCACCCAGCGCAACAGCATCATGCTGATCTGCGAACCGAATCCGGCGCCCAGGTGTATGGCGTAATCGATGGGATACGTGCCGCCTTTGGAGAGGTTCAAAGAACCGAGTTCCGGATCAACCTCCTTGAAGTTGGCGACGGGGGGCACGCAGCCGGTTTCGAGCGCCTTGATAGCAACGACATCTTCGAGACCGGTAGCCATCGCGTGACCTGTCATACCTTTGGTATTAGCGATTACGATACGATCCGCGACATCTCCAAAGACACGACGCAACGCGTGAATCTCAGCCGAAGCGCTGCCACCACGCGCGGGCGTGTAGGTCTCGTGTGACACGAAAACAGTTTGGGACGCGATTTCTCGCCGCGAAATGCCGCTATGCGCTTCCGCGTCGGTGATCAGGTGTTCCATCACCTCGCCGATGTGCTCGACATCAAGGCGAGTTCCGTGGAATGCGCTGTTGGCGGTGACGGTGGAGAGTACATCGCAAATCGGTTGAATGCCGCGTTGACGCGCGCTCTCGGCACTTTCAACGATGAGTGCGGCGGCGCCCATGCCGATGATCAGTCCGTGGCGGCGACGGTCGAAGGGAACGGCGGCCTCGGCGACAAGTTCGTCCGTGGCGGCAGCTCCGCTGGCGAGGAAGCCGGCGCCCATCCAGTCGATCAGATGGTCGGAGGTGACGTCGTCGGCGGAGATGACGATCACGCGGCTGCAACGGCCGGCTCGGATCCAGTCTTGCGCCAAGGCAACCGCTTGCGTGGTGGTCGCGCAGGCCGAGTTGAGTTGCGTATTTGGACCCCGGGCCCCGATGAATTCGGCGAACTGCGAATGCCCCATCGACAAGGTGCGCAGCAGGAAGCGGCGCTCGAAGACGTAGGGGGCTTTGTCAATCAAGGCGCGCAGTTCCGCGATCCGCTGATCCAGTTCTTGCCCGACTTTGGCATTGCCGTTGCCATTGAACTGGACGCGAAGGCTTTCAAGAACGGAGAGCTTGTCGCGGCGAGCCTGGTCGGCGTAGTAGCGTGCCATTTCGTCAGCGAAAGAATCCAAGCCCGGGAACGCCGAGGCAAAGATGACCCCGGTATCGTCGCGGAGAGCGTTGGGCAGAGCCCAGCGATCCGGCAACTGCGTGCCTTTGCTGGTTTTCTTGTAGCGCATTACCAGCGGTATGCCGGCGTCGCGCAGGGCATCGAGCCCGGCGGCGATGGCGAGTTGGGTGTCACGATCGAGGGCTGCCAGTCGATCGGCGGAAATGCCGAATTCCGCTTCCAGATTGAAATCGTGGCCACGGCCGGCAAGCTTGATGACGTCCGCAACATTATTAATCGTTTCGAAACACGGATCGCCGTTCTCGCTCTTTACCAGGCGCGTGATGTGCTTGTCGAGCATGCCCTGGCGAAAGCGCGCGGGGATGGGCTCGATGAACTGATCGCCACGGAGAATGCGGGCGACGTTGCTGTCATCAAAGATGTGATCCGTGCCGGGGAGTCCGAGAGCGGCGCCCGTGATGACGACCGGTTCTTTCGACGTGCTGTGGCTCCCTTCCTCGGAAGTTCTCCAGTTGCGCTCGAGAAATTCGGCGAAGAGATGTCCAAGCTGGGCGTAGCGATTGCCATTCACGGGCGAAGAAAGTGCAGAATCTGCTTTCGGCTTAGCGACCGCCAGGACAGGAACAGCAGCTTCGGTCGATGATGGCGAGACAGCCTTGACTTTCGTCGAGATCTCGGGCTTCGCTTCGCCGATCCCATGCCCCAACCCGGCCGCGTAGATGCAGCACAAGGCCTGGTTGAATGCCGGGATGTCTCCGACCTTGGGATGATTGCTGAAAATGGCGACTACGTCGCCGTTCGCGCCGAGCACGTCTTCGGCGAATCCCTGGAGAGCTTTCTTCGGACCCACCTCCACGAACATGCGCGCGCCTGCGGCATACAACGTCCGCAGCCCCTTGATGAATTGCACGGGAGCGGCAACCTGCTGTGCGAGGATATCGAGCATCTGCGGCACGATATTCGGCCCCGTGGGATAGAACTCGCCATTGACGTTAGCGACGATGGGCAGCCGTGGCGAGGCGAGATGTAGACGCTCCAGCACGCACCGAAGCGGTTCGCTGGCTGGAGCGACAATCGACGTGTGGAAAGCATGGCTCACCGGCAAGGCCGCGGCCTCATAACCCGCACGGATGAGCGCAGCCATGGCCTGCTCAACTGCGGGGCTGGCGCCGCCGATCACGGACTGGTGCTCACTATTGATGTTGGCGATCACCACGTAGCCATCGATGGTTTTCAGGATGCGCTCGATTTCCTCTAAGGGAGCGAACACCGCGGCCATGCGGCCCTTATCGGCTGGGGAGAAGCGCGTCATCTCGCGGCCGCGCGCGGCGACCGCTTCCAGAGCATCGGCAAACGGTAGGCCGCCGGCGGCAATCAAGGCTCCGTATTCGCCCAAGCTGTGTCCCATGACGAAGTCGGGTTCAATGCCATAGGCGGCAAGCAGGCGTGTGAGGGCGAGGTCGGTGGCGAGAACAGCAGGCTGCGTGATTGCCGTCTGACGAAGATCGTCTTCGGCTTTTGCGAGCGCGTCCGCGTCGCTGGTGTCGACGAAAATGAAGTCGCTGAGCGGCTTGCCGAGGATGGGTGTCATGATCCGGTCGGCTTCGGCGAACGTATCAGCGACGATGGGCTCGCGCGAACGAAGAGGTCGGAGCATGTTCAGGTACTGCGAACCCTGGCCTGGATAGAGGAAGGCCACCCTCGGCGCAGGACCATGTCCGCGGAAGATGCCTTGGGCGCGCAGGACCTTCCAAATCGCCGGCTGATTTGCGGCAAGAGCCTTGAGCGCGGAAGCGGACTTAGTCGCCAGGTCCGCAGAATCTGCATAGTCGATCGCGAGTCTTTCGGGCGCGCGCAGATCCGCTTCGGCGGGGGCTGCGGGAGCCAAGGCACGACCAGACTTGGCATCTTTTTCCACCGCGCGCAGACGCATGGTCAGCGCAGCGTCAGACTCGGCACCAATAAGCAATACGCCGCGAAGCGGAGGTTTGCGCGAAGATCCATCGTGGGCACTGCGGGAAACATCTTTTGTAGTCGTCATGATCTCTGCCGTTCTCTGCGGGATGTCACTCACCGCCACTATTTTCTTTCCGTTTCCGTTGAGCCGGTGAGGAATGTATTCCTCGATCACGGCATGAAAGTTGGTGCCGCCGAATCCGAAGGCACTCAGGCCGGCGCGGCGCACCGTGTCTCCAGGCACGTCCCAAGGCTTGAGTTCGGTGTTCACATAAAGAGGAGAGTGGGCGAAGTCGATATCCGGGTTCGGATGCTCGCAGTGCACGCTGGGCGGCAGTACCTTGTGATGAAGCGCGAGCGTCGCCTTCAGCAGTCCCGCTGCGCCAGCCGCGCCCTTCAGGTGTCCGAAATTTGACTTGACCGACCCGAGCGCCACCGAGTGAGCAGGAAGGTGGAAGCTACTCAGCGCGTCGACCATGCTTTGCACTTCGACCACGTCGCCGACCCGCGTGGAGGTGCCGTGGCCTTCGATGTAAGTGACGGTGGCCGGAGACAGGCCGGCATTCTGCCAGGCGCGCTCGATGGCGAAGCGCTGGCCAACCGGATTCGGAGCGGTGATGCCTTTTCCCTTGCCGTCGCTCGATCCCCCCATGCCGCGCAGGACTGCGTAGATTTTGTCGTGATCGCGCTCCGCGTCGGCCAAGCGCTTGAGCAGGAAGATCGCTGCGCCTTCTCCCATGACGAAGCCATCAGCGCCCTCTGCATAAGGACGAGTCCCGGTCGCGGACAGGGCGCCGATCTTGCAGAACTTTACAAAAGTGGAGGCGCCCATGTTGCGGTCGATACCGCCGGTGACCGCCACGTCGTAATGATTCTGTATGAGACCCTCGGATGCTGAACTGATGGCTGCCATCGCAGAGGCGCAAGCCGCGTCGCACACGTAGTTGGGCCCGTGAAAGTTGAAGATGTTCGCAATGCGCCCGGCAATACAGTTTGCAAGCTCGCCGGGCATGCTGTCTTCGGTGATCTCAGGCAGGTGCCTTCCGACGCGTTCCTGAAATTCGCGCACGATGTTGTTGCGCACGGCGTCTGGCAGGGCCGCGAAACTCGCGCTCGCCTCTAATTCATGGGCGTACTCCAGGAAATACGCGCGCATCACGGTGAAGTAATGCCTCTCTCCGCCCATGGCATTGCCGAGAATCACCGCGGTGCGGTCCGCGTCCATGGGCCGCTCGGGATAGCCGTAGTCCTCGAGGGCTGCGCGCGTGCAGGCGATGGCCCACTTCTGTGAGCCATCCATTGCGTCGGTGACGCGCGGGGGAATCGGCAGGCGCCACTTCATCGGATCCCAGGTGTAGTCCCGTACCCATCCACCGATCTTGGAGTAAGTCTTATCGGGCGCACGTGGATCGGGATCGTAAAACAGCTCGGGATCCCAGCGATCTGCCTGGACTTCGGTGACGCTATAACGGCCGCCCTGAATGTTTTCCCAGAAAGCCGATACGTTGGGTGCGTCGGGCAGAATGGCTCCCACCCCAACGATCGCGATGGCTCGAGAGGAAGTGTTATCCATGATGAAGCCCCTTTTATGAACGTAAGAAGAAGTGGAAGGGCCGGCGTGTCGAAGCACAGCCCTTGCGCGCGAGCGTTTTTGCCAAAGACCTACGCCGCCTGATCTGCCCGCTTGGCGACGCGGTTGTAGAGCACATCTGCCACATAGTCCATATCCGAGATAAGGCCGGCTTGAGCCTGGTGAATCGCCGGCAATCCCAAAGTTGTTTCGAAGGCGGAGAGATCGGTATTGCTCACACCTCCGGCGCCGATGATCCAGCGCACGCCTTCCTCGCCGACCTTGAGTGCGGCCTCGCGTGCGAAGATGCGGCTAATCGCCGCGAGCGCGTTGGCGTCGAACCGGCGATTGGCTTTCTCATTCAGCTTGTTGTCGGCCATCAAGGCAGCGCGGCGTGCCAGGCTACCGGCGCACTCCGCGTAGGCGATCAACTCGCCCAGCCGCAAGAGGATGTGCTGGAAACGGGTCAGCCTCGCGACCCGCGCCTTTTCCATGACCTCTGCCAACGCGTGCAGCGCGAGCGCGGCACAATCGGCACCGACTTTGGGTTGAGAGGCATGCAGCTTCTCAAAGTTTTGCGCTTGCTCGTGATAATGCTGCCCACGGGTTTTGAGGTGCAGCTGCCAGCGATCGCGCGCGATGGTCATCTCCATGATTTCGGAGGTGCCTTCATAAATCGTCGTGATGCGCACGTCGCGCTTGATTTTCTCCACCATGTATTCGTGCGTGTAGCCATAGCCGCCGAGCGCCTGGATACTGGCGTCAGCCGCCAGATTCCCTGCCTCGGTCGCCATGTATTTCGCGATCGCGCCTTCGGTGTTCAGACTGCCTTCACCCGCGTCAATCCGTTCCGCGGTCTCTTCGATGTAGGAGCGGGCGGCCTCCAACCGAGCGACGTTCGGGACAATGAGCTTGTGTGTGTACCCCTGCTTTTCTGAGAGCGGAGCTCCCGCCTGGATGCGCTTCGTGGAATACGGAATGGCGCGATCGAGCGCGGCCCATCCGGCACCGAGGCCGAACGCAGCAACCATCAAACGGGTGTAGCCGAATACCAGCTGCGCCTGGATCAGGCCCTGCCCTTCGACTCCGCCGAGCAGACGATCGGCGTCAACGTAGACGTTGTCCAGTGCGAGTGCTGCGGTGTTGCTCAGGCGAATGCCGTGCTTGTCTTCAGGCTCGTCATGGGTAAATCCCTTCGCGCCTTTCTCGACGACGAACCAGCTCGGGCCAGTCGGTGTGCTGGCAAGAATTGTGTACGCGTCAGCCACGCCGCCGTTGCTGATCCATTGCTTGTTACCGGTGATCTTGTAGCCGATGGTGCGCCCATCCTGGCTCACCGGCTCCGCCGTGGTGCGCAGAGCCCCGAGATCGCTGCCCGCTTCGGGCTCGGTTGCGCCATAAGCAAACAGCAGTCCCTCTTCTGCGATGCGTGTCAGCCAGAGTTTTTTTTGCTGGGGCGTGGCGCCGACGGTAATGGGATCGCTGCCCAAGAACGTCGCCAGCACAGCGGTCGCCACGCCCAAATCGATGCGAGCCATCTCTTCGCAGACGCAATACACGTCGAACGTGCCGCCACCCATGCCGCCGAATTCTTCCGGAATAAATAGGAGTTGAATACCCAACTTGTCGGGGCTGCACATGTGGCGCACGATTTCGAGCGGGCACTCGTCGCGCGCGTCGAGGTCGATCAACACCTCGTCAGTGAGTCGCTTCTTGGCGAACTCGCGCAGGGACTTCAGGCTCAGCTTCAAAGTCTTGTTGGCAATCATGATCTCGACCTCATTTCGCGGAAATGCTCTGCATTTCGCGGATTTTGTTCGTCACCTCGGGCAGGAACTCCAGGATGTCGTCGACGATGCCGATATCGGCCACCTGGAAAATCGGGGCTTTTGGATTCTTGTTGATGGCAATGATGAAAGGATTTCCCTTGATACCCGCCAAATGCTGGAAAGCTCCGCTGATGCCGCAAGCCAGGTAGACCTTGGGCTTGACGGTCTTTCCCGAGGAACCGACCTGGCGCGACTTCTCGAGCCACTTGGCATCGACCACCGGCCGGGAGCAACTCACCGCGGCGCCGAGCACATCGGCCAATTCCTGGGCGATGCCGACGTTATCTTTTTCTTGTATGCCGCGGCCGATCGAGACGAGCACGTTGTGCTTGGTGATGTCGACTTCGCCGGCTTCGGCGACCACTGTCTGCAGATAGCGCCGGCCTGCCGCGAGCGGGCCTACTTCGGAAGATTTGTCTACGACCACTCCGGCGAGCGGCGCGCTCGATGAAGGCTTAAACGCTCCCGGACGCACCGTGATCACGGCTCCAGATGAGAGGTTACAACGAACATGCGCGCTGACCTGCCCTCCGAATTCCTGACGGACGACAGTCAGCGCTGTCCCGAATCTTTCCGTGACGTCGAGAATGTCTGAGACAAACGCCGTATTCAGTTTGATCGACAGTCCCGGCGCGAGATCAATTCCGAAGTGATCATGCGGGACCAATACAATGCTGCCCGCCGGCAGAACTTTCATGAGGGCCTTCCGAATCAGCTCGGCATTGGGATAGGCGAGGTTCTCGCTGGCGATCTTCCACACTTCCGGGAAGGTAGTCCGGAGAGCGTCGCAGATTGTGTCGAGGCTCGCGCCCCAGCCTGTTACAAGTGCCGTCGGAGATGCAGCGGGATCGATTTTCCGTGCCGCCGCAAAGAGTTCCATTGCTGAGTCGTCGACGATGCCGTTCCGGTGTCCGATGTAAGCAAAGATTCGCGCCATCACTTCAGCCCTCCTTTGGCCGCCATGAGCTCCAGTACTTTGTCGATGTTTTCTTCGCGGCTGCCAGAGAGCATCTCAGCGCCCTTGCCTAGTGCCGGCATGAAGTAATCCACCCGCGTCACTGTGGCTCCGACTTTGCCGACCGAGCCCGGATCCACGGCTAATTCGGCGGCGTCCGGAGTTGCGATCGGCACCGAGGCCACGGCGCGAATGCCGCGCATGCCGACATAACGTGGCTCGTTAATACCCGTCTGAATTGACAGCACGCAGGGGAGGTCGATTTCGCTGATCTCGCGATTGCCGCCTTCAATTTCGCGGCTGATTTTTAGTTTCTTGCCATCGAGGATCTCGATCGAGTTCACGAGCGACGCGAAGGGATAATCAAGCATGGCGGCCAGCATTCCGCCCACCTGTGCGGCGCCGTCTTCGGCCTGCACTCCGGTCAGGACGAGCTCGTAATTTCCTTTGGCCACGAAGCCTTTCAGAATCGTGGCAATCCCGCGGCCATCAGAGCCTGCGAACGCGGCATCAGAGATCAGGACTCCGTGGGTTGCTCCCATGGCCATCTCCCGGCGGAGGATTTCCTCATCGTCTTCCCCACCGACTGTGACCACGGTGACTTTGCCGCCGCCGCGGGCGACGATCTGCAGCGCTTCTTCGACCGCGTAGTTATCCGGCTCGTTCACCGAATAGACCAGCTCGTCGCGCTCGATATCGTTGCCGGTGCTGTTCAGTGAGATTTCGTTTTCCGACGTATCGGGTACTCTGCGCGCGCACACTAGAATTTCCACGTTTCAACCTCCCAGAGTGGTAGCTGCCGGATGCGGAGCCGGCCGGACCATTTGCTGGTCCACCAGTTCCGTCAAATCGATGGCAGTCATCTTTCCTTCCAAACCTGCGACCTTGATGGCATCCTCGATGTTGGCCATACAGAACGGGCACGCCGTCACGATCACGTTGGCGCCCGCGTCGGCTGCCATCTGGACCCGCTTCACGCCCATGCGCTGTTCTTCTTTCGGCTCATAGAACAACATGAGCCCGCCGCCACCGCAGCAGAACGAGCGATCGCGCGAGCGCTGCATCTCGACCCGCTTCAGGCCTGGAATGGCATCGAGCACATCGCGCGGATCGTCATAGACCTGGTTGTGACGGCCGAGATAGCAAGGGTCGTGATAGGTGTAGACGTTCTCGCTTTGATCGATCGGGCGGAACTTGAGCATCCCAGCTTTGATATCGCGCGCGATCACCTGGCTGATGTGTTCAACGGGTGGGACATCCTTGTAGTCGTGCTTCAACGCATTGAAGGCGTGCGGATCGGCGGTAACGACCCGTTTCACTCCCGACTTCTTGATAGCCTCGACATTGTGATCGCGCAGCGCCATGAACAGCGTCTCTTCGCCAAAGCGGCGGACTTCGTGCCCGCTATCTTTTTCTCCAGCGCCGAGGATGCCGAAGTTCTCTCCGACGGAGTCGAGGATGCGTGCCGTGGCGCGCGCGATGGACTGCATGCGGTCATCGTAAGAGGTGACACTGTCGACGAAGTAGAGAGTGGCCGCGCCGTTGTTATCGAGGGTTCGGACGCGGCAGGTCTGCTGAAATTCTTTCGCGCTGGCCCACTCGCCCCTCTTCTTTTCCATCTTGCCGTATGGATTACCGCGAC
>Ga0307477_10004518_pt1 | contig 10104 bp, 9 predicted proteins | sample atmos_gasesECM2C_FD_203316 | JGI IMG/M metagenome (GOLD analysis project Ga0307477, IMG submission 203316) | Hardwood forest soil microbial communities from Morgan-Monroe State Forest, Indiana, United States - atmos_gasesECM2C_515 | ecosystem: Environmental > Terrestrial > Soil > Temperate... | reverse complement strand
TGCCACCTGGAAGGCTGCAAATGTCCGATCTCTACGAACTGCGATGTAAGGAATGTGGCAAGACTTGGGGCAATTCCCCGCGATCTTTCTGCGAAGACTGCTTCTCTCCCCTGGAAGTTTCCTTTGATTACGATTCCCTCAAGAAAACTGTGCGGCGCGAGGATCTCGCCGGCCGCGCGTTCAACATGTGGCGTTACGCCGAGTTTCTGCCGCTGCCGGAGGACTTCGTAGCGAAATCGGCTGTCGGCGGCACGCCGCTGGTGGCCTCGCGAAAGCTCGCGGACCATTGGGGAGTGAAGAATCTTTTTTTCAAGAATGACGCAGTGTGCTTCCCTTCGCTTTCGTTCAAGGATCGCGTGGTGGCCACCGCGCTGGTCGCTGCGCGGCGTTTTGGATTCCAGACCGTGGGCTGCAGCTCGACAGGAAATTTGGCGAATGCCGTGGCCGCGCAGGCGGCACAGCAAGGCCTCAATGCTTGCGTCTTCATCCCCGCGGACCTGGAGCCGGCGAAGGTGCTGAACACCGCGGTGTACGGCGCGCGCATCGTGCGCATCAACGGCAATTATGACCACGTCAATCGCTTGTGCGCGCAGATCGCCGATCGCTTTCAGTGGGGCCTGGTCAACGTCAATTTGCGGCCTTATTATTCGGAGGGCTCGAAGACGCACGGTTTTGAAATTGCCGAGCAGCTCGGCTGGCGGCTGCCGGACAACGTCGTGGTGCCCATGGCGGGAGGTTCGCTGATCGGCAAAATCGCCAAGGCGTTTCGCGAGCTCGTCACGCTTGGCTGGGTCGAAGAGAAGCCGGTGAAGTTCTTCGGCGCGCAGGCAACGGGGTGCTCGCCAATCTCTAGCGCGGTGAAGCACGGGCTTGCTCGCTTTGAGCCGCAGAAACCCAACACCATCGCGCGCTCGCTGGCCATTGGTAATCCCGCGGATGGGCCGTATGCGATCAAGTTGATACGCGAGAGCGGAGGCTGGGCCGAGGATGTTTCCGATCCGGAAATCATCGCGGCCATTAAGCTCCTCGCGGAGACCGAAGGCGTTTTTGCGGAAACCGCCGGCGGAGTGACCGCAGGCGTAGCGCAGAAACTGATTCGCGAAGGCCGCATTCATCCCGACGAGACGACAGTGGTGTGTATCACCGGCAATGGGCTGAAGACAACCGACGCCATCGCCGCGGAATTCCCGGTAACGGAAGCGATCGCGCCGCGCCTCGATGCGTTCGAGGCATTCCTGGAAACGCAGCTGCCAGCTACCGCCGCGGCGCGGGCCTAGGAAGCTACCGGAACGAAATGGGCTAACAAATTCCCAAAGGAGAAGACGAAGATGCCAGTAACAATTGAAATCCCAACGGCGTTCCGCCGCTTCACCGACGGCGCGCCGAAGGTGGACTGTAGTGCCAACACCATTGCCGAAGCTCTTACGGAGTTGACCACGCGCTTCCCTGATCTCTCGCGACACGTACGCGACCACAGCGGCCAGATTCGCCAATTCCTCAATGTTTACCTCAACGAAGAAGACATTCGCTTCCTTGGCGGCGAATCCTGCTGCGTCAAGGAAGGGGATCGCCTGCTGCTGGTTCCATCCATCGCTGGTGGCTCTATAATCTAGCGAACGCAACCTATGGCGCGCAGAACCGCAAAATTTCTGAGAGTTTACAGCGCCCTATTCTTCTGCACGCTCAACAGTCCTCTCGTGATGCCAGCGATCGCTGGCCAAGCGCCACCGAAAATCGTGTCCTTTCCGAGCCAATCGCAGGCTATTTCACCAAATGCGCGCTATGTGGTTGTTGGAGAGTCGAACCAGGCTGAGCCATTTCACACGGCCATTCTCGAGGATCGTGTCCTCAAAACGAGACGCAGGCTCTTCGATTATGATCGTCACATCGACTTACTTTGGAATCCCGACAGTAAATCCTTTGCAGTCACAGATTACGATGAGAGTGATTACTCACGCTGCAGCATTATCTTCACCGATCGGACGGTGCCGACAATTCGAGTCTGGGACAAACTCGTTAAGACGCTCACGGACAGAGAGCGGAAGAGCCTCCTCGAGAACCATCACGTATACATTGCTGCAGTGGAATGGATTGGTGCTGGTGCCCTGAAGGTCAAGGTCTGGGGCTATGGTGAGGTTAATCACTCAGGCTTCACGCAATTTTACCGTTACGATAGAAATGGTAGTGTCGAAAGGCTAGCGAGCTAGCTGATCTCCGGAGGACATGCCATGGCCTACTACGCGCTGTTCTACGAGGTCGTCGATGATTTTATTGCACGGCGCGGTGCTTATCGCGACGAGCACCTGCACTTGGCGCGCGAAGCGCGCGCGCGAGGCGAATTGGTCCTGGCAGGCGCACTCGCTGATCCTGCTGATGGAGCGTTAATTGTCTTCCAGGGCGAGAGCCCGGCCGCTGCCGAGGCGTTTGCACGCCAGGACCCTTACGTCAAGAACGGCCTGGTCAGCAAATGGAAGGTGCGCAACTGGACGGTGGTCGTGGGCAACGAGCCGCGCGCACCTTATATCGAAAAAGGGGCCGCGGAGTCCGCCTGACATGATCGCTCGATTGTGGTCGGCGCAAACCACGCCGGCGCTGTCCAACGCTTACCTGCACCATTTCGAGCAATCCGTCCAACCGCAGTTGCAGCACCTCGCCGGGTTCCTCGGCGTCACGGTTTGCATCCGTCCGGTACCCAGCGCGGTGGAAATTGTCGTCACCACGTACTGGAAGTCCCTCGCCGCCATCGACACCTTCGCCGGAGCCGACCGCGAAGCCGCCGTCGTTACCGCCGAGGCCGCCGAGTTGCTTACCGATTTCGACAAGCGTGTGCGTCACTATGAAGTCGCCTTCGCTGACTTCCCTCAGATTACCGCAGGATAACGTCATCGCCGCTAATTTTGCGACGTATCGCGCACTTCCCTTGTCGATACGCGCATTCTGGCTGCTATAATTGGGCATTATTCATACGCTCCGAGCGGCCATTGGTGCCCGTAAATGATCTGCTCGCATTGCCATACGCCCAACCCCACCAATGCGGAGATTTGTTCGCGGTGTGGAAGCGGATTGGACGTTGGCGCCGACGTCGGTCTCGGCGCGACGCTTGAGGTTTCGCAGTCCGCCTCCACTAGCACCGGCACGGATTTTGGCCCGCGCTACCAAGTGGAGTCCTTGCTCGGCTCCGGCGGCATGGGCAAAGTCTACAAGGCCCGGGACCGCGAACTGGATCGCACGGTCGCGATCAAGGTCCTGCGCCCCGACCTGATGACCGATCCCATGGCCCTGCAGCGCTTCAAACACGAGCTGCTGCTGGCCAGCAGCATTTCCCATCCCAACATTCTGCGCATCCACGACCTTGGCGAATACAACGGCGTGAAGTTCATCTCCATGGCGTATGTCGATGGAGGCGACCTCACGCAGCTTTTGCGCAAAGAGGGGCGGCTTCCGCTGGAGCGCGTGCTCAACATCATGAGGCAGCTCGCGGCGGCGCTCGCGGCAGCCCATGGCGTTAACGTGGTTCACCGCGACCTCAAGCCGCAGAATATCCTGCTCGGCTCCGAGGATCATATTTATGTCACCGATTTCGGCATCGCCAAGACGCTGGAGTCCGACCGCACCAGCGTGACGCGCACGGGCGCGGTGCTCGGCACGCCAATGTACATGTCGCCCGAGCAGGTGGAAGGCAAGCCGGTCGACCATCGCAGCGACCTTTACACCTATGGGCTGATTTTCTACGAGATGCTCACCGGGATTCTGCCGTTTACCGGCGACACCACGTTCCAATTGATGTACCAGCGTGTGCATCAGGTACCCAAGCGCCCGGAACTGGTCATTCCGGACCTGCCGCCGTATCTTTCGCGGATCTGCCTGAAATGCCTGGAAAAAGACCCTGCGAACCGCTACCAGAGTGCCAACGAGATCCTGGTGGACTTGGAGTTCAAGCACGCGCCGACGCACACGCGCACGGTGCAAATCACAATACCGGTTATCGACAAAAAAATCTCGCTGATCTCTGCCTCTGCCGCGGTCCTGCTGCTGGCCGGCCTGCTCGCCATCCCGCAGGTGCGGGATTTCGTATTCCGCCACAAATCCGCGGAACCAACCTCCGGCATCCCGTCGCTGAAACAGGGGAAGTTCGTCGCCGTGCTCCCCATGCGAGTCTTGGGTGATCAGGCTGCGCTGGGCTACGTTGCCGACGGTTTGGAGGAAGCCTTATCTGCCAAGCTGTTTCAACTCCACGACATGCATACCGCATCAGCCTCCGACGTGCAAAAGGCCCTCCCGAGCAACGCCTCCTCCGCACCGCCAGCTACGCCTAACTTAAACGAGGTGGCGCGCCACCTGGGTGTGAACCTGGTGGTCTCCGGCACTATTCAGGGTAGTGGCGATAAGCTCCGCATCGTGGCGAATTTGGACGATGTAGCCGCCGGCCGGCATTTGTGGTCCCATGAGTTCTCCGGCGTGCAGCAGGATTTGCTCACCCTGGAGGACCAGATCTATGGCGGAGTTGTGGAAGCTTTGGCTCTCAAGCCCACCAGCGAAGAGTCCGCGCGGGCCACACCGCATCCTACTGAGAACATTGAGGCTTATGACCTGTACTTAAAGGGCCGCAGCGCTATGCGCAGCCAGCAGGACGTGAAGAATATCCAGAGCGCAGTGGACCTATATGAACAGGCTCTCAGGAAGGATCCGAACTTCGCCCTAGCGTACGCCGGCGTCGCGGATGCCAGCCTGATTATGTATCACGAGAAAAAAGACAGTTTTTGGTCTCAGAAGGCGCTGGCAGCGGCCCAACAGGCCGAGCGGTTAAACGACAATTTGCCCGAGGTTCATTTCTCCCTGGGTAATGTCTACACTGCTTCAGGCAAGGGTGCAGAGGCGGTGTCCGAACTGAGGCGCGCGCTGCAACTGGCGCCCAATTCGGATGACGGTTATCGCGGGCTTGGCAAGGCCTATATGGCGCTCGGACAAAAAGATCTGGCGCTTGAGGCTTATCAAAAGGCCATCGACCTCAACCCCTACTATTGGGTGAACTACAACTACGCTGGCCAAGCCTACGCCGGTCTGGGCGAATACGATAAGGCCTTAGCGGCTTTTCAGAGGATCATTGAACTTGAGCCTGATAATGCCTTTGGCTACCTGAATACGGGAGCGGTCTATTCTCAGCAGGGTAAATATGAGCAGAGTATCCCGTTCCTCCAGAAGGCGCTACAAATTCAGCCTCACTCCATGACATATTCAGACCTTGGCACGGCGTTTTTCTTCTTGAAACGCTATGCTGAAGCGGTGCCGATGTTTGAGAAGGCCGTGGAAATGAACCAGAACGATGCCATGCTTATGGGTAACCTGGCAGACGCGTATCGTTGGTACAATCAGATCGACAAAGCCAATGCAACCTATGATAGGGCTATCGCCCTGGGTTTCAAGCAGCTGCAGGTTAATCCTCGCGATGCCAGTGTCATGGATCAACTCAGTTTGTACTACGCGAAAAAGGGTGACGCCATCCAGGCTGCGGATTTTATTCGCCGAGCCCGGGCCATCAACCCGACAGACGTGAGCATGATCTATGATGAAGCGGTGGTGGACACCTTAAGTGGTCGAAATGAGGAAGCACTGAAGATGCTTCGAGAAGCGCTACAAAAAGGATATTCAGTAAAAGAAGTTCAGGCGGACCCGGAGTTAGTCGGGCTCCAGGCCCGTCCAGGATTCGCCAAGCTAGTAGCAGATTTCAGTAAGCCACACTAAGGCTCAGGCAACTCTCTTTGCAGATGCCTTTAGGCTCTTCCGGCGTAGGGCGAGAGCCGTGAGTCCTGTTCCCATAAGGATTAAGCTGCCCGGCTCTGGGACAGGCGAGGCGCTCATCCTCACGTCGAGGCTCGACTCCGCAAACGGCGCATCAGAGTAACCCCACTGCATGCTAAAGAGGGCTCCATTAGCAAGGACGCCCGGCGCCATTGGTTGTACGAGCGCTAGGGCTAGTACGCTTGGTCCCGTGTTGTTGTTCGGGAGTGGGCCAGCACCTGAATAAATGCACGAGCTACCGCTGTGGACAGCAGTATTGAACGCCGGCAGGCTGAAAGTCCCATCTGCTCCTTGGTTAGGGTCGATAATGCAACTCAGGCTGTCGGGTCCTCCCACAAAGGAGGTAAGTATCGTCATGGTGAGCGAACCAATATCAAAACCGAGGTCATTTCGAAAATCTAACGGGCAATTGAAAGTCGTAATACTCGAGCCCTCCCCGGTGAAAGCCGACAGCAGCAGAGGGTGCGCGGGGTCATTGCAGCTTCCACCCCCGCCGTAGCCGGACTTCGGGTCGACGGTGTTCGCATTGGCAAGGCTTCCCGCTGACAGAAGAAATAGGGCAACCGCTAGAAAACTCAGGACATGGCTAAACCGTCTCATTTTTTGACTCCCCCGGCGCAGAGATTTGCTACAGAAATCGCTGCATATTAGCCGCCAACGGCGAGAGTCATCAGGCAGTTGTGAACCGTTCATTTGATTGAGTTTACCGGACCGCATTCTGTTGGCGGGCGGACGGACGGAAGAACCTTGCACACTTTTGTCCGCCCTATGCCCAAACTGTGCAAAGCCCGGTTTTGGCTGTTCCTCCGTGAAACAATTCAGCCTCGCTCATCGTTTCTTCCTACGCTGCAGTCCGGAGGTGCTTAATGCGGCGTTTCGTCCTTGCCCTGTTCGCGTCACTAGGCTTGCTGGTACCCGTAGGCTTGCCGGACTCCGAACTCACGGTCAAAGACCTTCAGAGCCACCCATTCGCGGTCGACTTCCCTTCCGGCAGCAATCTACGCCTGCACCTTCGTTCGGGTGAATTCCGGATCGTCGGCCACAGCGACAATAGGATCGCGGTCCATCTAAATGGGCGTAATGCCGACAACGCCCGCGACCTCACCGTTCGCTTCCGGCGCTCCGGCAGTGACGGAGACCTCCGCGTCTTTGACGGCCCCAAGAACAACCTGGAAGTCACCATCGAAGTCCCCAGCTCCACCATGCTCATTGTCCGCATGCCCGCCGGCGATCTCTCCGTCGAGGGAGTTTCCGGCGATAAAGACGTCGAACTCCACTTCGGCGACTTGACCATCGCTGTCGGCAATGCGTCTGACTACGGCCATGTCGACGCCTCCGTCATGTCCGGCGGCCTCGAGGCCGCGCCTTTCGGCCAATCCCATGGCGGGTTGTTCCGCTCCTTCGAGAAGAACGGCAGCGGCAAGTACAAGCTGCACGCCCACGTCGGCGCCGGAGACCTCACGCTGCGCTGACTAGAGCATCTTGCTGGGAAGTTTCCTCACCATTGGCACGGGTACGTCCCTAGCCCCAGCCGGGCCGAGCGTCGCGATTGCCTTGCCTTTCGGAACCACGTATAACCTTGGGCAAATGCCTTGGCCCATTGCACTTGTTCTCGCTGCCACGCCGCTGACTCTATCGAAGTTGCGTTGGGAACTCGCCGGCGTGGCCATCGGGTTCATTCTGTTGTCGATCGGGCTGGCGGCACTGGCCCTGTTTCTGTTCCGCCGCACGAGCAGTGACTTCACCTTGGTTTACTTTGGTTCCTTTTCAATTCTCTATGCCGTTCGCTTGCTTTTCCGCGAAAGCATCATCCGTTCGTTATTTCCCGCCAGCGATTCCGCCTTGAACCATCTCGACGTGTTCATCGACTGCTTCATTTCCGTACCCTTTACACTTTTCCTAACTCAAATTGTCCAGCCACCGTGGCAACGGGTTCTACGTTGGCTGCTCGCCGCCCAGTTCGCCTTTGGCGTCATGCGCTTGATGTCCACGGTGTTACACACGGGCGAAAACACCATGAAGGTGGGCAACAACGTTTTCGTGATCGGCGCGTGCACATTGGTCGCGGTCTACTACATCTGCGAGCGTTCGGCAAAGGGCAGATCGCGCGAGATCACGGCCGTCTTCGCGGGCTTCGCCACGTTTGTGCTGTTTGTACTTGAGGGCAACCTCGCCGACCTCAAGGTGCTGCCCTCACACAACAGTGTCGAGCCCATCGGCTTTTTCATTTTTGTCTGCTGCCTCGGTTACGTCGCCGCGCAGCGGACGCTGGCCAAAGAAGAGCGACTCCTCGCCATCAACAAAGAGTTGCAGATCGCCAACCAAATCCAGGCCTCCATCTTGCCGCGCGAAGTGCCTAACCTCGCCGGGCTCGAAATCGTCGCGCGCTACCTGCCTATGAGCGCCGTCGCCGGAGACTTTTACGATTTCCTCGTAGTCGACGCCCGGCGCATCGGTATTCTGGTTGCCGATGTCACCGGTCACGGCGTGCCTGCCGCGCTGATCGCTTCCATGCTCAAGGTGGCTTTCGCAGGACAAACCGCTCACGCCGAAGAACCCGCGCGCGTACTTGCCGGACTGAATCGCGCGCTCTGCGGGAAATTCGAAGAGCACTTTGTCACGGCGGCCTACGTTTTCATAGACCTGGACAAATTCGTCTTGCGCTACGCCGGAGCAGGCCATCCGCCGCTGCTTCTGGCCCCGCGCACCAACGCGCACGGGCGCGAATCCGAGAGCCGGGAACTCGAAGCCAATGGCTTGATGCTCGGCCTTTTTCCGGAGGCCACTTATTCTTCCGCGGAAATCCCGCTCGATGCCGGTGACCGCGTCCTTCTCTATACCGACGGAATCCTGGAGGCAATGAATCCCGCGCGCGAAGAATTTGGCAAGTCTCGCCCGAAGAAATTTCTGGCTGCCGATTCCTCCTCCGCGTCGCACCTCGCGGACGCGGTGCTGCTTGAACTTCGTCGCTGGTCCGGTGCGGAGGCGCAACGTGCCCACGACGACGACATCACCCTGCTGGTTCTCGACTTCCCTCCATCTCCATGAGCAAATCCCCGTCCGAGACGCCTACGACCCAGCTCTCTCCGGAGCTTTCTCGCCTGGCCATCCTCCTGGCCCTCTCTATCTTCATCAACTACATCGACCGCGGAAATCTCTCCATCGCCGCTCCGCATATCAAAGACGAGCTCGGCCTTTCCTATTCCCAGCTCGGAATCCTCTTCTCCTCCTTCTTCTGGACCTACGCCATCTTCCAAATAGTCTCCGGCTGGCTGGTCGACCGTTTTCCTGTTAACTGGGTCCTCGCGCTCGGAATTATCCTGTGGTCCGCTGCAACGTTTGGAACCGGCCTCGTCAGCGGGTTCAAGCTGCTTCTCGCCATGCGCCTCATCCTCGGCATCGGCGAGTCCGTTGCGTATCCTTCGTACAGCAAAATCATTTCGTGCCGTTTCTCCGAGGTCCAGCGCGGCCGCGCCAACTCCATCATTTCCGCCGGCCAAGCCTCCGGCCCCGCGGTCGGGACACTCCTCGGCGGACTGCTCATTGCACACGTCGGCTGGAGGCTCTTTTTCGTCGTGTTTGGCCTTGCCAGTTCGCTTTGGTTATTGCCGTGGCTAAAGTACCTGCGAAGGCCCGTGCCAGCCACTGAATCGAATCCAACGCCCTCTTCCGGCAGCGCCAACATCGTTACCCAAAGCCTTGAAGGGCCGAGCCGCGAATACGCCGTGAGCGCCACCATCCTGCAAATCCTCCGGCAGCGTTCCGCCTGGGGCACCTTCGCCGGACTCTTCGCCTACAACTACCTCTGGTATTTTTTCATTACCTGGCTGCCCATCTATCTTGAGCGTGAGCGCCATTTCTCCGTCCAAGCGATGTCCGTCGTTACTAGCCTCGCGTTCTTGGTCTTGGCCATCTCCGCGCTCCTGTCCGGATGGCTCTCCGATAAATGGATCGCCGCCGGTGCTACTCCCACTCGCGTGCGCAAGACGTTCACCGGTGCGGGTCCGGTAATTGCCTCAAGTATTGTGCTCGTTGGGATTGTCGCGAGTCACAGCGTCGCCGTGGCGATTCTAATCCTGGCCTGCATTGGCCTCGGCATGTGTACCTCGAATCTGTGGGCTGTCACGCAAACCCTGGCGGGGCCGGCCACCTCCGGAAAATGGACGGGCCTGCAGAATTTCACCGGCAACCTGGCAGGGTGGATCGCCCCGACGCTCATAGGCCTAATCGTTCAGCGCGCGGGCAATTATTTCTGGGTTTTCGTCATCACCAGCGGCGTGACATTGCTAGGGGCAGCCGCCTGGA
>Ga0307477_10004517_pt1 | contig 10107 bp, 7 predicted proteins | sample atmos_gasesECM2C_FD_203316 | JGI IMG/M metagenome (GOLD analysis project Ga0307477, IMG submission 203316) | Hardwood forest soil microbial communities from Morgan-Monroe State Forest, Indiana, United States - atmos_gasesECM2C_515 | ecosystem: Environmental > Terrestrial > Soil > Temperate... | reverse complement strand
CAGCGGAAAAGCCTTCATAGGGAATATTGTGATGGGCTGATCGAGGGGGAGCGAATCCATGCGCGTCTTGCAAGTGAGCCGGGGCCGGCCATTCACCTCGGCGGAACACGACCCGCATTTTCCTGCCTTGCAATTCCAGCGCACAGCGAGGTCGGGAGCTTGGTGGGATTGAATCGAGTGCAGCGCATCGAGTACAACCATGCCGGGAACGAGTGGGACGCGATAATCGGCGGGCTTGCCGCCTTCGCGGTCGCCCCGGAACACCCGCAAGGTTGCTTCCGCCATTTTGAGCCTCCGGCAATCGCTACTGATCTTCCGCCAAGATCTGCTTCAAATCGTCCGGAATCTCTGGTACCGGCTTTTCGAAGAGCTCCATCGAATCGCCCTTCTGGACGATAACATTATTCTTCCGTCCCCACGCTTCATCCAGCTTCGGGTAGTCCAGGCGGCTGTGAGCTCCGCGGCTTTCGCGGCGGACGAGAGCGGCGCGCGTGCAGGCTTCGGAAACCGTGAGCATGCACTGAATGTCGCGCGACAAGTGCCAGCCCGGATTGAAGAGACGCGAGCCTTCCACACACATGCGCGCAGCCCGAGCCTTCAGTTTTTCGATTTCCGTCAAAGCACGGCGAAGGTCCTGTTCGGTGCGAAAGATGCCGGCCAGAGTTTGCATCACGTCCTGCAGATCATGGTGAATTTGGTAAGGGCTCTCGCCGCCGGCACGGTCAAACGGCGCGAGCAACTCCCGCTCGGCCTGCTCGATCTGGGCGCCATCGATCGCCGGGGTTCCCGTTTTCTTCGCATGCTGTGCGGCCGCCAATCCTGCGCGGCGCCCGAAGACCAGCAAATCCGAAAGCGAATTGCCGCCCAGGCGATTTGCGCCGTGCAGGCCCGCTGCTGCCTCGCCCGCGGCAAAAAGCCCGGGAACAGATGCCTGCGCCGTCTCTGCAACCACGCGAATGCCGCCCATGATGTAGTGGCAGGTAGGACCGACTTCCATAGGTCCCTTGGTGATGTCCACGTCCGCGAGCTCGAGAAACTGGTGATACATGCTGGGCAGCTTCCGCTTCACATACTCGGCGGGCTTGTGCGAGATGTCCAAGAACGCCCCGCCGTGCTCCGTACCACGGCCTTCACGCACCTCGGTGTAGATCGCGCGTGCAACGACGTCGCGCGTGGAAAGCTCCATTCTCTTAGGGTCGTACCTTTCCATGAAGCGCTCACCGTTCTTGTTGCGCAGAGTTCCGCCCTCACCGCGCACCGCTTCGGTGACAAGAATCCCCTGCACGCCCGGCGGCCAGACCATGCCAGTCGGATGGAACTGTACAAATTCCATGTCCATCAACTCGGCGCCCGCATCGTAAGCGAGCGCCATGCCGTCGCCGGTGTATTCCCAGGAGTTCGACGTGATCTTCCAGGCCCTGCCGATGCCGCCTGTGGCGATGACGATCGAATTCGCCTTAAAAACGACGAAGCGGCCTTGTTCGCGCCAGTAGGCGAAAGCGCCGGCGATGCGGTCGCCGTCTTTGAGCAGCCGCGTGACCGTACATTCCATGTACACGTCGATTCCCTGATGCACGCCACGGTCTTGCAAGGTGCGGATCATCTCGAGGCCGGTGCGGTCGCCGACATGGCAGAGCCGTTTGAACGTGTGGCCGCCGAAGGCGCGTTGCAGGATTTCGCCGCTCTCGGTGCGATCAAAGAGCGCGCCCCACTGCTCAAGCTCGCGCACGCGGTCTGGCGCTTCCAGCGCGTGGAGTTGGGCCATGCGCCAGTTGTTGAGGAATTTGCCGCCGCGCATGGTGTCGCGGAAGTGCGTGCGCCAGTCGTCCGCTTTGTCCACGTTGGACATCGCGGCGGCAATGCCGCCTTCGGCCATCACGGTGTGCGCCTTGCCGAGGAGCGACTTGCAGACCACACCCACGCGTGCGCCCTGCGCTAGACCCTCGATCGCAGCGCGCAGCCCGGTGCCGCCCGCGCCGATAATCAGGACGTCGTGTTCGTGGGTTTCGTATTTGGTGTTCACAGCAGCCGGATGTCCTTGAGGAATCCCCGCGATAGCAAGTGGATATAAAGGTCGGTGAGGCCGACCGAAAATAGGCTCAGCCATGCCCACAACATGTGGCGGTCATTCAAGACGCTCACCCAGCGCCATGCCGCGTGGCGGGGCGGGCCGAACGTGGCGCACGAAAAGCAATCAAGCTTTCCTCCCACGAGATGACGCAGCGAGTGACAGGAGAATGTGTACGTCGTAAGCAGAACGATGTTCACGAGCATAACGAGCGAGCCGACGCCGATTCCGAATCCTTCCGGGAAAAAAAAGGCGCGCACGGCGTCGTACCACAGGAAACAGAGAAACAGGAGCGCGAGGTAGAAAAAGTAGCGGTGGACGATTTGAAGGATGAATGGAAACGCGGTTTCGCCGCGGTACGGGCGCCCGCTTCGTTCGCTCACCGCACAAGCCGGCGGATCGAGGAAAAATGCGCGGTAATACGCTTTGCGGTAGTAGTAGCAGGTGGCGCGAAACCCTAGTGGTCCGCCGAGAATCAAGATTGCTGGGGAAAACGGCCACCAGTGGTGGTGAGGATCAATGAGAGGAGAATAGAACGGCGAGAGATACGGTCCCCATTCGTAGAATTTCCCTTCGAACGCGCGGAGCGTCGCGTAAACGCCAAACGCACCCAGCACCGCCATCACCGGCAGAATCTCGACCCACCAAGCATCCCGCCGTTGCGTGCTGCCGAAACGGCTTACGCCGCCGACTGCAGATGACTTCGCCATGGGTTCAGGTCCTGTGCGGCATAGAGTAATCAGGAAATCAGCTTTTGCAAACCAGAATTTTGCGAAGGGCTTTCACGCAACCCTCGCGTTCTATTCATGCCTCCTGGAACCTTTCTTTCTTTTCTCCGCCCATCGCTTCTTCATCATGTCCGACAACCGCTTTCGACCTGCCGGGGTACCGCGTCTCGCGACCACAAGGTCCGGTCCCGTAAGCTGAAGGCATCACTCCTATCTTCATCCCCATGAGGATCCTTCGGAACATCGGCCTAAGATTTACGCTGCCGCTAAGCGGGATTTTCGGAGAGTGAGATAGTCGAGCAGCCAGTGTCCGATTAATGCTGCGCACGCATGGGATTTTCCGATCTCCGCGCGGAAACGTCAGGCGGTTTACTCGTACCGCAGACAATCGATGGGGTCGAGGTTGGCCGCGACGCTTGCCGGATAATAGCCGAAGAACAAGCCAACGCTGACAGAGATCGCGAAACCGATCGAGACCCAAAGATAGGACAGCGTTGCGGGAATCGAAGGGAAAAGCGTGCGCACCAATGTGGATATGGCGGCGCCGATTAAGATGCCGATTGTGCCGCCGACAAGGGTGAGAACCACGGCTTCCAACAGGAATTGCAAACGTATGTCCGCGCGGCGAGCGCCGATAGCCTTGCGTACGCCAATTTCCTGCGTGCGCTCAGTCACGGAGATGAGCATGATGTTCATGACGCCGATACCACCGACCAGCAAGCCTATCGAGCTGATCACAGTCGTGAGGATCACCAGCGCGCCAGTGAGCTGATTCCAAAGATTGCTCAGAAAATCCGGCGAGCTCAGTTCGAAGTCATTCTCCTTTTCGGGCGGAACTCGTCGCAAGCGACGCATCGCCTCAATGACCTCGCCTTGCGCCAGTTCGATACTCACATTCTTGGGGACTGTGAATGCCATCACCAACTCTTTAGACCCCGGGTACTCCTTCTTGAAGTTACTCAGCGGGATGATGGCGAAGATGTCCACTCCCGGGCCGAGGAACAAGCCTTGGTCGTGCTCGAAAACGCCGATGACTTGGTACAAGCCACCGTTAATGCGGACCGTTTTGCCAACGCCGTCCGTGCTGGGGAAGAGCGATTCGCAAATGGCCGCACCAAGCACCACGACGGAACGCGCGTGATCCTCGTCGGAGGCGCTGATGAAGCGGCCTCGCTCGATCGCAAACAGCGGAATCGCCTCGGTGTACTCCGGCTCGGCGCCGCGTACGATGACTTTTTCGACGCTACGATCCCCGCTCGTAATCAGATTGCTATCGCCAAAGAAAAAGCCGCGCGTGCCAATGGTGGTCACGATCTGCACGTCGGGAGCAGCTTGGCGGATGTAGTCGGCATAGTTGTATTCAATATATCTGCGTGTGCGGATGCGTTCCGGCATGTGCGAAGGGTCCATGGCCGGAGGAAATCTTGTAAGAAAGTAAGTGCGCGAGCCGAGAGATTCCACTTTGTCTTGTACGAACTTGTTCAGACCTTGAATGATTGCGGCCATGGAAATCACCGAAGACACTCCGATGACAATGCCGAGCACGGTCAAGGCGGAGCGCACCTTGGACGAGCGCAACGTGTCCATCGCGGCGACAAAATTTTCCCGGGCCTGAGCCAGCGTCATGATTGCCATCAGTCAGACCTCAAGGCAACAACCGGATCCAGTTGCGAGGCGTGAAACGCAGGATAGATTCCGAAGAATAGTCCGACCGCGGAACTAAGGAACACTCCCAACACCGCCACCCAGGTCTGCACAGAGGCAGGGAAGGGTGTGTACGTGCGCAGTGCCAGCGCGACCAGGAATCCCAGCGTGACGCCGGCGAGACCTCCAGCAATGCATTGCATGACGCTTTCCACCATAAACTGACGCAGGATGTCTTGTTTGGTGGCGCCCACGGCGCGCCGGACGCCAATCTCTCGCCGTCGAAGGGTCACGCTCACAAGCATAACGTTCATGATTACGATGCCGCCAATGATCACCGAAATGGCGCTCACCATAATGAACACTCCAAAAAACGCCGAACTGATGCTGCGCCACAAGGCCATATAACTCTCTTTGGTGCCGATGAAAAAATCATCTTCCATACTACCGATGAGATGGCGCCTCGAGCGCAAAATCAAATGCGCCTGGTCCTGCGCCATTTCAAAGTTCTGCGTGCTGCTCTTGACGTTGATCGTGATGCTGGAATTCATCCCCTGAAGACGAAGGAAAACGGTGAGTGGAATGATGACGAAGTTGTCCTGGTCCTGACCGAGGACGTTACCGATCTTTTCCATGACTCCGATCACCATGAATTCATCGCTGCCGATACGAACGGATCTCCCGAGGGGGTCCATGCCGAGAAATAGCTCACGCACGATCGTGTCGCCGATCAAGCAAACGTTGGATTTGTGATCGGCTTCCGATGGAGTGAAGTAGCGACCGACTTCGACAGTTCGCGAGTCAATATCCGCCATGTTTGCCGATTGGCCATAGAGAGTTACGTCCTGCTGCTCTTTGTCGCCGGCTCGCGCCCGAACGCTGGCGCTGGCACTGGCGCCAACTTCTCCACAAGCAGTGCATCCTTCGGCAATGGCGGCCATGTCTTCAACTTGAATTTTCCTGTACTTCAGCGCTTTGATGATGATTGTGAAGTCCGTCACCGCAAACGGCGTGCGCGCGATTTGGAACACGTTTGTGCCCAGGTTGGCGATCTTCTGTTCAACATAAAGGTTTGCGCCCTGTACGATCGTCATGACGGTGATGAGCGTGGCTACACCCATCGTTAGTCCCAGCGCTGTGAGCGAAGCGCGCAGCTTGTGCCCGCGCAGGGCACTGAAGCACTGCGCAAGATTGTCGCTGACAGCGAGCATGGCGGTAGAGAAGGATTCTCCAGTTATCTTATCAACTCCAACTTACCAGGAGTTAGTCTCCATTCGCTGGATGACCGGTGTCCGTCGCCAAAACTCTGGCCGGTCGCAGAATCAGTAACTTACTGCTGCGTCCTGTGGTGCGCAAGAACCTCATCTGGATCACGCAGCAATCCTCTCGAGTCGATCGCACCGCTACTCCGTATTCCTTCGATTTTAGCGGTGTGCAAAACCGGCCGTGGATCCGAAGAGAGGTTATGGGGGAATGCAAGGGCTACAGCAAAGGAGCAGCGCTACATCTAAAAACGGACCGCGGTCCCCTGATCATATTACAAGTGGTAAAAGAATACGCTTGACGTGGCGAGGGATCAGACGAAGTTCCGGGGAAGAATTTGGAGGATTCTGATCGAGGACACTGCCGCGAATTTGAAAGTGTGTGTAGGGGAAGTGGCGCATCGGCGACCGCCTGCCCAATAACCTATGTGAGTCCGATGCTGTAACATATCGATTCCGCGCGCCGGAAATTCGCAAATTCTCTTGCCCACAAACACACACGTTTCTGGGCATTTGTCCAACTAGGCTGGAACGTTTAGGAGCTTATTCGTAAACCTCGATCAAGTTCGAGACACGTTAGTTTGTCGGCGATTTACTCTGGTTCTGTTCTTGGAGCTTGCGGAGTTCGTGCCAGCGGGCGTACTGCTCGGCTTTAGTGGGGTCGGGATCTTCTTCGCCCTTTAGCCAAAAGCAGTACCAATCGACCGCCGTCTGTTGCGACGTCATGCGCTGCCACGGCTTCACCAACACGTGCTCCCCTGAAGGATAGAAATTGAGCAGCTCAACCGGCTTTTTCAGCCACTTCAATCCAGCAAAGATCTCCCATTCGCCGACAGGAGCGAGAATAGCCTGGAGAAGAACTGGGGCTTCGATCTTGTCAAGATTGAAGGTCGGAGCGGCCTTCCCCCAGCCCGAGAGTGAATCACCGTAGGGAGGCCCGCCGCCATTTATCTTCTCACATGGAGCTAAATCTCCCCGCTCACCTACGACGGAAAATAGCACGCAATTAACGTAACCGAAATTGGCTCCATCAGATACGATAGCAGCACCAAACGGGTAGCTGGAGTGCGTGAGGGCGTACAGCGCGTGGTAGGCTGTGCGACTGAACCCAGTAATGCCAACCCTGTGCCGATCAATCAAACCTCGACGGTCTAGTTCGTCGATTGCGGCCTCATATGAGGCGATCGCCTGGGGCCCTTCCTGTGGCGACGATAGGGTATCATTGACCTCCTTATACGAATCCTTTACATCTGGGTCACCCATGTCCATTTGCAAGACGACAAAGCCGTCGTTTGCCAGTGGCTGGGCAGCAAAACCGGTGCTATAAGGGCCATCGATGAAAAAACGTTCTCGACTGTATCCGTGAGTTTGAATTACTAACGGATACCTTTTGGATTCAGAGTAATTGGGGGGGTAGTAGAGCGCTCCGGCCACAGCATGGCCATCTTTTGTCTTCCACTTGAAGACTTCCACGCGGCCAAAAGTAAGTTTGGCAAATTGAGGATTCAAATCCAAAAGAACGCTTTTGCGCCCAGTGCTCGGTTCCATTGCTGTCAGTTTGGGAGGCGAGTTCAGGTCTTGTTCCAGGGTAACAGCCAGCCCCTCCTTAGGCTTTGGCGCCTGGTCGAGCTGGCGAATCTTCCAACCATCCCCATCAATGCGGAACTCCATAGCCGGTCCGTCGTAAGGGAAGCTCCGTGTCAATATCTGGTCCAGGCCCGAGTCAGGGTCGATCCGGCCGGCCGGAAACGGCGCATCTCGCTCAGCAATCTCCACGATCTTCCTATCGGGTAACATTACTTCCGCAGCGTACAGGTGTTCCTGGCGTCTGCGGCGGCGGTCAGGGTCGGCGACGTCCAAAGGCAGGAGTGCATTGATGAGCAAGACCGAATTGTGTTGTGTCCAGGCAATTAGTCCGGCCGCCTCTTGACCCAAAAAAACCGGCGCCCCAATCAGCGGGCTAACAGTCGCGTTATCCAGATCAACAATGAGATGCTGACGGGGACAGTCCCCGGCCTTACCCACGACGCAAGCGGTTGTAACGGGCCTGAACGTAGCTGTTTTGTATTCACTCCAGATCCTTGGCGGTTCATTTACCCAGCCGTCCAGGAAAGCGTACCGGCCATTCGGTGAAATGCTCAAATCGGCATCCTCCCAGGTATCAAGATCGAGCACTCCGCCGATCTGCCTGACAGCAGTCGTCCCGGGCGTCAGGACAAAGATCTCCATTCGCGTGTCGTATGTCGAATAATGGTTCTGGTACAGTTCGAACCAATACTCCGATGTAATGGTGAACCCATGCTGGAGTTTTTCTTCGGACAGAACCGGGCGCAGCTCCGGCGGAGCTAGGTAGACAACCCGATCTCCTCCACGGCTGACAGTGTAAGCGGCGATCGGTGTCGGTTGATTTGTAAGCTTTACCAGCTGTTTGGTTCTGCAATTCACCTTGTAGAGTTGAGGATTCTCCCCGAGCTGCTCTCCGAGGAACACGATGGTGTCGTTGTCCGGCAACCAGGTAAGCTTGGTGATGGCCGCCCGATTTGAGGAGGAAGCAAGAGTGGCAAGAACCTCAAGAGTTGGGGATTTGAATGCCTCCGCAGTTTGGAATACGAGCAAAGAGGACTCGACGGTGTTGTTTTTCAGATTTCCCTTCTGCGTCACAAAGACAAACTTGCTCCGATCGGGCGAGAACTCCACGACATTATCATGAGAACGATAATCATCAGGGCTCCGACTGTAGCCAATTTGCGTCATCTCGATTGCGTCAGCGACCCGGACGGGCGCCTTCGCTGTTAAACCTTGCTTCGTCCCAGCGACCATGCCTTGTGTTACCATCTGCGGGGTTCTCGCATGGCCCGTCCCAAGTAGACACGCAATAAAAACAAGCGATGCATGGGGCACGGTGATTTGGCCGAGTTTCAGGCATGCACGGCTTGCGTTTTTCCTGAGTCTTAACACTTGCATCTATTTCACCTCTCCAGTGCATACATCTTCGGGTCAGAGAACTTACGAGAATCATCAAAAGAACAGCTTTAGGGACAATTGAAGTGATCGTGGACCGCCCTGCTGGAAAAGAGGGTTCAGTCCCCCAAGGCCCCGATTCAACATAATAGTCGACTGAAGGTAGGCCGGACCGAACTCCACAAAAGCGAAAGGGTTCGAAAAGTTGGGATGGTTAAGGAGATTGAATGCGTCGGCACGAAACTGTAATTTGATCCGCTCCGTTATCGAGAACTTCCGGCCTAGAGACAGATCGACCTGTGTAAATCCAAACCCCGGAATGTCGTTGCGGCCCTCCGTCCCTTGTCGAATTGTTGGGGGAATCGCGAAAGCCGCCGGATTCAGACTCTTCCCACCTGGGGCCATAGCGTTCGCAATCCAGAGAGGCTGCCCCCGAACTAAGTCTGGTCGCGATATTGCCGTTCCAGTTGGGTCCGGCGATGCCAGTAAGATCACACCGTTGAATGGAAATCCAGTCCGGGCGACGATGACCGTATCGATGGACCAATCACGAGTCAGAAGTGAGACCGGCTCCGATTTGGTCCAGGTAGGAATATCGTACGTCAAAGCTCCCGAAAAACTTTGACGGACATCAAAGTCGGACGACGCATAGTCATTCGCGGCTGAGATGATAGTTTGCGAGAGGAGCGCTGTACCATCATTCGACGAATTGTCCAGGGAATGTGACCAAGTGTAATTCAGGATCGCTTGGAGACGGGCCGAAACAGGCCTTTGATACTGGACCTGCACGGCGTTGTAGTTCGACCGGGCATCGTTTTGTGTTGACACGAAATCGCTCGAGAAATTTGGATTGGGCATGAACAGCGCCTCTTGCCTTAAAAGATCCCGACCCGCTTGGCCCACGTATGTCACCGACACCGTCTGTCGTCCGGCAAACGACTTCTCCAGCGCCACGTTCCATTGATAGGAGCGAGGAAGCTTCAGATTGGGTGCGAACGCCTCGACATACCCGAATGGGGGATGAAGCGAGAGCATAGGTACGAACGGTGTTACATCGACCACAGGCATTGCCACGCTCGGCACACCTTGACTGGCAAGATTGGGAAAGGTCTCGGTAAGATCAGCGGACGATCCGACGCCGAGGTCATAAAAAATCCCCCATCCTGCGCGCAACACGAGGTCACCCTTTTCCGTGAGGGCGTAGGCAACTCCGATGCGAGGGGCGAAGTTACCGTAGGTCGTTTTCCACAGCGGCGTTCCGGAGGGAGCTAACGCAATCTTCGTAGGGTTGTTGATGTTGGTCCACGAAGCTAACGTCGTCGTTCCGCGTGCCGATGGTGCCGGAGCTAGTTCCCATCGCACGCCATACGTGAGGCTCAGTCTCGGCGAAATCTTCCAAGAATCCTGAGCATATAGTGAGAGTGACTGGGCGAGAATCCTAGCT
>Ga0307477_10004516_pt1 | contig 10108 bp, 4 predicted proteins | sample atmos_gasesECM2C_FD_203316 | JGI IMG/M metagenome (GOLD analysis project Ga0307477, IMG submission 203316) | Hardwood forest soil microbial communities from Morgan-Monroe State Forest, Indiana, United States - atmos_gasesECM2C_515 | ecosystem: Environmental > Terrestrial > Soil > Temperate... | reverse complement strand
GACCGTCACCGAACGGCGCGCCGGTTGTCCGACCGAGAGCTCCCGAAGTCCCGGTTCGAGAGCGACGATCGGGCATTGCTCCCGGTTGGCGTCGAGCAGCGCGGCCTGCCGTTTGAAGTTGGCGGGCCGCACTGCGAGCTCGTCGTCGACATCATCAACACGGTGATAACCCAACACGGTGATCGCGGGCCGCGGCCGGGGCACTTTGGCCCACCAGCGCACGGCCCGGCGCAGACCGGGTCTCACGCCCGCCCAATGGCCGCAGGCACCAGACCAGCCTTGCGGTCCGGCGATAACGAGATGCCCATGGCCGAGAGCACCCACAACGGCGCGTAGTACTGCTCGGTGAGGAACATCGAGCCGACCAGCGCGACCACAAAGCCGACGGCCAGCGCCTGCTGGAGCTGGTGGGCCTCCTTGTCATCGACGTGGGGACGGCGCAAATGCGACCACGACACGAGAATGAAGCCGACGAAGCAGATGAGACCGGGCGCGCCAAGTTCGGACAGGATGTTGAGATAGGCGTTGTGGGTGGTAGGCGCCACCTCGCCCGTGGGGAATTGATAGGCCGGCAGCGCCGGCCCGAAGCCACCTGGTCCGACCCCAACCACCGGAGAAGATCGCCATTCCTTGATGGCGACGCTCCAGAACCCGAGCCGGCTGTTGGTGTTCGTGGTGGCGACGTGCTTCTTGAGGGTGAACGAGTTGCCCACCAACTTGGGCTGGTACCGAAACGCGGCAACGACGCTGATGCCAACGATGGCCAGTGCCACGAGCAGCCAGCGAAATCGGATACGACGGGTAGCAAGAGCAAAAGCGGCCGCGGCCACGAGCGCGACCAGGGCGCCGCGCGAGAACGTGGCCAGGATGCAAGCGAGGACCAGCGGCAGCGCCAGGACAGCAACGACTCGACGGGGTCCGCGCGGTGCCCATCGGATCCGATAGATGACGACGGGCACGTAACTCGCGAGCACGAAGGCGAAGTCGTTGGGGTCGCTGATCGGACCCATGGCTCGCTGCTGGTGCCCGACGAGAAACGATTCGATGCCGACGACCGAAGCGACGGCCACAGCGAACACGATGAGGTCGATGACGACGGCCGCCCGGCGGCGATCCCCGTTGACTGCCTGCAGCACAAGGAAGAACAAGATGATGAAGTTGACGTACCGGATGTCGGTCACAAGCGTGGACGACTGATCGAGCGCGGCCGCGGTGGAAGGCACCAGCCAGATCGCCAAGCCAAACAGCCACCACAGGGCGGCGTTGGTGACGACCGTCGACTTCCGCAGACCCCAATCAAGAACCCACGCGACGAAAGCGAGCCCGCCGATCAGCTTGCCGACGGTGACGAGCCCGTGGCCCTTGGTGAGGTAGGCATCGAAGAGGAACGACGCGGCAAGTACGGACAGCGCGGCAAGCTGGTGTGTGGCCGCGAAGGCAACGCCAGCGAGCACAATGACGCCGGCGATGGCCAAGAGCGGGGATCTCGTGGCGGCGTACCCCACAAAGAGAGACCCGATCGCCAGCGAGCCGTAGGCCAGCACGCGGTCGCGCTGAAAGCCCCAGCGCTCGGACAGAGCTGCGGCCGTCATGTGATGTCCGCCAGCAACGACGTCCAGAGATCCAGGGTCTGCTGCATCGAGTCCGGGAGACCGAATCGAGCCTCGGCGACCGCTCGGGCCTGGCCTCCGAGCTCATGGCACCGTGTCGTATCGGCCAGCAGCTCATCGATGGCGTCGGCCATGGCGGCGGGATCCTCCGGCGGGACGATCACCCCGGCCCCCTCAAGGGCGGCCGCTCCGGCCACTCGAGTGGCGACGATGGCGGCGCCGGACGCCATGGCTTCGAGCAACACCAGCGAGAGGCCGTCCCAACGCGACGGCACCACGACTACGTCAGCGTTTCGATATTCAGGCCCGGTATCGGCGACCGGACCAACGACGTCTACGCGTGCCTCGACACCGAGTGATTTAGCCAGCGAATCGACAAGAGCGCGCTCGTCGTCCTCACCGACCAGGCGCAGCCGAGCCGGCGTTCGCATCTTTGCCAGGGCCCGCACCAGCACATCTTGCCCCTTCTGGCGCGACAACCGGCCGACACAAAGCACCACCGGCGTCGCGGCCCGGTCGCGCCGCTCGGGTCGGAAATGATCGAGGTCCACCCCGTTGGGGATGGCACGAACGTGATCGGCGCGCCGACCGAGTATCCGCCGACCTACGTCGGCCTCCTCGTCGGAGACGGCCACGATGACGTCGGCGGCCGACGCCAGACGGCGTTCTACCCAGCGATAGAGCGGAGCCAGAGGTCCGCCGACGTTCCACGACCAGGCGTGCGGGGTGAACACGACACGTTCTGACGAGGAACGCCGCCGGCCCAGCCCGCCCAGCGGGCCCAGCCCGCCCAGCCGACCCAGGGCGCCGGCCTTGGATGAGTGCAGGTGCACCACATCAAAGCCTCTCATGAGACGGCCGAGACGGCGCCGCGCCCGCACGTCACTCCACCCGGGATGGCGCGTCATCGGCAACTCGATCCAGCGAGCGCCGGCCTCGACCGCCCAGCCCGACAGTCGACCATCACGAGGACAAGCGACGGACACGTTCCACCCTGCCCTCACCGCAGCCGCGGCGAGCTCGCGCACGTGCACGGCGGTGCCGCCGATCGTCGGTTGCGATACGAGCAAGACGGAGCGGCCCACGGCCGGACCAGTATGGACCTCGCACCGTCGCCGAACCGGCGACGAATGCCGCGATCATCCTCGGCCGGGCTGGACGGGCCCTACACTGGTGGGGTGTCCGCCGAGCGTCCGGATCCCGACGGATCCGGGAGTTCCCCCGGATCTGCGGATGACTCCCAGCCCACCGATCGGTCGCGCCACGACAACCGGGCCGAGCTTCGGGCTGAGGCCAACCGCGCCAAGGCTGAGGCCGCTCGTCAGGCGTGGGCTGAGGCATCGGCGGAACGCGTGCGGCTCGTGGAGCAGGCCGGCGCCGAGGTCAGCGAGCTTCGCGCCCGTCTAATCGGCGAGGCCCGTTCCGCCGCGGCCCAGGAACGTGAGCGTCTCCTGGCCACGGCACAGGCCCACATCCTCCGCCTCGAGGACGAGGCGACCCAGCTACGGGCAGCGATGCTCGCCGAGGCCGAGACCCAGGCTCGTGAAGTACGCGACCAACTCGCGGTGGAGACGGCCGGCCTCCAGAGCCAGACCGGGGGCCTGCGTCAGGAGTTGGAGACCTTGGCGGCCCAGCTCGAAGAAGTGGAAGCCGAAGCCGACCGCGTGCGGACCGAGGCCGCCGCCGTCGCGCGGTCCACCTACGAGGAAGCCGATCACATTCGAGCGCAGGCGGCCGTCGAGGCCCGCCGCATACGCGATGAGGCGGAGGCCCAGGCCACGCGTGTCCGCGAGGACGCCGAGCAGGAAGCGGCGCACAGCGCGGCGCGTGCCGCGGCCCTGACCGCGGAGGCCGACCGCGCCCGGCAGCAGTTGGCCGAGCTCGAGCGGGAGCGCCATGAGCTGGTCGAATCTCGCTCTGAGCTCGAGGCGGAGCTGGCCGATGTTCACCGGCGCGGCGAGGAGGCCGAGCGCCTGGCCGACGACGTTGCGCGACGGAGCGAGCGCGCCCAGGCCGAAGCCGCCGAGGAAGCCCGGCGCACCCGGAGCGAGGCCAGCGAACGCGCGGCGCAGGTCCTGGCCGCGGCCAACGCCGACGCCGACGCGGTGTTGGCCAGGGCCGCGGAGGAACGTGACCGCCTCCATGGTGAGCTCGTGGCGGAACTCGACCGTCAGCGCCGCGAGCTGGAGGAGGAGTTGGCCGCTAGCGGGCGCGACGTTGAGCGCCTCCGCGCCTCGATCGAGCAACTGGGCCAGCAACGTCAACAGCTCGACAGTGACATCACCGAGCTGCGATCGTCGGTGCAAGAGCTCGATGTGGCGCGGGCCGACGCGCAACAACAGCGAGACGAGGCACGGGCCCAGCTTCAGCAGGCCGAGACCGAGGCCGGCGCCGAGGTGGAGCGACTCCGCGTCGAGCACGATCAGCTCCGGGCCCGGCTTCGCGACGATGCCGACCGCGCCCAGTCCGACCTCGACGGTCTGACCTTCGAACGCGATCAGCTCCAAGCCAACCTCAGCAGCCTCCAGGGCCAGATCGACGATCTCCAGCGCCGGCGAGTCGAGACGCAACAGGAGCTCGCTGCATCCCAGGCCGCCACCGAGCGACTGGAGCGAGAAACCGAGGAGCGCATCGCTGCGCTGCTCGAGGACGCCCGCACCGAGTCCGACCGCATTCGCATTGCCGGCCGGGAGGAAGCACAAGCGACCAGGCAATCGGCTGAAGCCGAGGCGGCGGCCATCTCGGAACGTCATGAGCGCGTCCTGCAGGGTCTGCGGCACGAAGCCGAGATGGCCCGAGCCGAACTGGACGAGCTCCAGCCACAGCAGGCGGCCAGCCGTGCCGCTCTGGACGAGTTGCGTCGCGAGCTTGACCAGCTCGAGGTGCGCCGGGCGCAGGCGGCGTGGTTCCTGGGCGAGGCCGAAGGCCGCAGTGATCAGGTGCGAGCCGACGCCGTCGCCGAAGCGGCCCGTCTCCGCGCCGAGGCCGAGCGGGATGCCCAGCACGTGCTGGAGGAAGCCGAGACCGAGGCCGAGCAGACGCAGCGCTCCGCCGAAGCGGCTGCCATGCAGATCCAGGCTGACGCCGAGGCCCAGGTGGAAGCGCTTCGTGAACGAGTGGCGGGCGAGATCGAACGGCTGCAGCGAGAGGCCGAGGCTCATGCCGAGCAGGTGCGCGGGGACGCGGCGGGTGAGGCGTCGCGCATCCTCGAGCGGGCGGTGGCGCAAGAGGCCACCATGTTCGAGGGCGCGGCGGCGGAGATCGACCGGTTGCGGGCCGAGGCCGAAGAGATGCGCGCCGCCATGCTCGAGGAGGCGACGCGGCTTCGCGACGAGGCCCAAAACGCCAACCAGCGCGCTTCGAGCGAGTCCCAGCTGCTCCTCGATGAGGCCCGCCGGCTGCGCGACGAGGCCGGCCGGGCGCGCGATGAGATCACCAGCCAGGCCGAGCTGGCGGCGTCCACCACGCTGCAGGAGGCTGAAGCCGAGGCTGCCCGCCTGCTCGCCGACGCGCAGGCGCAAGGCGCCGAGCGCCTGGCCGAGGGGCAAGCCGAAGGGGAAACACTGCGACGTGTCGCCCAGGGCCAGGCGGCTGAGCTGCTGCATCTGTCCGATCTCGAGGTGGCCGCCCGGCGCGAGGAGGCCGTGCAGCAAGCGGCCCGCGTAGTCGCTGAGGCGCGGGCCGAGGCCGACGAGCTGCTCATGACAGCGAGTACGGCCGAGGCTCAGGCGTCGGCTCGGGCCGAGGAGATCCTGGCCGCGGCCGAAGCCCGTTCCAGCCAGGTGCTGGCCGACGGTGAAGCACGCGCCGAACAGACTCTGGCCGACGCGGACACCCGGGCCGCCGCTCTCATCGCCGCGGGCGAGCTGCACGCCCAGACCCTGCGCCAGGAGGCCTCGGCCGAGACCCAGGCCTCGGGCCGCGAGGCCGCGGCCTTGCGCGACGAAGCGACGGCGCTGCGGGACCAGGCCACGGCCCTGCGCGACGAGGCGGCCGGGCTGCACGCCGCGGCGTCCACGGTGCGCGAGGACGCTGAAACCCTAAAGTCCGAGGCCGCCGCCGTTCGGGCCGAGGCGGACACCGAAACGGCCGCGCTGCGGGACCAAGCCGAAGCCGAGGCGGCAGCCGTTCGCGCCCAAGCCGAGGCCGAGGCGACGTCGCTTCGGGCCGAGGCCGACACCGAGGCCGACGCCCTGCGGGCCCAGGCCGAGATCGCAGTGCGAGAGCTGCTCGCCCGAGCGGAAGCCGACGCCGCTCGGATTCAAAGTGAGGCCGCACGGCAAGCGGAGGTGGTGCGCCAGGCCGCGGAGGCGGAGACGGCAGCCCTTCGGGCCGAGGCCGAATCCGGATTCGGCGCGGCGCGCGAGCAGGCCGAGGCGGAGGCGGCGGCGGTCGTCGCGCTGGCCGAAGCCCGTGCTGCCGAGCTGCTGTCGCGGGCCGAGGCCGACGTGGTCCAGTTGCGGGCTGAAACCGAGCAAGAGGCCAACGAGCGGCGGGCCGAGGCCCAGACGGAGGCCGAGGGCTTCCGCGCTTGGGCGGAGAGCGAGGCGGCTGAGCTGCGGGCCCGGGCCGAGGCCGAAGCCGTAGCGGTACGCGCTGAGGCTGAGCGCGAGGCCAGCGAGCGGCGAACCGCGGCCGGCGAGGTGACCCAGCAAGCTCAGCGCGACGCGGAAGAGCTGCGCCTGCGCGCCCGAGAGGACGCGGAGGCGGCTCTGGTCGAGGCGCGAAGCGACGCGGCGCGGCTGGTCGAGAACGCGGTGACGGCGAGGGCGCAAGCCCAACAGCGAGCGGAGGACGCGCTGGCGGCAGCCGAGCAAGTGGCGGCCGACCTGCTCCGTGAGTCGGCCGCCCACGTCGAGCAGGCCGCCGCGACAGCTGCCGAAGAAGCGCTGGCCGCCGTGAGCAGGGCCCAGGCCGACGCTTCTGAGCTCGCTGCCGTGGCTGCCCTGGAAGCGGACGAGCTCCAACGCGATGGCGCCGAGAGCGCGGCTCGGCTCATCAGTGACGCCCAAGCCCAAGCCGACGACGTCCTTGCGGCCGCCCAAGCCGACGCCGAGGCGTTGATGGCCGACGCCGAGCTGAGAGCCGCCGGCCGTCAACAACAAGCCGAGCGCCTCGTCGATCAAGCGTCGCGGGCCATGGCCCAAGCCGAGCTCGAGGCCAACCGGCTGCTGGGCGAAGCCGAGCTCCAGGCCGCGGCCCGGCTGGAGGAGGCCGAGCGCCTCTCGGCCGAGAGGCTCCTGCAGGCCGAGACCCAGAGCAAGCTCGTGCTGGCCGCAGCCGGCGTCGAGCAAGAGCGCCTAATCCGCCAGGCCGAGGAAGAGGCGCTCAGCTGGCTGGCCGAGGCTGACGAGGAACGGGCGCGAATCGTCTCCCACGCCCGCGACGAGGCCGGACGCATGGCCACCGAGGCCGTGGTCCGCCTGGCCGAGATCGATGCCCTCAGTGAGGAGCGCACCGCGGATCTCGAAGCGGAACGGACGCGGGTTCTGGCCGACGCCGCCGACGCCGTCGCGGCCTTGCTGTCCGACGCCCAAGGCCGCGCCAACGACATCCTGGCCGCGGCCGAGACCCAGGCCAGCACCGCGCTGCAGGGCGCCTGGCAAGAAGCCGAAGCCGTGCTGCTCGAGGCCACCGAGGAGGTGGCCGCGTGGGCTGAGCGCTCCGCCTCGGATCGCGAACGGCTGCTGGCCATGGCCGAGGACGAGGCGGAGCGGCTCCGGGCCGAAGGGCGCCGGGCTCTGGTAGCGAGCTTGGAGGAGGGCGATCGGGAGCGTTCCCGCATGCTCCAGGAGGCGGCCGACGAGATCACCCGCCTGCGCGCCCAGGTCGACCAGGACCTCACAGCCGAGACCGAACGCGTGCTTCGGGCCGCCACTGAAGAGCGGGATCGCCTGCTGGCCGAGGCCGAGGAAGAGGTGCTGCGGCTGCGCACGGAGTGTTCACGCCAGACGGCCGTACAGCTCGAGGAAGCCCGCACGCAGGCCGCCGCGCTCCTGCAGCAGGCCTCCGTCGACGCGGCAACGCTGCGGGCCGAAGCGGCCGGTTCGGTGGCCCGCCGCATCCAGGAGGCCGACGAGGTTGTAGCCCGCCGCATCCAGGAGGCCGACGATCAGGCCGCGGTCGTCATTCGGCAGTCAGCCGAACAGGCCCAGGCGCTCGTCGAACGATCCAACGCCGAGATCCTGGCCATCCGCGAGAGCGTCTCGGCTGAGCTCGAGGGCATCAGGCGGGGAGCCGAGTCCGAAGCCGAGGCGCTGCGCATTCGGGCCACGGCCGAGGCCAACCGGGCGCTGGCCGAGGCCGAGACACACGCCCGGGAGGTGCGCACCAACGCGGAGATGGCGGCCCGCGCTTTGCGGGCCCAAGCCGAGGCCGCGCTGCTCTCGATGAGCGACAAGGTCCGCTCCGAAACGGCCCGCACCAAGTCCCAACTCGAGCAGCTCCGGACCCAGCTCGGTCGCGTCGTCGACGCGTCACTCGAGTCACTCCCGTCGGGCCTGGAGCTCACCAGCGAGCTCGACGCCATCGCCCCGGCCGCGGGCGCGCCGTTTGCCGGCGCCCCGGCGCTGAGTCGGCTGTTCTCGGAAGCCGACTTCCCGGCCCTGCGTCGCCCCGCGCATCGAGTCGAAAGTGCATTGGGGGCGCTGCCCTCGATCCCCAGCGCGCCCAGCACACCGATTGCACCAGTCGAGCCGATGGCCGTGCCCGACCGGTTGGCCGACGAGGGGCCCATGGCGCCGACGGAACTCCCCGCCCTCGAGGGTCCGTCGGCCGCGGTCGCGGCAATGCTCGAGTCCGAGCCTGTAGAGAGCCGGGGGGCAAGCAAGTTCGGCGTTCCGGGCGGCCAGCACCGTGAGGTCATCCCGCTTCCCGATCGGCTGGGCTTCGGCGAACGCCGCCACGAAGAGGGCCACTCGCCCTTCGCCGCCCTCCGCTCCCGACCGGCCGAGTCCCCGGCCGAAGCTGTCGCGACGGGCGAGGAGCACGAAGGTCACGTTCCCCAACAAAGCGACCCCGACGAACGCCCGCGTCGGCGGGTCCCCTCAGGCGGTTCGCACCCGTTCGGGCGCTTGTTCCGCCGGCGCTAAGTCGGGGTACCCCGCAGCACCTCGACGACGGTGCGCACCAGGATCATGATGTCGCGCCACAGCGACCAGTTCTCGATGTACTGGTTGTCAAAGCGGGCCCGCTCGTCGATCGACGTGTCGCCCCGCAGCCCGTGCACCTGAGCCCAGCCTGTCATACCGACCGGCACGCGGTGGCGGTCTTCGTAGCCCGGCACCTCGGTCATGAATCGGTTGACGAAGAACGGCCGCTCCGGACGGGGTCCAACGAGTGACATGTCGCCGCGCAACACGTTGATGAGCTGAGGCAGCTCGTCGAGGCTGGTCTTGCGGATCACGCGCCCGAACCACGTCGTGCGGTCATCGCCGATCACTGACCATTTTGTGTCGGAGTCGCCGTTGACCCGCATGGAGCGGAACTTGAGGATGTCGACGACCCTTCCGTTCTGACCGATGCGTTGCTGGCGGAAGAACACCGGCCCGGGGCTCGACAGCTTGACACCCACCGCGACGAGCGCCAGCAATGGCGACAGCACGGTGAGAACCGCGCCGGCAACCACGAGGTCGAAAGCACGCTTGGTTCGCCACGCCACGGTGCGCAGCGCGAAGCGGCGCAGCTGGATGATCGGCATGCCCCACAGGTCATCGGTGTCGCCCGCCGCCGGGGCCACACCCATCTCGAAGAAGCGAGGCAGCACGTGGATATCGACCTGGCCGCGATCACACGCCCGCAGGATCGGCACCATGTCCGGCTCTCGCATCGACCCGAAAGCGACGATGACCCGGCGAACCTCGTACTCCGGCACGATCTGCTCCAGCGACGACACGTCGCCGAGGATGGGCAGGGGCAGATCGACGTCGTCGAAGCTGTCGAGGAAGCCGACCGGAACGAGCCCGTACTCGGGGTGCTCGCGGAGCACCTGGGCGAGCTCGACGCCGACGTTGCCGGCACCGATGATCACGGTCGGTTCGATGATCTGCCCGTGGGCCCGCAGGGTTCGGAGGGTGGCGTAGGAGACGCCGCGGCCCACCACGGCCGCCGCGATCGCCGCCATCCCCCACGGGAGCAGATTGGTGTGGGTGGTCTGCTCAGCTAGGAGCAGGGAGCCCAGCAGAGGTATCGCCAAGGTACCGGCGATGGCGCCGGCGTCCTTCGACAGCGACGGGACCAGGCGCGGCCGGTGGTGGCCGCGAACGGTGAGAGCGCACAGGGCCAGCCCGATGTCCACGAGCCCGACCCAACCGGTGTGGCCGAAAACGACCAAGCAGAGAACGAGGGCGAAGACGTCGAAGCCGAAGACAATGGCTCCCTGGGGCCCCGGGCCGGTACGGGCCTCGGGCCGCGTGGCGGCGCGTTCGGCCGGGGTCCACCTGACTGGTTGGAAGGCGCGAACCGCCATCGCTGCTCCGCTCGCTCAGCGACGAATCAGT
>Ga0307477_10004515_pt1 | contig 10113 bp, 12 predicted proteins | sample atmos_gasesECM2C_FD_203316 | JGI IMG/M metagenome (GOLD analysis project Ga0307477, IMG submission 203316) | Hardwood forest soil microbial communities from Morgan-Monroe State Forest, Indiana, United States - atmos_gasesECM2C_515 | ecosystem: Environmental > Terrestrial > Soil > Temperate... | reverse complement strand
TTTCCGACTCCCCAGCACCGGGCCGCTGACCGTGCGCTTCGACGCGATCAACCTGTTCGACAAGGTCTACCAGATCCGCAACGGCACCGGCATCGGCGTGTTTGCGCCGCAGTACGGAGCGCGACGTGGGCTATTTGGTGGACTGTCGTGGCAGTTCTGAAGGGGCGCGCAGCCGTCAGGCTGCTGACGCACGCGTCGTCGGCACGGCGGCCGTTCGCCCCCGGGCGGCGCCGCGTCCGGGCTACGCGGCCGTGCGCCCCTGGCTGTGCGTGCGCCTGAACGGCAGGCTCACGGTGACCACGAGCCCGCTGCCGCCGGCAGGTGTGGCAAGCTCGATGTCGCCCGCCAGCAGCTCCACCACCCGTCCGACGATCGACAGCCCGAGCCCGCTGCCGCCCGCGGCGCTGCCCGAGACGCGGTAGAAGCGCTCGAAGGCGCGCGTGCGTTCCTCGTCCGGGATGCCCGGTCCGTTGTCACTGATGCAGATCACGCCGCGTGCGCCGCGGGTGCTCACCGCGAGCGCCACCCGGCCGCCGGCCGCGACATTGCGGATGGAGTTCTCCAGCAGGTTGCGCATGAGCAGATACAACAGCTCGGGCGAACCGGGGAGTTGCTGCTCGCAGCCTGACAGCGTGATGTCGAGCTGTTTGTCGCGCGCCGCCTGGTCCAGGTCCTCGAGCACCAGCTCGACGACCAGCTGCGCCGGCGTCGCCTGGCCGCTGCTCACCGCGATGCCCGGCTCGAGGCGCGCCAGCGACAGCAGCTGGCTCATCAGGTGCGAGGTGCGGTCGATGTTCGCCTGCAGCTTGTCGAGCGCGCGCCGTGCCTCGGCCGGGCTCGTGGCGCGCGCGGCGACCTGTGCCTGCGCGCGCAACGCCGCGAGCGGCGTGCGCAGCTCGTGCGCGGCGTCGGCGGTGAAGCGCCGCTCGCGCGCCAGTACTTCCGCGTGCCGGGCCAGCAAGCCGTTGAGCGCCACGCCGAGCGCGTGCGTCTCCACCGGCATCGCCGCCGTGTTCACCGCGGACAGGTCGTCGGCACCGCGTTTGGCGAGCTCTGCAGCGATGCGGCGCACGGGACGGAACGCGCGCTCGGTGACCAGCGCGATCAGCGCGGTCAACAGCACCAGCGCGAACAGCAGCGGCAGCGCCACGGCGCGCAGCGTGCGCGCCACCAGGGCATCGCGATGCTCGAACGGCTCGGCCATGTGTATCACCAGCGGCGTGGCGCGCGAGGCGAGCGAGTACACGCGCCAGGTACGCCCGTCGAGCCGCGCGTTGGAGTAGCCCGCCACCTGGCCGCCGGCGAGCTCCGCCGCCGGCGCGCCCGGCGAGCGGAACAGCAGCTGGTGTGCGCGTGTGCCGATCTGGTAGATGATCTCGAAGGGCAACGGCGCGCCCTCGGGTCCCGGAACCACCGTGTCGCCCTCGCCGTACTCATGGTCGGCATAGCGCAGCGCCAGCGTAGCCTGCTGCTGCAACATCTCGTCGAACTGCCGCGCGGTGCTGGCGCTCACCGCGCGGTACACCAGCAGCCCGAGGACCGCGAACACCACCCAGGCCGCGCCCGCCACCGCCAGCGCCATGCGCCGGCGTAGCGACCACGGCCGCTCGAGCGGCACCCGCCGACCGCTAGCCGCGCAATCCACTGCGCTCGCCCTTGCGCGGCGCGGGTTGCCCGTGCGTGCCGCGCAGGCTGTCCACCCGGTAGCCCCGTCCCTTGTGGTTGGTGATGAAGTGCGCCCCGAGCTTGCGCCGCAGGTTGTGGATGTGCACCTCGATGGCGTTGCTGGCGATATGATCGTCGAAGCCGTACAGCTCCTCCTCGATCTCGGCGCGCGTCACCAGGCGGCCGGCCTTGCGCATCAGCAGCTCGACCACCGCATACTCGCGTGCCGTGAGCGCCGCCGGCTCGCCCCGAAAACTCACCAGCCGCCGGCGCAGATCGAGCGCCACCTCGCCCACGGCGAGCAGCGTGTCGGCACCGCCCTCGACGCGACGCGTGACGGCGCGCAGCCGTGCCGACAGCTCGTCGATATCGAAGGGCTTGATGAGGTAGTCGTCGGCGCCGGCGTCGAGTCCGGCGATGCGGTCGCTGACGTGATCGCGCGCGGTGACGATGACGACGGGAGTATGGTGCCCGTTGTGCCGCAACCAGCGCAGCACCGCGTGACCGTCGCAGCGCGGCAGCCCCAGATCGAGCACCAGCGCGCTGAAGGCCGTGGTCGACAGCGCCGCCAGCGCGGCCCGGCCTTCCTGCACCCAGTCGACGACGTAACCCTCCTGGCGCAGGCCGTCGCGCACTGCCTCGCCGAGCATGTCATCGTCTTCGACCAGCAGGATCCTCACCGCGGCATCTCCTCAGGCTGCCCGCCGGGACAGCGGACGCTTAATTCTGTCTTAAGCATGCTGCTTCTATGCTCGCGAGTATGCAATCCAGGCGCATCCTGCGGGTAGCCGTGATCGACCACCTCCCTGCCGGCCGCGGCGCGCGGCGGCCCGCGCTCACCCGCGCCGCGCTGTGGCTCCTCCTGGTGCTGCAGGCGCCGGCCTGCCTGGCCGGCGGCGGCCCGTTCGGCATCGATAACGAGTGGAGCTATGACAACGCCGGCATCTGGAAGCGCAATTACCAGGAAGTCCTCGAGTACGGCCTGATTGTCGGCGAGGTCGGTGGTGCCCTGTGGGAGGGGGGCGAAACGCGCTTCGGCCGCACGCTGTGGCAGTCGATCGATGCCTCGGCCGCCTCCGGCATCGTCGCGCTCGCCATGAAGTACACCTTCTCGCGGGTGCGGCCGAACGCCAGCAACAACGATCCCAACCTCTGGTTCCAGGGGCACGGCAACCAGAGCTTCCCCAGCGGCGAGGTGACCGAGGTGAGCTCGATCATCACGCCGCTGGTGCTCGAATACGGCCCCGACCATCCAGCCGCCTATGCCCTCGAGCTGCTGCCGCTCTACGACGGCATCGCGCGCATCAAGGTGCAGTCGCATTGGCAATCGGACGTGCTCGCCGGTTTCGCGCTCGGCACCGGGACGGCGTGGCTCATTCACCGCAGCCCCAATTCGCCATTCATCCTGCGCGTCATGCCGCACGCCGTGTATGTCGGTCTCGGCAAGAGCTGGTGAGACCGCACGCCGCAACCGGGTCGAGTGTGGCGGCGCGCGCCACGGTGGCGCTGTTGCTGTTGGCCGCGCCGCTGGCGCGTTCCTGGGCCGCCGCCGGGCCGCCGCCGCTCGATCTGGCAGCTTTCCGTGGCCAGGTGGTGTACCTGGACTTCTGGGCGTCCTGGTGCGCACCGTGCCGCGAGTCGTTTCCGTGGATGAGCCGCATGCAGGCGCAGCTGGGCGCCGCGGGCCTGGTGGTCATCGCGGTCAACGTCGATCGCGTGCACGCGGACGCCGAACGCTTCCTGCGCGAGCACCCGGCGCAGTTCCGCGTCGTCTTCGACCCGCAGGGTGTGCTGCCTGAGAAGTTCGGCGTGCACGGCATGCCCACCAGTTTCGTCATTGGACGCGATGGCACGCTGCAGCTACGCCACGAGGGATTTCGTCGCAGCGATCGTGACGCGCTCGCGCAGCAGCTGCGCGCCCTGGTGCTCGCGCACTGAGTCTAGCGGAGGATCCGCCATGCCCCTGTCTCGCCTGCTGTTGCTCGCGCTGCTGCCGGCGCCGCTGCTCACCCTGAGCGGTTGCAATGCACTCGGCGTCAAGCCCTGGCAGCGCGAGATCCTCGCCCGGCCCGCCATGGCAGTGACCGCTGCGCCGATGGACGCGGCCATCGACGATCACATCTACTTCAGCAAGGAAGCGGCCAGCGGCGGGCGCAGCTTTGGCGGCGGGGGTTGCGGATGCAACTGAAACGGCCGCCGGCACAGCTGCATCTGGGCCTGATGGCCGCCAGCTGCGCGCTGCTCTCGAGCACCGTGCGCGCGCAAACGGTGGACGACTCCGGCCAGCCGCTGCAGCTCGACACCGACGTGCTTTATTACAAGGAGAACGCCGGCCGCGTGCAGACCGTCGAGCCGGTGGTGAGCCTGAAGAAGGATTTCGGCGATCTGCGCACACTCGACGGCACGCTCACGCTCGACTCGCTCTCGGGCGCGACCCCGAACGGCGCCATTCCGGCGCGCAGGCCACAGACGTTCGCCAGTCCCTCGAGCACCAGCCTGACACCGCAACCCGGCAAGAAGACCACCCTGTATACCGTCGCCCCGGGCGACCTGCCGCAGGATCCGCATTTCAAGGAGCAACGCGTGGCGGGCGACCTCGACTGGTCGCAGCCACTCGGACTCGACAACACGCTCTCCTACGGCGGCCACGCCTCGAGCGAGCACGACTTCGACTCGGTGGCGGCGCACGCCGGAGTGAGTCACGACTTCAACGAGAAGAACACCACGGTCTCGGCGGGGGTCAACGAGGAGTACGACCGCATTCACGCGCACGGGGGCAACCCGCTGCCAGGCAGCGATTACCAGCTCTACGAGAAGGAGTCCAGTCAGACCAAGACGGTGAGCGGCGCGCTGCTCGGCGTCACTCAAGTCATGACGCGCAACTGGCTCACCGGGCTCAACTACACCTTCGATCACTCCCGCGGTTATCTCACCGATCCCTACCGCATTCTTTCGGAGGTCGACGCGCAGGGTGACGCCGGCGGCTATCTTTACGAGCGTCGCCCCGACATGCGCACGCGCCAGAGTCTTTACTGGTTCAACAAGCTCGCCCTCGGTTCACCGGTGCTCGACCTGTCCTATCGGCGCGGCAAGGACAGCTGGGGCATTGCCTCCGATACCGTCGACGCCCACCTGCGCATCGATCTCGGGCGCGGCATGTACCTCGAGCCGCACGCGCGCTGGTATCGGCAGACGGCTGCGGATTTCTATGACCTGTACCTGAGCGCCGCGGACCCGCTGCCCACCTACATGTCGGCGGATCCGCGCCTTGCGGCCTTCGCCGCCACGACCTTCGGGTTGAAGTTCGGGCTGAGCGTCGGGCGCAATGGCGAGCTCAGCCTGCGTCTCGAGCAGTACCAGCAAAGACCGAGCGAGCAGTCGAGTCCGCTGCCGCTGCTGCAGGGGCTCGATCTGAACCCCGATCTCAAGGCGACGATCGTCCAGCTCGCCTGGCGGGTAGTGTTCTAGCGTGTCGCGGTCGCAAGGCGCACCCGCCGCGTCGCTGCCGCACGCACCGGACTTCGTGCTCGCGTCGCGCGAGAGCGGGACGATTGCCGTGTGCTTTGCCGCCATGGCGAGCCCCTGCGAGCTGCTGCTGGAGACGGCGGACACGCATGCCGCCGCAGAGCTCGGGCAGCTGGCGGCGCGCGAAGCCTGGCGCATCGAGGTGAAGTTCAGCCGCTACCGCCCCGAGAGCATAATCAGCGTCATCAACCGCAGCCAGGGTCACGCGGTACGGGTCGACGTGGAGACGGCCGCGCTGCTTGACTACGCCGCCTCCTGCCACACGCTCTCCGGCGGCCGTTTTGACATCACCTCAGGCGTGCTGCGGCAATGCTGGACGTTCGACGGCTCGGCACGCCTTCCCGACGTCGCGGCGGTCGAGGCGCTGCTGCCGCTCGTCGGGTGGGAAAAGGTGCGCTGGCGGGCTCCGCACATCACGCTGCCAGCGGGGATGGAGATCGACTTCGGCGGCTTCGGCAAGGAGTACGCGGTCGACCGCGTACTGTCACTGGTGACGGCGCGCTTCGCCGGCGCCGCGCTGGTCAACTTTGGCGGCGATCTCGCCGCGAATCGCGCTCCACGGGAGGCGCCCTGGCAGGTCGGGGTCGAGCGGCCCGACAGCGAGCGCGAGGCACGCCTGCTGCTCGAGTTCAGTCAGGGGGGGCTCGCGACCAGCGGTGACTCGCACCGCTTCCTTTTGCGCGACGGGGTGCGTTACAGCCACATTCTCGACGCGCACAGCGGCTGGCCCGTGGCGCAGGTACCGCGCTCGGTGACCGTGGCCGCCGGCAGCTGCGTGGAGGCCGGAATGTTGGCGACTTTCGCCATGCTGCACGGGGGCGAGGCCGAGTCGTTTCTCGCAGGGCAGGGCGTGCGCTATTGGTGCCTGCGCGATGCCAATGATTGATAATGGCGGCGCACGCCGGGAAGCCGCGCCGTGGGCGCGGCCCGCGGGTGCGGCACGCATGCGAACGAGGTCCATTGAAGCTCACTTCCGATTCCCTGGCCGGTCATCTCGCGCAGCGGCTGCTTCCCGCCTATCTCATCTCCGGTGACGAACCGTTGCTCGCCGCCGAGGCCGCAGATGGGGTGCGCGCCCGCGCGCGCAGCGCCGGCTTCACCGAGCGCGAAGTGCATTTCATCGAGCGCAGCGGCGACTGGGAAGCCGTGCGCGCCTCGGCCGCGAACCTGTCGCTGTTCGGCGCACGGCGGGTGCTGGAGATCCGCCTTGCCAGCGCCCGAGCGGGGGCGGCCGGCAACGTGGCGCTGAAGGCGCTGCTCGAGGACGCCGCCCCCGACATGTTGCTGCTGATCCTCGCGCCGCGGCTCGACCGCGAGGCGCAAGCGGCAGAATGGGTGCGCGCGCTGGAGCAGCGCGGCGCCTGGCTGCAGGTGTGGCCGATCGATCCCGCACGCCTGGTCGCCTGGCTGCGCAGCCGCTGCCGTACGCTCGGGCTCGAGCCGAGCGAGGCGGCGCTCGAGCTGCTGGCGGCGCGCACCGAGGGCAACCTGCTCGCTGCGCACCAGGAGCTCGGCAAGCTGGCGCTGCTCGCCGGCAGCGGCCCGGTGACGCCCGACACGGTGCGCGCGAGTGTCGGCGACAGCGCGCGCTTTGATGTATTTCAGCTCGGCGACACGGTGCTCGCCGGAGACGCGGCGCGTGCGCTGCGCATGCTCGCCGGGTTGCGCGCCGAGGGCAGCGAAGCGACGCTGGTGCTGTGGGCGCTGCTGCGGACGCTGCGCGATCTGTGGAACGTGCGCGCGGCGGACGGCGCGCCGGGTGGTCAGCGCCAGGCGGCCGCCCGTGCGCAGGCAAAGCGGCGCGCGGCGCGGTTGCCCTATGCGGCGCTGGCGCTGCGCGCGAGCCGCGCCGATCGCATCATCAAGGGGCGCCTGTCCGGCGCAGCGTGGGACGAGCTGGCGCTGCTCACCGCGGAGCTGTGCGGCGTGCCGCCGCTGCCGGCGCAGCTGCCAGCGCGATCCGCGTAGAGCCATGCAGCCGATCGGCGTCTTCGGCGGCACCTTCGACCCGATCCACTGCGGGCATCTGCGCACGGCGTTCGAGCTGTGGCAGGAGCTGCAGCTGGCCGAGGTGCGCTTCCTGCCGACCGGTACGCCGCCCCATCGCGATCAGCTCTACGCCAGCGCGGAGCTGCGGCTGAAAATGGTGCAGGCGGCGGTGGCCGACCAGCCGAGCTTCGTGGTCGATGACCGCGAGGTGCGTCGCAGCGGCGTGTCGTATTCGGTCGATACACTCACGGAGCTGCGACGCGACTATCCGCACACACCGCTGTGCCTGCTGCTCGGCATGGACGCGTTCCTCGGTCTGCCGCACTGGCACCGCTGGCGCGAGCTGCTGACGCTCGCGCACATCGTGGTCGCGCACCGCCCCGGGTGGCGCGCGCCTACCACCGGCCCCCTGGGCGAGGTGATGGTCGATCACGGCACCGGCACCATCCGCACGCTGCACGAGGAACGCGCCGGCCGCGTCTACGTGCGCGCCGTGACTCAGCTCGAGATCTCCTCGACCGAGCTGCGTGCTCTGATCATCGCGGGGCGCGATCCGCGTTATCTGGTTCCCGAGCCCGTGAGGCAGATCATTCTCGAGACGAGGTGCTATGCTCCCCGGGCCTGACCCGTACACCGCAGCGAGATACCGCCAGGAGACACCGCTTAAGCACATGACAACACGCACCCGATTGCGCTTGAGGGACGAGCGCGCCTCGCCGTTGCAGACCGCCGTAACAGCTGCGCTCGATGACATGAAAGCCGTGAACGTGAGGGTGCTCGATGTGCGCGGACTGACCGACATCGCCGACACCATGGTCATCGCTTCGGGCAACTCCGATCGCCACGTGCGCTCGATCGCCGAGCGGGTCGTGGAGAAAGCCAAGGCGGCCGGCTTCCGGCCACTCGGCACGGAAGGGGCGCGCGACGGCGAGTGGGTGCTGGTCGATCTGCAGGACATCGTGGTGCACGTGATGCTGCCGCGGGTGCGCGAGTTCTACGGCCTCGAGAGCCTCTGGGACAGCGGTCCGGCGGTGACCGCCGTCGTCGCGCCGGCGGCCTCGCGTGGGGGCGCGCGGCGGCGCACCTCGCGCTAGGCCTTCCGCGTGCGCCTGCGCGTGATCGCCGTGGGCACGCGCATGCCTGCCTGGGTCCGCACTACCTGCGAGGACTACCTCGCCCGGCTTAGCGGCGCGCTCGCCGCCTCGCTCACCGAGGTCGCGCCGGCGCCGCGACCCGCGGGCAGCCCGGTAAAGCCGGCGATCGCCCTCGAAGGGCGGCGGCTGCTGGCGGCGCTGCAGCCGTGAGCTCAGCACGCGTGAGCTCGCCGCCTGGCTCGGTACGCGTCGCCAGCAGGGGCAGGATCTGGCGTTCCTGATCGGCGGCCCCGACGGACTGGCACCCGAGGTGCTCGAGCGCAGCCACTTCACGCTGTCGCTCTCGCGTCTCACCCTGCCGCATGCCCTGGTGCGGGTGCTGCTCAGCGAGCAACTCTATCGCGCACACTGCATTCTCACCCATCACCCCTATCATCGCGACTGATGCCTCCCGAGCCCGTGCCGCCTCCCGTCCTGTGCCTCGCCTCGCGCTCGCCCCGGCGCCGGGCGCTGCTGGTGCAGATCGGCGTGCCGCACGTGGTGAGCGCGGCCCACATCGACGAGGCGGTCGCTGCGGGCGAGCGCGCTGCGGACTACGTCGTGCGTTTGGCGCGCGCCAAGGCGCTGGCGGTGTGCGCACGCGGCAGTGAGCTGCCGGTGCTCGCTGCCGATACCACCGTGGTGATCGATGAGGTCATCTGCGGCAAGCCCGCCGCGGAGGCCGAAGCACTCGCCATGCTCGGCCGCCTCTCGGGCCGCACCCACCAGGTCCTCACGGCCGTGGCGCTGGTCTGCGGGGCGGGCGTGGCGCACCGCCTGAGTGCGAGCGAGGTGCGCTTCCGCACCCTGAGCCGCAGCGAATGCCGCGCCTACTGGGCGAGCGGCGAGCCGCGTGACAAGGCCGGCGCCTACGCCGTCCAGGGACGCGCCGCGGTATTCATCGAGCACCTCGCCGGCAGCTACTCCGGCGTCATGGGGCTGCCGCTGTTCGAGACCGGCGAGCTGCTCGCGGCCGCAGGCATAACGTACTGGCACAGCGCAGCCGCCGAAGTTCTGCCGTGAGCCTCGAGATCCTGGTCAACGTCGCCCCGCGCGAGACGCGCGCCGCCATCGTCGACACCGGCGTGGTGCAGGAAGTGCACATCGAGCGCAGCAGCCGCCGCGGACTCGTCAGTAACCTGTACAAGGGCCGCGTGTCGCGGGTGCTGCCTGGCATGCAGGCGGCGTTCGTGGAGATCGGGCTCGAGCGCACCGCGTTTCTGCACGCCGCCGACATCGCCCGCAGCGCCGCCGAGGACACGCTGCCCGGGGCCGCTGCGCTCAGCGCGCCGCCGGCGGAGGACATCCGCCGCCTGGTGAACTCCGGCGACGACATCCTGGTGCAGGTCATCAAGGATCCGATCGGCACCAAGGGCGCCCGTCTCACCACCTTCATCGCGCTGCCCTCGCGCTACCTGGTGTACATGCCGCGTGGCGTGGGCGTCGGCGTGTCCGCACGCATCGACGACGAGGCCGAGCGCGCCCGCCTGAAGGGGCTGATCACCGAGCTCGCCGGTGAGGGCGCCGGCGGCGGTTACATCGTGCGTACGGCGGCGCAGGGCGCGGCCCTGGAGAGCTTGCGCGAGGACCTCAGCTACCTGGCGAAGCTATGGCAGCACGTGCAGGCGCGCGCCGCGCAGGCGCCGCCGGGAACGGTGGTGCACGAGGATCTGCCGCTGAGCCTGCGGGTGCTGCGCGATGAGCTGTCCCGCGATGTGAGCCGCGTGCTGGTGGACTCAGCCCGGGAGCTGGCGCGCATGCAGGAGTTCACCGCCGCCTACATGTCGCAGAGCGCGCCGGT
>Ga0307477_10004514_pt1 | contig 10113 bp, 14 predicted proteins | sample atmos_gasesECM2C_FD_203316 | JGI IMG/M metagenome (GOLD analysis project Ga0307477, IMG submission 203316) | Hardwood forest soil microbial communities from Morgan-Monroe State Forest, Indiana, United States - atmos_gasesECM2C_515 | ecosystem: Environmental > Terrestrial > Soil > Temperate... | reverse complement strand
CTCCGGCGAATTCCATGGCCAGCTCCTTCCCGTCGACCTTGCTGCCGAGAAGATCGCCTCGGTGCGCCACGCCGCCGCCCGGAAGGGGATCGAGCTCGCGATCAACGCTCGCACCGATGTCTTCCTCGCCGGCTTCGGAGGAGACGAACACGACCGCGTGGCCGAGGCCACTCGCCGGGGACGCGCCTATCTCGACACCGGGGCCGACTGCGTCTTTCTTCCCGGAGCGGCCGATGCCGACATCCTTCGGCGGCTCGCAGATGCGATCGCCGGACCGATCAACGCCTACGCGGTCCCAGGCCTCCCATCGGCGAGCGAGCTTGAGCGGCTTGGGGTGCGCCGAGTGAGCGTCGGCTGCGGTCCTTATCAGGCTTGCCTGCGCCTGATGGAGGAGGCGACCACCGAGCTGCTCGAGTCCGGGACCTACACGTTCGCGACCGCCCAGATGCCGTATCCCGACGCGCAACAGCTTCTTGAATCCAACAGCGACACCTGACGGCATTCCAGCTACAGGAGGACACCATGGATGATGCGGCCACCATAGCGATCCATCACGAGTACGCCGAGGTCAATGGTGTGCGCCTGCATTACGCGAGAGCAGGCAAGGGACCGCCCCTGTTTCTGCTCCACGGCTTCCCGCAGTGCTGGTACGAGTGGCGCCACCAGATCCCGGATCTGGCCCGCGACTACGAGGTGATCGTGCCCGACATGCGCGGCTACAACCTGTCCTCCAAGCCCGACGCTGTCCATAGCTATGGCGCTTGGATATCGGCACGGGACATCCGAGCCTTAGCGAACGATCTCGAGCATGACACCTTCGTACTCGTCGGTCATGACTGGGGCGCCGCGACAGGATGGTCCTTCGCACTCCACTACCCCGACTCTCTCTCCGCCCTCGTCATTCTGTCCACCGCCCACCCAACGCTGTTCGACCGCGAGCTGCGCAAGAACCCCGAACAGCAGCAGGCGAGCCAGTATCTACTCCTATGCCGACGCCCAGACGCGGCAAAGACCCTGGCCTCGGATGACTATGCGCTGTTGCGCGCACAGCTTGAGTTCCCCTTCATCAGCGAGTCAGATCTCGAGTCGTTTGTCACCTCGTGGAGTGAGCCAGGAGCGCTCGAGGGCATGATGCGCTGGTTTCGGCGCGAAGGATTGGGGCCGCCGGACGGCCTAACCCCGGCACGCGGGAACTACGTTCCCGAGGTGGTGCCTCCAATCGTCAAGGTCCCGACGCTCGTCTTCTACGGCGACGCCGACATCTACACGCGCCCGGGCTGCCATGTTGGTCTCGAAGACTATGTGCCGGACTTGGATTTCAGGAACCTCGATGGCGTCTCACACTGGATCGCCGAGGAAGCCCCCGGCGTGATCAACGTCGGAATTCGTGAGTTCATCGAAGCCAAGGTCGACTCCCCTACGTTGAGCCCATAGACCAACGGGGGGCCGCTTCCGTCGAGTGGTTCCATGAGCGGCTGGCGTCTCGCAGACACAGCATGGATCATGAGTGGCACGCGCCTGGGATCGATTCTGCTCACGGCCGCTGGCGACCGGCTTGCAGGCGTCTGCATTGGGGCCCCTGATCAGGTCGGGGGCGCCCTGCGGATTGAGCGAACCGGGGTTCTCGGAGCTGCTGAAGTACAGCTCGCCGAATATCTCGCCGGAGAGCGGACTCAGTTCGATATTCCGCTGGCGCCGCGAGGATCGAAGTTTCAGCACCGAGTGTGGGGCGCGCTCCGGAATGTGCCATACGGAGAAACGACGACTTACCGGGAGCTCGGCGAAACGATTGGCTGGCCGCGGGCGGCCCGCGCGGTCGGACGCGCGAACGCCAGCAATCCATGGCCGATCATCTTGCCTTGCCATCGCGTGGTGGGAGCCTCCGGAGACCTGACTGGCTATAGAGCGGGACTGTCCGTCAAGCGGTGGCTCTTGGCCCACGAGCGAGCCCTGGCGGCATGAGCGCGATCGAGTTTGTGCACCCCACAGCGATCGACGAACGCAGACTGGTGCTCGGCGACGGTTCGATCGACCTGCTGCTCACGCCCGGCCACACCCCGGGGCATCAGTCGGTTCGGGTAGGCGAGCGGCTGATCCTCGGAGCGGACGTCGCGCACTTCGCCGCCACACTCGATGACCACCGCTTCCCCAGCTTCGCCGACGACTACGAAGCGCAGGCACACTCGGCGGATCGCCTGCGCGCGCTGCGCGACGCGGGAGCACAGGTGCAGCCAGGGCACGACCCAGATGTGCTGCGGCCCGGCGAGCTCGCCGCCTAAATCCCGCCGCCGCACCGACCTGCGCAAGGCGGTCATCGAGGAGCGAGTGAAGGCGGCCCAGTGCCCGTCCGAGTGCAATCGATCCTTAGGCGGTCTGCCCGGGGCTTGCTGGGCGGGCGCTCGGCGGGGGGGCAGTGGCGCGGGAGCGGCCGAGGCGAGGACCGTGCCGAGCTTTGGCTCGATCGGCCCATTTGTTGCGCCGCCTCGGTTGGGAGCGGCGTTGGCCCGGGCCCAACGCTCCAGTCGCCTGAGCCGCCGCTCAAGCCAGAGTAAGGCCAGGAAGAGGAGGGTGACGATCGTCACCGCGCCGGCCATGGCCACGACAGCTCGCTCGGCGGCCGAGGCCAATGGAGCTTGCGCTCGCAACCAGACGAAAGCAAGTGCGGTGCCGACCAAGGCCGCAATGACCAGACCGACGACCAGGAAATGCACCAACGCAACCAGCGCCGCCAACAGCCTCGCCCCGCTCGATCTGACAATGCCCGCCATGGCCGGCCTCCGCTCGTCGCGGGGGACGGCCTCGCTGAGCGTCATTAGCGCCGTACCCTGCGCCGGGCAATTAGAATGTCGGTCCCAACCAGGTACGGCCCAGCGCTGGTCGACGATTCGAACTGCAGCAGGACGGCGGGGTTAAACTCAGCGAGAGCGGCGAGGATCGTCGTTTCCCGCTCAACGTCAATTGGCGTCTCGCCCCTGGATTGACGGTGGACTGAGATGGCCTGCAGCAGTTGACGGATCTCGCCGACGCGTTCGTCGCGGGCCGTTGCGGCATCCGCATGCTGCGACTCGCTGAGCTCCTTCAGTTCCGCCATCTCGCGGTCCTGGAAGATCAGACAGACGTTGAGGACCAGGCTGACGGCGACGGCCCCGAGCAAGACCCAGGCGATGTGGTCGTCCAGCCATAAGCGAACCAACATGCTCCGGGCTCCGAGCAGTCCTTAGCCCGCGGCCAAGGCGGTCGGCCTCTCGCGGCGGCCGGCGACCTTCGCCGCCCCCGTCAAAGCGACCACCGAGGAAAGGGCCGCGCTCTCTTGGGTCGCCCTCCAGCGCCGACTCAGCTCCTCGCTTGTCCTGAGGGCAATCCATGCCCCGACAGCGCGGATGACGGAACGCTCGCCAGGAAAGGATCCCCGTTTGTGGACGAGCTCGACGCTCTTGTCGAAGATCCGCTCCAGGTGGCGCAGACGCGGGTTGGCGCGCCGCAGCTGTCGATAGCTGCCGCTGGTGCGACGCCAGCGGTGGCGCAAGAGGAAGTGCAGTCGGCCGCGTGAGTATTCCGCCGGGTCAAGTTCGCGCAGGAGGATGCCAACGGCACAGCCCCCTCCCGCGTAGGGCCCATAGAGACGGCCGCTGACCAAGCGGTCGCCCTGGATCCGCAGTCCCTGCTCCAGCCGCGAGCAGATGAGACGCGGAGAGCCCGCGCAGCGTCCTGCGGAGGACCTCATCCCACTGGCCGACGAGAGTCGCCACCTCAGCCGTCGGCTGAGGGGCAAGAGGGCTCTTTCGGGCCCCTGAGAGGAACCCCCGCCCGACCATAGGCTTACTATAGGAAAGTAAACTGTGACCTACAAGAAAGACTAGTGTGAGTGATGTCACACCGGTTCGGGGATAAGACGACCAACGGTGGCGGACCGACGCCAGTTAGCGAGGCACCGGTCGGTGGTGACCGCTCTCCCCCAGGGCTGACGCTGGTCGCCGCCAGCGATATCCCGCTAGCGCCGGACGAGGTGCATCTGGCCGAGTGGCTGTCGACATTGACCAGCGACGACTTTCGCACGGCCTGTCGCAGCCATGTCGCTTTGGCCCACGACTTCGCCGGGGGGATCGTGACCGTCGAGCAGCTGGCCGGGACCCTGATCGTCGCTCACCGGCGCGAGGAGTTGAGCCGGCCGGAGCGGATTCGGCTCGCGGCCGGCGCAGCCGATGTCTTTCCTCCTAGCGGTAATTGTGACCCGCTGCGACTGGTGTGGGATTTGACCGTCCGCCCGAATCGTGACGGCGGCAGCTATCTGCACGCCTTGTCCGAAATCGATCCGATCGCTTCGATGACTCGTCGGCTGGAGGCCGCTCTCGTCGTTGCCTTGCAGGCAGACCTCGATGAAAAGGTCCGCGGCTTTGCTGCCGACCTCAGGCGCAAGTATCGGCCCTTGTCCCCGAGGCCTTGATCTAGTGAAGGCGACGTTCCCCGCGGCCAAACACCCAACGATCGCGGCCGTCGGTAGGTCACGGCTGGTGGGGCGAGGCTCGCCGCGAGGTCCGCCGGGCCAAGATGGCCAGTACCCTCTCGCCCCAGCGCAGGGTCTGCTCTTCAAAGATCCGGCCGCCCATCAAGGTCAGGTAGGGACCGATGCGCTCGCTCTCGGCCAAGTAGCGGGATTCACTCTGACCGCCAAGGAGTTGTTGACGCAGACGCTCATAGAGCTGCAGCTTGCCGCGGGCATGCTCTAAGCGTTCGGATATCGCCGCCATGACCGCCTCGGGATCGCTGGCGTCGACGGCCTGGACCTGAACGAGAAGATCATCGCGCATGGCCATTGGACGGGCTGGACGCTTGGTGAATTCACGCAGCTCAGCGCGGCCGGCCGGCGTCAGCCTGAAGACGCGTTTGTTCGGACGGCGTTGCTGCTCAACGACGCGCGCCTGGGCCAGACCCTCCTCCCCTAAGCGTTCCAGCTCGCGGTAGAGCTGTTGCGGAGTGGCCGACCAGAAGTTGGCCACGGAAACGTCGAAGCGCTTGGAGAGCTGGTAACCCGAGGCCTCGCCTTCCAGAAGCGCGGCCAGCACAGCATGGCGTAAGGCCATCAGGCGGCCTCCGGTCCTTGATAGTAGCATCGGCACCTATTCAATAAGATGAGCATAGAGACCCGCCGCCCCTCGACGCCGGGCCGCGCGAACCGGGCGACCGCCAGGGTTGACGCCGCCGTCCTGTGATCCGAAACCACGACCAGCGCCTTGCCATGACCAGCGGATTTCCTCACCGCTGTGCCTGGCTGACCTCCCGCTCGGCGATCGACCGCGATGGTGTCCGCATTGCTTATGAGTCGCTCGTCCCACACGAGCCACGGCCCGGATCACCGGTCGTCATTCTGCTCGCGGCCCTGGCCACGAGTGGTCGGCTCTACAGCCAGTCGGCGGGATCGATCGCCGCGGCCGGCTATCGCGTCATCGTCGTAGACGGTCGCGGCTGCGGTCGCTCCGCGACCCCGCCGTGGCCCTGGACGACGTCGACTTGCGCGGCCGATGTCATCGCGGTCCTCGACCAGGAGCGCGTCGCCCGGGCCCATATGAGCGGCGCTTCACTCGGCGGAATGGTCGCCCAGGAGATCGCCATTCGCTATCCCGAGCGCGTCGGCGCTCTCTGCCTGTCGGCAACGACTGGCGGGATGCCGCGGATCGACTGCTATGACACGGGCGGCACGTCAGCGGCCATCGGCCGCTATTTGTACGCCCTGGCCGGCCGGCCGTCGCGCCAGGACGCCATTCGCCAGACAGCGTCTCTATGGCTTACCGAGGAATTCGCGGCCCGCCTGAAGGAGGGCGGAGATGCGTGGCAGGTGTTGGCGTCCCTCCGAGCCGAACGGAGCTCACGTTGGGCGCTGCTGGCGCAAATCGGAGCCCTGTTGCGGCACTCAAGCTGGAGGCAGCTACCCGCTATCCAGGCCCCGACCCTGATCCTGCACGGCACGGTCGATCGGATGATCTCCCCGCGTGCCGCCGCGGCCCTGGCCCGACGCATTCGCCGCCGTGAGCTGCGTCTGCTGCCCGGGGTCGGACATGCCATCGGCCTCCAAGTGCCGGAGCTCGCCGTCGAGCTGGGGTTGGCCTTCGTCAGACGTCACGATCACCTGCTCAGCGAAACGGTCGACGGCTGCGGCGCGCCACCCCGGGCACGGCCACCGGCATGAACTCGCTCGCCCAGCTACCAAGAACGCTGGGCCGCCGTTTGGCCCGTCCGCTGGCGGACCCGGTCGAGCTGGCCATCGGTTGGCGAGCCTCGCAGCGCTGGCATGTGCCCCTTCCGCCCGGAGAGGGACGCCCGGTCTTGCTCGCTGGCGGCTTTGGCGCTCCCAACCTGGCCCTACGACCGCTAACCGACTGGCTGGCGAGCGCCGGCTGGGTGCCGTACGTGGCCCACGTCAACCACGGTCTCGACTGTGCTGAGCGAAGCGCGCAGGCCCTGCAGCGACAGATTGAGCAACTGTCCCGCGATTACGACGCTCGGGTTTCCGTGCTGGCCCACAGCCGAGGTGGACAGTTTGCCCGGGTCGCCGTCCGCCGCCAGTGCGACGACGTCCGCCGGCTAGTCACCCTCGGGGCGCCGTTCGCCTACGTCCCCGCTTCGCGGCTAATCCAAGCCCAGGCCGCCGTCGTCATGACCCTTGGCAGTGCTGGGCTTCCCGGGCTGGCCAGCCTGAGGTGCCTGACCGGTCGCTGCTGCGCATCGTTTCGCCGTGACCTGCGCGAGCCGTGGCCAGAGACAGTTGCCTTCACCTCCATCTACAGCCGCGCCGATCAGACCGTCGGGTGGGAGCAATGTCGTGACCCAGCGGCCAAGCCCGTCGAGGTCTCGGCCAGCCACGTCGGGATGCTGACAAGCAAACCCAGCTGGGAGGCAATTGCTGGCGCCCTATAGGTGAGCCGCCAAGCCCTCCTAGGCTGACCGGCGCGGCGTGCTCCGCGTGGGGTCGCTATGGATGAGTTCCGAACAGCTCGATGAGCGAGCTAAAGCGGTTGTGGGTCACGCCTTGGGGCGTGTTGCAGGCAGTGATGCTGCTGGGGTCGCTGAGGAAGTTGGCGTTCTCGGAACCGACCAAATTGCCGTGCCGGTCATAGAGCTTGGCCGGAGAGAGCCCGGCGACAAGGGTGCCGGCAACGCTGCGGATACCGGGCAGCCCGTAGACCCTGGCGTGGAAGTTGGCTGAACCGCAGGACGCCCCGGCGTCCATGTAGCCGTCGAAGATCATCGTTCCGTGGCACTGCCCGCCGAGGGGCCCGACGGCGTGGAAGTAGACCGGTTGCGTTGAAGCCGTATTGCTGAGGCCCTGGGGAACGTAATTCTGGGCTGTGGGCGCAAGCGGAGTGCCGCCCCAAGTGCAGGTCTTGGGGACCTGAGCTGAGGCCGTCCCCATACCAGCGACGGCTAGGACGCCCGCTGCCACTGCCGCGCCGATGGTCGCTCGAAATCCTGTTCTCATCTGTTCAGCTCCTCCCGGTGGGACATAAGGCGACAGATATTAGCATACGCTTAGATAAGCCTTAGCTAAAGCTCCTCAAGGGACAGCCAGAAAGTGAAATGGGCCCTTCGCCCATATCAGCGCTCCCAAGAGTCGGAGAAGCCAGCGACGCGGGCCGCCCAAGCGGGCCCAAGCCACGCCCGCGTTGTCTGTCCTAGCTCGACTCGGCGACGTCGCGGACGGCCTGGACCACGACGTCGATGTCTTGCCAAGGATCAAGCCTCGGATCGCCGCCGGCGGCGGCGACAACTAGGCGCGGGAGGTAATGCGACCATCCGGCACGAGTTCCTGCGGCGGCCAAATCCCCAGGTAGTCGCCGGTGCGAGAGAACGACGAGTGTCTCGGCCCCTTCGGGCGTCAACGAGACCTCGACCAGCGTTGACTGTGGTGGCATCGAGAACCACTGCTGCTCATAGCCCCAGGTAAACACGATGCGGCGGTAGGGCTCGACTTCGACGTATTCGCCTAGTACGACCGAAGCTTCGTTGAGCCGGATCCGGCAGGCCCCGCCGGGACGAGGGTCGAGCGTCGCCTCGGTTCCCATCCAGTGGACGATCTTCGTCGGATCGGTGAAGTAGCTGAAGACCGTCTCCGGATGCGCCGCGATCCGGATCCTGTGCTCGACGACGCTAGTTTCGGCTGGCGTCGCGGGCACCGACTCGCTCCTCTTCCTCAGCCGCCTGCTTGAGGCGCTCCAGGGCCGCCGACGATAGCGCCGTCAGAAAGCTGTGCAGGCCGGCCAATCCTTCTGGGCGCACGCGGTATAGACGTCGCGCCCCATCGCGGCGCTCTGCGATCAGCCCCGCCTGCTTGAGGACCCTGAGATGCTGGGAGATCGCCGGCTGGGTCACTGAGAATCGAGAGGCCACGTCTCCGGCACTCATCTCTCCGGCAGCCAACAGCCGCAAGATCTCGCGCCGCTTGGGCTGAGCTACGGCCTCAAATACCTCCACGCAGCTAGCTTAGCATGTGCTTATATAAGCTCCGGCTTTGCACCAGCGGCTAGGCACCGACGCTTGGGACTCGGCTGCGTGGGCGCCCGGCCCGGGACGAGCGATGACATCTTCGGGTTGGAGCTCTTGGCCGCAGTGCGAGCACACTACGAGCGGGATCGCGTCGTGATCGCAGGGCCGATGGTGAAGGATGAGCGGTGGGCCCTCGGGTCCGGCGAGGTGTTCGTCGCCCCAGCGCATCAAGGCGACGATATGCCCATAGAGGTCCTTGCCACGGGGGGTGAGGCGGTACTCGTAGCGATCGGGCTTTTGCTGGTAGCGGCGCCGCTCGAGGATTCCGTGAGCGACCAGTTTGCGCAGCCGATCGCTGAGGATGTTGCGCGACAGCCTGAGGTTGTCGGCCATCTCGTTGAAACGGCGCACGCCGAAAAAAGCCTCGCGCAGGACGAGGAACGTCCAATAGTCGCCGAGGACCGATAAAGCCCGCGCGACCGAATCGTTGATGAAGCGATGCTCGTTCATAGGAACATCGTAGGCATGTGAGTAGCAGATCGCTACTGACCGTGATAAGGTCGGTAGTGAATCGCTACTTGCGAGGAGGTGGCGCGGTTTGGCGAAGGCGCTCCGCACCGAGGCCCACGACGAGTTTCCCGACTTCGAGCAGCTCGTCTATGCCGAGGACCCGCCGATTGCCCGGATCACGCTCAGTCGTCCCCAGGTCCGCAACGCCTTGTCGATCCAGCTTTCCGATGAGCTGATGGTCGCCATTGAGCGGATCCGGTGGTCTGACACGGTCGATGTTGTCGTCATTAGCGGCGCAGGTGGGACCTTCTGCGCTGGCGACGACATCACGGAGATGCCGCAGTGGGGAGATCCGAACCAGGCGATGCGCCGGGTCCGTCTGTATCAGGAGATGGCCAATCGGCTGGAAGAGCTCGACAAGGTCACCGTCGCCGCCGTCGACGGCCACGCCGTCGGCGGCGGATTGGAGATCACGATGGCCTGCGACTTTGTCATCGCTACCGATCGCGCTCGCTGGGGGATGCCTGAGGTCGACCTCGGGATCACTCCTGGGTGGGGCGGTACGACGCGCATGGCCCGCCTAATCGGCCGGCGCATGACAAAGGAAATCAACATGCTCGGCGCCCTGCACCCCGCCCGTCGAGCGGTCGCGCTCGGCCTCTGGAATCGCGTCGTCCCGCACGACCACCTGGACGCCGAGGTCGGCCGTCTCCTCGACCTCCTGGCCTCGAAAAACCATCAGACCCTGCGTCAGCTCAAGCTGATCATCACCAAGGGCGTCGAGGCCGATCTCTACACCGCCCAGGGGTTCGAGGTTATCTCGGCGGGGCTAAGCACGGCCGTCAACGGCGTATGGGAAATCCCCGATGCCGATCGCGGAGAAGGGGTGCGCCACTTCGCCAGCAAAGGTGAGCTCTGGCAGCGTCGCCGCGCCCTCGCACGCGATTTCTGGGCTGACGACTAAGTGCGCAGCTTGACCTACGTCTCACCGGGCCTCGTCGAGTGGCGGGAGGTTCCCGACCCAGCCCTGCGAGGCGATCAGGAGGCGATCGTACGACCGGTCGCCGCCTCGACCTGCGATCTCGACCAACAGATCGTCCGTGGCAAGACCCCGCTTCCCGGGCC
>Ga0307477_10004513_pt1 | contig 10113 bp, 6 predicted proteins | sample atmos_gasesECM2C_FD_203316 | JGI IMG/M metagenome (GOLD analysis project Ga0307477, IMG submission 203316) | Hardwood forest soil microbial communities from Morgan-Monroe State Forest, Indiana, United States - atmos_gasesECM2C_515 | ecosystem: Environmental > Terrestrial > Soil > Temperate... | reverse complement strand
GCCACCGAGGTTAATAAATTGACAGAACGCGTGCGTCAGTTGGAGGGCGTTGGCGAAAGTGAACCGGTCTCCGAATCCATGCAACGAATCATGGAAGATGTCGATTACCAGATTTAACGGAACGACTGGCGTCTCACTGTCCCGCCGGACGAGGACGCCCGGCTCTCCACCAGCGAGACGAGTTTGGAACGCTAGCAAACTATATATGTCCTTTTTTCATCTTTTCATCCGACCCAAGTATGATTGAATACGTTTTTGGGTCGGTACCTCCTACCATCTACCATGAAATACGGCTTCGTAATCGATAACCGCAAGTGCATCGGATGCCATGCCTGCACGGTGGCGTGCAAGACGGAAAATCAGGTGCCGGTGGGCGTGAACCGGACGTGGGTCAAGTACGTGGAGAAGGGGACTTTTCCCAACACTCGTCGCGTATTTCAGGTGACGCGGTGCAACCACTGCGAGAAGCCGCCCTGCGTCACGATCTGTCCCGTGACCGCGATGTACCAGCGCAAAGACGGAATTGTCGATTTCAATTCCGAGCGCTGCATCGGCTGCAAAGCGTGCATGCAAGCCTGTCCGTATGACTCGATTTATATGGACCCCGACGATGGCACGGCGGCCAAATGCCATTTCTGCGCTCATCGTACAGAAGTTGGATTGGAACCCGCCTGTGTGATCGTCTGCCCGGAACACGCGATCATCGCGGGAGATCTCGGCGACCCCGGAAGCGAAGTCGCGCAGCTGATTGCCCGCGAGCCGGTGCGCGTCCGAAAGCCTGAGCAGGGAACTCAGCCCAAGCTCTACTACATCGACGCTGATGAGAGCGCGATTGTGCCCACGGCGGCGCGTCATGAATCGATTTACATGTGGTCGCAGCGAAATGCGGCCGTGCTGGGCGGAGGCGCTATTTATCCGAGTGATAGTCCGTTGCTGCAGGAGGATGCGGTCGCCGCGTACGACGTTTCCCATGCCCGTCCGTGGGGCTGGCAAGTGCCCGCTTATTCATGGACGAAGTCCATTGGCTCCGGAGTACTCGCGATACCGGCGATTGGAATGTTGCTAGGAAGAATGTCGGGCGACCGCGTGCGCGATATTGCGCTGGCGAGCATTGCGCTTCTCTTTACCGCTCTAACTACGGTGCTGCTGGTTTGGGACCTGGACCACAAGGAACGGTTTCTCCGCGTCGTGTTTACTCCGCAGAGCAAGTCGTGGCTGGCGCGGGGCGCGTTCATTCTGATCGCGTACAGCGCGTTGTGCGGCGTGTTCTGGTTGGCGGCAGTGGCGGGATTTTCTTTTGCTGCCTCCATACTCTTGTGGCCGACGGTGCTGGTAGGATTCTGCGCTGCTGCGTATACCGCGTTTCTCTTTGGGCAATGCGAAGGGCGAGACCTGTGGCAAACGCCGCTGCTGCCGGCGCATTTGATTGTCCAGGCATTGCTTTGCGGCTCGGCGGTGATGGCACTGCTGCCCGACGGGATCGGCGGATCGATGCAAGCGCTCTCTGTCGCCATTCCAATCCTGATCATCACTTTAGGAGTGCACTTGCTCATGCTGCTGGGCGAGGTTGCTATGCCGCACACCACCGATAATGCCCGCTATGGCGCGCGCCTGATGACGCACGGACCATTCGCCAGCGCATTTTGGGGAGGCGCCGTCATTATGGGTGGAATTGTTCCAATCTTGTTGCTGTTGGTTAGTTATGTTTCAGTCGCGCCGAATCGACTTGCGTCTGGCTTCGCTAGCATTCTGGCTTTGGCGGGCGTTCTGATATTTGAATGGTGCTTCATTATGGCGGGGCAAAGCGTGCCTAATAGTTGATTTAGATGGTCTGGGCCGGGCGGGGACGCCCGGTGCTCCACTAGCAAAATACTCCGCTAGCGAGAGGTATGGAGACTTATCGATGAGTGATTTCAAACGCGAGGGCAGCCATCTCGAGTCTTACCCGCCGGTCGAGAAATGGGATGATTGGGTGGAGTACGATCCTGCTGCTTGGCCGCGTCGTGTCGAAAAGCACTATCAGTTGGTTCCTACCATCTGCTTCAACTGCGAATCGGCTTGCGGACTTCTCGCCTACGTTGATAAATCCACGGGACAGGTTGCGAAGTTTGAAGGCAATCCAAAGCATCCGGCCAGCCGCGGGCGGCTTTGTGCGAAAGGGCCGGCCACGATTACTCAGATTCATGATCCTGATCGCATCCTTTATCCGATGAAGCGCTCCGGGCCGCGCGGCGGGGGGAAATGGACGCGGACTTCGTGGGACGAAGTGCTGGAGACTTTCGGTACGCGCATCCGCAAAGCGTTTCAGGAAAATCGGGGCGAAGAAGTCATGTACCACGTAGGCCGCCCCGGGCAAGATCACTTTATGGATCGCACCACGCAGGCGTGGGGCATTGACGGGCACAACTCGCACACGAACGTTTGCTCGTCATCGGCGCGGTTTGGCTATTTGCTGTGGCACTATACCGACCGCCCGTCGCCCGACCACGCCAACGCGCGTTTTATATTGCTGCTCTCGGCGCATCTCGAGTCCGGGCACTATTTCAATCCGCATGCCCAGCGCATCATCGAAGGAAAAATGGCGGGAGCGAAACTCGCGGTTATGGATCCGCGACTTTCGAATACGGCGAGCATGGCCGATTACTGGATGCCTAGTTATCCGGGCACCGAGGCAGCGGTGCTGTTGGCAATGGCGATGGTCATCCTGGGCGAAAATCGCTTCGACGCGATGTTCGTGAAGAACTGGACCAATTGGGAAGAGCTCGAAGTCGACGGATTTTCTGCCAAGGGCCAAAGTTTCGAAGCCCTGATTGAAGCACTCAAGAGGCACTATGCGAAATTCACTCCGGAGTTTGCAGAAAAGGAAAGTGGAGTGAAGGCAGAAGTCATCGTTAAAACGGCGCGCGAGATCGCGACCGCCGGAAGCCGCTTCGCGTCGCATCTGTGGCGGGGCAGCGCCTCCGGCAATCTGGGCGGATGGCAAACGGCGCGCGCCTTGATGCTCCTGCACGTACTGACCGGTTCGGTCGGAACTCCGGGCGGACACAGTCTAAGTGCGTGGAACAAATTTGTGCCGCAGCCGTTCAGCGATCCGCCGCCACAGAAGCGTTGGAACGAGCTGCTGTACCCGCTGGAGTGGCCGCTGTGCACGCATGAAATGTCGCCGCTGCTGCCGCATTTCCTCAAGGAAGGCCGCGGTCGCCTAGAGGCCTATTTCACGCGCGTCTTTAATCCCGTGTGGACCTATCCGGACGGATTCTCGTGGATCGAAATGTTGCGCGACGAGGAGAAAGTCGGCTTGCATGCCGCGTTGACGCCGACTTGGAGCGAGACGGCGTGGTTTGCGGATTATGTTCTGCCCATGGGCTTCAGTTCCGAGCGGCACGACCTGATGAGCCAGGAGTCGTACGCGGGAAAGTGGATTGGATTTCGGCAACCGGTGTTGCGTGTTCTGCAGGAAAGGGAGGGCAAGAAATTTGATTACACCTATCAGGCGAACCCTGGAGAAGTCTGGGAGGAAGATGAATTCTGGATCAACCTTTCGTGGGCGATCGATCCAGATGGTTCGATGGGAATCCGGCAGTGGTTCGAATCTCCGTATCGCCCCGGGCAGAAGCTCACCGTTGATGAGTACTACGGTTGGATGTTTGAAAATTCAGTTCCGGGATTGCCCGAAGCGGCTGCCAAAGAGGGATTGAAGCCGCTGGAATACATGCGGAAGTACGGAGCATACGAGGTAACCACCGAGGTGTATAGGCAGAACGAGAAGCCGGTGGCAACTGCGGCTCTCTCCGGATCGAAAGCGGAAGCGAACGGCGTGATCACGAAAGAAGGCAAAGCGGTTGGCGTAATGGTGGATGGCAAGCCTGTGGTTGGCTACAACACGCCTTCGCGAAAACTGGAATTATTTTCGAAGACAATGGCCGACTGGAAGTGGCCTGAGTTCGCGCTGCCGGAATACTATCGCAGCCACATTGATCGCGGGGCGCAGGCCGCTTCGCTCGGAAAACCAGCGCAGGAGTTTGAACCGCAATATAACCCACTCGTGGAGTGGCCGAAGGAGGCGAAGGGCGAGGTCTACACTCTGCTGCCGATTTTCCGCCTGCCGCATCTCATTCACACTCGGTCGGGAAATTCGAAATTTCTTTACGAGATCGCGCATAAGAACCCGCTGTGGTTAAATCCCGGAGACGCGGAGAAACTCGGTAACATTCGCACCGGTGACTTGCTCAAAGTCCACACCGAAATCGGTTTCTTCGTATTGCACGCTTGGGTCACCGAGGGCTTGGCGCCGGGCGTAGTGGCCTGCTCACATCACATGGGACGCTGGCGCACGAATAAAGAAGATAAGTTGGAGCGCATGTCGAGCGCGTGGGTCGATTTAAAAGAAGTCGGCAAGGGCCAATGGAAGATGCGCCAGACAACCGGAGTTGAGCCCTACGAAACAACCGATCCGGATACGAAACGCGTTTGGTGGAGTGATGCGGGAGTGCATCAGAACCTTACCTTCCCGGTGCATCCAGATCCCATCACCGGCATGCACTGCTGGCATCAGATGGTGCGCGTGGAGCGGGCTGGCGCCGACGACCGTTATGGCGATATCTTCGTCGATACGAATCTTTCGTTTGCGGTTTATCAGCGGTGGAAGACGCTGGCTCGTCCTGCTCCGGGGCCTGGGGGGCTGCGACGCCCGCTGTGGATACCGCGGATGAGACGGCCGGAGGGCGCGGCATTCTACGTTCCGGAGAAGAAAGACTGAAGCTGCGGCCTTACGGTTGTAAAATAACCAGATGCCTTCACAGCAGGGAAATCCCAACTTTAATAAGAAGCGCACTCCTCCTCCCGACGAGACCTATGAAGAGGCGGCCTATCTGAAAGCGCTGGGAGAGAAGCAGAAAGTCGTGAGCCTGAAGTTGGCCGACGGCGAAGTGGTACGCGGCTGGATCGAGTACTACGATAAAAATATGGTGCGCGTGACGCGTGAAGATGGCCCCAATCTTTTCATCTTTAAGCACGAGATTGTTTACATCGCGGAAGACAGCAAGAAGAAGTGACCAGTACCCAGCGCGCGTAATCCATTTCAAAAACAACAAGAACTCGTATGACATCCCGTCCATCTCTCGATCTGATTTCCCCGATGCAGGCAATGGCGCGCGAAGCTGGTGCCCTGCTGATGGATTATTTTCATCAGCACGTAAAAATTGAATATAAGGGCGACGTCGATCTGGTGACGGTAGCGGATCGAAAATCCGAGGCACTGATTCTCGAGCGCATTCGCAACCAGTTTCCAACTCACGACGTGATGGGCGAAGAGGGGACGCGCATCGAAACCGGCAGTGATTATAAGTGGTACGTTGATCCACTGGATGGCACGACGAACTTTGCGCATGGCTATCCGGTTTTCTGCGTTTCACTGGCGGTGGAGTATCGCGGACAGCGGATCGCCGGAGTAGTTTACGATCCAACTCGCAATGAGATGTTTGCGGCTGAGCTCGGAAGTGGGGCGCGCTTAAACGATACGGCGATTCACGTGTCGACGACTCCGACTCTGGGGGAATCGCTGATCGCCACCGGTTTTCCGAGCCAGAAGCGGCACAAGAATCCAAATATTTATTTTTATCACCAGCTTACATTGCGCACACACGGCGTCAGACGTGCGGGATCAGCGGCGCTCGATCTGTGCAATGTGGCGTCAGGCCGATTTGATGGGTTCTGGGAATTCAATCTCAATCCGTGGGACACGGCGGCGGGCGTGCTTATCGTTGAAGAAGCGGGCGGAAAAGTTACCGATTTGTCGGGCGGCGAATTCCAGATTGCAAGCCGCGAGACACTGGCGTCGAATGGGTTGGTGCATGCTTCTCTGGTGCACGAATTTCAGCAAATTCTTGAAGGGCGGGGCTTGGAAGAGCTGCCGAGTCTGGTCGCTTACGCCAAACATCGAACCTTCTGAGCTGCGCCGCAGTTCGGCGTTGTGGGGTCCGGGGACGGGCGAGGACGCCCGTCGCTCCACCGTCCATCAGCGGGCCGCTGGCGTTACAATTGAGCACGTGGGTTCGTCTTTACTGGAACGGAAAATCGATAAACGGCCTGACAAGGTACGTCTCCAGGGCCGCATTCTTTTTCTAACCGAAGATCCCGAGCTGATTAAAAAGCAATTGTCCGGTTGGGATCTCCCATGGGACACGAAGAATCCAGCCAATAATCCCAAGCTACGCGACGACATTTCTACCGACGAGATTACCCCGGCGCACTACTGCTTCTACTTCGATCGCACGCTCGGCGAAATCCCGTATGCCGGCTTGCGTTGCGGCGAGACTTTGCCGATTGGCCGCGGAGATGTGAAGAGAGGCGGCTTCGTCTGCTCAGTGGCCGGAAAGCGCCGCGGCAAAGGTTCGAGCCGGGAGCAGTCGCCTTACGCCGAGATGTCCGCGGGTATTCAACTGGCGATTGCCGAAAATATCGAGCGCATTTACAAGCAAAACTGCCAGAATCTCGGCCTGCTGACTTCGACAAATTTTGCGTTGATCGACCGGATTCGCGCTGGAGAAGAGATTGCGCTTAGCGAGTTCACCGCTGGTGAAGATGAGATCACAAAGCAGGTGATCGAATATGGCGGGCTGTTTCCCTTTAATGTGGCGCGATTGCAGGGCAAAGTTTTTCTGCCGCCGACACAACACGCCACTTACGAAGGTACGGCGGGGAATGTGCGCCGATATTCGAATCGTCTGATGACCATCGCCGAGAAGATCTTTGCGCGCCACATGATCACCGCAGAAGGCAAGGTTGGCGTAGGAGCGGTCAAACCAGGCGACACTGGTTTCACTCGCGTCGATCTGCGGTTTAGTCATGAGTATGTCACGCCTATGGCATCCATTTTTTACGAGCAAAACGTCGGCAAGGATGTTCCGGTGAACGATGCCTCTAGCATTCGCTTCTTTCGCGACCATCTCACCTTTCTCGACGAAGTGATCTCCGAAGAAAAGAAAAAGATTGGGCTGCTTGACTTGGCGACGCAGCTCAAAATAAAGCAACAAGACTTTGCCAAGCAGCAGGGAATCAAGCTCCACGGCGAACTTACCGACCGCAAAGGCTCGGAAGGCATTTGCCACTCCGTGATGATCGAGACCTACGCGCTGCCGGGGCAGGTGAATGTTGGATCCGACTCGCACACGCCGCACGTTGGGGCCATCGGCTGCATCGCGTTTGGCATCGGCACTACCGATTTATTCAACTCCTGGATCACGAAGGATGTTCGCGTCAAAGTGCCGGAGTCGGTGAAGATTGTCATTCGCGGCAAACGGCGCCCGAACGTCACCGCGAAAGATTTCATTCTGAAGATTCTGTCCCTCGATTACGTGCGCAGCGGCAAGGCGCTCGCAAAGGTGATGGAGTATGCCGGCGAAGCAGTTGAGGAACTTTCGGTCGATGAACGCGCCACCATGACAAACATGGCGGCGGAGATCGGAGGCTTTACCGGCATCGTGGCTCCGGACGAAAAGGTCGTTGAATTCCTGATTGAGCGCCGCGGCATGAAGCGCGCCGAAATCGAGACAATGATCACAGGCCTGTACAGTGACCCTGGCGCCGAATACGCCGAAGTGATCGAACTTGACGCGGCAGAGATAACGCCGATGGTTGCAACTCCGGGCGATCCGGGCAACGGGAAGTACATCCGCGAACTCAATGCTCGTGTGCCAATTGAAATCGCGTACGGCGGAACTTGCACGGCAGGCAAGAATGAAGATATGGATATGTATGCCTCGGTGCTGGCCGAGGCGCTGCAGCACGGCCGCCGAGTTTCCGAGAACGTTAATTTCTGGATCCAGTTTGGCTCGCAGGAAACGCGTGAGTATTCGAAGCGCAAAGGCTACATCGAGATTTTCGAGAAGGCTGGCGCACACGTGATCGAGCCTAGTTGCGGGGCGTGCATCAATGCGGGGCCTGGAGTATCAACGCGTTCCGACCAAGTCGTTATCAGCGCGCAGAACCGGAATTTTCCCGGCCGCAGTGGGCCCGGGCAGATGTATCTGGCATCCCCGCTAACCGTTGCTGCGAGTGCGGTTGCTGGATATATCGTCGAATATGAGCCCGCGAATGTGTAGAGGGCTTCCTATTTCCCAATTCAGCACAGTCGAAAATTAAACTTCAAAGAAAATCAAGCCAACGACGGGCAAACGAGCGCTAGGGGTGTATAGTGTACCCTAGGGTACATTCAAACGACCTCTTCTAAACCTTCAGGCGCGAAGGGAATTTATTGCCCGATGCGCCGCCGACCCCTTTTTCCACTCGGACACACAGCAAAACCGCGCTTTCGCAATCACTAGGGCCCCTATGAAAATCCTTCTCTATAACCCCGACAACGGTGTAACACGCAATTTCATGCCTCATCTTTGGATGTTTCTGCTTCAGGCGCTAACTCCGTCAGGACATGAAGTTCTTCTCGTAGATGGCAATGCTTCTCCGATGGATGAAGCGGGCATCGCGCAGTACGTGCGCGACAACGATATTGGATTGGTTGGCATCGGCGCCATGACCAGAATGGTCGCCAAGGCCTATCGGATGGCGGATGCAGTTCGCGCGGTTGGAGTCCCGGTGGTGATGGGGGGGCCACACGTGACCGAGATGGCGGACGAGGCGCTTGGCCGCGATGGTGGTCCGCGGCATGCCGATGCCGTTGCCCTCGGCGAAGCGGATGCGACCTGGCCACTAATCGTTAACGACGCTGCCCGTGGTGCGCTTAAAGATGTCTATGCGCCCGTCGATGCCTTCGGTCAAGAGAGCAAGCCGTCACTGAAGGAATATCCGGTAATTCCGTGGGACTCGATTGACCTCAAGCAGTTCAATCTGGTGCCGAAGGCCGTGACCGGCATGCTGCGGAAAATCGGGGAGGGTTGGGGATCATTTCGCATTGTTCCTGTCGAATCCGGACGAGGCTGCCCTTACGGCTGCGAGTTCTGCACAGTGACTGGATTTTTCGGAGACTCGATTCGCTTCCGCACCAATGAAAGCGTGGTGAACGAGTTGCTCTTGTTGAAGGCGCGTGCCCGCACCGAGAAGGGGCAGATCGCGGTGTTCTTCATCGACGATAACTTTGCCATCAATATCAAGCGCACGAAGTCGCTGTTGCGCGACATCATCGCGGCCAACGCGCAGGTACATTGGGTGGCCCAGATCAGCGCCAATCTATTGCGCGATGAAGAACTGGTCGACCTGATCGCGGCCTCCGGAGGCAAGTGGATATTTATCGGCATGGAGTCTATCGACCCGGCAAATCTGAAAGATGTTAATAAGGGATTCAACAAGCCCGGTGAATACGCGGCGGTGTTGGAGCGCCTGGCGCTGCGCAACGTGTACGCGATCACGTCATTTATTTTTGGCATGGACAACGACACAGTGGGAGCCGCTGAGCGAACACTGGAGCAAGTTCGGACATGGCCGCCGGGTCTGCCGATTTTTGGCCTGCTGACTCCTTTGCCGGCGACTCCGTTGTACAAACGCCTCGAGAAGGCTGGCAGGCTGACTCGACCCAAACACTGGCAGGAGTTTATCCCCTTTGCCATGGCCCACATGCCTTTAAAGATGACCATTGAAGAAGCACATGCCGAAGTGAAGTACGGCTGGAACGAGGCTTACAGTTCCGACGCTATAGCGCATGCGGTCGAGTCATTGAATGACCAGCCGCTCGGTTACCGCGTCAATATTTTTCTTTCGCGGATGTGTTTCCGAGGCATCTATTTCCCCATGATGGGGAAGATGGCATGGGTGAAGGTGATCGCGCAGAACCGGCGAACCATATTCAGACTTGTGAGGGAGGGTTTCAAGCCTAACGCTTGGCGAGGCGCGCCGGCAAAGATTCTCGCTAGCGCAATGCCGACTCCGGAGGCCGGAAGCGCGGTGCCGCGAGGGGCTGAGGGATAGCTAGCTTTTCACCCTGGAAACCTCTGCAATTTTTTCAAAACCTTTACCACGGGGAGCACAGAGGAACAGGGGGAACACAGGGGTTGGCGGCATCAATGTTGTTGAATGCCAATACTCAAGATGGTCTTGGGACGCACTTTTTCTAACAATTAAACGCCCATTTGCGCTTTTCAGCCATGGAAAGCTGCCGCTGAA
>Ga0307477_10004512_pt1 | contig 10115 bp, 11 predicted proteins | sample atmos_gasesECM2C_FD_203316 | JGI IMG/M metagenome (GOLD analysis project Ga0307477, IMG submission 203316) | Hardwood forest soil microbial communities from Morgan-Monroe State Forest, Indiana, United States - atmos_gasesECM2C_515 | ecosystem: Environmental > Terrestrial > Soil > Temperate... | reverse complement strand
CGGGGTGAGCTCGGTCTTCCCCTGAACCGCGAGCACACCACCCTGGACCGGGAAAACCCCGAGCACCACGTCATATCCCTGGTTGACGGCGGCATCCTGCGCCAGCGTCACCGACAGCGCCTGCGGGTCGCCCAGCTCGCGGGCTGCGGCGAGCTGCCGTGCGACGCCATCGACGAATGCAGTGAGCGACTGCCTTTGCTCCGCGATGAGATTCCCGGCGACTCCCGCCTTGTCGGTGGCGCGGTCCGCAGCCTCGGTCCGCGTGTCGGCCTGGGCGGTGAGCAGGGGAACGATGGCGATGAGGGTGCCGGCGATGAGGATCACGATGGCGAACTTGATGGAAAAGGACGCGCCCCTCCAAACGCCCGTGAGCCATCGCAGCACGCGCATCCTAGGACCCCTTGTTGCGTGGTTGTCCTAAAGCCATCGGCAGGTAGTTCCCCCGGGGCATCGTACGTGCCGGCTGATCGGCCCGATATGACCGCGCAGTCACAAGTTCGCGTAGTGTTCGCGAGCCATGCCGGCGATGGTCATCAGCTTCATGGACGGTGAGGTGCTCCACGTCGAGGCGCCGGAGTTGACCTTCGAGCTCGCGATACTCGACGCGGAGCTGCGCAGCCTCGATCCGAACGGCGAGCGTGCGCTCTTCCCGGTGAGCGCGATCAAGCAGGTCCTGATCGGCGATCCGCGGCCCGCCCCGGCGGCCGAGGAGGTGACGTCGTGGGATCGCGCAGCGTTCCACTTCACCGATGGCCAGGTGCTGCGTGCCTCGATCGCGCCGCAGGCGCTGCTCGGGCGATTCGGCGGCGTATGGGACGTGGTCGAGCCGGGAGCGCACCTGATGCGCACGATCGGCATTCCGTATGCCGCGCTGAAGGGTGTTTTTCGCATCCGTCAATGGGACAGCCGCCCACCGGGTGCGCGCGACGAGGAGGAGCGCCTCGAGCAGCTCGCCCGGATACTCGCGGAGCGCGAGGCCACCGCCGCGGGGGCGCCACCCGAACCTCACCGCCGAGCGCTGCTGTCGCGGATGCGGCGGCCGCCCGGCTCCGCGTAGGCGACAGAGGTATTTCATTTTGCTGGAGTGTGTGCAACGCTGAACGGGCGTATTCGGCGGGGCGTGCTACGGTAGCCCGAGTTGTGAGCCTGCCAGCCGCCACGGTCGGCCCGGTGGCAGCGGAAACGCCGCCGTCGCTGACCGGACGATTCATCAACCGCCGCACCATCGCGTCCCTCCTCGTCGCTGCGATCATCGTCGGCGTCGCCATCTGGCGCGCGCCCATCAACTGGGCCGACGCGTGGAACCGCATCCGGCACGCGAGCCCCTGGCTCTACATAGCAGCGCTGCTCGTCTATTACGCGTCGTTCGGCGTGCGCGCCCTCCGCTGGAAGGTGCTGTTGAGCAATGCGGGAGAAGACCGCCCCTCCCGATCTCTCGTCGGCATCATCCTGACGTCATTTTTCGTCAACTGCGTGGTGCCGGCGAAGATGGGTGACGTGTACCGCGCGTATCTCGCACGGGCCAAGCTGCGCGTCTCGGCGAGCAAGGCCCTCGGCACGATCATCGCCGAGCGCCTCCTCGACCTGTGCGTCCTCATGGCGCTTCTGATCGCCGCCGGTGCCGTCGTCTTCCATCGCAAGGCCCCGAGCATCCTCATCCCGTATGTGATCGCAGGCACGCTCATCTGCTTCGCCGGGGTCGGAGTCATCCTCACCATGCGCGCGGGACGTGGGCAGCGCGTGCTGCGGCTATTGCCCGAGGCGATCTTTCATCGCTACGAGAATTTCCGAGTCGGCACGGTGCACTCCCTGGGCCGGTACCCGACGCTGCTCTTCCTCACCGGGACGGTGTGGGCGTGCGAGGCAGGCCGCCTCGGCTTTGTGGTGTTCGCACTGGGATATGGCGGATTGATCGGACCGTCACAGATCCTTCTGGTCGCACTCGTGGCGGCGCTGCTCACGACCGTTCCGTTCCTCCCGGGCGGGCTCGGACTCGTCGAGGCGGGCATGGTCGGGGTCCTCGTGGCCATCGGTGGCGTGAGCAAGGAAGCGGCCATCTCGGTCGCGCTGCTCGACCGCAGCATCAGCTACGGCAGCGTCGTCGCCATCGGATTTGTCGTGTTCATGTTCACGCACATGCACGCACCGCGCACCGAGACCGTCCCCGCGCGGGGGTGAGGGCGCTCGTCACCGGCGGAGCCGGCTTCATCGGGTCGACGCTGGTCGACGCGCTGGTGCGCGACGCGCACGAGGTGGTGGTGATCGACGATCTCTCGCGCGGCAGGCGCGCGCAGGTGAATCGCGCGGCGCGCTTCGTCGAGGCGGACATCTGCGACGCGAACCTCACCGCGCTGCTGTCCGGCGCGCGGACGGAGATCGTGATTCATCTCGCTGCGCAGATCGATGTTCGCGAGTCGGTGCGCGATCCCCTGGCGGATGCGCGAACCAACGTCGTCGGAACCGTGAGGGTGCTGGATGCGTGCGCGGCGGCAGGGGTGCAGCGTGTGGTCTTTGCGTCGACCGGTGGCGCCATCTACGGCGACGCGGACGTCATTCCAACGCCGGAGGATCAGCCGTGCTCGCCGCAATCTCCGTACGGCGCCGCGAAGCTCTCCGCGGAGGCTTACGGGGCGACGTACCAGCGGGTGCGCGGGCTGAATTTCGTCGCATTGCGGTATGCGAATGTCTACGGACCGCGCCAGGATCCGCATGGCGAGGCCGGCGTCGTGGCCATCTTCGCGTCGAAGCTGCTCCACGGCGAGCCCCTGGTGGTCAACGGTGATGGGCTGCAAACGCGTGACTACGTGTACGTCGACGACGTCGTGCGTGCAAGTCTCGCGGCGGCGGGGGCTGACGAGGGCGGCGTCTTCAACATCGGCACCGGCATCGAGACCGACGTCAACCAGCTGCTCGCACGGCTCTCCGCGGTGGCGGGCGTCGACGCTCCGGCGCGACACGGTCCGGCGCAACCGGGTGAGCAGCGCCGGTCGTGCGTCGACGTTGCGCGGGCGCACGCACGCCTCGGCTGGCAGCCGGTCGTCCCGCTCGACGAAGGCCTAGACCGAACGCTCGCGTACTTTCGGAGTGTCTGACGCCGCAAGGCTCCGGCTCGCTTCGTCGAGACAGCGGAGGCCGTCCTCGCGGAGGGCGTCCGCGGCGCGCCGCATCCCCGGCCCCGCGTCCTGTGCGGTGGCCTCGGTGAGCCGCGCCCACCACATCAGCTCGTCGAGCGCCACCGCGAGCCGCGCACGGGCGCCGTATCCACGCTCGTCGAGCACGGATGCATCGATCCTCTCCAACTCCTGCGAGCACGCCTCGAAGCGCCGGCGCGACGCACGCGCGGCGTCACGCGAATCCGCCGCCGACGCAGCGCGAGCGGTGTCGAGCACGGTGCGCATCATCACGAGGGGATCGACGACCCGGGTCGCGGGGCGGCCGATGGACCGGTACGCGACGATGAGCCCGGCGGCGACCACCAGCCCGACGATGATGTAGACAGCCACGCTGGTGACACCGAGGCTCGGGCGAGCCTGCCTACTTGTAGCGGAAGGTGATGCGCCCGCGGGTGAGGTCGTACGGGCTGAGCTCGACACGCACGCGATCCCCGATGAGGATGCGGATGTAGAACTTGCGCATCTTGCCCGACGTGTACGCGAGGACCTCCTGCCCGGTCTGCAGCTTCACCTTGAACATGGCATTCGGCAGCGGCTCGACGACGGTGGCATCCATCTCGATCGTCTCTTCCTTGACGCTGGCCACCGCGCCGTCGGCGCTGGGAGCACGCCGGGTGGGCGGCCGCCGGCGTGTGCTGCCGGGCCTGGGTGGACGTCGTGCCAAATGTCTCTCCGTTTCGGAAGCGGACGCGCCGGCCGAGCGTAGCACGGCGCCTGACGCAGGTCGTCGAATCCAATCCGCCTGCTAACGTCGCGGGGATGTCGGCCGTCCTCCGCGATCGCGTCCTTGCATATCAGGCAGGAATCTATCCGCGCTCCGAGCGCGTGGTCGCGGCGACGCGCGGCCTTGAGCGCCGGCGGGTGGCCGAGGCCGACGTCGACGCGGCGTACCGGGACGACCTCACGGACTTCATCGATGCCCAGCAGCAAGCGCGGCTGGATTTCTTCTCGGACGGACTCCTGCGGTGGCAGGACATCTTCCGCCCGCTCGCGCACGCGTCCGGTGTGCCGGCGCGAATCCTGACCCGCTGGTTCGACAACAACGCGTTCTTTCGGGCACCGGAGATGGAGACGCCGCTGACGCCGCACGACGTGGCTACGTCGATCCTTCCGGATGAACGCGTGCCGCTTCCGCGTGTCGGCACCCTGCCATCCCCGTACATGTTCTCGCGGGCGGCTTCGACACATTCGGATCGCAACCAGCTGATGCTCGACATCGCACGGCACATCCTGCGACCCACGGCCGTCGCCCTCGCCGCGGCCGGATGCCGCCTGATTCACCTGCAGGAGCCGTGGGTGGGATTCTTCGGCATCGACCGGCACGACGTGACATCGTTCGAGCGCGCGCTCGACGTACTCGGTGACGGCGTGGACGCCGGCATCGTGCTGCACGTGTACTACGGTGACGCGGGACGCTTTGCGGAGTGGCTGCGCCGCATGCCGGTGCACGCGGTGGGCGTGGATCTGGTGGAAACGGATCTCGCGTCCCTGGGGAGCGGGTGGGAGATCGGCCTGATGGCGGGCTGCATCGACGGACGCAGCTCCCTCATCGAGGACGAGGAGCGCACCGCAGAGCTGGTGCGGCGCGCCGCGGAGATGGTGCAGCCCTCGGTGCTCTACGTCTCATCGAGCAGCGACCTGGAGCTGCTTCCGCGCGACGTCGCACGCCTCAAGGTGCAGTGCCTCGGCGGCGTCGTGGAACGCCTCAAGCAGCCGGTGGCACCATGAAGCCGCTGTTGACGCACGAGGTCGGCTCGCTCGACAAACCGTCGTGGCGCGTCAAGGCGTACGCGGGGCAGCCGCTGTCCGACGAAGACGTGGAGTCCGCGCGGCGCTGGGGCGAACGTCTCTCTGTGCCGGACTATCCGGCGCTGCTCGATCTGCTGCGCACGGCGCCGCTCGACCGGGAAGCGAAGCTGGAGGTGCGCCGGTGGTCGAGTCTGTACGCGGTGCGCCTGCTCGAGACCGCGGGACTCGACGCCGTCTACGACGGCGAGCAGCAGCGCACCGAGATGTACGACTGGACCGTCGCGCACAGCGCAGGTTTCGAGCGCCGCGGGAGTGTGCGCGCGTTCGACAACAAGTACTACACGAAGGCCGCCGCGACCGGTCCGGTGTCGCTGCGCGAACCGTTTCACAATGAGGAGTTCGCGTACATCCGGTCGGTGGCTCACGCCGAGCTGAAGGTGCCGGCGACGGGCGCGTACACCATCGCAGACTGGTCGTTCGACGAGCACTACCACCGCGATGGCGACCTGACGCGTCCCGCGGATGAGCGACGCGCCGCTCGCAGGGCGGCTCGTCGCGAGTTCGTGCTCGATGTCGCGCGCAACATCATCCGGCCGAACCTGCACGCGCTCATCGGCCTCGGTGCGGGGTGGATCCAGGTCGATGAACCTGGTGCATCCACCGAGCCGGATGAGCTGGAGCTGTTCGCCGAGAGCTTCAACGCCAGCGTCGAGGGCCTCGACGCCACGTTCTCGACCCATCTCTGCTTCTCCGACTACGACCTCTTCTTCCCCGCCATCGAGGCGATGACGGCGTGCCGGCAGTTCGCCGTGGGCTTCGCGAATTACGACAGCCTCGAGCTGGGCACGGCGGACGAGAACCGTCCCGGTTACCGGGTGATCGGGAAGTTCCGCGATCTGCCCTACAGGCCCATCCTCGGCCTCGGCGTCGTCGACATCCACACGGACTTCATCGAGTCGCCCGAGCTGGTGCGTGACCGCATCCTGTACGCGGTTGATGTCTTCGACGACCCGGACAGAATCCACGTGACTCCGGACTGTGGCCTGCGCACACGCTCGTGGGAGGTCGCGTTCGCCAAGCTGCGCAACATGGTGGCGGGGACGGAGCTCGCCAGAGAAGCGCTCGGGCTTTAGCCCGATTCCCCCTCGTTTTAGTCCGTGTAGCGCCGGATCCGGTCGTTCTCCTGCCCGTGCTCACCCCGGTACAGCGAGCACGTCTCGGGCTCGCCGATGCACGGGGGCACCGGGTGGCGTCCCGTGAACCGGTGGGTGCGACGGTCAACGTGGCAGTCGGCCTTGTAGCGAGTCAGCATGCCGAAGGGTCCCGCGCGCTCCTTGAGGATCTGCTCCAGGTACGGGCACCGCCGATGATGGACGGTCGAGGCCGGGCGCGGCTCCATGCGGGAGCGGTCACGGCGGGATGGAGGCGGCGGCTCGGCTCGCACGGTCCTCTCAGTATGCAGCGAGCGGTCGCCGGGTCAGGAGGCGAGCATCCCCTGGATGCGTGACGCGAGCTCCTTGATCTTGAACGGCTTGGCCAGGGTCTGCACGTTGCCGTAGGCCTCGAGCTTGGGAGCGGTCGAGGCGTTGACGAGCGCGCTGACCACGAGCACCTTTGGTCCCGCGCCGTGGTCCGCGCGGATGCGCTCCAGCACCTGCGTGCCGCTGAGGTCTCCCGGAAGCATGAGGTCGAGCAGCACCAGGTCCGGCTGAAACTCCTTGAACACGGTGAGCCCCTCGTCGCCGCTCTTGACGACCTTGACCTCGTATCCCTCCATGGTGCACAGGAGCGACTCGATGTCGGCCAATGCGTAGTAGTCCTCGATGATCAGGACCTTCTTCATTTCTGCACTCATGTCGAGGGGTCAGCAGCCGGGCGGGAGCATATCACGCACCTTTGCGTGCGCTCGCACAGGCGTGACCGGCATGTCACGCGACGTTGCGATCGACCACCGTCGCTGTGCCGAGACCGCCGCCGCAACACATCGTCTGCAGCCCGTATCGGCTGTCACGGCGCTCCAGCTCGTGCAGCAGCGTTGTCATCAACCGCGCCCCGGAGGCGCCGAGTGGGTGACCGAGGGCGATGGCACCGCCGTTGACGTTCACCCGCTCCATGTCAGGGTGGTGCTCGTGCGCCCACGCGAGCACCACCGGGGCGAACGCTTCGTTGACCTCGAAGAGGTCGATGTCGTCGATGCGCAGCCCGGCGCGCTGCAGCACCTTTGCGGTCGCCGGAATGGGGCCGGTGAGCATCGTCACCGGATCAACTCCGACAACCGTCTGCGCGACGACGCGCGCCCGCGCGCGTAGACCGAGCTCGCGCGCACGACGCGCCGACATCAGCAGCACAGCGGCGGCTCCGTCGGTGATTTGCGACGAGTTGCCCGCGTGCAGGATGCCGTCGGGTTTGAACGACGGCTGCAGCTGGGATAGCACCTCGATGGTCGTGCTGCCGCGGATCCCCTGGTCCTGGCTGACCACGCGTCCGTCGCCGTTGGCGCCGACCACGACCGGCGCAATCTCAGCATCGAAGCGGCCCTCGGCCTGCGCTGCGGCGGCGCGCTGCTGCGACAGTACGGCGAAGCGGTCGGCGGCATCACGCGTGATCCGCCATTGGTCGGCGATCATCTCCGCCGCGAGACCCTGGCTGACGAGGTTGTACTCCTCCAGCAGCTCTGGGGGAAACGGCGAACCAGGACCCTGGATCACGGTTGATCCCATGGGCACCCGGCTCATGCTTTCGACTCCGGCGGCGATGGTCACATCGCACACACCCGACTGGATGAGATTTGCGGCGAAATGGAGCGCCTGCTGCGACGAGCCGCACTGCCGGTCCACTGTTGTCGCGGGCACCTCGACAGGAAAGCCGGCGGCGAGCACCGCCTGACGCGCGACGTTGACCGACTGCTCGCCCGTCTGCGAAACGCAGCCGACGACGACATCATCGACAAGCGCTGGGTCGAGACCGACCCGTCCGGTGACCTCGCGCAGCACATGTGCGCCCAGCAGCACCGGGTGCACGTCGCGAAGATCGCCGTTCTTCTGATTGCCACGCCCCAGCGGGGTGCGCACCGCTTCGACGATGACGACGTCACTCATTCCGTGCTCTCCTGCACCGCCCACCGGCCCAACCTTAGCAGCGGGCCGGATTCAGCCGGCTCGATAAACGTACACCAGCGGCACGGCCCCGGCGTTTCGAACGAGCGGATCGGTGGGGGCGAGCTGAACGTCGACCATCGTGAATCTCGCCGGCGGACGTGGATCGCCGGCCTCCAGGACGACGAGGTCGCCTGCCGCGGCAGCGCGCTCGGCCGCCGCCGGGTCGAGCACCACCATACCCAGCTCCAGCAACCCCACCTCCGCATCGTTTGCCACCGGGTACGCCGGGGGCGGCGGCAGGAGCGCGAAGAACGCCTGGATGTACGGTTGCTCGAACGTGCTCGACAGGTACACGGTGTGCCCGTCGGCGGAGCGACCAGCGACTGCGATTGCCTGGGGGACGCCGGTGTCGAAGGCAAGCGCGGCACGCGGCGGGTACGCCGTGTACATGTCGAGCGTGAAGAGCCCGCCCTGCACGACCAGCGCCGCGACGACGGCGGCGGCGACGACGCGCCGCCGGCGCAGCGCATCGCGGATCACGTCGAGCCCGAAGGTCGCCAGCAGCACGAAGAACGGCAGCATGATCGCCGAGCGCAGCGCGTGTGGTGCTCCGAAGCCGTTCGTCAGCGACGCGGCGACGGGCGCGAGGACGATGCACAGCACGACGAAGCGCGGCAGCGCTTCACGCCGGCGACGCCAGCACCCATACAGCCCCAGCAGCACGAGTGGTGCCGTGATCGCCAGCAGCATGCCCGCGTAGCCCGTGTTGTGACGCAGGTTCGGATCTCCGTGGATGAACAGGAAGTCGGGGCTGAAGTAGGAGAAGTAGTTCGTGAAAAAGCGCCCGATGACGGTCGGCAGGGCGGCGCCGTCGGCGCCGATGCTGATAACGCTGAACTCCGCCGTCAACGCGCCGGGATGCAGCACAGCCCAGACGCCGAGCACCGCGTAGCCGGCTACGACGAGGACGAGCGCGCGCCACCATCCTCGGGCGCCGGCGTTGCGGTACACAAGCGCGAACGCGACCGCGAAGAGGAGGATCTCGAATCGTCCCGTGCTGTACGCGAATATCGACAGCGCGAAGAAGAGTCCCGCGATGGTGAACCGTGTCGGTGTCAGACGGTGATCGTCAGCCAGACACCAGAGAGCGACCGACAGCGTGGCCAGCATGCTGACCACCTCGAAACCCACGCGGCTCTCCTGCACCAGCCACGGGGTCAGCGCCACCAGCGCCAGCACGAAGAGTGCGATGGGTCGCGAGCGAGTGACGCGCCACGCCGCAAGGGTGAGAAACAACGCCGCGATCAGGCCGAAGGCGGCTGCGGGCACACGCTCGATGTACGACGTGACGCCGAAGAGGCGCACGAACGGCACCAGCGCATAGATGTAGAGCGGATTCTTGTACTCGCCGAAGGCCTGGAAATAGAGCGGAAAGTGAACGCCGTGCTCGTCGACGCCGAAGTGCGCCATGGTCCACGCGTTGTAGGCGATGGAGGACTCATCGATGTAGAGACCCGGCGGCACGTTGGACAGGTCGGTCAGGTTGCGCGCCGCGACCGCCAGGCCGAGGAGCGCCGCGGCCACGGCCCACAGCATCGGGCCCGAAGCGGAGCTCCGCCTAGGCACGCGCGAGGGCTACGACGTGAAAGCGAAGTGGCCCAGATGGAGCCACGGCGAGAGCACTCCAGTTTCCCCTTCGCCGAGCTCGAGCCGCCGCTCTCGAGTGATCCCCCGCACATCGGCGAGAGCATCGACGATGCTCTGAGTGAAACGGAGGTCGCGCACTGGGCGCGACAGCCGGCCATCCTCGATCAGAAACGTGCCGTCACGCGTCATCCCCGTGATGATCGCGTGGAGCGGATGCACGTCTCGCACGTACCAGAACCGTGTGATGTACAGGCCCCGCTTGACGGACGCGATGAGGTCCTGGAGCTTGCTCTCACCTGGGAGCATCGTCAGGTGCGACGCATACGGCCCCCACGTGTTCGGCTGAGGCAGCGAATGCCCGGTGGACGCAACGCCGTCCTTGCGCGCCGTGGGCGTGTCGAACACCAGGGCGTTGCACACGCCGCGCGCGATCAGCTCCACCGGTTGG
>Ga0307477_10004511_pt1 | contig 10115 bp, 6 predicted proteins | sample atmos_gasesECM2C_FD_203316 | JGI IMG/M metagenome (GOLD analysis project Ga0307477, IMG submission 203316) | Hardwood forest soil microbial communities from Morgan-Monroe State Forest, Indiana, United States - atmos_gasesECM2C_515 | ecosystem: Environmental > Terrestrial > Soil > Temperate... | reverse complement strand
AAGAGGCGGCCGATCGCGGCGGTGGGAGGGGCCGTGCTGATTCTCGTCGCGCTGCTCTCATCCTGCTCGCGCCGCGGGCATGTGACGGTCGCGTCGAAAGCTTTTACTGAGTCGGTGATTCTCGGCGACATCGCGACGCAACTGGGGCGGCAGATGGGCGCGGAGGTAACACACCGCAGGGAACTGGGGGGGACGCGGTTTGTCTGGGAGGCAATGCTTCGCGGCGACATCGACGCGTATCCGGAATACACGGGAACGATCAGCAACGAGATCCTCGCCGGGCAGGGCATTATGGGCGACGCACAGATCCGCCGGGTTCTGGCAGGCCGCGGCATCGAGATGACGCGGCCACTGGGCTTTGGCGACAGCTACGCCCTGGGCATGCGCGAAGATGAGGCCAAACGGTTGCGTATCCATACCATTTCTGATCTGCGCCGCCATCTGGACTTGCGTTTCGGATTCAGCAACGAATTTCTTGCCCGCGCCGACGGCTGGCCGTCTCTTCGCGAGGCCTATCGGCTCGCGCAGAAGAATGTCACCGGCCTGGATCACGAAATCGCGTATCGCGCTCTGGCCGAGGGATCAATCGATGTAACTGATTTGTACTCCACCGACGCGGAAATCGAGCTGTATCACCTCGTGGTGCTGGAGGACGATCTGCACCACTTCCCGGCTTACGACGCCGTGTTCCTGTACCGCGCCGATCTGGCCAGGCGATCGCCGCAGTTCGTCGATGCGATCAAACGGCTCGAGGGTCGGATCGCGCCATCGAAGATGATCTCGATGAATGCCGACGCGAAGGTGAGGCGGGTCCCGGAAGCGACCGTGGCCGCGGACTTTCTTCGCGACACGCTGGACGTTTCCGGGCGGCCGATAGCAGCGGGCTTCTGGGGCCGCCTGGGGGCGCGAACGTGGGAACACGTGCAGCTCGTGGGCGCGTCGCTGCTGGCGGCGATCGTGCTTGCCATTCCGTTGGGTGTCGTCGCCGCGAGTTTTCCACGGGTCGGGCAGGTGATCCTTGGAACGGTCGCCGCGATCTACACGATACCCTCGTTGGCGCTATTGGTGTTCATGCTGCCGAAGCTGGGGATTGGATGGACGCCGGCGGTGGCGGCGCTGTTCTTGTATAGCCTGCTGCCGATTGTGCGAAATACTCAGGCCGGCCTGCGCGGGATTGCGCCGGCGGTTCGCGAGTCGGCGCAGGCATTGGGATTGCCGCCGGCCGCGCGGATGCTGCGGGTCGATCTGCCGCTGGCCGGACCGTCCATTCTGGCCGGCATCCAGACCGCCGCGGTGCTCAACATCGGTACCGCAACCCTTGGCGCGCTGATCGGCGCGGGCGGGTACGGTCAGCCGATCGTCACCGGACTGCGATTGAACGATACGCCTCTGATCCTGGAAGGCGCGGTTCCCGCGGCGCTGATGGCGCTTCTCGCGCAGGGGCTGTTCGAGTTGGCGGGCCGCGTCTTTATTCCGCGCGGCTTGAGGCTTCAATGAATTTCGCGGCGCCGGTCCGCAACATCCAGAAGATCGCGCCCTCACAGCAAGTGTCGCAGGACGCGGCGAAGCAGATCGACTGTCAGCCCATACATGAAATGGGCCGACAGGGCATCGGCATGCACCGCGGGCGGATAGTGCATCGGGGGCTTGGCCAGCCCCAGAGCGGGCACGGCAACCTCGTCGCCCAACAGCCACAACACAAAAGCGAACGGCAGCCCCAGCCCCGCCGAGACGAACGGAAGCAGTTCGGCCAGGCCGCCATACACGGCGCCGATCAGCGAGCCGTAGCCATAATGCACCAGTGGCCCGGCGATCTGCTTTTCACGCGGGCTCAAATCGTGATGGAAGACTTTGCGCGAGATAGCGACGGCTGTTTTGCCTGTCGCATCATCCTCCGCTGCATCCGGTTTGGCGGACTGCTGTTTTGACGGCCTCGCCCTTCCTTTGCGCTTGGGTCGCCCGCCGTTACCGTGCGGCGGGTGGACGGGCTGCAATTCGGCAAATTGATTCATAACCCACGAAGCCGCAAGCCCCGCCAGCAATCCCGCCGCCATTCCTCGCACCAGGCGTGCCATATCGGATCCTCCGCGTGAGATATTCCCCCGATAATCCTACGCAACATGTGTGCCGCGACGGAATGCGGAATAATCTGGGGGGGGGCGGACGATTTTGCGCGTTGCCCAAACACGGGAGCGTATATGATTGTGCGACCGGCCCGATTTGAGCTGCCCGATGGGGCGCCATCGGGGCTTGGATGGGCCGTCAGGCTGAAGGAGGTGTCGCCGTGGGTGGTAAGAGCGCGACCGTTCCGGGGCCGTCGCGAACGGAGGCGTTGCGGGCACGAGCGGTAGATTGGGTGGAACGCTTTCTGGCAGTCCGCCGGCAGAGCGAAGCGCTGTGTGAGCCGCTGGTTGCCGAGGATTACGTCGTGCAATCGATGCCCGACGTGAGCCCGACCAAGTGGCACCTGGCGCATACGAGTTGGTTCTTCGAGACCTTCCTGCTGTTGCCGCATGCCACCGGTTACCGTGCCTTTGATCCGCACTTTTCGTATCTATTCAACTCCTATTACGTGACCGTCGGCGATCGCCATTGCCGGCAGAACCGAGGGTTGCTCAGCAGGCCGACGGTCAGCCAAGTCCAGGCGTATCGGCGGCACATCGACGAGGCGATGGTCGGCTTTCTCAAAGGGCTGGGCCCGGCGCAGCAGTCCGGGCTGATGCCGGTCATCGAGCTCGGCCTGCATCACGAGCAGCAGCATCAGGAGTTGATGCTGACCGACATCAAGCATGTTTTCTGGGTGAACCCGATGCGCCCGGCCTACCGCCCGCGAAAGCCAGCGGAGGCCGGCCACGTTCCCTCGATGCGCTGGGTAAATTTCGATGAGGGGACCTATTCAATCGGCCACGACGGCGAGAGGTTTGCGTTCGACAACGAGGCCCCGCGTCATCGCGTCTTTCTCGAAAGCTTCCGGCTTGCATCTCGCCTGGTGACTAATGGCGAATTCAGACAGTTCGTCGACGACGGCGGCTACCGTCGCGCTGAGCTTTGGCTCTCCCTTGGATGGGCGGCGGCGCAACAGGAACAGTGCACCGCGCCCTTGTACTGGATTTGTCAGGACGGCCGGTGGCTCAACCATACCCTCTGTGGCTTGCGGCCGGTGGAGGATGATGAGCCGGTTTGCCACGTGAGTTATTTCGAGGCGGATGCTTACGCGCGCTGGGCAGGCGCACGCCTGCCGACCGAAGCCGAATGGGAAACGGCTTCGTACACGACGCCGGGCACGGGGAATTTCGTCGAGAACGGCGACTATCATCCGGTCCCGCTTCGACAGGAGCGTGAGGGTCTTTGCCAGATGTTCGGCGACGTGTGGGAATGGACGGCCAGCCCATATGTCGCGTATCCCGGCTACCGGCCTGCCGCCGGGGCGCTGGGGGAATACAACGGGAAATTCATGTGTAATCAGTTCGTCCTGCGTGGCGGCTCATGTGCGACGCCCGCAAGTCATATCCGGCCCACCTATCGAAACTTTTTCCCGCCTGATGCGCGGTGGCAATTCACAGGCTTCCGCCTGGCGAGGGACGCATGAGTTCCCGAAATGGTTTCGCGCCGGTGGCGCAGCGCATCACCGCGCCTCGATTTGGCCACAGCGCCAAGAGGCCCAGGCTGCATGATCTGCATCCGGCTCACGATGATTTGCGCGCGCAGGTGCTTCACGGCCTGAGCCAAAAACGCCGGCAACTGCCTTGCAAGTTCTTCTACGACCGGCGCGGCTCGCAACTGTTCGACCAGATTTGCGAGTTGGACGAGTATTACCTGACGCGCGCGGAACTGGCGATCCTGCGGCGTCACGTCGGCGAGATGGTCGCGGCGTTAGGGAAGCGTTGCCGGCTCATCGAATACGGCAGCGGCAGCAGCCTCAAGACGGCACTTTTATTGGACGAGTTGCAAGACCCGGCGGCGTACGTTCCACTGGACATTTCGCACGAGCACCTGCTGGATGCGGCCTGCCGCCTGGCGGCGCAGCGCCCGGCGCTGAACATCGTTCCCGTTTGTGCCGATTACACGCGGCCCTTCTCAGTGCCGGACTGCGACGGCGCGCTTCGGACGGTCATCTATTTCCCCGGCTCCACGATCGGGAATTTTGAGCCGCACGAGGCCCGCGCCTTTTTGCGATCGGCGGCGCGGCAGTGCGGCGGCGGGGGCGGGCTGCTCATCGGTGTGGATTTGAAAAAAGATCCGAAGCTGCTTCATGCCGCCTACAACGACGCCCGGGGCATCACCGCCGAGTTCAACCTCAATCTTTTGCACCGTATCAACCGCGAGCTGGAAGGCGATTTCGCGATCGATCGATTTGCCCACTACGCGTTCTATCACCCACGGCTGGGCCGGATCGAAATGCACCTGGTCAGCCGTCACGACCAGGAGGCGACCGCCGCGGGTACTCGATTCAGTTTTCGCGACGGGGAAACCATCTTTACCGAGAGTTCCTACAAGTACACGCTGGCGGAGTTCGAGTCGCTTGCCGCGGCTGGGGGCTGGACGCTTCGCAACGTCTGGCTCGACGAGCAGCGGCTGTTCAGCGTGCAATACCTGACGGTAAGCTGAGCGCGTGATGTTGCCGATCCCGCCGCCCGAAGCCATCGACCGCCTTCGTGAATTTCAACGTGCCGTCGGGCAAGCGCTGCATCGATCGTGGCAAGGGACAAATCCCAATGCGGTGAGCCGCTCCAGCGCCGCCGACACCATCTATCAGATCGATACGGTCGTCGAGCCGCTGTTGGAGGAGTTTTGCCGCGATTGGGGAAAGACCACGCCGCTGGTGCTGGTGGCAGAGGGGATCGCGGCCGAGGGTCAGCCCGAAGGATTAAAGGTCTTCCCGGAAGGCGCCTCCCAGGAGGAGGCGCTGATCCGCTTGATGATCGATCCGATCGACGGGACGCGCGGGATCATGTACGACAAGCGGGCCGCGTGGTCGTTGGCCGGCGTCGCGCCCAACAAGAGAAACGCGACTCGGCTGTCCGACATCGAGGTTGCAGTAATGACCGAGCTGGCCACGTCTAAGATGGGTTTCACGGACGTACTGTGGGCAACCCGGGGAGGGGGGGCGCAAGCCGAGCGGATCGATCTGGCAAGCGGGGGGCGCGAGCCTTTGACGATCGCCCCGTCGGCGGCAGCGACGCTCGATCACGGATTCGCTTCAATCTCCAACTTCTTTCCCGGCACCAAGGTACTTGCCTCGGAATTGATGGAATACCTGGTGGGCCACCTTATCGGACCAGCCGACGTCGGTCGGGCGACGGTATTCGACGACCAATACATCTCGACCGGCGGACAGTTCTATGAGCTGATCGTCGGGCACGATCGTTTCAACGCCGACCTGCGGCCGACCTTTTACCGGATTCAGGGCCAGCCGCAGGGGCTGTGCTGTCATCCTTACGATTGCGCCACCATGCTGATTGCCCAGGAGGCCGGCGTGATTCTCACCGACGATCGCGGCCGGCCGCTCGACGGCCCGTTCGACGTGACCAGCGGCATCTCCTGGATCGGTTACGCCAACGCAAGATTGCGCAGCCAGATCGAGCCGCTGATGCTTCGGTTCATCGACGAGAGAGCGCAACCAATTCGTTAATTTGCCGCGCCGGGCCGCGGGACTATACTTGCCGGCACTGGATGGACGTCGCTCAATCGATCCCTGCCGCAAAATTGGAGTATACCGGCCATGCCCCGGCACGAGCTCACAGGCCTCGCGCGGCGCTGATGGAAGGCCCGCGCCCGTTGCTTTCCGACCGGATTTTGAACTTTGCGGACCGCCACCGTTACAAGCTTTTCGCCGCGCTGGTGGGGCTATATCTTTTGGGGATCAACGGACACTGGCGGCTCGAGCCGGACAGCGCCCTGTATCTGAACATCGGACGCAACCTCGCCAACGGGCTGGGTTACACCTATCACGGCGAGGCTCACCACCTGGCATTCCCGGGCTTGCCAGTGATGTTCGCCGGGGCTTTCAAGCTGTTTCATACGAGCCGTCCCGAGCCGCTGTTGGGAATCACGATGTTGATCGGGGCGGCGACCCTGGGCTTGACCTACCGGCTGTTTCTGCTGCACGCCGGGAGGCCGACGGCCGTGTTGATGACATTTGGTTTGGGGATTAGTCGGCTGTTCTATCGTTATTGTTTTGAACTGCTGTCGGACATGCCGTTCCTGTTGGGGGTGATGGCATTTTTGGTCGGATATGAGGCGGTTTTTCACCGCCGGGAAATGGGCGAGTGCGACGCGGGCGCGGCGGCCCGGGCCCGGTGGTATGACTGGGTGCTGCTGGTCGGCGGATTGGCCCTTGCGGTCGCGATGCGGCCGGCGATGTGGGCGCTGCTGATGGCGATCGTGCTGGCCATGGCATGGTCGGCGATCCGTGGGCCGCGGCGATGGCCACAACTCGTCGGTTGCCTGGCAGTCGTTGGCGTTGGAATTCTGTTCTGGAAGATCGATCCACGTCATGCCGGCAATTACTCGATGGGGCAATACGAGGATCAATTGTTCGACTCGACACTACCGCACCTCGGGTTGTTGTTGCATCAGATGTTCTTCGAATATGTTCCGCGCCTCTTCGAGGCAACGCTGTGCCAGGCGCTGTTCGGGTGCCGCCTGGGAGCGGGATTGAACACGCTGGCCGGAATCGTGGTGCTGGCAGTGGGGGTGTCGCTCTTCTGGCAGCGCCCGCTGTGGGGCCTTTGGATCGTCATGACCATCGCGATGATGCTCATTGCGGTCAAACCGCTGGACCGCTATTTTCTGGAAGTCCTGCCGCTGCTGGTGTACGGCTGGTGGCGCGGCATCCGGTGGCTGAACTGGCGGATGGGCGGGCCGTGGGGTAACCGTCTGTTCCTGGCGTTGTTCGTGTTCGGCGGATTCACCAACTTGTGTCGGACCGGCGAGTTCGTCGTCGAACAGCGCGGGGTGCCGTTCCTGGATCATTACAAGGAAGGCCGGTACGCTTCGATGGACAAGGTGGCCCGACTCGTTCGTGACCACATCGGCCCAAATGACTGGGTGCTGGCGCCTCCGAAATTCGCGCGCATCCTGACCTTTTTGAGCCATCGCAAAGCCGTCGAGCCGGTAGCTCAGACGCAGCTTGATCCCGCGCGCCAGGCGGTTTACGTGCTGGAACCGCTCGACGAGCCGGTTCGTAACTGGCTGATGCAGACCGAAGCGACGCTGGGACCGCCGATTGGTCCGGTGGTGCAGAGCCCATACGATCCCTCCCCCTGGCGACTTCACCGGGTCATTCCACATCCCTAAGATCGGGGGCAAGAACGCAAGAAATGAGCAAAGCTTGAGCGACAAGACTGAACACCCGCCGATCCCCCAGGCCTTCGCGGCACTGGGCGTGCGGCCCTCGATCCTCCGGGCCTTGGCCGAGGCGAAATTCGTCACGCCCTCGGAGATTCAGACCCTGCTGATTCCCCGCGCGATGGAGGCAGTCGATATTCTGGGCCAGGCCCGAACCGGCACCGGCAAGACCGCGGCGTTTGCCATTCCGCTGTTGAGCAAATTGGAGAGAGGCAAGGCCACCCAGGCGATCGTCCTTGTGCCGACCCGCGAATTGGCCGTGCAGGTGGATACGGAAGTGAAGCGGATCGGCCAATTCACTCCGATCCGCTCGGTTCCGGTCTATGGGGGCCAGAAGATCGCGGCACAGATGAAGTTCCTCCGGCATCAGCCCGAGATCGTCATCGGTACGCCCGGCCGTGTGATCGATCTTCTGGACCGGCGGATCATCAACTTCGAGAACATCCGCTTCGCGGTGCTCGATGAAGTCGATCGGATGCTGGACATCGGGTTCCGGGACGACATCCGCAACATCCTCTCGCGGATCAAGGGCGTGCGCCAGGGCGAATCAGCGGACGGCGACGGCCAGACGGTCCCGCCCGAGCGCCGGCACCAGACCATATTCGTTTCGGCGACCATCTCGGCGGAGATCGAGAAGCTTGCCCGGCAATTCATGCGCGAACCGGTTGAGAAGCTGGTGGCGACGGGCGCCGACGAGAAGCCGACGGTCGAGGAAGTCGCACAGTATTATTTGTCGGTCGAGCCGTGGGACAAATACCGCCTGCTGCGGACGCTGCTGGAAAAAGAGAACCCGGACCTGGCGATCGTCTTCTGCCGCACCAAGCGCGGCGCGGAGAAAGTGGCCAAGCGGCTGCACGCCGACGGCATCGAATGCCGCGAGATTCACGGGAATCTGGCCCAGGCCAAGCGCGACCGCGTGATGAAGGGGTTCCGCCACAGCAAGTTCGACGTACTGGTGGCGACCGACCTGGCCAGCCGCGGGATCGACGTGGCGGACATCAGTCACATCATCAACTACGACATTCCCGAAGACCCCGAAGTGTACGTGCACCGCATCGGACGTACGGCGCGGATGGGGGCAGCGGGGAAGGCGTTCACGTTCGTCACCCGCGAGCAGGGTGACGAGCTGACCAAGATCGAATCGTTGATCAACATGGTGGTTCCACTGGCGACGCTGGAGGGATTCGAGCCCCGGCCGACGCCGGCCGACTGGATGCTGGAACAGCCGCCCGTCGAACCTGCGGGCGCCCCGCCACCCAGCCGCTTCGAGCGGGCTTACAGCCCGACGGCGATGCCCGGCGGGAGAGCGGCAGCCGGCCAGCCCGTTGTCTTGCAGGCGCCGCCGCGGACGCTCGGGAGCAAAATCCCCATCACGCGCAGACACAAGCGACGAAGGTGACGAGGCGACGACTTGAGCGGGACCGAACGCGGCATCGTGTATCTGGTCGGCGCCGGATCGGGAGACCCGGGTTTGCTGACCGTGCGCGGGGCGGAACTTTTACGGTCGGCTGATGTGGTTGTTTATGACTATCTCGCCAACCCTCGCCTGTTGGAGCACTGTCCGGCGGCTCGCGCGATATACGTCGGAAAGCAGGCGGCCCGGCACTCGCTTACCCAGGAGCAGATCAGCGAGTTGCTCGTGCGCGAAGGCCAGGCTGGCCGTCGCGTCGTCCGGCTCAAGGGTGGCGACCCATTCGTCTTCGGCCGAGGGGGTGAGGAGTGCGAAGCGCTGGCCGCGGCGGGAGTGTCATTTGAGGTTGTGCCCGGCATCACTGCGGCCCTGGCCGCCCCGGCCTACGCCGGCATTCCTGTTACCCATCGCGACTTCAATTCCAGTTTCACGTTCGTCACCGGCCACGAGAAGGAAGACGCTTATCGGGATCCCGAGGCACAACAGCGCCAGCCGGGAGCAGCCTCGGACCTCGATTGGTCGGCGCTGGCGAGGCTGCCTTGCCTGGCATTTTACATGGGCACTAAATCACTGGGCCGAATCTGCCAGAGGCTGATCGATCACGGGATGGCTCCAAGCATGCCCGCGGCGACGATCCAGTGGGGTACGACGCCGCAGCAGCGGACTGTGACAGGCACGCTGGCCGACTTGCCGACCCGCGTCGCCGAGGCCGGGATCGGCCCGCCGGCAATCACGATCGTCGGAAAGGTCGTGTCCCTGCGTTCGACACTCAACTGGTTCGAGACCCGACCTCTGTTCGGGCAGACGATCGCCGTGACCCGCACGCGGCAGCAGGCCAGCGACCTTTCCAGCCGCTTGATAGAGCTGGGCGCCAAGGTCATCGAGGCGCCGACGATCGAACTTACCGCGCCAGATGATCCGGCCCTCATCGATCAGGCCCTGCGGTCCATGTCCGGCTACGACTGGGTCATTTTCACGAGTCAGAACGGGGTCCGGTTTGCGCAGGATCGTCTCAGGCAGCTCGGCCTGGATGCGCGGGCGTTCGGTTCGGCGAAAATTGCCGCGATCGGCGATGCCACGGCCAGAGCAATCGACCAGCAGTTGTTCCTGACCGTCGATCTTTGCCCCCAGAGTTTTGTCGCCGAGGCGTTGGCCGATGCGCTGGCGGCGCGCGATCTGGTGAAGGGCAGACGCTTCCTGTTTCTCCGCGCCGACATCGCTCGCCCGATCCTCCGCCAACGGCTCGAACGGGATGGGGCGGCGGAAGTCCGCGACGTAGCGATCTATCAAACCCGCCCCGCCGCGGCACTGCCGGCGGAGCTGCTCGATACTCTTGCCGCCCGCGAGCTGAACT
>Ga0307477_10004509_pt1 | contig 10118 bp, 16 predicted proteins | sample atmos_gasesECM2C_FD_203316 | JGI IMG/M metagenome (GOLD analysis project Ga0307477, IMG submission 203316) | Hardwood forest soil microbial communities from Morgan-Monroe State Forest, Indiana, United States - atmos_gasesECM2C_515 | ecosystem: Environmental > Terrestrial > Soil > Temperate... | reverse complement strand
GCAAGAAGGCTGCGCCTGAAGCGACCAGCGAAGAGTCCGTCACGACTAAGTCCGCTGAATCTCAGGAGCAGCCCACCACAACGCCCGATAGTAGCACAGCGATGCGTAAGAACAAGCAGGTGGTCTGGCACTACACCTACAACCACATCGTGGACATCCTTGAGTCCGGCGTGCTTCTGCCCCCGAGGATGACTCCGCATTTTAATGAGCGAGATTCATCAATCCTTGAATTCGGAGAGTCCATTAAGAAGGACGAGGGATTCCAAGCCGATTCCAAATTGCTGCTGTTCAGCCAGCGAGAGGACTGGGAGCCAGCGTCTTATCGCGCTGCCCGTCTGGGCGGCAGGATCGTCCCGGTGCACCGCCTCGAAGACTACGAGCTTTACGGCTGGCGCGTGTACCGCGTCGGCGTGAGCCGCGACCTGCTCCACCCGTGGATGCGTCTGAAGCGCCTGTGCGGAATGCCGCCCGCAATGGCAAGAGCATTGGAACAGATCGCACGCGACTTGGGGAGTAATCCCTATGACTGGTGGGGCACGTTGAAGCCCATACCGGACACGAAATGGAAGGCGATCGAAATTTACGACCCAGAAACCAAGACGTGGCAGGAACTGGAACGTAATTGGGAGTCCGCCCAAGTCGTCTACGGCATGGACGGGAAAGTGCTGAAGGGCGAAGAACACCTTCGGCGCATCCTGAGAACAGGAGTGGGTGAAGACCTAAGAGTGGCTCACCTCCAGAGATTCGCGGAACGAGAGGCACTCGATGCCCGATAAGGTGCGAATCCACGACGTAGGAAACGACGAGTTCTTGTTCGAGGGCAATGCAGTGGCAGAGAAAATTCGCAAACACCTGCCAGCCATCGTCGAAGCCATCAACCACAGGGCGGGCAGGAAAGTAGTCGAACTGTTCTTCGTCAACGGTCAAATCGGCGGGATACGAAAGCTAGACGACATGGGAGGCGACATGACCAAAGACTACTACTTGGAGGTACGACGATGAGAGACATGACCGAGAAGCAGTTCCTCGCGGCACTGGCTCGCCACGGCATCGGGGCACCGGACGGCGTGTTCCTGATGTGCTCGATCCCGACCGCGAACGGCGGAATGCGGTGCGTCTCGCTGCTGAACTATGCCGACGCCAAGCACAAGGTCAACTACCGAATGGCGCTCGCCGACCTCCTGCGTGAGAAGGACATGGTGGAAGAGGAAATCGAGGCGAACGGAGTCAAGCCAATGGCTAACTTGATTGCATGGCTCGCAGAATGATCGGTGTATCTGAAAGCAGAGTGGGGAACGGCAACTCAAGCGTTCCTTAATGCGGAGGGTCGGTCACAACCCCGACCAGCAGAGTGCAGGAGAACCGTATGGCTACAACTGGCAAGAAGGCACGCAGTCTCAACCATTCGTCCAAGGTAATTCTCAAGATTCTGTTCAAGGAAATCCTTCAGCAGATTACGCCGGAGGACGCCGAAAGCCTTACAGAGCGCTATCGTCAAGGCGGGGTGATTGGCTTTCACATCAAGGAGAACAGCCGAGGCACCGGGTACAAAACGGCGTTCCACCCTTATGTAGAGTCAGACGTGGCGGTGAGGACATCGGCAGAACAGCCGAAGGTCGATGACGAGCCGCAGGTATGCCGCGTCTGCGGTCGTGAGTTGACCAACGGCAAGTGCGTCTTTATTAACCACAAGAACTGAGCAGAGTGGGGAACGGCAACGGAAGCGTTCCTTAATGCGGCGGTCAGGTCACAAGCCCCTGACGAAGGAGATTAAAGGCAACGGGCGATTAACCACCGCCCCACAACCAAAACGGAGTCTACATGCCAACTGACAATAACAACGAGTACGTCGTGGTCAGCAAGTACGACCGCATCCGTGGTGGACTGGACGGCGTCGCCCTGTTCACCAAACCATCGACCATCAAGAACGTCCAGAACATTACGGGCAAGTCCGAAACGTTCGTGGTCGAAACCTGCCGCCACGATGAGCTTGGCGGCGACTTCGTCTTCATCGAGATGATGGACGAAACCGGAGTCGTCCGACTCGCGCTTCCGCCGCGTGTCGCCAACGCCATCGCGTCGCAGCGCGAAAGCCTCACCGCACGCCGCCGCAGTGCCGCATCCAAGCGCGTCGCCAAGGCGCGGAAGGATCGCGGCGAGTTGCCGGGGTTCATGAAGAAGAAGAAAGCGTAAGATCGAAACCCGCTGTTGGAGGCAGCGTGGGAGATCAGCGTCAAGAAGGCACGGATCATGAAACCAGTTAAGCGCAATCCGTCCGTGCTCCTCCGAGTTTCTCCATCTCGCATCCGCCGCCGTCAGCGAGGAACAGGGCGCGGTCTGCGTTCCACTTGTCGTAATGAACCCAGCAAATCCAGTGCGAGTCCCCACCGTTCAGCCCGATGTGCAACACGCCCGGTCTGGGGCATCGGTAATAGCAGCAGTCGTGATCTTTCATAAGTATGGAATGGGGGCGGCGTTCCTAGCCAACAGCCTGCGGTCTCGCGGAAGAGATACCCTTTCGAGGTGTCAATCCGGGGCAATCTCGCCCACGAAGACGATGCCCTCCACGGCGCTGCCATCGGGTTCCAGCAGGTAAACCCTGTTGTCACGCCATTCGAATTCCGAGTCCGCGCCGATCTGTGCGCCGGGGAACCACAACCAGCGATCCGCGAACCAAAGCATTGCCTGCGTGTCTTGCCATACCATCTGCGTCGATTCCTCTGCGTCGCACATCACATGCGGTTCCACCATATCCTCCGACCGGAAGAGGAGCATGGTCTTTCAATTAAAAGACAATATCTTCCCCCCATCGGCGTGCGGGGAGAGCCTGTGGTGCGGGAAGCCGTGCTCCCGATAATGCTTGAATGCTTCTTCGATTGTCATTCCTCAAAATCCTCGAAGCTGGGGATGTAGCCGAACTTCTCCATCAGGTAGTCCTCCTCGGTCATGCCCTCGATCACCACTTGGTCGTATGTCTCGCCCGTCTCAGCCTCGTGGCGCATGCGGAGGTTGTTGGTGGTCTCATCGGGCGTAGTGGGATCATACTGGTCATCATCCCAGTCATCCCACCCGGCCTTGCGTATCTCCATGCGCTCCTCACGGGTAGGGCGTGGGCTAGTGCGGTAGCGCGGGCGGAAGCCTTGGCAGTTGTGGTGCTCCCCCGGATGTAGCAGCCCACGGCATACGTTGCACTTCGGAACCTTCATCCCCGGCTGCCAGTCCTTGAACGCCGTCTCCGCGTAGCACACCGTGTTGGGTGCGTTGTCGTAGGCAGCCTGACGCTTCTCGGCGGCTAGGGCTACGCGTTCTTGTTTTTGCTGTTGCCGTTGCTTCGCTTCTTCGGCGAGAGACCCCTTGGGTACTAGGTCAGCAGCGAGAGCTATGCCAGTGGTTCTCATGCGAACACACCTGCTTTGGTTCCGCTTTGACTTACACACGCTGGTGCTAGTCGCGACCGCAGGTCGCCACTAGGTGCAGGTCTGCGTGAAGGTCTTCGTGCAAAGACTCCGTGAACCAACTCTGTGAAAGACTTCGTAAAGAACTTCGTATACTGCCATCTGACGCAGTCCCAACTGCGTGAGATGTCACTAGGTACTGCGTGAGATGTCATAAGTGGACTGCGTGAGATGTCATAAGGTACTGCGTCACATGTCACTAGGGTACTGCGTGAGATGTCACTAGGTACTGCGTGAGATGTCACTAGCCCCACGGAGTTCATTTTAGGCGTCAAGTTCATGCCCCACCCCCACCATGTTAGCTCGGCGAGCATCGTAGCCCTTCTTGAACCCGCCCTTGTTTTCATAGGCTTTGTAGTCCCGCTTGGCTCGCACCGGGCGGTCTACTCCACGTTTCTGGCTGGGACGCTGGAAGGCGTCCACCACGGACTCCACCACCTTGTACTCGGTGTGCGGGGTCATGTGGTCGTCTATCCATTCGCGGGTGAGGACAACGCCTGCTTCCTTGAACTGGTCTATCAGGCGGATGACCTGCCGCTCGGAGAGCAGTCCAACGCGGAGGGCTAGGGTATGCTGTGACAACCAGCACCACCCAGTCTTCTCCCACGGTGTGACGCCGTCCGGGTAGTACTTGGGCGCATCCTCAGGATAGTTCGCGTTCTCGTCCTTCATGGACATGACCGCGATCTGGTTGAGCAGAAAGCGAGCCGTGGGCTTGCCGTCATACAACTCGGACTCCACGATCTTGCGCGGCAGGGAGTGTTCTTCCTCACCGTCTTCGCGACGCTGCTTCATCAGTGCCTTGAGTTCTTCTACCTTACCCATTGGACACCTCCGGCTTGGTGATCGTGCCCATCACCGGGCTGCCGTCAGGATTTCTGCTCTTCTTCTTAGCGGTTGCCATGTCGCGCCTCGACTTTGAGGGCGCATGCGGATTTCGAATTGTAAATTTCGATTGACATAAGCCTTTTTTGACCTGCATTCCTGCATTTGCATTTCACAATCACGGGCGGTGAAACCCGACAAGCCTTAGTGAAATGCTGGGGCGCTGGGCTTATTCAGCGCCCCGATGTCTTGTGCGGACACCCACCTAAAATAGAGATCGGTAGTCGCCGAACTCCAGAGCGCTGACTAAGGCGCTCACTTTGTAAATACTGACTTTTGGATGGAATGAATTTGAACATCTCTTATGAGGAACGAATTCGGCTCGATCTCCTTATGCAGCCGCCAATGAAACCACCGAGGTGTGAGAGAAAGGGAACCGTGCCGCATCCTGCAACCTGCGTGCTGGTCTGGGAACTCCTCTCCGGGCGCGTCGCCAAGTTCTATTGCGACGAGCACTCCAAGGATGCCAGCCCGCAGCCGTACTTCGTGTCGAAGTTGATCGGGTACCATGAGCAGGTGAGAAGCACGAATGAAGAAGAATAACGTCCGTGCCCTCAGTGCCGAGGAAGCGGCATCCGTCTGTTGCGTCTGCGTAGTCTGTTGCGTCTGCGTAGTCTGCCGCTGCCTGTTCTTCTGTGAGCATCTTCACTCCCCTGTTAGTTCTTCGTCCACCAGTTCTACGAGCGCTGCGTAGTACAGGTCATCGTCCGCCATGCCAGCGGCGACGAATTCTTTGAATGAGCACCAGTAGCGGTTCCACCCGTCCCCTATCGTGCTGTTGGCACGGAAAAAGTCTCGGCTGACGTTCATGGTTCCAGCCTTCTCGGTGACCCGCAGGAGTTCCTTCAAGGCGGTGACTTTCGACGGTTGCTTTGACCGGGAAGACTGGGCTTGGGCGTTATGCGGTCGGCGGCTCTTAACCTGCTTGCTCATAACAATTCCTCAATCAACTTGTAGACGTAGGGCGCCCCGCGATTAGCCTTGACGGTGTCGTGATCCATGCGGAACTTCGTTACGCCGTTTTCTACTTTGGTCTCTAGAAGCGAATAGAGGGACAGCTTGTGAAGGCACTTCTCGACCATATCTTGAGGAATTACTAAACCGGGGATACACAGCCCGGACGGGCCTTTGGCGCAATGGGCGTTCCACTGCTCCATGTGCGCTTTGAAGGCTGCCGCAATTTCGGCGGCGGATTCGTACTCAAAGCGGAACCAAAGGAAGTGAAAAAGGCGAACTTCGGGATACCGTACTTCGTCGAGGTACTTTCCGCCTTCCTCGATTGGTTTCAGGTCTTGATCGAGAGTTCTGAATTCTTCCTCAAGGCGGTCATATTCAGCTTTCGCCTGAACATCGAACTGCTCTTCTTGCCGATCCTCTATGCTGGAAACGATGTCGTATTCACAGCTTGAGCAAAGACCGTCTTCGCAGTCCGAGCATTCGCTCTTCAGATGTTCCTCGACGGCTTCATCGAACAACGCATCGTAAGCCTCCTCCTGCTGCTTGGTGACGCTCTCGACCGCCATCTGCCATAGTTTCGCCATACAATTCTCCAGACCTGCCCGTGGAGCTTTCGCCCTCATCAGCGTTGGGAGGTCATCCCCAACGAACGCCATGAACGGTGTTTCGGCTTCTTCCCGATGTGGCGGACTAGTCCGCAGCCATTGAAGCTCCCGAAGCTGCCGCCGCCGCTTACGCATTGAGCTTCTCGATCACTGCCTGCATCTCCTGAATCTCATCAGGGCGATAGAGGTCATAGACCTTTTTCCCGTCCATGATCACAAGCTCTGTCACGTCGCCCAGCTTGCGCTCAGTCCACGAGAACCGCTTAGGGATGGTCGCTGGCATCGCCACTGGCTCTGGTTCAGAATCCGAGTTCTGTTCCCCCAACGATCCCTGAAGTTGAGGGGCTGCGCTGGTCGGCGGGTTGTAAGTGGCACTGCCCAGCACCGTGCCGTTCTTGCGAGCGAGCCGCTTGCCGCGTTTCCGCCGATCCTCCTCGTGTGCCGCATCCAGCACCTTCACCGGGTCGGGCACAGGGCGGTAGAGCAGCATCTTTCCCAGCAGCACCTTTGCCTCGGCTTTGATCTTCTCGTCATTGACCAAGGAGGCGATCTTGGTGATGAAGCTCAGCAGGTCTGTGTACACATCGGGCGGTAGCGGCATGAGTGGTGCAGGCTGGTGCTCTGCCGCTGCCAGAATCTGCTTCGAGACTTCATCGTCTGGATTGTCGTTGGCTATGGACATCGCTGCCGTTGCGATGTGCTCATACCTCTTCTGGGCGGTCGGGTCTTCAGTACGGCGCGGCTCTGGACGATCCCCCTCCTCAGAGTCCTCTGTCTCGACGTCGTCAATGTTGTTGCCGTCGTCGGTGAGCAGACCCTGCGACTTTGCGAAGGCTTTCAGCTTGCGATCAGCATGCTGGAGACTGTACGCTTGGCACCGCTCGTTAAAAGCTGCCCAGTTCGGAGCGCCGAAGTTCTTCTCGTTCTCGGTCTGCGTCCTGTCCGTACCTCCGTTAACGTCGGCGCGGTAGCCGGGGTTGAGGAGCCTCTGCTTGACTTCGTAGTAGTAGGCAATGTTCTCTTCGAATTCCTGCTGGGCAGCCGCTTGGTCTTTCTTTGCCAGTTCCTCGTGTGCGATAGCGCTGCCGAGGTGCTTCGCAATAGCCGTTGTTGGCTTCTTGATTGCCGCACCAAGCTCAGCATCGGACAAGGCAATTACCTTCAGATATTGCTTTTCTGCGACTGACATGCGCTTGGTCGTAGTGATGGACTGCGAGGTGGTTGTCTCTGTGCTACTATCGGGCGTTGTGGTGGGCTGCTCCTGAGATTCAGCGGACTTAGTCGTGACGGACTCTTCGCTGGTCGCTTCAGGCGCAGCCTTCTTGCTTTTGTGGCTCATATTTCTTTCCTTCTCGAACCTCTGAACATTGTTCAGAGGTTCGCATCTGAGTTGGTCGCCATTCGTGCGCGACTCTTCCATAAAACCATGCAGGTGCGGAAACCGGAGTTAAGCGGAAAACGGAGAAGGAGGGGAAATGGAATTACAGAATCACTGCGGACGTAGAACGGTGCGATGCTTCTTCCTCAGGAATTGCTCGCCGGGATGATGGATGTCCATTCTGTAGAAGGTTGCTGCGTGACATTCGAGCAGTGTTTTCTTAGCTCTTAACGATGGCGAGTCAGCAGGATCAGGCTCATAGTGGAGCAACTCTTTCTCAAGCTTATCGCGCCATACGCGATGGTTGTCTTTTCCGTAGTGGACGCCGATGATGACGGATAAAAGCCTTGCTACATGGACATCGTACGGCTTACCAGTATGCTCTTTAACAAAATTTAGAAGTCGCGCTCTTGCCAAATGGAGATAGAAATCCGACTTGCCTCCGATGAAGTCCACTGCGTGCTCGATCAATGAGGCATATTCTCGCAACATCTCTGGTACTCGCAGAAGATTGAACAGCGTGCTGTGCTCTTCGATCTCCAAGTATGATCCAAATTCATACCCACTGAGTGCCCAAAGGCTGTCCGCCACGGCGCGAATGCCATCGACTAACCTGTTCAGGTCTTCCGAGTCAAACCCCGTCATTTTCGCGCTATTAGTGACTCCACGGTTTTCGCACATTCCGAGCAAATAAAGTAGCTTCCGTCGCGGGCAGCCCTTTTCGCACAGAAACTTGAGCGGGTCTACGTTTCTCTTGCCGGATTTTCCTATTACTAGTTCATTATTGTTGATCGCCTCTTGGATTCGGTGCTCTGCGTCCTGAGCCACGGCGTCAACAAATCGCGGCACGTGCTTGAATACGTACTCGTCCTGCTTGCGGATTGCGGATTCGCACATTGCAAACCGAACACGCCAGCCGCTTTTGCCGTCGCTCGCTTTATGCTTCTGTTTCGTATCACTCACCGACGAAACCTCGCTTCCTGCCAAATGTAATTCGATTTCGTTGAAACGGCGGTTTGCGTTTATTTCGGCAGTACCTCATTGGGTAATACCCTTGGGCAATGGGCGCTGTTGGATTCAAAGCCGATGCGCAGAATGAAACGACGCAAATCTCGGCGGTCAAAGTTCGACTGCAACAAAAAGGATCGCGCACCGCAGAGGTTGATGCTCTCACCTCACACGTCTCCGTGCAGACAGGAGTGACTGGGCAACAAGAGCCTTTTGTTGATGCCAAAGCTGTCGCAGCATTCCTGTCCATCAGCCGGGATGATGTGTTGAGACTCACGCGAGAAGGCAAGATTCGCGGGTATGCCTACAAAGGACATTTGCGCCACGTCTACCGCTATCGTCTAAGCGAGGTAAGCGAAGATTTTGCGGCACTCGCCTACCAGCCAAAGGGTACAATCCCCGGAGCAGCCCTTGTGCGCCAGAGGAGAAAATCCAATGGCTAACAAGGCAAGAGGCTGGCTTCGCTCACGGATGCGAGCAGACGGCATGACTTGGCTCTGGTGTTATCAGCGATTGAGGTCGAGCGACGGAAGGATGGTTGAGAACTCTGTTCCGCTCGGACTTGTCGATGAAATCGGAGATGAGGGTGCCGCTTGGATTCGGGTTGGCGAGCTTCGCCTGATCGAGAAACATATCAACCAACCGCTTTCTGGTATGCCAACATTTGGTGACCTCAGCGCTGCCTACGTCAAAGACGGGCTACCGTTCCGCAAAAAGGACGGGCGCAGGAAGGGCAAAGGCACAATAGAGACGTACCAGTACCACATCAACAACCTCATCCTTCCGCGCTGGAAGGATGTCATCGCCGAACAGATGAAGCCGCTGCTAATTCGCAACTGGCTCTTCGATCTGCACGACGGTGACGACTATCACTGGGAGACATGCTCGAAGACGGCTGGGATCATGTCGTTGGTGTTCGACTTCGTTGATCACAACGAACTGTATCCCATCCGCAACCCAATGGACAAGGTTACGATCCCTGCGAGCGAGGAGGAGCACCCTGAACTCAGACTGCTCTCTCCTGAAGAGGTCTTCGCCCTGATGGCTCGCCTCCCCAGCCCGGTGAACATTGCCGTGCTGTTGGTTGCCGTCACAGGCGTGCGAATCTCGGAATGCCTTGGACTTCGCTGGCGTCACGTCAAGTGGGACGAAAACAAAATCTTCATCGAGCAAGTGTTCCGCCGTGGAGAGATTGTTAAGCGCACCAAGACAAAGGCGAGCAAGGCTCCCGTGCCAATGTGCGAGGCTCTAGCCGCCATGTTGACCGAGTTGCGGCAGCAGAGTCCGTACAGCGGCGATGAAGACTTTGTCTTTGCTTCTCCGTTCCTCGATGGCAAGCAACCGCTCTGGGGGCAAACCATGAATGCCAAATTCGTCAAACCAGCCGCTATTGAGTTGGGGCTGATTGCCGAAGACGAGCGTTTTGGCTGGCACCGCTTTCGTCACAGCCTGAGTACGTGGGCAAACGAAACGACCAAGGACATCACGGTCAGCCAGACCATGCTTCGTCACGCCAAGCCAGACACCACGGCTATCTACACGCACGGGAACTTCGACAAGGCGCTCGACGCTCAGCGCGTGTACATGGATCAGTTGCTCAAGATGAAGCCCGCTTCGGAGTCAACCCAATGATTGCATCGGGCTGCATCGGGCTGAGGTCTCGAACGGGCACAACAACCAGCCACACCCAAGTGGCTGCTCTGTCGGAAGTTAGGAATGGTGGGCGCTATAGGATTCGAACCTATGACTTCCACCGTGTGAAGATGGCACTCTACCGCTGAGTTAAGCGCCCACGTTGGTGCGGTAAGTTCATCATTATACACGAGTTCC
>Ga0307477_10004507_pt1 | contig 10121 bp, 10 predicted proteins | sample atmos_gasesECM2C_FD_203316 | JGI IMG/M metagenome (GOLD analysis project Ga0307477, IMG submission 203316) | Hardwood forest soil microbial communities from Morgan-Monroe State Forest, Indiana, United States - atmos_gasesECM2C_515 | ecosystem: Environmental > Terrestrial > Soil > Temperate... | reverse complement strand
CGCATCAATGTCTCCGGCGAGCACGAGCGTGACGTTGGACGGGCCGTAATAGGTCTTGAACCATTCCTGCACATCCTTCATGGAGGCGGCATCGAGGTCGGCCATGTCACCGATGGTGGTCCAAGAGTAGGGATGGCCGGCAAGATAGGTATTGTGCGCGATGAGCTCGCGGGTGACGCCGTAGGGCTGGTTTTCGCCCTGCCGCTTTTCGTTTTGCACCACGCCGCGCTGGAGGTCGAGGGTCTTCTGATCTAGCGCGCCGAGCAGATGGCCCATGCGGTCGGATTCCATCCAGAGCGTATAGTCGAGAGCGTTCGTCGGCACGTCTTCAAAATAATTGGTGCGGTCGGTGTTGGTTGTGCCGTTCAGGTCCGTGGCGCCGATTTTCTCCATCGCGTCGATGTAGCGACCCGGTGCGTGCTCGCTGCCGCCAAACATCAGATGCTCGAACAGATGCGCGAAACCCGTTTTGCCAAGCCTCTCGTTTTTCGAGCCGACGTGATACCAGACGTTCACGGCGACGATGGGGGCCTTGTGGTCTTCATGGACGATCAACGTAAGTCCGTTGTTGAGCACGAATTTGTGAAAGGGGATGTCGATCTCGTCGCTAGTCTGCGCAAACAGGCTGTAGGCGAAAACGCCGCATACCGCAAGCGCGAAGACGGGAATCAGTAGAAACATTTTGGACTTCATTTTGGAGCCCTCCGGAGGGAAATGCATGGAACCTCTCAGAGAAGATCACAGCCGACGACACCACGTTTCCGGTATTGACGAAGACAACCACCGGAAAGTTCCTATGAAAATAGAGTTTGTTGGCTGGTGCAAGCAGTTTTTATCCCTGATCTTTTCGAACTGCGAGTCTACACCTCCGTGCGTTGATTGGAAATCTTTCTCCTGAGGATTACGGAGGATTATCGGTCGCCAGAGATCGAGCAAAGCTAATTTGGAGAAGCACGGGTCCAAGTGACCCGCCACTACCGTGGATACACAAATGGAGCCGGCCATTAGGATTTGTTCCCGAGGTGCGCCGGGTCTAAAATCCAGTTGAGGCTATTTATGCAAGATCATTTGGTGATTGCCGGGCGGGCGTTTCAATCGCGGCTCATCGTGGGAACAGGGAAGTACCGAAGCTTTCAGGAGATGGCGCGGGCGCACCGAGCTTCGGGCGCGGAGATGGTGACGGTGGCGGTGCGCCGCGTGAATCTGACGGACAAATCGAAGGAATCGCTAATCGATTACATCGATCGCGAAAAGATTTTCATTTTGCCGAACACGGCGGCGTGTTCCACGGCGGACGAAGCCGTCCGCACGGCGCGGCTGGCGCGCGAAGTGGGGCTTTCGAATTGGATCAAGCTGGAAGTGATCGGGGATCAACAGACCCTTTTTCCGGACACACAGCAGCTCCTCGAAGCGACGCGCGTTCTGGTCAAAGAAGGATTTGTCGTCCTGCCTTACAGTAACGACGATCTGATCACCGCGCGCAAACTGATTGACGCCGGCGCGGCGGCGGTGATGCCGCTCGCGGCGCCCATCGGCTCCGGCCTGGGCATTCAGAATCCCGCGAATCTGCGGATTCTGCGCGAGCGCATCACAGAAGTGCCGATGATTGTGGACGCGGGTGTCGGAACGGCCTCCGACGCGGCCATCGCCATGGAACTCGGCGCCGATGGCGTGCTGATGAACACCGCCATTGCTGAGGCGGAAGATGCCGTGCTCATGGCGGAAGCTATGCGAGACGCGGTCATCGCCGGACGGAAAGCCCATCTCGCCGGGCGCATGCCCAGACGGCTCTACGCCTCGGCTTCGAGCCCGCTGAGCGGCGTCCTGCGCTAAAGGGAAGCTAGTGTCGGGTGACAGGGATCCCTTCGGCCACTGAGAAAAGTGAATCGGGAGGCCCCATGTCGGCGTTGCAAACCCTTCTTGCAACCGTCGGGGTCTTTCTGCTCGCTTGCGGCATGGCGCGGCTCCAAGCGCAACCGGCGGCCTCCTCCGCGCGCGCTCGGGTGGAATGGCAGTCCCGCAAGGTCACGATCTTGTCAACGAAAGTGGAGTGGGCACGGCTGGCGTCACGGATAGTTTGAAAGATGGAATGCAGACCTCGCCCGATAATTCCGGTTCCTCCGACCCCTGCAACCGGGCAAAAAGGTGGGCCACAGGCGACGGTATCCTGTACCAACGAGCTAAGGTTTTTACCCAACTAACGGATTCGCAACAAAAAACCAGAAGCCCACCGCCACTTTTCTAATTCCTTGACACTACTAAGGGGAGCCGCGCGGGCACCTATGACTTCGTGGGACGGAAGCGGCGGGCCGCCGGGGGCGCAAGCCCTGTTGATGGGTTCTGGGTCACGGCACGGGTTGGCCACCGCCGTCTTTGTCGTAGGGCAAGAAAGCCGTGTCCTGCCGGGTCGTACTCTAGCGACAGCCCACGTTGTGAGACAGGCTCGTTGTCGTCCGATATCGGGCGCGGAACGCGGTACGTGGAGTCAATCTCTCGGGCTCTTATGGAAACCAAGTCGAGCGTGTGGGATTCGCCGTTACTGAAACACTTGCTTATCGGCCTGGCCGCCTGTGTCACCTACGTCCTCGCCGCGAAGCTGAGCCTCCGCTTTGCCACGGTGCATCCGAGCGCGAGTCCGTTCTGGCCTCCTACGGGCCTTGCCATCCTCACGCTTCTTCTTCTCGGTCAACGGTATTGGCCAGCGATTTTCCTGGGAGCGTTCCTGGTCAATCTGACGACCGCAGGGTCGGTGTTCACCTCGCTCGGTATTGCCGCCGGAAACGCCCTTGAGGCTGTCACTGCGACGTATTTGGTTTCGCGCTTCGCCAACGGTAAGGACGTGTTTGATCGAACCAGGGACATTCTCCTTTTTGCCCTTTATGGAGGCATTTTGAGCACGGCCGTGGCTGCCACATTCGGCGTCACCAGCCTGGCGTTAGGCGGTTTTGCGCCGTGGCGTCAGTACGCCATCATCTGGCGCACCTGGTGGCTGGGAGACGCTGCCGGGGCGCTTGTTTTCACGCCGTTCCTGCTTCTGTGGTGCACCAATCTAAGCTGGAAATGGTCAAAGCCGCGGTTTGTCGAAGCCGCCGCACTTTTGCTTTCGACGCTGCTGATCTCGGGAATCGTTTTCGGGCCGCTGCTGCATTCAGAAGTCAGAAACGATCCTTGGACATTTCTCTGCACGCCATTTCTCATCTGGGCGGCGTTTCGCTTTGGGCCGCGCGAGACTTCCGCGGTCATCTGCGTGGTGTGCGCGATTGCAGTGGTGGGTACGACGCACGGGTACGGACCGTTTGCGCGCCGGTCGCCGAATGATTCGCTGTTGCTCATGCAATCGTTTCTTTCCATCCAGGCGCTCATGACGCTGGTCTTTGCGGCAGAGGTTTCCGAACGCCGTCGCCAGGAGGAACACGCCCGGATGCTAGCCGTGCGGGATCCTCTGACGGGTTTGGCGAACTACCGATTGCTGGTGGAGCGCGTCGCCGAGGAGATCCGACGTTACGGGCGCACCGGCAAGCCATTCGCGGTTCTGTTGCTGGACCTCGATGCGTTGAAAAAAATCAATGATGAGCACGGGCACCTGGTCGGCAGCCTGGCGATTTGCCGCGTGGCGGAGGTATTGCACTTGAGCTGCCGCGAAACGGACACGGCCGCGCGGTACGGCGGAGACGAATTCGCGCTGGTGCTGACGGAAAGCACAGCGGAATCGGCCACGGTGGTGGCCCGGCGCGTGGCCGAGCGATTGTCGCAGGATGCGGAAGAGCCGCGCATCTCGGTGAGCATCGGCGTTGCCGAATTTCCGCGCGACGGCGCCACCATCGAACACCTGCTCAGCGCCGCAGACCATGCGCTTTACAATGACAAGCGCCTGGGCGTTGGGCAGTCCCATCGGTCGGAAGCCAAGAAGTAACGCCGAGCCTCTCCTCAACGTTCCAAAGCAGGCGGTCTTAGCCGCCAGCAGCTTTGCGCGCCTGGGCGTCGTCGTAACTTTCGCCGTAAATGGAAGGCACTTTCGCGCCCATGCAGCGCAGATAGGAAGAAAGCTGGCCGCGATGGTGAATGGTATGGACCATCCCGAGCAGCGCAAAGCTGACGGCCGGCCGCTGGAACAACCCGCGAAAATCCACCATCTTGACGAGCTGCTCGCCGCTAAGCTTTTTGAGCGCTTCGTAATTTTTTGCGAAGTGCTGCTCGTACCAGGAGGCGATCTCCTGCGGCGTCTTCACCGTGTCCGGAATCGTGGCGGCGTTAGCGTCGAACACACCGTTGATTACCGTCTCGAGAAAGCGGTTCTCCGCAACGGCGATGTGGCGGACGAGCTCAATGGCGTTCTTGGATACGGGGTCCGGGCGGTGCTGACATTTGTCCGCGGGCACCGCCTCCAATACTTTCCTGGTGATGCGGCTTTCGTTTTTGAGTGAGCCCAAGTAGACATTTTGCAGCAAGAACAGCGCTTGATCGGCCGTCAGCTCGCTCATTTCTCATCCTCCTCGACTTGTAGTTGTCCGTGAGATGGTAACGTATTTCCGGGACCGGGCTTCCTTGGGCGATTCGACGCGCGAAGTTTACTACGGTTTCATCCGGGCTGGCCTCTGATTGCTCCGCCTACCGCCGTATTGTGTCACCTTGCCGTCGACGACGTTGGCGACATAGCGGCCTGCCGAAAGAAACTGCATGACCTTGTGTCCTCGACGGGCGAGTTGTGCCCATCGGGAAGCGGTCTCGGGGTTTTGCTCCAAACCGCGCAATTCCTGGTGATCGAAGACAAAATCGACTTCGCGCAAGCGTTTCTTCGGGGTTGTGCGGACCGGAAAAGTCTGCCCTTCAAGCTCGACTGCCGGGGCGTCCTCCACCATCGTGGCGCGCCAGACTTTGCATAGCGCTTCTTCCAGCGTCATCGTTCCTCCAGCCTTCCCCCTACCGTCGCGACTGCCCTCCCTTGCGTCACAGAGTGCGGAACAGGAAGTGCCACGTCGTGTCCACCGCCGCGTGGACAATCGCGGAGGCAAAGATGGAGCCCGTTCGGCGCCACGTCCAGCCGTAGAAAATTCCGGCAATGGAGGCCAGCGCGACGTAGCGCCAGTTGGGAAATCCCAGATTGGTGATGTGGGAAAACCCGAAGAGAACCGAAGCCGTCCACCAGCCGACAATTTCGCTTTTGGACGCCCGCGATAACACGTTCTGGAGCAAGCCCCGAAACAGAAATTCCTCAGGCCACGCCGTGAAGAAGAGAATGGCCAGCGCGGTCAACGGCAACGACTCCCACTCTCCCCATCGCGGCGCCCATTGAATGAAGCGCATGCCCGTTCCGAGAGGCATGGCGATACACGCAAAAGCGAGGAAGCTGGCCAGGATGAAAAAGCCCCAATTACGGCCCCAGCCGATCGAGTAACCGATGCCGTCGGTGTGGCGCAGGAGCACGAACGCCGCGAGCGACACGTTCAAGCACAACAGAACGGTCATGGCGTAGGCGAGCTGCCCGCCGGGAAAGGGCCAGAGCCAGTGCGACATCGAGAAGCCCCAGTGGTTGGGGAAGGGCTTTACGGCAACCCAAATCCCCACGATGATCGCAAAGTCTTGCCACGTGCCTGCGGGCTTTCGTTCTGCGGATGCCGTGACGGCCAGCGGAACGAATACCAGGACGGCGGCAGTTGCGGCACGGCCCAAGGTAAAAGTGTTTGTCCCCAGCGCGTAAATCAGGTAGACAAGAAACAACGCCGCGCCGAGCAAGTAGGCGGCGCCGGCGCCCAAGCGGGTGGCGAGGATGGTTTCCGCACCGCGCGCGGCAAACAGCAGCATGACCAGAAAGAGGAAGGCGAAGCTGGTAAGGGTCGCCGCAAATTCGTGGCCGCCGTAACCCTTCCACACGGCAAAGAACACTCCAATGAGGGTCAACAGCGCCCACAGGCCGAGCATCGAGAACAGTCCGAGTTGGCGCGTGACGGGCAAGCGGGAATTGTAACGTAAGATGCAAGCGCAGATGAACTCCGGGGTCGCGCAGCAACCGCCGCAAAGGGCGCGGGTGTTGCCGCCGTCCAAGGTGACCCGTCTGGCGTACATCGACTGGATGCGCGGGCTCGCCTGCGTGCTGATGTTTCAGACGCACTGCTACGACTCGTGGCTCAGCCCCGCGGCGAGAAAATCTTCTTCGCTGATCATTTGGTCGCAGCTGGGGGGAACCCTGCCGGCGCCGCTCTTCATTTTTCTTGCGGGGGTCTCTTTTGCCCTGGTCACGGAGCGCTTGCGCGAGAAGGGTGTCGAACGTCACGCCATCGCAAAGCAAACCATTCTCCGCGGCGCGGAAATTTTCGGCATGGGCTTGCTCTTTCGCGCGCAGGAATTTGCCCTCGGTTATCCCTGGTCGCCCTGGAGCGATCTGCTGCGCGTGGATGTCCTGAACATCCTCGGGTTGTCGATGACGCTCATGGGCGTTCTCTGTTGGGCGACGGGCGACGGAGCGATGGCCATTGCGCGAAGGCGCACTCTCGTTGGTGGCGTCTTGGCGGCTGCCGCCGTGGCGTTCGTCACTCCGCTGCTCTGGACGACGCACCGGCCAAAGTTTCTGCCGTGGCCGCTCGAGTCTTATATAAACGGCGTGCATATCTTCGACCAACCGCAGCCGTGGCTGTTTCCGCTGTTTCCGTGGTCGGCGTTTGCGTTTGCGGGCCTGGCTACAGGGTTCTACTTGTTCTCGGATTTCGCCAAACGAAAACAGGGGCTGGCTTTCGCCGCGTTAGGCGGGGCGGGGATTCTCGCTGGCGCTCTGTCGACGGTCTTTGATTCGTCGCGCTTCCGCCTCTACGCTGTTTACGACTACTGGCACAGCAGCCCTAATTTCTTCCTCATGCGCTGCGGCATCCTGCTTACGATTCTTTTTCTCGTTTACGCCTGGTGTCGTTGGGGATTCGCGCAAAAAGGCTTCAGCCCCATCATCCAGCTGGGAAGCACTTCGCTGCTGGTTTACTGGGTGCACATCGAGTTTGTCTACGGAAGGTTTTCGATTCTGCCCAAGGGACAATGCGGCGCGCGCAAAGCCACCGCGGGATTGCTGACGATTTTTCTGGCGATGGTGCTGCTTTCCGTAGCCCGCACAACGTGGAAAAAGCGAAAGCTCAAGGCTTTGCACCAGGGTCTTGCGGTAACTGCAGCGACTGCGGAATCTTGATGATCACTTCGCCGGGTTTGGCCAGGCCTAACTCGTCCCGGGCAATCGTTTCGATTTTGCGAGGGTCGCTCTTCAGTTCCTTGACTTCCTCTTCTAGCTGCACGTTTTCCTTGTTGAGCCGCTCCCTATCCGCGTTCACTTTCTTGATTTCTTGTTGCGTGCGTCGCATCGCGAGGTAGCCGTGCGTGCCGAAAATGTCGTGGACCACAAGCGCGAACAGCAGCAAACCCAGCAGCGCGCCTCCGTACTGGCGCAGAAACGGCGCAGGCTTTTCGTTGGCATCCGGCTTTTTCAGCTTTGCAATACCCATTTCGTTGCTTCGCTCGTCAACTTCGCGGAAGCCGCCGCGCTTTCCGCCTCCACATAAAGCCGCAAGAGCGGTTCCGTGCCCGACAATCGCAACAGCATCCAGGAACCATCTTCAAAAACGAATTTTGCTCCATCGGTGCGGTCGACGGATACGACTTTTCGCCCCAGCAGTGTCGAACTGTCCACGCCCACCCTGCGCACCGCATTTGCCTTTTGTTCGTCGCTCAGGTGCAGGTTTTCCCGGACGGGCCAAAATTCGCGCCCCAATTTTTTGTACGTTGCGCGAATCTGTTCGCCCAACGGGGCGCCACGCGCGGCGATCATTTCCGCGACTAGCAGGCACGCCAGGATGCCGTCCTTCTCAGGGATGTGGCCGCGTATGGTCAACCCCGCGCTTTCTTCGCCGCCCAGCGCAATCTTATCTTCGCGGATGAGTTGGCCGATGTACTTGAAGCCGACCGGCGTTTGATGGACGCCCTGGCCGTGCGATTTTGCGACGGCATCAATCATTTGCGTTGTCGCCACGCTGCGCGCTGCCGGCATCTTCCACTGGCGCGTTTCCGCCAGATAGTCATAGACAAGCGCGAGGATCAGGTTCGGCTGAATCCACGTGCCGTCGCGGTCAACGATTCCAAAGCGGTCCGCGTCTCCATCGGTTGCCAGCCCCGCCGTGGCCTTCGAATCGACCACGACCTTTTTGAGCGGAGCAAGATTTTCTTCGGACACGTCGGGCCCGGTGCCGTCGAACAAACAGTCGCGACCCGTTCGGATTGCCGCCACGGCCACGCCGTGATCACCGAGGGTGCGGTCCAGGTAGCCCGAGCCGCATCCGTGAAGCGCGTCTACCGCAAATTTCAGGTTCGCCTTTTTCAGCGTTTCGAAGCGCACGAGTTTCTCGAGCCGCGTCAGATAGTTTTGCCGTAGGTTCACTTTTTCGCTCGGATTTGCCTTGGCGGCGCTGTGCGGGAGAGGGGGCACGCCGCCTTGCGAGGCAATCTGGGAGGCGCGAGCCTCAATGTCTTTCGTGATTTCCGGGAGCGCCGGCCCGGCGTCCGCGGAGGAAAACTTTAAGCCGTGATATTGCGCCGGGTTGTGGCTGGCAGTGAAGTTGACGGCGCCGTCCAGCTTGCGCCGCATGATTTCGTAGGCCACGGCGGGCGTCGGCGTGAACGTTTCGCACAGCAAAGCGCGGACGCCGTGATGTTCGAGGATGTCCACGGCGAGCTGCGAAAACTCTTCGGAATAGAAGCGCGTATCGTAGGCGACGAGGATTGTGGGTTCGGCGGATTCCGCCTTCACATGTTCCGCGATGGCCGTCAGCGCGAGCCGTACGTTTGCGAAGGTGAAATCTTCGGCAATGACCCCGCGCCAGCCCGAAGTGCCAAACTTGACCGGAGAAGGGATGCTCCATCCAGCGCGTGTGCTCATGGCGCGTTATTTTAGCCTTTCGCGCCGTGCGGAAAAAGTCGTTAATATGAGGGGCCCGGGAGCAATAAAAAATGAGTCGCGCAAAAGTGAGAAACGCACGAATCGTTCTCGTGACTTGCCCGTCGCTGGCCCTTGCGCGGAAGATTGCGCGGGCCGTGGTCGAAAAGCGTCTGGCAGCGTGCGTTAACGTTGTTCGCAGCCCCGTCGAATCCTTTTACACCTGGAAGGGCAGGCTCGAATCTGCGCGTGAGCACCTGCTGCTTATCAAGACCGCGGCCGAAAGCCTGTCAGGACTAGAACGCGAAGTGAAGCGCCTGCACACCTACGCGGTCCCAGAATTCATCGCCCTACCGATTACCGGGGGCTCGCCCGAATACCTGGCTTGGCTGGGCGAAACGACAGCGGCGCGCTCCAGAGAAACCTCGAGTGGGCAACCGTAGAGCTCAAAGGCGAATCGAACCAGCGTATTGAACAGGTCGGGTTCTAGCAATCTCGCCTGGGCAACAATACGCGTAGTTGGAATCGTCCATGGGGTCCCGATTCTTCCTTTGCTCCATTCTGGCCTCGTCCTTGGCCTGGCACTTTCCGTTCTCTTCCGCCGCAGCTCAGCAAATCACCTCCGAAACTTTGGAATTGCGCGGGAGAGTTATCAATAGCGCCACCGGGGAACCGGTTGCGCTCGCCCTCGTGCAAGTCTCGGCTCCGGGACCAAAAACGCAGTTCACGGGTGCCGACGGCACGTTTGTCTTCACTGGTCTTCCACCAGGTAACTATTGGCCTTTGGCGAGAAAGCCAGGATTCTTTGATGACTCAGAACCTCAGAGACCGGACCCGGCGCCCCTCCTTTCCTCTGGGCAGCACGAACCCATCATCCTCCAGTTGCTTCCGGAAGCAATCCTTTTTGGCGAGGTCAAAGACGAGAACGGCGCGCCACTCGAAGGCGTCACGGTAAGAGCGCAGCAATGGCAGGAGCTCGACGGGGAGAAGCAATTTGTGCCTGCCGGAAGTGCATTCACCGACGACGAAGGAAACTTCCGGCTCGCCGAATTGAAGCCAGGCCGCTATTACCTGTCCTTCCTCTCGACCAACGGAGGTTGGACCATTACGTATCAGTTGACTTCAGAAAAGCCGGAAGAGCAGGGATACGGCGCCCAATTTTATCCGGGCGTTCCGGATCTGGAGTCCGCGAGTGCCATCGAGATTCGGGCCGGCGCTC
>Ga0307477_10004504_pt1 | contig 10126 bp, 8 predicted proteins | sample atmos_gasesECM2C_FD_203316 | JGI IMG/M metagenome (GOLD analysis project Ga0307477, IMG submission 203316) | Hardwood forest soil microbial communities from Morgan-Monroe State Forest, Indiana, United States - atmos_gasesECM2C_515 | ecosystem: Environmental > Terrestrial > Soil > Temperate... | reverse complement strand
ACCGTGATCGGAGTCACGAAAGCCTACTGCACCCGCGTGGGTGGCGGGCCATTTCCCAGCGAGGCTCTCGATGCCGCTGGCGATTTGCTGCGGGCGCGTGGCAACGAATACGGCGCAGTGACCGGGCGTCCGCGACGTTGCGGTTGGCTTGATTTGCCACTCCTGCGCTACGCTGGCATGATTAATGGCATCTCGTGGTTGGTGGTAACCAAGCTTGATGTGCTGGATGAGCTGGCTGAGATTCCGGTCTGTGTGGGATACAAGATCAACGGCAAGCCGATTGTGGAAATCCCGGCGCACGCCAGCGGCTATGATCGCCTCGAATGTGTGTACCGAACTATGCCTGGCTGGAGGACTTCTACCCAGGGAATCACCCAAATGGAGAAGCTGCCGAAAGCAGCTCGCCAGTATTTGAGCTTCTTGGAGAAAGAGAGTGGCGCTCGGATCGGGATGGTCTCCACCGGCCCAGGACGGGAGCAGACCATATTAGTGGACGATTTTGCCAGACAGTTGAGATCGCTCACCGAGCGGAAAACCAGGGCACAGGTCGAGGCATAGCAAACGGAGCGAGTAAATGGTAGTTCTGGCGGTAACCTGGATGGCGAAAATAGGTCGTGAGGCTGAAGTCGTCAGCATCTTTTCCGCGCTGACGGAGGAATCCCGTAAAGAAGTGGGGTGCATTACCTACCAGGTTCACCGGCACAAGACCGAGCCCCGCCGCTTTTTTATCTACGAGCAATATAAAGACGACGCCGCGCTTGAAGCCCACCGCGCCGCTCCCCACTTCTTAAAATACGCGAGGAAGGAATTGCCCAAAATCGCCGACAGAGTGGAAGGCCACTTGTATGAGCCGTTGGGGTGATTGTGTGGCGCGGGCGCCCTCGCCCGCGAATTTCCTTATCCCTTATCAGCCATGAGTACACCGCCCGAAGCATAGCTTTCTTTAGGCACTTCATGGAAAGCTACGATGATCGATTCATGTCGAGCGCCAGCTTCTTCCACCATAGCGTCCGTAATACGTTTCGCAAGCTTGCGCTTTTGGTCAATCGTACGGCCGGTCAGCATTGTGATCTGAACCATTGGCATAGAGACACCTATCTTTGGTCGTTCATTTCAATTGCTAAGTCGTGAATTTGATTCTCTCGGAGGAAATCAAGTCAGCTCGTGTCGTCCAGAAATATGTCGTGACTTCACTTACCCCTTGACATTCGCCTTCCATTCGCCCAGAATCGCGGCATGGCAATCACCCGACGGCAGCGCAACGTCTACGACTTCATCTCCGAGTTTGTGCAGAAGAACGGATACTCTCCATCCTTCGAGGAGATCGGGGAAGGACTGGGGCTGAGTTCATTGGCCACGGTGCACAAGCACATCTCTAATCTAGAGAAAAAGGGTTTGCTCACCCGTGATTATAACCGCAGCCGCTCGATCGACCTGTTGCCCCCCAAAGGGCGCCTGAAGCAGGCCATGGCGGTGAATACAGGCATAGTCCTGCCCCTGATGGGAAGGATCGCAGCGGGGCAGCCTATTGAAGCGATGCAGAATCCGGAAACCATTTCGCTGGCCGACTTTGTCCGCTCAAAAGAAGTTTTTGTATTGGAGGTCCGCGGCGATTCGATGCAGGACGAACACATCCTGGATGGTGACTATGTGCTGGTGGAGAGAAGCAAGACAGCCCACGATGGCGACATAGTGGTTGCGCTGGTCGAGCGAATGGACGCGACCCTTAAGCGTTTTTATCGCGAAGGCGACAATATCCGGCTGCAACCTTCGAATATCAACATGAAGCCGATCATCGTGCCCGCGGCCTCAGTCGAACTTCAGGGTCGAGTCATTGGAGTGCTGAGGAAATACTAGTAGGCGCTGGTTCTCGACCTCAGGGGCTAAAGCCCTTCCTGATTTCAGCGCCTTTATCGCAGCGCCAAAGGCGCTGCGCCACCCAAATCCGGCGCAAAAAGAGCAACGCTCGGGTTTACCTACCCGAGCGCTCACAATATCGCTGAGTCCTATGGGCCTTACCCCAAATGCTTGTCGAGAGCCTTCTGGATGGTTTCTTTCGGAACGTAGCCGACGATCTGTTCCTTGACCTGTCCGCCCTTGAATACCAGTAGCGTCGGGATACCACGCACGCCGTAACGCATGGGGGTGGCGCTGTTGCTGTCCACATCCATTTTGCCAATCTTCACTTTGCCCTGATAGTCCTTGGCCAACTCTTCGACGATGGGAGCGATGGCGCGGCAGGGGCCACACCACGTTGCCCAAAAGTCCACCAGCACGGGTGTGTCGGACTTCAGTACGTCCTGGTCAAAGTTCGAATCGGTTACCTCAATAATTCCATTGCCTGCCATCATTCCCTCCGGTTGCGCCGATCGCCTTAGATCGGCGAATCAGTCAAATAATAGCTTGAATATCCTAACATCAATGTTAGATGCACGACAGCAGGATAGGTCGCAAGGGCTCATCGCCGGCTTGAACCCCGATCTCGCAACCAGTACGCACCAAATAAAAAGCGCCCTAAACTTTTCAGTTCAGGACGCCTCGGCAGCCCTCCCCCAGAACTGCCAAACCACGAATTGGATAGTAGGCGCACCCCACCCTGGTGTAAACGTCACTTCGGTAACGCGCGGCTCTTAGCGAGGTAACTTTTGCTGATAGTGCCAGAAGTAATCAGAGAATGGAGTAGTGAATGACGCTTTTTATTTCTTCTGCCAGGATTGGCCAGCGTCGCTGGTGGTCCAGGTCTCCTCGTTGGCTGTCGTTAGCTTGCCGTGAGCAGCGTCGGTGAAGGTGACGCCGATGATGTCGGCGGTAAGCGGCTTGCCGTCGGCCGTGGGAGTGATTTGTACCCAATGACGGCCGATATCAGAAGAGTGATACAGCGCTCCGGCTGCACCTCCGACCCAGATATCAGGGCCAACGGCAGCGAGAGCGCGTAGGGCCGATGTGGCTGGAACGGAGATTGTTTCCCAGGTTCGGCCGGCGTCTATTGAGCGCTCCAGCACGCCGTCGGGAGACAGGGTCCAGCGTGGCGCAAGCGTGAAGGTCTTTTGTAACGCTAGGTCATTTCTTGCACCGGAGGTGGACAGCTTGTAGTTGTTTGCCCCGGCAACAATAGCCGAGACCGAGCTTGCCTTCGATTTGAGTTGAGGCTCTTTTGCATCCTTCGCCCGTTCTGGAGCCAGTTCGGCAAGATCGGTGGTAACCGGCCCAGCTTGAGCAGTTACGGCTACGGTCTCGGTGTTGACTGTGGCGGCGGCGCCGCTAACCTCGACTTCGTCCCTTTGTGCTTGCAGGGCCTGCTCTGGTTGATCAACGTCTGTACCTCCCGGCGACGGAGGAGCAGGAGCAGTTTTTGTTACCGTTGATTCAGCATAGCGACGAATTCCATCCGGCGCTGGTGAGCTGGCAATGCGTCCGCCCTTCCCGTTTCTTGACTGTGCTGGTCGCTTCGCCTCGCGCGCGAGAGCGGGCAACGCCGGGCCGGATTGCTGAGACTGTGCTGCGATGTTCGCGGCCTCCTTATCGCCTGGAGAGGTCTGTCCTTCTGCCGCGGGCTTTGGGGAAGCGACAACGGGTGCCGTCCGATCAAATGAAGCGAGAGATGGCGTCCTCTCTAAGTGTTCATGCCGAAGCATCACAGCGGCACTTACGATGACCACGCAGGCCGCCGCGGTCCCCCAGCGTAGTACCGGCCAGCGCAGCCACCGCAACCTTGCAGGCTGCGTCCAAGCGGCCACGAACGCCGGCTCCGCACCTGCCAGCAACACGACATCGCGACAATCGCCGCATTGGCCGAGATGCCCCAGCACTTGATTCCGCTCACGCTGGCTCAGCGACTTCTCTGCGAAACCGGCCAACAAATCAGGATCAGGGTGGACCTCGGCCTTCGCAGCCGCCTGCAGCCGCTGCCGCACGATTTTTGGAACCTGCTCCATGCTTTTTTGCGCTTACGGGACTTTCCCGTTATTGCCTCCACATCCACACATTCTTCACAGCGGCCCTTCCGTTGCGGGAGCCGCCTTCTTTTCAGGGAACGCCGTGGATGCAGTTTCTTGCACCAGGCGGTTGCGAATGTTCACACGAAGGTCTCGTACATCAACTTCCAGAGCCTCCTGGGCCTGGCGGCGGCTCATACCCCGGCGTTCGAGGGCGGCCAAAATCTTCTTGCGCAGGGACTTGGCCATCTTATCCAGCTTGCGGCTAATGGTCGATTCATGCACCGAGAGTGCGCGCGCAATCTCCGCCAGGGTACGACCATCCAGAAAATAGGATGCCAGCACAAACCGATCCTCAGCGGACAATGCAGCCAGGACCTCATCCGTCGCTGTTTCGATTCTAGGATCGACAACTGCCACAGGCTCGGGATCGGCGGCGGCGAATTGCACTCCATCTTCGCTTTCTTCGTCCAGACTCACCAACCGACGCTGCCGGCGATAGCGGTTTACGAACTCCTGCGCCATTACGGTGCGCAGCCAGCCCTCGAGCGAACCGCGTCCGGTATAAGAGGAGAGCTTCGAAACCCGTTGCCCATCGCGGGTGATGGTGCCGTAGAGATCGGCGTAGAGCGAGTCGGCCAGTTCGCGCGCCGCGGAACTTTCTTTGGCGATGTAGGCTGCGATGTCATACAGCTTCTCGCGATACCGCAGCATGAAAATTTCCCAGGCACTCTCGTGACCGGCGGCGCAGGCGCGAGCAAGCGCCAACTCTTCCACTCGCAAGCTCGCGCATAACTCACTAACCTCGCTCGACGTCGCTTCGGCCGGGAGATATTTCTCACAAATTTCTTTGAGGATGTTGGCGAACTTTTCTGGGCTCAATCCAAGTGCTTCGCCAGCGCTTTTCTTATAAAGATCTGCCATGGCGGATTCCAACCCCAAAGCAATTTTCCCTACAGATTGGACACCGGAGTTGGTCGTGGCAGACATAGCCAGACTGGATGCTATCAATTTTTAGACGCAAGAACCTGAAATTTGTCGTTCCCTATTCAGTTGGGCTGGGAGGAGGACACCCCGGAGCACGACGCTCTCCCCCCGCGTCCGGGGTGTCGCTATTCGGCCCGTAGGAAGAGGAAGGTTATGACTATGAAGCTGTCTGCTCTGGCCGCAGTACTCGGCGCGTTAGCTGGCCTGCTGCTTTTCACGCCTTGCCTGGCACCGGCTGGCCAGGTTCCGTCGACATCCGAATACAGGGTACTGGCACCGATTCGGCACGGAAATCTGACTGTGTTCCCGGTAGTGGCCCCAACAACCCATGACACCCGGGGATTCCTTACGCTGGATGAAGGCTTGCGCTCCGGTGAAGTCGTGGTAACGGAATCTGGCAGCGTGCAGCCGCTTGTGCGACGCCGACACGTGCCCATCACGCATGATGGCGCGCAAGTAAATCAACTGGTATTGGTCAACAATTCCAAGCGACCCCTCATCCTGCTGGCGGGCGAGATCGTGACTGGCGGCAAACAGGATCGCGTCATCGGGAAGGACCGCATCATCCCTCCTGAGAGCGATCCTATTGACCTCAGTGTGTTCTGCGTAGAGCCCGGACGCTGGACGGGTGCTTCGGCAAAATTCGATGGGAATGCGATGAATGGCACCCCGATGGCACAACCTGCGCTGCGCGGCAAAGCCATGGGCGCCAAAGACCAGGCACAAGTTTGGGCGGAGGTCGGGAAGACAAGGAATTCTCTTTCCGAAATGGTCTCAGGAGCGGCTGCTCCACTGCAGGAAACAAGTTCCTACGCCCGAGTGATGGAGAACAAAGACGTGAAACAACAGGTCGACTCCGTCGCTGAACCCATTCAGCACAGCTATCAGAGCCTGATTCAACAACTGCGCGATCAGAATGCAGTGGGCGTGGTTGCCGCGGTGAATGGCCAGATCGTGTGGGCCGACATTTTTGCCAGCACCAGCCTGCTGGAAAAATACTGGCCAAAATTGGTGCGCTCTTATGCTGCGGAAGCCGTCGTTACCAGAACTAAGGGATATGAGGTGGATACAAAATCGGCGCAGCGGTTTCTGGACAATCTGGAAGGCCGTCACGAAACCGTCGAGCGCGAGCCCGGGCTCTATCGCCACACCGAAATCACCGGCGACGGATTCAGGGCATTCGAGCTGATGTCCCTGCTGCCCAAGACCGGCTTCGATGTGCATTTGGCGAAGATGGTGGAGTGAGTCGGAGGAATACTGCAAGCCATAGTCGCCTGAGGCCTTAAGTTCTCTCGATAATTAGGGCGATTCCCTGCCCCACCCCAATGCACATCGTGCACAGCGCATACCGCCCTTTCGTTCTCCTCAGTTGATACAGGGCAGTGGCGATCAAACGCGCGCCGCTTGCGCCTAACGGATGACCGAGGGCGATGGCGCCACCATTGGGATTTACATGCGGGGCATCATCGGCAATCCCCAACTCCCGCAACACAGCCAGGGCTTGCGCGGCGAAAGCTTCGTTCAACTCGATCACATCCATCTCGTCAATCTTCAGGTTTGCTTTCGCCAGCACCTTGCGCGTAGCGGGGACTGGTCCCATACCCATGATGCGTGGCGCCACTCCGGCCGCTGCCGTTGCCACGACACGGCCCAGAGGAGTTAGACCCTCCTTCTTGACTGCCGCCTCCGAGGCCAGCAAGAGCGCGCAGGCCCCGTCGTTCACGCCCGACGAATTGCCCGCCGTGATTGTGCCATTGGGCTTTACGATCGGTTTTAGTTGTGAAAGAGCTTCAGCCGTCGTATCCGGACGCGGATGCTCGTCCTGAGAAAACATCGCGGCATCGCCTTTTTTCGATAGAAGTTGCACCGGCACGATTTCTTCTGCGAGTCGGCAGCTTCGCATGGCATCGGCGGCGCGCTGCTGGCTTCTTTGCGCGAATGCATCCTGGTCCTGGCGGGAGACCCGGAATTCCTCGGCCACGTTCTCCGCGGTTTCAGGCATCGAATCCACTCCGTATTTCGCTTTCATCATAGGATTAACAAAGCGCCAACCGATGGTCGTGTCTTCCATTTTCGTGGAGCGCGAAAACGCTGAATCCGCCTTGCTGAGAACAAACGGCGCACGAGACATACTCTCCACGCCCCCAGCAATTATCAGCGAGGCCTCTTCACACTTGATGGCGCGGGCCGCGATAGTAACGGCATCCATGCTGGAGCCGCACAGACGATTCACCGTATCTCCCGGCACCTCCTGCGGAAGTCCTGCCAGCAGAAGCGCCATGCGCGCCACATTGCGGTTATCTTCTCCCGCCTGGTTAGCGCAGCCATAAACCACGTCGTCGAGCGCAGCCCAATCTACCCGGGAGTTGTGATCCATCAGCGCTTTGATAGGAATGGCAGCTAGATCGTCCGTTCGAATGCAAGAAAGGGCTCCTCCATAACGTCCAAAGGGCGTGCGAATAGCGTCGCAGATGTAAGCCTGGTCCATCGGAGCGACAGTTAACCCTATCGGGGTGCCTCTCCCCCCGCGGTCGTGGTTTCCGCTGCTGGGACCACGATGGCCTGAATGTTTTGTCCCGCGGTCATCTTCTGAAAAGCGGCGAGATCCGTTCTCTGAAGCTCCAACCAGTGCGCCAGGTAATCGTCGGTCTGCTTCTTGAGCTTGGCAAAAGCCTGGTAAGAAGCCTCCGTGGGAGCAGAATCATTGCCGCTTACCACTGCGATGGCCAGAGACCCCAGCTTGGCATCGACCCTTTGGGGATAGGCTAGGGAATCTTCGTTGGCCTTCACCTTGATTTGAATCAGATCGTCGCGCACCGCAACCAGCTTCTGATCCAGGTCGTGAGCGGAGCTGCGGATCGACTTAGTGTTATCGTTTTCGGGCAGGCGTTTTCTCAGTCCGTCCACCTGTGCGCGAACGTCCTGAATCTGGTTGACCGCGTCATAAATACGGCTGATTTCATCGCGAATTTGCAAGCCAAGCTCAAACTGTTTCTGCAGATCCGCCTGGCTGACGTTGAGCCGCGGATCCAGCTTGATTTCCAACGGAGCAGTCTGACTCTTGCCCTCAACCGTCAAGCGCACCTGGTATTTGCCTGGCACCGCTCGAGGCCCGCGAACGCCGTCTTTGTATTCAAACAAGTAGTAGTCAGGCACGCGGCTGGTTCCCTCATATCGCAGGTCCCAGACAAAACGATTCAGGCCCGCCTCGACCTTGATTTGCTTTTCCGGCTTTTTATCTTCCGGATTCAATGGCTCACTGAGCTCTTCGGTTTTGCTGCTGGAATACTTGCGGATGACGTTGCCTGCGGAATCCAGGATCTCGATCGTCGTCTCACCCTTGGGCGCTTGCTTGACGAAGTAATAGATTACGGCCCCTGTGGGTGGGTTCTGGCCTACGAGCACAGACTTTGCAGCCTCTTCATCCTCAGGGACCTGAATGCGATAACCAGCCGCGGGTGTGTAGAGGTGGACGTCCTCGCTGGCAACTTGAGCATTGAACTGACGCAACGGCGATAGGTCATCAAGGATCCAGAATGAACGGCCGTGAGTTGCCAGTACGAGATCGTCGTTCTTGATCACAAGATCATGAACCGGGGTCGTCGGAAGGTTGAGTTGAAGTCGACGCCAATCCGCGCCATCGTTAAAAGACACGTACACGCCAGTCTCGGTGCCAGCGTAGAGCAAGCCGCGCTTCTTAGGATCTTCACGTACGGCCCGGACAAATGTGGTCTCCGGAATTCCTTTGGTGATCTTGGTCCACGTCTTGCCGTAATCGCTGGTCTTAAAGATCCAAGGGCGCAAATCGTCCAACTGGTGGCGATCCACAGCCACGTATGCGGCACCGGCATTATGTGGCGAAGCGTCAATCTGGCTGATGCGGCTCCACTCGGGCAAATCCTTCGGGGTGATGTTGGTCCAGTTCTTTCCACCATCGCGGGTGATTTGTATTACGCCGTCATCAGTCCCAACCCAGATCAAGTCTTTGGTCACCGGCGATTCGGCGAGGGCAAAAATGGTGTCGTAGTATTCGGTACCGGTGTCATCTTTATCGATCGGACCACCCGATGTCTGCTGCTTGCTTTTGTCATTGCGAGTCAGATCGGGGCTGATGGCCTCCCAATGCACGCCGCCATCGGTGGTCTTAAACAAGCGCTCACCGCCGTGGTAGAGGGTATTTGGATCATGGGGCGAGATCATGATCGGTGCGGTCCACTGGAAGCGGTGCTCGAGATTAGCAGCGCCTTCGCCATCGCTAATTTCGGGATGTTCCGCGATATTTTTGAGCTGGCCCGTACGCTTGTCGAAGCGCGTGATCTTTCCTTCGTAATCGCCGGCATAGACGATGTTTGGGTCAGGAGGATAGGGCGCAATATAACCGGCTTCCCCACCGCCGACGTCATACCAATCCGGCCGATCGATCACGGCCGCATCGCTACGGCTGGCGATGGCAATCGTGCTGTTATCCTGCTGCGCGCCGTAGACAAAGTACGGTGTGCGAGTGTCCGTGGTCACGTGATAGAACTGGGCCGTGGGCTGATTGTTCTGGGCGGTCCAGGTCTTGCCGCCATCAAGGCTCACCGTGACCCCGCCATCGTTGGAGACGATCATGCGCCGCGAATTTCTCGGGTCGATCCACATGCCGTGGTTGTCACCATGGGGAACTTTCACTTTGTTGAAGGTGCGTCCAGCATCGCTCGATTTGTAGAACTCAACATTCGCCACATAGAGCACCTCTGGATCCTGGGGATCGGCAATGATATGCATGTAGTACCAGGCGCGCTGCCAGAAGGCGCGATTGTCGCTTACCAGTTGCCAGGTCTCACCGCTGTCGTCGGAGCGGTACAGACCCCCTTCCTGGGCTTCGATAAGGGCATAGACCCGATCGGAATTGGCCGCGACTGCGACGCCGATTCGCCCGTATGGACCCTTGGGCAATCCGTGTTCTTCGAGTCTTTTCCAGGTTGTTCCGCTGTCGTTGGAGCGATATAGACCGCTCCCGGGTCCGCCACTGGAAAGATTCCAGGGCGTGCGCCGAGCCTCCCACAAGGAGGCAAACAGAATGTGGGAGTTATGCGGGTCGAAGGTAATGTCGATACCACCAGTGTTTTCGTCTTTATAGAGAACCTTCTCCCAGTTCTTGCCGCCGTCGGTGGTGCGAAAGATGCCGCGTTCGCCATTGGGACCGAAGGGATGGCCGAGCG
>Ga0307477_10004503_pt1 | contig 10126 bp, 9 predicted proteins | sample atmos_gasesECM2C_FD_203316 | JGI IMG/M metagenome (GOLD analysis project Ga0307477, IMG submission 203316) | Hardwood forest soil microbial communities from Morgan-Monroe State Forest, Indiana, United States - atmos_gasesECM2C_515 | ecosystem: Environmental > Terrestrial > Soil > Temperate... | reverse complement strand
CTCGATCTGGCCGACAAGTCCAATAACCTGGGCGCGATTGCCATGTTGTCCCTTGCCGTAAAGCGTTCGCACTGACAACTCTCAGTTGAGTTACGGCCGTAAGCGGCAGATCTGCCGATGGAGTGGTCTAATTTCCGTAGGGTTCCGAACATGTCTCGTTGCCCTATTGCCACGGAGAACTCCCCGGCTTTGAAACACTGTGCCAACAGTGCTTCGAAGCGGGTTATGAGCAGGTCGCTCACCTGAAGTCATGGTGGCAACGTGGCCGGTTCTGGCGGCACTGGCCCAGGCTGACTCGCGACGTCTTGTACATCTTCGTGTTCATCTTGCTGCTCCTATGGAGACACTCCTTTTTCCACACCCGACTGCTCCGTTACCACCGCCTGAGCGTGCTGGACTCACCCTTGATGTGGCTGGCATGGGCCTCGATCGCGGCCCTAATGGAGAGCACTAGAAAAGACTCCGGCGAGGATTCGGGGCAATAAAAAAGGGCGCCGGAAAGTCTCCGGCGCCTATGAGATACGACTCGCGAGATGCGGTCTAGCGAGAAGACAAAACTTGTTGGTTCAGAAACTACTTGCTCTCCGCCACTCCTGGTGACGGAGCTCCGAAATCCCGGCGGCTATTGGCCGCTGCGCGTGCCCCCCGCGCCGACGGCTGATTCGCAGACGCCGCTCCGTAGCGCTCGAGCAGCACCGGAGCCATCGCGTTCTCGGCTTCCTTCACAAAAATCATCTTGTTTTCCGAAGCCATGTCGACGCGGACAAAATCTCCGAGTTTCACCTGCCCCGTCGCGACCAGATTCGCCAATGGGAACACCAGGTTCCGCTCAATGGCGCGCTTCAGGTGCCGTGCTCCATACCGCGGATCGGTCCCTTCCTTCAGCAAATACTCCTTCACCGGCTCGGTGCAATTGAAGACGAACTGGTTTGTGCCAGCCGCCATCAGAACGCGTTGCTGCACCATGCCCAATTCAATGTCCAGAATCTGCGCCAGGTGCGCATCACGCAGGGTCTTGAAGACCACGGTCTTGTCGATGCGGTTCATGAATTCCGGCGTAAACTTGCGCCGCGCCGCCTCGACGGCGGTGCGCTGAATCTTGTCATCGAACGATTCGTCCACCTCGACAGCCTTCGGGGCAAATCCGAACCCGCCATCCACCAGGCTGGTCATCTCGCTCGCGCCCAGGTTCGAAGTCATAATGATGATGCACTGCGAAAGATCCACGCGACGGTTGTCGCCCAGCGTCAATGTCGCCTTGTCGAGGATCCCCAGCAGCAGTTGCCATAGCGAGTCTGACGCCTTTTCGATTTCGTCAAACAGCAGGATCGAGAGCTTCAGCTTCTCGGTGAACCACTGGTTCAACGCTTCCTGCGTCAGCAGCGGATGGGTCTCGCGGTGTCCCAAATATCCCGGAGGGGATCCGATCAGCTTCGCGATCTCGTGCGAGTGCTGGAACTCGGCGCAATCAATCTTGATGCAAGCCCGCGAATCGCCAAACAGCGATTCGGCCATTGCCTCGACGACCCGCGTTTTGCCCGATCCGGTCGGTCCCAGGAACAGCAGATTGCCCACTGGACGTCCCGGCGCATTCAATCCGGCAAGGAACATCTGATAGATCTCTACCACCTTCTCGACCGCCTGATCCTGACCGACAATCCGGCGGCGAAGGGCTGCGTCAAACTCTCCAGCATCGTTGCTGCGACGGTTCGGATCGAGCACGGTTGCGAGATTCGTTCTCATAAGATCGTTGTCCACTCGTACCCGGACATTCCCTTTCGGCCCTTTAGGCTCTTCTATTAGATGTGTTTCCGGACTTTTTAGGCCTAGCCCCCCGGCCCGTATCCTGGAAGTTCCCCATTCCTCCCAAGGATTGTGGCGCATCCGGCTACGTTAAAATAAGCAAACGCTTCGCCACGACCGCCGCAAAAAGGGGTATAACCGCAAGTCTTTTGCGAATATAGACTTAGAGCGCCTTGCAGGCGGTTCGGCAAAGTCTGCCGGTTATCCTCTGTGAACATAAGGTAAATACTTTGCACCATCACGGAAGGAAGATGTACCGCCCTGCGGACAGATTGGGGTAGAAAGCAGCGAGCGAGTAACCTGACGTCCGATGCCCGACCGTGTTACTCCACCCGTAACTAGCGATCCAAAACTCCAGCCTCTAACATCAAATTCGGTAGGGGGAGGAATCGCTTGCGTCTCTCGTCTGTTCGCGTTCTCACGGGGATTTCTTGTCTTTTTTTCGGCGCCGCCGCGTGGCGTCTTGGACCGCATTCCACTAACGACTTTGTCGCCGAAGCGCAAACGCCGCAGGCGGCCAAACCGGCTGTGGCTCGGCAGAATGCGGGCAAACTGCAGACCGCCAGCGTAACGACCCCCAAGCCCTCCCTCCCTGACCCCAAACCCGTTGCCGCGCCCGGCACCGAAATCTACACGGCGAAGCGTGGGGAAGCAATCCCCACGATTGCCCGCCGTTACCTGAGCAGGACTTCTTACCTGACTTCGTCCGAACTGGCCGACGCGATCCGCGGCGTCAACCACAAGACCGACTCGAGCAACATTCTTAAGGCGAACGAAAACATCATAATCCCGGGAATTCTCGCCGGGCCGGTGACCGAAAAGACAATTCCGGTCGCCAGGGATTTCGAGGTCCGCGCCATTTACCTCACAGGATTCATGGCGGGCAGCGAGCACGGGATTCGCGTGATTAAACATTGGCGCGAAGTCGGCGGCAATGCCGTCGTATTCGATATCAAAGACTCTGACGGCAGTGTAACCATCGCGTACGACCACCCGCTGCTCGGCCAGCATAACGTCTACGTTCACGACGTTCCGAAGCTCGTCCGTTTCCTGCACCAGCAGAACATGCACGCCATCGCCCGCATCGCCATTTTCCGCGACGAGCGCCTGGTCGTGAATCATCCCGAACTCGCCGTCCAGTCGCGCAAGAACAAAACGGCGTGGCGTGAAAATGGCAAGCTGGTCTGGACAGACCCTTCCAATCCGCAAGTTCAGGATTACAACATCGCCCTCGCCAAGCACGTAGCCCAACTCGGCGTCGATGAAATCCAATTCGACTATGTCCGCTTCCCCGCCGAAGGCGACCAGAAAGACGCGGCCTTCATCTTTCTAAAAGACCAGCCCGAAGCGGCGCAAACAGATGCGAGTAGCACCAACGACTCGTGTGGGGATGGGCGCCTCGCCCGTCCCGCCGATGCGAAGCAGGGCGGAACGACCACAACTGCCGATACAAAATCCGCCAGCACCACCAGTCCTTCATCGAGCGAAACCAGCTCTGCCCCCACCACAGGTGGCAAAGGGCAAAAGCATGCACCGGCACTCGCGAAAGACGCGACCAAGTCCCGTAAGGGCAGCACCAACGCAGCCTGCCACGCGCCGCGCGGCCCCCAGCGGTCCGACGTCATCGCTGGATTCCTGAAGAAGGCCTTTTCCGAACTCCATCCCACAGGCGTGCTGCTTTCGCTCGACGTCTTCGGCGTGATGGCCTGGCAACGCCCGATTGACCTCTCGCACACCGGACAAGACATTGTCCAGATGGCTCGCTACTGCGACGTCCTCAGCCCGATGATTTATCCGTCACACTTCTTCGGCATGGACAAGATCGCGCACCCCGGTGACGAACCGGCTCATTTCATCGGCGAGTCCATGGACCGCTTCGAACTTATCACCAAGGGCAGCGGCGTGGTCATCCGCCCCTGGCTGCAGGCCTTCCACTGGCGTACGAAAACGTATTCACCCGAATACATAAAGATTCAGGTGGAAACCGCCAAAGAGAAGGGCGGTATCGGATTCTTGTTCTGGAACGCCGCCAACGATTATTCGAAGCCCTTTACGGCGATGCCCGAAATGAAGTCGGCGAACCATAAGGAAGGGGCGAAAGAGCTGCGTTATTTCCGGGGTGATGAACTCCCGACCGCAACCGTACAGGCTGCCCTGATTCCAGCGACTCCGTCTGGCACGCACTGAGAAGCTCTCACAATCGACCGGAAGAATAACTGCGATTCCTCAGGGGCTAAAGAGTGCGCGTGAGAACGCGTGTCGTCCCTACGGGACTCGCGCATCTGTTCCACTTCACCCGGCACTTCCGTGCCGGGCTTTCATATCCCGCCGCTAGGCGGCTCGAGTTTTGGTGGTGCTTGCTCCACGGCTTGCGTTCAATGTTAATTCTCACGCAGTCTCTAAGGCCCGCGTCCTTTGGCGGACCTAACGGCACGGCCGAAGGCGGGTGGGCTATCCAAAGCCCAATTTTGATATGGATTTGACCTTCCGCCGGGCGACCGAGCGACCAAGACCCGTATCGATGGTCAGTTATAATGGTCTGTAACGTGGGTTGGGTTGGCGCCTCAGAATATTCCCTGCCGGAGGAATGGCTCCCCTCGTTGCTACTTTCACCTGTAAGGAGTCTCGATGGGTATCCAGAAGACCGACAAAATCTGGCACAACGGCAAACTGATTAACTGGGATGACGCCACGCTGCACGTGATGTCGCACGTCGTCCATTACGGCTCTTCGGTCTTTGAAGGCATCCGTTGCTACGAATTGCCCACGGGCCCTGCGATTTTCCGGGCGGTCGAGCACATGCAGCGCCTGGTCGATTCGGCGAAGGTCTACCGCATGGACCTGCCTTTCACGCGCGACGAACTGGTGCGCGCCATGGTAGAAACCATCTCCCACAACGGCGCGTGGCCGTGTTACATCCGGCCGGTAGTCTTCCGGGGGTACGGCGACGCCGGTGTCAATCCGCTAAACTGCCCGGTCGAGGTTTACATCTGCAACTATCCTTGGGGAAAATATCTGAGCGGTGACGGTGAAGGCGTCGACGTCTGTGTTTCTTCCTGGACGCGCCTGGCGCCGAATACGCTGCCGGCGATGGCCAAGGCCGGCGCGAATTACATGAACTCGCAGCTCATCAAGATGGAAGCCATTGCCAACGGCTATGTCGAAGGCATTGCGCTCGACAAGAACGGATTCGTCAGCGAAGGTTCGGGTGAAAACCTGTTCCTCGTCCATCGCGACAAGCTGATCACGGCGCCGCTGGGCAATTCCGTGCTTCCGGGCATTACCCGCGATTCGGTGCTGCAGATCGCGCGCGACCTGAACATTCCAATCGTTGAGCAGACGATTCCGCGCGAGATGCTCTACATTGCCGACGAGGTGTTCTTCACTGGTACCGCCGCAGAGGTGACGCCGATCCGCTCGGTCGACAAGATCAAAGTCGGCATCGGCGGAATGGGCCCGATTACAAAGGCGCTACAGAAGGAGTTCTACGCTATCGTCCGCGGCGAAAAGAGCGATCGCCACGGCTGGCTCAGGCCGGTGCCGGTGCGCACCAAGCAACCCGTCGGAGTATAATTCACTCGTCAATTCGAGCCAGGGGCGCGGCGTTTCAGAACGACCGGCGCCCCTTTGGCTTCTCTGCAAGAAAAACGAAACAAAACATCTGTCACGAAGGAGAAGAATTATGTCCCAAGGTCTAACTCCGGATTTCATCCTCGGCTATCGCGCCATGATGCTTGACGGCATTGCACGCGAAGCAGAATGCACAAAGAAGGTCATCGCCGCCGTCCCCGACGCGAAGTCTGATTATCGTCCTGATCCTCATGCCCGCACCGCGAAGGAACTGGCATGGCACATCGCCAATTCCGACATTCAATTCCTCGACGGAATCGCCGACATGAAGTTCAGCATGGAATCACCCGAGACGAAACCGCAGACTTCTGCCGAAGTGGCTACCTGGTACGAGGAGAACATGAAGCGCGGCATCGCCCGCATAGCGCAGATGACGGCTGAGCAGTTGATGACGCCAGTTGAGTTCTTCGGTGTCTTCAACCTGCCCGCCGCGTTCTATCTGGGATTTCTGAACAATCACAGCATTCATCACCGCGGCGAGTTGGCGACGTATCTGCGTCCAATGGGATCGAAGGTCCCTTCGATCTACGGTGGTAGCTATGACGAGCCCTTCGTGCCGCCGGTGCCTGCAGAGACAGCCGCATAGACCGCGCTTCGTTGGCCGCAAGCCGCCCGCTCCGGGCGGCTTTGTTATTTGCTGGAGTCGAGGCTCCAGGGACCGGATCCGAATTGGGTGATCAGGAGGGCGCTGCCCAGCATCGCAAGGTTCTTCACGAACATGACCATCTGCATCTGCTGCATCATCGGGTCGGTGATGCCCCAGAACTCGTGCATGGGGGTGACGCCGATCAGGAAAATTGCTATGAGCCCAGCTCCAAGTCTGGCTCGGTATCCGAGGAGGATGGAGAGCGCGCCGAAAAACGCGATGAGGCCTGAAAGCGGAACGAGAACCGATGCCAGTGGAACGCCTTGAGAAGCGGCGAAGCCAATCGTTTGCTTGGCAAAGTGGGTAAGACCGGACATCAGAAAGATCAGAACGAACAGCAGTCGGCGGCGTTCAACCAGGGCTCCCACCAAGAAGCGGCAAAGGAAACAGCCACATCCAAGGGGAGTGTCCGGATTCACGCCGGGGGCCATTACCTAGGTCATCTTGGGTAAGGTGACGATTCGGGCGATGATGCTGGAGAGCGTCGATGGTGAAGCTTTGGGCTTCGATGGAATAACTTCGCATGAATATTGATGACCTGCTTCGAATTGCAACGGAACGGAAAGCCAGTGACTTGCACTTGAAGGTGGGAAACTATCCCCATCTGCGCATAGACGGCGACCTGGCGCCGTTGACCGACCAGCCCCGCATCAGCGCCGAAGACATGCTGAACATGGCCTTCAGCATGATGTCGGCGCGGCAGAAGCAGAAATTCAAAGAGACAACGGAAATCGATATGGCGTATGGTGTCGCCGGTCTGGGACGCTTCCGTGTGAATATCTTTCAGCAGCGCGGCAACGTTGGATTAGTACTCCGCGTCATCCCGACCAAGATTCGAGCTTTGGATGAGTTGTTTCTGCCAAAGGTCGTGGAGCAGATCTGCGATATGCCACGCGGGTTGGTACTGGTGACGGGCGTCACCGGGTCCGGTAAATCCACGACGCTGGCGGCAATGGTGGACCGCGTAAACTCGTCGCGCGCGGAACATATTGTCACGATCGAGGACCCGATCGAATTTCTGCACCGCGACAAAAAAGGATACGTCAACCAGCGCGAGGTGGGAGTGGATACGCCTTCGTTTGGCGCGGCGCTCCGAGCTTCTCTCCGTCAGGATCCGGACGTGATCCTGGTGGGCGAAATGCGAGATCTGGAAACGATCTCGACGGCGCTGCATGCGGCCGAAACCGGCCACATGGTGTTCTCGACGCTGCACACCCTGGACGCCGTGGAAACGGTCAACCGCGTGATTTCGATTTTTCCACCGCCCGAACAGAAGCAGATTCGTATGCAGTTGGCGGCTGTGCTACGAGCGATTGTCAGCCAGAGGTTGGTCCGGCGTTGCGATTCTGAAGGACGCGTGCCAGCCGTCGAGGTCATGATCAATACGGCGTTCATCCGCGAGTGCGTGCTGGTGCCGGAAAAGACGCGGTCGATTCGCGACGCGATTGCTGCCGGTACTTCGCAGTACGGCATGCAGACATTCGACCAATCGCTTTGGGATCTGTTCCAGGCTGGCTTGGTCAACTACGAAACGGCTCTCGAGAACGCCTCGAATGCCGACGACTTCAAGCTGCGCATGCAGGGTATTGCTTCGACGGCGGATATTTCGCGGCAGTCGATGCAGACGGCGGGGTTTGGAGGGAGATAGGGCTAGGGGTTAGGGACCAGAAGCCTTGCTAGGCTTCTGACTTTCGATTTGCAGTAGGGTATCTTCATTATCATGGGCGCGACTTTCGTCGCGCCCTCTTTTCGTTTGGGACAGGGTAAGGCTCTAGTGTTGCGGCGGGGCTGCAAATTCCGCAAAGGTAACGAAGTGTCCGGCGGGATCCTTGATTCCAATCTCTGTCGATCCATAGAACGTCTTCCGCTTCGGCATCGCGACTTCCGTGCCTTTGACGGCGTTGATCGTCTCGTCCAGGTTATCGACTTCGACATAGAGGAATGTGGGGCCCTTGCGGACCACCTGAGAGATTGCAGCGATGTCTTTGTCCGCGCTGGCGTAGCTCTGATACATCAGCTCGACGTTGCCCTTCTGCAGCATGGCAAAGGCGAGGTGGTCGCCGTCGGGCACTTCGGCGGTTTTCTCGAAGCCGAACCGATCTACCCAGAACTTCACGCAGGGCTCCACGTCTTCGACAAACAACACGGGCGTAATTCTCTTGACGTGCATCTTTTTGATCCTTTCCTCACGCAGGTTTTGACTGTCATGTCCCTCGGGTGCTGGGAGTGGGACCAGAGCATGCCAGTCCAAAGCAGCACCATTCGATAGGGTGAAAGTTTCGATTCGCATCGGTTTTCTCTTGTCAAAGCTATGTAGTCTTATTTAGACTAGTTGCTACGATACGGTGATTTTAATATCCATGTCAAGGAGAATTCTGTATGGCAACAACACAACGACGTCTCGAGGATCTGGTTTCCGTGGGACCGGCGATAGCTCGTGACTTTGAACTTCTGGGGATTCAGTCGGTGGCCCAGCTCGCCCGCCGCAATCCTGAAAAGCTGTACGAGCAGCTCTGCATCAAGACCGGGAAAGCACAGGACATCTGCTGTCTGGATGTCTTTCATGCAGCGGTGGCGCAGGCAAGGGATCCGAACCTTCCTTTGGAGAAGCGCCAATGGTGGTATTGGAGCCGACAGCGGAAAGCGCGCGATGCCCGGCGCTAAGAAGGGTGAATTGACGACGCCGGACCTGGTTCTACTGAGCCTGCTCGCTGAGCGTCCGATGCATGGGTACCAGGCCAACCTGGAACTGGAGCGGCGGCAGGTACGGGACTGGGCGGGCATCTCGCGTCCGCAGGTCTACTATTCGCTGGAGAAATTGCAGGGGCAGGGACTGATTCGGGCTGTCCAGAACGTGGATCCGGCAGCCGGGCCGGAACGCAGCGTTTTCACACCAACGGCGAAGGGGCGCAGCGCTCTGGCGGCTGCTCTCGAGCGCGGGGAATGGGCGACACAACGGGAGCGGCCTCCCTTTCTCACGTGGATGGCTTTGTCCTGGCAGGCGAGGCCTGGAGTCTTCGAACAGCAACTGCGGCGGCGGCAGCAATTCCTGGAGAAAGAAATGAGGCGCGAAGAAGAAACATTGCGCTCGATCCGGGACGAGGTTGGCCACGGCTATCATGAGGCGGTCTGGATGGTCAGCCTCATAATCGAACAGTTTCGCACGGAGTTGCGATGGCTGCGGAAACTCTCCCGCGAAAGCGGGCGGCGAGCACCGGCACGAAATCCGCAGTACGCAGGCGCGGAAGAGGAAAGAGAATAGCTCCCCGCTGGTTCTGAAAGTGCGCTATCGTAGGCGTGTCATGGCATTCCCGCGTCCGAAACGAAGGACCTACTCCGAAGAAGAGATGTACGAATACGCCGTTGGGGCGCTGGGGCGGCGGATGCGAACTGTCGCGGAGTTAAAGCGCCTGATGCGGGCGCGTGTGGAAGATCCGGAATCGGAGTATGCGGAGACGCTGGTAGAGTTGGTGATACGCCGGCTGAAGGATCAGGGATACCTTAACGATTCGAACTATGCGGCGTATTACTCGTCGATGCGTCGGGACAATCAAAAGTTCGGGCGTGGACGCGTAATCACCGAGTTGAAAACGCGTGGCGTGCATGCCTCAGTGATTGAGAAGGCTATCGAAACTGCCTACGAGAACGTCAACGAAGAGAAGCAGGCGAGGGAGTATCTGCGCAAGAAACGGCTGGAGAAGCCTAAGGATCAGAAGCAAGCCGCGCGGGTCTTCCGGCAACTGGCGCGGGCGGGATTCAGGACAAAAACGATCTTTTTGATATTGAAGAAGTGGGATGTGGATGATGAGACGTTGACGGCGCTCGAGGCCGAACAGGAATGAGTCGATGCTCATCCGGGTTGATCACTATTTGCGTTCCCGTCTAAGTTGTTCCATACTTCAGGACGATTTCCGTAAAACCTGGAGGAGAGTCCCATGAAAACCAACTGGGCAGCAATTCTTGTGACTGGTTTGCTGTGTGCGGCGTCCTTTGCCTTCGGGCAGGACACGAGCAGCAACGAGAAGAAATCAACCGGCGGCGATGTGA
>Ga0307477_10004501_pt1 | contig 10130 bp, 10 predicted proteins | sample atmos_gasesECM2C_FD_203316 | JGI IMG/M metagenome (GOLD analysis project Ga0307477, IMG submission 203316) | Hardwood forest soil microbial communities from Morgan-Monroe State Forest, Indiana, United States - atmos_gasesECM2C_515 | ecosystem: Environmental > Terrestrial > Soil > Temperate... | reverse complement strand
GCGCGAGGCCGCGAGCGAAGCGATGCGCGAGGGAGTGCGCGAGACGATGCTGCCGTCGCCGGCAGTCGGAGGCAGCGCGGTCCGGCCAAACGAGCAAAGCGACCGCCCGTCGCCGCTTCATTAACATAGCTCCAGGATAGTCGCCGGTCGTCGCGAGGACATTGTTTGATGCGGATTGCGCGACGCACGTTTCTAACTTCATCGATCGGAACCGCCGTCGCTCCTGCGATTCTGCGTTTTGCGCGCGCGGATACGCCGCCGATAACGCTCAAGCTCCACCACTCGTTTTCGGCAGTATCCGGCGTCCACGACAAATTCCTCCTGCCTTGGGCCCGCGAAATCGAGACCGAATCCGGCGGCCGGATGCACGTCGATATATTTCCCTCGATGCAGCTCGGCGGGGCGCCAGCGGCGCTGCTCGATCAGGTCCGCGACGGCTCGGCCGACATCGTCTTCGCTGCTCCGACCCTGACGCCCGGTCGATTTGCCAAAATCGAGACCTTCGAACTGCCATTCCTGCCGGCGCGTCGCGCCTTGGTCAGTTCGAAAGCATTGGCCGATTTTGCCGCCGCCAATCTGCAAGACGAATTCCGGCACTTTTATACGATCTGTTTCTCTTGCTCTGACAGCGCCGCCATTCATGCGACGCGACCGGTGCGCGCGACCGAGGATATGAAGGACTTCAAATTACACGTGCAGACGCGGCTGGCAGCCGAAGCCATGCGCGTGCTCGGCGCGCGTCCGGTCATGATGCCAAGCGCACAGCTTCCGGTCGCGATTACCGAACATGTCGTCGACGGCTGCCTCGATCCATGGCACCTGGTGCCGCCGCTGCGATTGAACGATCTGCTCCGCTTCCACACCGAGTTTTCCGATCGTTCGCCAAGCGCGAGGACTTATGTGCTGGCAATGAACAAAACGAGCTACGATCGGCTGCCGCGCGAACTGAAAAGCGTGATCGACAGCAATTCCGGTCAGGTTGCCGCCGCGATGGCGGGCGCGATGTGGGATCAGCAAGCCGCCGCTGTCGCCAATATGGTCGTTGAGCGCGGCGATTTGATCGTGACGTTGCTGCCGGAGGCGGTAGTGCGTTGGCGCAAGGCGACCGAGCCCGTCATCGACGCCTGGCGCAAGGAAATCAAGGAGCAAAAGATCGACGGAGCAAAGCTGATCGCGGCGGCCAACGCGCTGTTGGCAAAATACGCTAACGAGCCGGTACCACCGTCCGTGCAGGCTTCGCCGCCGACCCAGCAGCAGGCCGTGGCCCAGCCGCCGCAGCCGCAAACGCCGGCGAACGCGGCGCCCAAACCTGCGAGGAACAGTGCGAACCCGCCGGCATCGGCCGGTCCGTCAGCGGGGCAGCCGGTTCGATCAGCCGTGAGACCGGCGCCAGCCGCGCCTCAGCCGGCGCAGCCGCAGCCACCGTCCCAGGCGGCGACGGCGGCGCCAGTCTCGTCGGCTCCGCCATCACACACTGCGCCGCCAGCTGCCGCATCACCCGCCGCCGCCGCGAACGCTCCGACCGCGCCAGCGGCCTCGGTGGCAAAGCCGCTGGCCGCGCCGGCACCGACCGTGAGCGCGCCCGCTGCGGCGCCTGGCCCATCGCCGTCAGCTTCGCCGCCTGCATCCGCTGCCCAACCGAGCGTCGCTGTCGCACCTCCGCCGCCGGCAGGATCACCGATGCCGAAGCCGGTTCCCAAAGCCCTCGACATTCCGCTTTAGTTTCGCCGCTTTAGTTTCGGTCCTGCTCGGTGCCGGCCTCACCCTTGAGCGGTGGCCGTCGAGCCGGGCGCATGTCGCTTACAGTTTCAGCGGATGGCCGGGCATTAAATCATAAGGATGCGCCCACCCCGGCAATGCCTTCATGCGATCGCGCCAGGCGCCAATATTCTTAAACTGCGAGGCGATATCGAAGCCAAACTCCTCCGCCGGATAAAAGAGGTAGCCGGCGAGCGAGATATCGACGATGCTCGGTTGATTGCCCAGCATGAACGGCGCCTTCGCAAGCCGCTGGTCGACAATCCCGAGATTGCCGTCGATGCGGCCTTTCAGAAAGGCCAAGACCGCCGGGTCGCCAGCTGGGCGCGCGAAATTTTTCAGGAAACGGTACGGTCCCAGGAAGCCGTTCACTTTCTGATTGTCGAAAATGATCCAGCGCAGTGCTTCGAGCCGCGCATCTTCTCCGTCAGGCTTGAAACGGCCGGTAGCATCGGCGAGGTAAGTGAGAATCACCCCCGATTGGCTCAATTTTTTCGCGCCGTGTGCGAGCACCGGGACTTCGCCCATTTCGTTGACCTCGGTGCGATATTTCGGCGTGCGGGTCTCGCCGCCCTTGAAAAAATCGACGAAGACGGGCTGCCAATCGGCGCCGATCAAATTGAGCATGAGTGCGGCGCGATAAGCGTTCCCGGATTGAGCGAAGCAGTAGAGCTGATATTCCGGCATGAATTCTCCTTTCTTCCAAAGCGGTGTGAAAAGCTAGGGCCTAGCGAGCGTGACGGACCCGCCGGCGGTGGCTTGCCCCTGGAAGCGGCCGGCCGAGAATGAAAGCTCGGCCAAAGTCTCGCTTTTATGGTCGCGAATGATCAGCATGTCGTGCTCGAAGGTCCATTTGCGGCTGGTAAAGAAATTCCCCGGACATCCCCCGGCCGGTGCGATCGTGCCTTCAGCCGCGCCCGGCGTAGCACCCAGCGTGATCAAACAGGCGCCACTCGCCGCAGCGAGCCGCCAACGGCCGGCAACATCGATCGGCGGCGGCTGCGGAGGTGGCGGGGCCGGGGGCGGAGATGGTTGAGCCTGCTCGCTGGGCGCGGCGGTAAGCTGCGGGGTCGTAGTGCATGCGCCGACCGCCGCAGCCGTCAGCACCAGCACGGCGACTATCGCGCTGTGTCTACTCGGCCCGCCGCACAAAAACTTGATCATGCGAAAGGCTGCTCACCGATCAGCCGTTGGGTTGCGCCAAAATGCATTAGGTCGCATCTTGTATTCCACGCACGCAATTGCGCAATGGCGGATGATAAAACCGGGCCGTAAGATCTTGCCGGCGCCGAATTCCGTTGGGCGGCGGCGTTATGGCCACAGCGACGAGATTTAGTGAGGGACAAAGCCATGACCAGTCCTGACCGCGACGGCAAAATCTTTGTCGGCAAGGGCGACCACGATCAATTTCTCTCGCTCGCACTCGCCAATCGCCATGGTCTCGCGACTGGCGCCACCGGCACTGGCAAGACGGTGTCCTTGCAGGTTCTGGCTGAAGGGTTTTCGCGCGCCGGAGTTCCAGTTTTTGCCGCCGACATTAAAGGCGATCTCTCCGGCATTGCCGTACGGGGCGACGCCAGGCCGGAACTGATAAAGCGCGCAAAAGACATGGGCTTCGACTATGAGCCCGAAGAATTTCCCGTGGTGTTCTGGGATCTATTTGGCGAGCAAGGTCATCCCATCCGCGCCACCGTCTTCGAGATGGGTCCGCTTCTGGTGTCGCGCATACTCAATCTCAACGACGTGCAGGAAGGCATCATCAACATCGCCTTCCGATTCGCCGACGACGACCCCGAGATCAAAGCCACCGATGGACAAGGCCTCGTCGACCTCAAGGACCTGCGCGAGCTTCTGAGCTATTTGGCCAAGAACGCCAAGGAGCTTGGCAGCCGCTACGGCAATGTAGCGGCAAGCGCAGTCGGCGCCGTGCAACGCCAGCTGCTGGTCCTTGAGAATCAGGGTGGCACAAATTTCTTCGGCGAGCCGGCGCTGGCCATCGATGACCTGACCCGCGTTGCGCCGAATGGCCGCGGCACAGTCAATGTGCTCGCTGCCGACAAGTTGATGTCGAGCCCGCGGCTCTACGCGACGTTCCTGCTGTGGCTGTTGTCTGAATTGTTCGAAAAGTTGCCAGAGATCGGCGATCCGCCGAAACCCAAACTCGTTTTCTTTTTCGATGAAGCGCACCTTCTCTTTAACGAAGCACCGAAGGAGCTGCTCGATAAAGTCGAGCAAGTCGTGCGCTTGATCCGCTCCAAGGGAGTGGGCGTCTATTTTGTCACGCAAAATCCCGTCGACGTCCCCGACAAGGTACTGGCGCAACTCAGCAATCGCGTGCAGCACGCGCTGCGCGCCTTTACGCCCGCCGATCAAAAGGCGGTCAAGGCGGCGGCCGAAACGTTCCGGCCCAATCCCAAGCTCAATACCGCGCAAGTCATCACGGAATTGGGAAAGGGCGAGGCGCTGGTGTCGTTTCTTGAGGCAGCCGGAACGCCGAGCGTGGTCGAGCGTGCGAATATTCGTCCGCCTTCGGCGCGGATCGGAGCGATCACGCCTGATGAACGCAAGGCGGTGATCGCGAAGAGTCCCATCAAGGGCAAATACGATACCCCAATCGATCCGGTTTCGGCGTTTGAGATTTTGCAGCGGCGTCTGGCTGGTGGTGCCGCGCCGGCGGCGCCCGGCAGCGAGCCCGCACCGCAGACTCCCGCGGGAGCGGGCGCTCCAGCGCCCGCGGAGACCGGTATGTTTCATCGGATCGGCGAGAAATTCCGCAATGTCTTCGGTATCGGCCGCCCGCGTGGCGCACGGCTCACCACATCGCAATCCATGGCGCGCAATGTCGTGCGCGCCGTCGCCGCCGGAATGGCGACCCAGGTCGCGGCGACATTGGCCAAATCGACCGGCAGCAAGACAGCGGGTACGATCGGCAAGGCGGTTGTGCGTGGGACGCTCGGCGGCGTGCTGCGGCGCTGAACGCGCCGCCCAGTTGCGCTAAATCACGTACAGCCGATCCGGCAGCTCATTGGCAGAGCCATCCGGTGGAGCGTGCTGTGCCAGGACCGCTCCGCAGCGCTCAATGGCCGCAATAAAACCTGCGGCGATATTGCCGTCATGCATGCGCAGCGTCAGCGCATCGATGGTCGCCTGCCACTCCGAGGCATGGACTTTCTGCGCCACGCCTTCATCGGCGATGATGCGCGCATAATGCTCGGCGAGCGACACGAAGATCAGCACCCCGCAACGATTGCGGGTGCGGCTAATCCCACGCAGGACGAATTGCTCGAGAGCGGCGCGATGGGCGCGGGCGCGCCGCACCGCCCGAGGCACCAATAGAATACGCAACGGCGCCCAGGAGAATACGAGAGCGGCAATGAGAAAAACGATGAGCTGCGCCAGGAAGATACGCTGCACGCTCCATTGCGTGAAATAGATCAGCGGCCAAGGAGTGAAAAGCGCCAACAGGCTCGACCACAAAATAGGAACGTGGGCGTAAGCCGATGAAGCGTGCGCAAGCACGCAAATGATTTGTCCGCGGGTATGTTTCTCGGCCTCGCGGATCGCGGCGGCAATGGCGGCATGATCGTCGTTTGTCAACCTCATCACCAACTCCCGGATGCGCCGCCGCCGCCCGACGATCCGCCGCCGCCGCCGAAGCCGCCGCCGAATCCACCCCCGAGCCCGCCGCCGCCCCATCCCGAACCCCAGCCCGGTCCACCATAGGGAATGAAGATCGGCCCGCCGCGCCTTCGGCCGCCGCCGCGCCCGGTCGGCCCGCCGCCGGCATGGTGAATGAGATACCAGCAGACAAAGATCGCCAATAAGAAGAAGAGGAACGGAAACAACTCGTCGAAATCAGCCGAGGCGTCTTCGCGCCGGACGTCGACTTTGCTTTGCCAGCCGGCGCTGTCACCGCTGAGCACGTTGATGATGCCATCGACGCCGCGTTCGATTCCGCCGGAAAAATCTCCCGCCTTGAAGCGCGGTATGATGGCGCTCGCGATGATGACCGAGGACAGCGCGTCGGTCAGTGTGCCTTCGAGGCCATAGCCGACTTCAATGCGGACCTTATGTTCCGCTGGCGCGACGAGGAGCAGCACGCCGTTATTTTTCTGCGCCTGGCCAAGTTTCCAGAATCGAAACAGTCCATTGGCATAAGTCTCGATGTCACTGCCCTGCAGCGACTTCACCGTCGCGACGACGAGCTGAATGCTGGACTTATCCTCAAGCTCCTTGAGCTTTGCTTCGAGCGCGCCGCGGCTTTGCGCGTTGATGACATTGGCCTGATCGACGACGCGGCCGGTCAGCGGCGGATAATCAAGCGCAAAAGCAACAAGCGTTGCAAAACCGAGTGCGGCTGCAGCAACCAAAGTAGAGGCACGGCTCACGGCGGCAGACTTTGAGAATTTCAGAACTTCACCGTTGGCGGTTTCTCCGAACCTTCGCTTGCTGTGAATTCCGCCATCGGCTTCTCGCCGGAAAATGCCGTCTTGGCCCAGATTACGGTCGGGAAGGTGCGCAGCGCCGTGTTATAGCTCCGCACGGCATCGATATAGTCGCGCCGCGCCACCGCGATGCGATTCTCGGTACCTTCCAGCTGCGATTGCAGCGCTAGGAAATTGGCGTTGGATTTAAGGTCCGGATAGTTCTCCGAAACCGCCAATAGACGGCCGAGAGCGCCGGTTAGTTGCGCCTGGGCATCCTGGAACGCTTTGAGCTTGTCAGGATCGGTGAGGTCGGAAGCATTCACCGTTATTTGCGTCGCTTTGGCGCGCGCCTCGACGACGGCGGTGAGAACGTTTTTCTCCTGCGCGGCATATCCTTGCACTGTCGCTACAAGATTCGGGATCAGATCAGCACGCCTCTGATACTGGTTCTGCACATCCGACCAGCGCGCTTTTGCCTGTTCTTGGAGCGTTGGGATTGTGTTGTAACCGCAGGCCGAGAATGTCAGACCGATGCCGATGAGTGCCAAAATGGTGCCAAAGCGTGACATTGTCGCGACTCCATCGTTGCTGACTTGATTATTAGGTTCGAAACCTTCTTGCAAACTGAAAACTCATTGCACGCAACGGCTTCACGGCGTCACGCAACCCGGCATAAGGATTCAGATCAGGCATGGTCGAGGAAGGGGTTTATGAAGACGTAGAACGCGATGTAGAGAAGAACCCCCAAGCCGATAAGCGCCAATATTCCAAATACGGTTACACAAACCTTGGTACCTGTTGCGAAAAGCGTCTGCGGCCACGTCTGTCGTGGATATTTCGATGCGCTTCGCCAGATAGAAATCGACAGGAATGGGATGACGACACTCAATAGCGCAAATAACGCCAGCAGAACTCCTTCGATCGCCGGTTCCTGAATTCCGCACCCCACGACCGTGCATGTTCCGCTTACACACCAAAGGAATGTAAGCGGAGCTCCTATCAGCCAAAAAGCATGCCAAAGAGCGACCTGGCCGGTCATTAGTTTTTTGAGAAATGTCATGGGGTCAAGCAAGTTGGGGCAAAGCAAGTTGGGAAGCAAGCAATGGCGGCCGGCGACGTCGTTGACGGTGAGGAACTTTCGGCCGACTGTATCGGGCCACAATTTCTCCCAGTATTGGTGGCATTTGGCGCGGTCCTAGGGCAAATTTCGCACTCGAAGTCTCAGACTTAAGCGCGATTAGGGGGCCAGCGCTACTTAGTATCTATCGCCTGATCGATAGCATCTCGCGATCGATTCATCCATCGAACCGGCAAACTCATGGTCCAACGCAAGAAAACTGCATCCCTCTTGCTCGCCATCGTGGCGGCGATCGTCATTTCAGCGTGTTTCAACACGCGGGCGCAAGCCCAGCAAGCCGTTCGTGGCCGCGCCTACCTATTCTACGGCCTCATCCCCCAGATTGATTGGGGGATGGACGAACTGGCACAGCGTATTAATCGTAGTGGTATTGCGGCGGGTAACTACTCCCACGCGAGCTGGCGTGGTGTGGCCGATCAAGCCATCGCCGATTACCGCCGCGACCCCAGGCCGATCGCCGTCGTGGGCCATTCGATCGGCGGCGATTCCGCGATTCAGTTCGCTGCGGCGCTCGGTGCCGTGCATGTGCCGGTAAGCCTGCTTATCACCTATGATCCAACGCGAGGCGCCGGCGGTGTGCCGGCAAACGTCCATCGTTATATCAATCTCTATCAGTCCTCCAATGTCTTGGGCGGCGGCGATATCACGCCGGGCTCCGGCTTCCACGGCCACTACGCCAGCTACAATCTGAAGGATCGCAGCGAGATCATTCACGTCAATCTCGACAAGTTCAGTCGTATCCAGGAGCTCTTGGCCGCCAAGGTCAGGGCGATGGCGGCAGGCGGGGAAGGCGAGGCCGTACCGCTGCGCATCGTTTTTGCCGCCACCGGCCCGATCGAATTGTGGGACTCAGGCGTGGCGATTTCGGCCCACACGGGCGACACGCTGCAAAGTCTTGCGGCGGCGAACCATGTGCCGCTCTGGGCGGTGGCGCAGGTCAATCGGAAATCCGAAAGCGCGGCTTTGAGCGAAGGCGAGCGTGTCGTGGTGCCGCGTTATCTCGGCCAGAGGTTCGCGAGACCTGCCTCGCCGGACGCAGCCAAGCCTGCTTCGAGCGACGAGCCGAAACCTGTCTCAGGCGAGGCTCCGCCCGCAAACCCCCCGTCAGCGGAACAGTAGAGCCGCGCTGACCGACTGGGGCGCAGGCGCCCGGCGTTATCGCATCGTCGGAATGACGAACTCGGCGCCTTCCTTGGTCCCCGACGGCCAGCGCGCTGTCACCGTCTTGGTCTTGGTGTAGAAGCGCACGGCGTCGGGCCCGTGCTGATTGAGATCGCCGAAGCCCGAGCGCTTCCAGCCGCCGAAGGTGTAGTAGGACAAGGGCACCGGGATCGCGAAATTGATCCCGACCATGCCAACCTGCACCCGGCTCGTGAAATCGCGCGCGGTGTCGCCGTCGCGTGTGAAGATGGCGACGCCGTTGCCGTATTCATGCTCGGACGGCAGGCGCAGCGCTTCTTCATAATCCTTGGCGCGCAGTACCGACAGCACCGGGCCGAAAATCTCTTCCTTGTAAATGCGCATGTTCGGCCTGACTTCGTCGAACAGACAGCCGCCGATGAAGTTGCCGTTCTCGTAGCCCTGCAGCTTGAAATCGCGTCCATCGACGACAAGCTTCGCGCCTTCCTTGATGCCGTCCGCGATATAACCTTTGACTTTGTTGAGAAGTTCTCGGGTGACCATCGGGCCGTAGTCGACTTGAGGGTCGCTGGACGGGCCGATCTTCAAGCCCTCGACCCGCGGAATGAGCTTTTGCATGAGCGTGTCGGCGGTCTTTTTGCCGACTGGGACGGCGACCGACACCGCCATGCAGCGCTCGCCGGCGGAGCCGTAGCCGGCGCCGATCAAGGCATCGACCGCCTGATCCATGTCGGCATCGGGCATCACGATCATGTGGTTCTTGGCGCCGCCAAAGCATTGGACGCGTTTGCCATGCGCGGTGCCGGTCGAAAAAATGTACTCGGCGATCGCAGATGAACCGACGAAGCCGATCGCCCTTACGCGTGAATCGGTGAGCAGCGTGTCGACCGCTTCCTTGTCGCCGTTGACGACGTTGAGGACGCCTTCCGGCAGCCCAGCCTTGAGGAAGAGTTCGGCAATCCGCAGCGGCACCGAAGGGTCGCGTTCGGACGGCTTAAGAATGAAGGTGTTGCCGCACGCGATTGCCGGAGCGCATTTCCACAGCGGAATCATCGCCGGGAAATTGAACGGGGTGATGCCGGCAACAACGCCGAGCGGCTGGCGCATCGAGAAAAGATCAATGCCGGGTCCGGCGCCCTCGGTGAATTCACCCTTCATCAGGTGTGGAATCCCGCAGGCGAACTCCACGACTTCGAGGCCGCGTTGGATGTCGCCCTTGGAATCCGCGAAGGTCTTGCCGTGCTCGGAGGAGAGCAGGCGGGCCAGATCGTCGTATTCGCTCTGGATCAGTTCCAGGAACTTGAACATAACGCGGGCACGGCGCTGCGGATTGGTCGCGGCCCAGCCCGGAAAGGCGGCCTCGGCATTGGCGATCGCCTTTTCCATCTCGGTCTTACTGGCGAGCGCCACCTTGGCGGCAACCTCGCCGGTATTGGGATTGAACACCTCGCCAAACCGGCCTGACGTTCCGTTGACGATTTTGCCCCCGACGAAATGACCGATTTCACGCATGCTTGTGTCTCCTTGGACCTGGCCGCCGCTGGGCAGTCGATGGCCCACTATCTTGCTGTCCTTTTAGCCAGCGGTCACGGGTCCCGCCCGAAAAGCCTGGACCCCGGCGCCATAGCTCCCGGTGCCATTGGCTCGCTGTTTTAACGCATTCCAGG
>Ga0307477_10004499_pt1 | contig 10131 bp, 12 predicted proteins | sample atmos_gasesECM2C_FD_203316 | JGI IMG/M metagenome (GOLD analysis project Ga0307477, IMG submission 203316) | Hardwood forest soil microbial communities from Morgan-Monroe State Forest, Indiana, United States - atmos_gasesECM2C_515 | ecosystem: Environmental > Terrestrial > Soil > Temperate... | reverse complement strand
TTCTTCAATGGGGGTTCCGCTTCCGCAAGTAACCGCCAGCGTTTTTATTTTCAGTTCGCGCTCGGCGTACCGGGCTGCCTCGACGGCCTCCGATGTGCGTCCTGAGCGCGAAATAAAGACGGGTTGGCAGGGAAGCGGGAAAAGCTTGGGGAAAAGCAGGATTTCCGACGCCGGAATCGCGCGCGCGGGAGTACCGGTTAAAATAGACCAGCTGGCTGCCGCGATCTGCGCGAGATAAAAACTCGAACCGCACCCGACAAAAATCCATTCAACATTTTTATTCAGTTTTTGATTCAGGGAAACGAGCTCGCTGCTTTCTTGAAGCTGCGATAGGCATTGCGTCCATGTCTGGGGCTCAGACAGGATTTCGGCAATCGTGTGCACGCCGGCTGATGAAGTGGAGCGGATCAAACAAACCTCCCCTGTGTGTTTTTAAACCAAGATGGTCTTGATTCCAGCTTCACGCAGGCCGCGAAGATGCTTCGACGATATTTTCTTGTCCGTAATCGTGTGGTGAACGGCGGAGGTCGGCGCGATGAGTGAAAGGCTGCGCCGGCCAAACTTGCTCGAATCACACACCACTACAGTGGCCTTGGCGCTTTCCATCATCGCCCGATTTACCCTGGCTTCCAGGATATTAGGCGTGGTCAGGCCATAGCGCACGTCAAATCCATCCACGGCGAGAAATAGAAGGTCGGCGGTGACATGCCGGAGCGAATCCTCGGCGAGCGGCCCTACTAGTGAAAATGAATTCTTCCGCAGCACCCCGCCGGTCAGGATGAGTTCGATATCGGTGCCGGCAAGCTCTGCCGCGATATTCACGGCGTTCGTGATTACGGTTAAATTCCGGACATGCTTGGTGGCGCGCGCAACGGCCGTGCTAGTGGTTCCCGAGTCAAAAATAATTACTTGCCCGGGCTTTACCAATTTTGCAGCGGCTGCAGCGATGCGAACTTTTTCTTTGTGGTGCAGCCGCTCTTTTTCATGCAGGGTTGGGTCGCTCAATGCCGCGCCGTCGACCGGTAGCGCGCCGCCGTGAGCGCGATGCAAGCGGCCCTGTTCGTGCAAGTGTTCCAGATCTTTCCGAATCGTAATCAGGGAAGTGGAGAAAAGGCGAGCGAGGTCGGTGACCACCACGCGGCCATCGCGCTGGACTAATTCTGAGATTTTTCGTCTGCGCTCTTCGCTCAGCATGCTGAGGTAGCCCGCTTGCAGCAGAGTTTCGATTTATTTCGTTTAGTTATTATTTCTAGCGCTATGCTAGCATGACACACCGCGATGGATCAAGGGCCTATAGCTTCCGCAAAGATTGTCTGCGTCAGCGCGAACCCGGCGATGGACCGGCGCGTCTATGTCGATACGCTTATTCCGGGCGAGATAAACCGCGGACGTAATTCGCTCGCCATGCCCGGCGGAAAAGCGGCGCATGTAGCCATGGCGGCGCGATCCCTGGGGATCGAGGCGAACTGGGTTGGCTTTCTCGGCGGAGCCATCGGGGAGCAAGTCGAAGCGGAATTGCGCAAACTTGCTATTGAGGTCAGCCCGATTCGGACAGCAGCTACAACGCGCGTGAACCTCGAGATAATTGAAGACTCGGGAAGAATCACCGAAGTACTGGAACCCGGCGGAAAGGTTACCCCCCATGAACAGACTGAGCTGCTTCGTCTGTATTCACGCAGTCTCAGCGAAAAATGGAAAGGCGCGCTGGTGGCAATTTCCGGCAGCCTGCCGCCCGGCCCGGGTACGGACTTGGGGGGGGCCTTGATCGACATTGCAAGGAAGGCAGGCTCAGCCGTGTTCCTGGACACAAGCGGCGACGCGCTAAAAGCGGGTATTGCTGCCAGGCCAAGTTTCGTGAAGCCGAACCGCAAGGAAGTGGAAGTTCTGCTCGGCAGGACTTTGCCTGATTTGCAAGCTGTCGTCGCTGCCGCGCGCGAAATAATTTCGTTGGGCGCGGAAGCTGCAGCAATCACGATGGGCGCGGAAGGCTTGGTCTGGCTCGAAAGCAAAGATGGGCCCGCATGGTTTGCACAACCGCCGCGCCTGAAAGCAATTTCAACCGTGGGATGCGGCGATACGACGTTGGCCGGTTTCGCCTATGCCGCGATGGGCGGATTGAGCGGTGAAAAGGCTCTCAGGTTTGCTACCGCTTGCGGCGCGGCCAACTGCCTCGCGGAGTTCGAAGGGCGAATCTCACTCAGCAAGATGCACTCCCTCATTCCCAAAGTCAGCATAAAATCCTTGAGCTAACTTGCGCCTCGGGAATCGTTCGCCATCAACTTGCTGCGCGATTCGAAATCGCTCACCATAAATCTTCCCTCGCGTTATTGGGTGAATCCGCACGGCTTGTTTTTTATAAGAATGCCGCCGCATTATTTTTTCAGGAGTTGTCGGCTGCGCCAGAAGGCTTCAATTTCTTCCAGCGTGCGGCCTTTGGTTTCCGGCACAAGGGAATACGAGAACATCCATGCTGCGATGGCCAGTAATCCGTAAACCCAGAAAGTCCAGGTAGGGCCGAACATTTGCACCAGCGTCAGAAAAGTCAAAGACACCACGAAGTTCGCGGCCCAGTTGGAGGAAGCCGCGGTTCCTTCGGCCAAGCCCCTCACTTTCAGCGGATAAATTTCGGCGATGATCAGCCAGAAAATGGGGCCGAGGCTTATGGCGAAGCAAGCGACGTAAGCCATTAACGTAATTACAGCGAGTTGACCGAACGCGGCGTCGTGCGCGGTGGCCGACGCGCGAAAAATAAAACCGAGGACGCCGAGAGAAATTACCATGCCGGCGATTCCGGTCAGCAACAGTGGGCGTCTTCCCGCGCGGTCGATTAGCCACATAGAAACGAGCGTCATGATGACGTTTACCAGGCCGATGCCGGCAGTGGCGAGAATTGCTCCCGACGCCGACGAGATTCCCGCGGATCGAATGATTTGGGGAGCATAGTAAATAACCGTGTTTATCCCGGTCACCTGCTGAAATACGGCGAGGCCGATTCCAACGATCAGCGCGGGACGAATCGAGGCTTTGAGCAGATCGGACCATTGACCGCGCTCGTCTGTCTGCGAGAGCGTGCCCTGAATTTCTTTGAATTCGGCTTCCACGTTTTGCGTGCCGCGAATTTTTTTCAATACGCCGACCGCTTTTTCAATTTGGCCATTTTTTACCAGCCAGCGTGGGGTTTCGGGCATGTACAACATTCCGAGTCCCAGGATCGCTCCGGGAACCACGGCGAGCCCCAGCATCCAGCGCCATTGCTCGGACTGCGCGAACGCGTAGTCCACCAGGTACGCGGCCAGGATTCCGATGGTGATTGCCAGTTGAAACAGGGAAACTTGCCAGCCGCGCGCTTTCGCCGGCGAAACTTCTGAAATGTAGAGCGGCACGGTAGAGCTGGCCAGGCCGATGCCGAGCCCGACGATGGTTCGTCCAACGATCAGCGTGATTTCCGATCCGGCAGCAGCGCATATGATCGCGCCCAGAATAAAAATCACGGACGTAATCAGAAGATTTGTTTTGCGCCCGATGTGGTCGGCCAGGTTGCCCCCGCCCAGCGAGCCGACGGCGGCTCCGACCAAAACGACGCTCACCACCAGTTCCTGGTGGAAGGTGGAGAGGGCAAAACTTTTTTGAACGAAAATCAGCGCCCCGGAGATTACCCCGGTGTCGTACCCGAAGAGCAGACCGCCCAAAGCAGCGATGGCGGCGGCAATGTACACGAATCCGGTGCTCTCCCCCGGTCGCGCGGAAAGGTCTTCTGCTGCTTCAGAGTTCATTTTCTGTGGGGGCATTGGTCCTCTTGGGGCGGGCGTCTGGGGGCTGGATGGCTGAATTCCTAATGTGCATTCTGGCCCCGGTTGGAACTTTTTTCGGCAATTGTTTTCTAGAAGTTACGGTGAATACTGTGTGCGGGTCATTCTCTTGCTCCGACTGCCTGTCGCCAACCGTTTCCATAGTGGTCACGAAAAAACGTAGCACGCTGTTTGGCGAAATTCAAGGACGGGCTAGTACGAACCCAGCTCGACCCCGTGTCGGGATCGAAGCAAATACAGCCGAAAGGTCTCTGTCGAGATGACAAATTTAAGATCAATAGCGGACGTAGGCGAATGGCGAAGGAAGTGGGCGTGCGGCTATTTTAGTGGGGCTAAGGCTTCGACTCTCTGAGAATTTATTCCTCGTGCATCAGCATTGCGGGATCGATCGACAGGTTAGCATAGGAGTGGAAGTCATGACTGCGGTGTTAGGATGCGGGTGGGGTGCCGTTGCGGATGAACATTATTGTGGGGTGGGATTGGTAGGTGGTGCGCTGGAACGGGCGGTAGTTGCATTTTTCTGCGACGCGGATGGAGGCGAGATTTTCGGGGTGGATGAGGCAGGCGGTGCGCGGAGTCGGGAAGTGCGCGTCACCCCAGGCGACGGCGGCGCAGACAGCTTCGGTGGCGTAGCCTTTGCCGCGTGCTTGCGTGGTAAAGGCCCAGCCTATTTCCGGGATGCCTCTGAGAGGCTGCAGGTCGCGCTTGTAGTCGGCGAAGCCAACTTCTCCGATGAAATTTCCGGCTGTCTTTTCTTCGACGACCCAATAACCGAAACCTAGCAGTGACCAATGGCCTGCGTAACGCAGCAATCTCGCCCAAGATTGCTCTTCGGTGTAAGGATTGCCTCCGATGTAGCGCGTGACTTCGGGATCGGCCCACATCGCCCCGCAGTGGACGAAATCTTCGAGGCGATGGCCGCGGAGCTTTAGGCGTTCGGTTTCAAGGACCGGAACTTCTTCGGCGGGATGCGAACGATGAGACATCGAGTGAGTTTATTGATGGATGTGCGTCGCGTCAAATGCGAGTCGTTACGAACTAGGGGGGAGGGGCGGCAGGCGAATCTGGACGCTCCGAGCAAACCAACCCTCTAACCAATGGATCTGCTCAGTAACCGGCATCCTGCAGGTATCGAGGAGTTTGAACAGTTCGCGTGCTTGGAACGATCCGAGCACGCAGCCGTTGGGGACAAAAGCGGCGCGGTGCGGTGGATCTTGGCCGATCTACATCCACCTGGGAATTTTGCCCGAGCCGCCGGTGAATGCGATAGTTCAAGCTAGTGTGGGCCGCGGAGCCCGGTGGACATAGTGAAGACGACGCGCTAACGTTGAACGCGAAGTCTGAGGAGAACAAAATGGCGAACGATTCACATCAGAGAGCGGCCGAGTTTCACGAGCAAGCTGCGCATGCCCACCGCGCTGCGGCTGCCGGTCACGCCAAAGGAGACCACTTTACCGGGCACGAGCATTCCAAGCAGGCTATGGAACATGCCGCGAAAGCTTGGCAATACTCGCAGGAAGCTCATGAACAATCCGCGATGTTTTTTAAGCAGCAGAAGGAAAAGAAAGCGTAGAAGCGGTTTGGCTCTGTAGACGGCTGGTGGGCAAGGAATGGTTTCGCAGTTCCAGGGATTGATCGGCAAGATTGTAGCGCTATTGGCTTTTTGCGGAAAAAGAGCCGGCAGGATGTCCTTCGGCTGCGCTCAGGACAAGGGGACGCTACCGAGTCACAGCGAAATCCATCCTGCGAAAATCAGCCACAGGGATGCGACGCCCACCAGAATCCACAGAAGTACGCCTAGCAACAGCGGAGGCCAACCCACTTGACGCAAAGTGGCGCGCGAAATTCCCGTTCCGATTAGAAAAAGAGTCGCTGTTAGCCCCAGCTTTCCCAAATTACTCAGCACCAGCCAAAAATTCGTGAGAGCGGTCAAATAGGTGCTGGCCACCGCAGCGAGACAAAAAAGCAGAATGAACCAGGGCCACTGGATCTTGGTTTTAGAGCGCTTCACAATGGCCGCGCCAATGGCGACCGGCACAATCCACAGTGCACGGGTCAACTTCACAGTAGTGCCCACGACGAGTGCGACCGGACCGTAGCGCGCCGTGGCGCCTACTACCGAACTTGTGTCATGAATGGCCAATGCCGCCCACAAGCCAAATTGTGTTTGTGTGAGATGCAGCGCCCAGCCCAGCGGCGGGAAAATCAGTAGCGCGATCGAATTTAAAATAAAGATTGTACCAAGCGAAATTGCCATTTCTTCGTCGCTGGCCCCGATGATAGGCGCTACGGCGGCGATAGCGCTGCCTCCGCAGATGGCCGTACCGGTGGAGATCAGGATCGACGCGGTTTTGTTTACGCGCAGAAGCCAGCCGGCGAGAAGTCCGAAAATCAGCGCAAAGGAAATACCGGCCGCAGTATAGACGAAGCCGCTGCGTCCAGCGCGCAACACTTCGTGCAAATTCATTCCAAAACCCAAGCCTACAACGGACGCTTGCAGCAGAAATCTGGAAAGGTTACGGCTATCGGCCGGGTAAGGATGTTCAAAGGATAGTCCAAAAATCAAACCGAGTGTAAGGGCGACAGGCGGGGAGATCACGCCGCTTGCGCATAAAATGAATCCAACGAAGAAAAGCGTCTTCGTATTCAGCTTCAGTCTCCGATCAGTGTCGCCGCGAAACACACGGTCACATCCCATCCTCAATGCGCACCGCTTCACTATTTCGCAACCGCTACACTACCATTGAAGGCGGGCGTGCCGATTCAGGCAGAATTCGTTTTGTTGCGATAGCTGAGCCGAGGTGAGCAGCTTCGGGCAAGCCGCAGATCAGTCGCCCTCGAAATCATCGTCGGTAGCGCTGGCGGCCTCGGCGTCGGTCGGCCAGTCCTCGAAATAGTTGTTCAAAGCGCATAGCTTTTGCGCGAGATCGCTCAATTCGCCGGTCGCCTCGGAAAGCTCGCGTGCTGCGACGACTCCGACGTCAATGTTGCGGCGCTCGATCTCGCTCGGCTTACGGCCGCCTTCGGTCCAACGCTTCATGGCCTCGAGTTGTTTCCTAACACCCTGCATGGTGCCGTTATTCGGCGTGCCCTCCAGAACGCGGATCACGATGCTGGAGGCCTCGCGCAGAACACGTTGATAATCCGACTTCGAGTTAATCTCACCGTACACACCTGCCATCGGGACCTTCCTTCAGAACTTTCCTTCGGAACTGCAGGCTTCTTCTAGGCGTTTCATCACGAATTGTCAATGGCGTCCCGGATTTTGATAGTTGACCCTAGCGACTTTCTGGCGCGCGAGGGGTTTGGCGTTCTAGTTGTAGCGAGGAATTCCGTCGGTAGGCAAGTTTGCTGAATTTAGGCTAGACACAGCTACCCATTCTCGGTCAAATTATGGGTGCAGGCTTGGTGGCCTTGGGCAGCCTGAGGGGGTTATAGGATGCGATACGCTTCATTTTTAATCGGTGCTGTTCTTTTCCTCGCGATAAATGTTAATGGACAAATAAACGTCGTAAATCCGCCAGCGACGGACGCATTTCCGCAGGTCGCTTTGCTGGCGCCTTCGGCGAACCCTTTCGGCTTGGGAGCTCTACCGGCTGCGGCGCCGGGGGCGATCACAGCGACCCCTATCAGCAGCGCTCTTGCGGAGCCGCCACAGCAAGTCCAAAGCGTTTATGAAACGTATCGCTGGCAAGCATATATAGGTTACGAATACCTCCGCTTTTACCAGGTGCCCCCGATCACTCTGAATACGAATGGATTCACCTACAGTATGGTTTACTACCTTAAGGACTGGGTCGGGGCCGACGGCGAGTTTGACGCCACGCACTTAAACGAGTTCAATACGGGTGGATGGCTGTTGCTCGGAATGGGAGGCGCGCGGTTCAGATGGGCGGCTCCGCGCGGCTTGGAACTTTGGGCACACGTGTTGGGCGGATATTCCCACTTCACTCCACAAACCGCATTTGGCAACGAGCACGCACCGGCCTATGAGGCTGGCGGAGGAGTGGACGTTCGATTCCGTACGCGTTTCGCATACCGTGTTGAAGCCGATATGGTCGGAACGCACTACTTCAACACTTACCAATACAGTCCCAAGGTTACAATGGGGCTGGTAATCAAATTTTAGCTGCGGCACAGAGACTGCGCCGAGTGGAACTGAACCGAGGTTACTCTGATGTATTCCGCTGCAGGGCCGGACTCGCACACGCACAAAAAGACACCGTCTTCTAAACCGCCTGACCCGCCGGCTGTGGATCCCGTGGACGAAGCTTCACGCGAATCTTTTCCCGCCAGCGACCCTCCGGCGTTCGATCCTCCCAGAGAGAAGAAGAAAGAAAAAAGCGCCGGAGCTGCTTCGAACTAATTTCTGGCACCTTTCACATCTTTCCCTCATCCAAACTTGTGCGATAGCGTCTAAGGCTAAATGCGGTGATTCTTTCGGGCGTCCGCAGGAGGCGAAATGAAATCCAATACGAACGAAACCAAAATTGTTCTGCAGGTTGGAAGCGAGCTTCGAATAAACAATAAGGGCGACATTATTGTCGGCAACCCGGAACTGGAATTGGCGCGCGAAGAAGAAGCGGCCGACGCAACCATCGCATATCGCTTCGATCGTGATGCCGGCGTGCACGTGCTCCGTTTGCTCGACCCCGTGGCCGACCACAAGCACACAAAAACTCATCGTCGCGATGATTAATTGGTTTTTAAGATAATCTGCCTTCGCGAACCGCAAAGACTGACAGGGAGATCCATGCTATTTGACGAACTCACCATACGCGAACTGACTCTGCGCAATCGTATCGTGGTTTCCCCCATGTGCCAGTACTCCAGCACCGATGGCTTCGCAAACGATTGGCATCTGGTGCACTTGGGTAGCCGAGCGGTCGGGGGAGCTTCTCTCGTTTTCTCCGAGGCGGCAGGCGTTTCACCCGAGGGGCGCATCAGCCCGCAGGATTTGGGAATTTACAAAGACGAGCACATCGAGCCGCTCGCGCGCATCACTCATTTCCTTCGCGAGCACGGCAGCATCCCTGGAATTCAGTTGGCGCACGCCGGACGCAAGGGCAGCACGCTGCGTCCGTGGGAAGGGAATGCAGCGGTAGCTGAATCGAATGGGGGCTGGACGCCGGTAGCCCCCAGCGCGATTCCATTTTCTTCCACCTACCCCATGCCGGTTGCGCTGGACGAAAAGGGAATTCGCGGCGTGGTGAAGTCTTTTGCCGAAGCGGCCAGCCGAGCGCTGCAAGCGGGATTTCAGGTGATTGAAATTCACTCCGCGCACGGCTATTTGCTTCACGAATTTCTTTCGCCCATTTCGAACAAGCGCACCGATTCGTATGGTGGATCGCTGGAAAATCGCTGCCGCCTCTTGTGTGAAGTCGTGGCTGCGGTTCGCGGCGTATGGCCCGCTGCTTATCCGTTGTTCGTCCGGATTTCCGCGACGGATTGGATGGAGGGTGGCTGGGACCTGGATCAGTCCGTTCAATTGGTCCACAAAATTGCCCCGCTGGGTGTGGACCTAATCGACTGTTCCTCGGGGGGTATCGCACCCGGAGCAAAAATTCCCATACGGGCTGGATACCAGGTTCCGTTCGCGCGGGAAATTCGCCACGAGACCGACGTGATGACCGGCGCCGTAGGCCTGATCACATCCGCAAATCAGGCTGACACAATTCTGCGCGAAGAAAGCGCCGACATTGTAATCATGGCGCGCGAATTTCTGCGACAGCCGTATTGGCCACTGCAAGTCGGTCACGAGCTGGGCTTCCCCATTCCCTGGCCGGTACAATATCTTCGCGCCGCTCCGGATGGCACGCCAACGCGCGAGCCTATTCGTCTGCCGGAAGGCATGGATGCGTTAGCTGAGTAATGATGTAAACCTGGAGTGACGGTCTTCTCAATCGCTTGAATTTGTCTTGGAAATTCTTCGTCGCGGCTCGGCCATCATTTCGCATCGGAAACACCTCGCGTTAACGCCCTAGTTCAAACGCGCCAAAACATCTACCATTGCGTTCGTGACGACCGCTTCGGACACCGGAACAATGCACCGTCGCATCGCTGCGGCTACCGGCATCGTGATGGCCAGCGTTCTGCTGAGCCGCGTACTCGGATTTTTTCGCGATTGGACTCTGGCCCATCAGCTGGGCTCGAATGCCGTCACCGATGCTTACAATGCCGCGTTCACTCTGCCCGATTTTCTGAACTATTTGATCGCGGGCGGTTCCTTGAGCGTAACTTTCATCCCGGTTTTTGCAAAATATGCAGCCGAAAAACGCGAAGAGGAGGGCTGGCGTGTTTTTTCCACGGTGGTTACCGTGAT
>Ga0307477_10004496_pt1 | contig 10132 bp, 6 predicted proteins | sample atmos_gasesECM2C_FD_203316 | JGI IMG/M metagenome (GOLD analysis project Ga0307477, IMG submission 203316) | Hardwood forest soil microbial communities from Morgan-Monroe State Forest, Indiana, United States - atmos_gasesECM2C_515 | ecosystem: Environmental > Terrestrial > Soil > Temperate... | reverse complement strand
AAACGTGAAGTGTGCGTCAACGGGCGTAAGGCTTGGTTCGTCCGCCTGCCAGGGCCCAAATTCGCCTGTCGATTCAATCTCGCCAACGGGAAGAGGATTCGTCAACATGGCGTGGAAGGCTGCGGGCCGGTCGAAACTCACATTGCGCAGGGAGAGATGATGGATTGCAAACTCACGTGAGGGCAAATTGGGGTCCGCAGGTAAAGTGACCAAGAGGGTCTCATCCGCGAGTAGTTCGTCGATAATGACCGGATATTTCTTTGCGAGATCTTTGTCAGTGGCTGAATCTATAGGCGCCGCGCCATGCTGTCGTGGAGGCGTATGAATCTGCAATCCAAAAAGCTGCACAGAAGTGATCCGCGGTTGATGGAGCAACAGATCGAGCGGTTTTGCGTAAATGGAAATTTCCCGGACTTCCACCAGCGGCGGAATGTCCGTTCGTCCTCTATGCCGCATTACGAGTCCGCGGATCGTCACGTGAGCGCGTGGAAACAATGCAACTTGAAAATCGGAAACCAGTATCGTGCTTGCGAAGTGCGCGCTTAGCGCAGCCTCAATCCTATGGCGGACTGTATTCTTGATTTTGGGTGCAAGCGCTATCGACACGAGCGCCAGAATCAACAGCAAAATCCCAGCGCCTGCTATCCATCGGAGTGCGGGAACATTGAAAGGCTTTCTCATGTCGATTTTGAATGCCGTCAGGCGGGATCACCATCATAACGGAAGCTCACCCGTCAGTGCCAGCAGATCGCTTTGACTGGTAATGTACGGAGCCGGGATGTTCCGGCACAGCTCAATGCCGGTTCCAATACTTGCTACCGACTCGACGCGAGAGTATACAAGGGTATGCAAGGAGGGGCGTGCATTGTCCGAGCTCGACAAATACATGTCGCAATATGATCACGAACACACGAATCGATGGAATAAGATCATGCATGCGATTGGGATTCCGATCATTCTCGCTGGGATCCTACTGGCACTATTCACAATTTGGCGCATCGGGCTGGTATTTTTTGTGGGCGGCTGGATATTGCTTTTCGCGGGGCACCGTATCGAGGGCAACAAGCCAGCTTTCTTCCAGGGGATAGCGTATTTCCTGGTTGGGCCTGTGTGGGTGGCCAAGGAAATCAAGGACGTTCTGCTGGGCACTTCGCGTAGTTCGACCGGCATCCGGTAGCTTGGTCGTTTGTGGGCAGTGCACCCGTCTAGAGCGCGATCAAAGTTACCCTTTCGCACCAAGCCCCTATCCCGCTCGCCCCGCTTTGAAGCACAGTGCTACCCTATATTCTGACCCCTGCGGAGGAATATTGACGGAACCACTGGCATCTAGCGACCCCGGGACACAGAAGCGGCGGAGCACACGAATCGTCCAAGCCGTGCCGCTGACTGTGACGGGTGTGGACGCATTGGGACAGCCGTTCAAAGAGCGGACTACCACTGTAATGGTGAATTGTCACGGGTGTAAGTACCAGTCAAAGCACTACGTTCCAAAGAATTCGATGGTCACGCTGGATATTCCCCGGCAACAACCGGGTCTACCTCCAAGATCGGTTCAAGGTCGCGTGGTGTGGGTGCAGCGGCCGCGAACGGTGCGCGAATTATTTCAAATTGGGCTGGAGTTCGAGGTGTCCGGAAATGTCTGGGGCATCGCGTTCCCGCCGGAAGATTGGACAACTTATCCCGACGAGTTCGCCCCTGAGCTTCCCATTCCAGCCGATATGGGCGGGCCTTCAGAACCGAGAGCAGGGCTATCAGCACCTCCGCAGATGAATGCGGATGCGGCTCCAAGAAAAGCAGTCGAGCCAACGCCACCTGGGGCATCTACAACCGGGTCGGTAGCGCCTTCTGAACCTGCTTCCGTATCGGTGGTCCCTGCAACCCCTGGCGCGCCTCCTGCAGATGCAAAGATTCACCTGATGCCGAGCCCAGCGCCGGACTCGCAAGTGATCGTCGCAAGGCAGATGGCCAAGCTGGTGGCCGAAGCGAAACAAAATCTGGATAAATCACTGCGGCAGGGCGCCGAGACAGCGATCAATGAGGAGATGACGGTAGTACGTCAGCAGCTCGACGTACAGCTCCACGATGCCGTGGAGAAGGCCATCAAGGTTTCGATGGAGCGCGTCTCCGAATCGGCGGTGAAGAAAGTGGTGCAACAAGCTGCCGAGCGCACTGCCTCCATCGTGGATGAAGCGCGCAGGGCGAGCGAATCGAATGCGGCCCAGTTGGATGCAAAGGTCCGCCAGGCGGTACAAGAGGCGGTCAGCGGAGCGGCGGAACAGGCCGCACAGCAAGCGGCGCAGCAGACCGCAGCCCACAATTTAAAACAGGCTGTTGAAGAAGCGGTTGAAAAAGCGATCAGCGGGCGTGAGGCATCCACACCCTCGCTCGAAATATTGTCATCTCCTGAAGCGGCCCAACACCATCTGGATGAATGGAAGAAAAATCTCGAAGAGACGGCGCAAACGGTTCGAAGCCAGACAGTGGCGCAGACCAGCGTCGAGGCCGCGGCAGCAAGCCAGCGCTGGCGAGAAGAATTTGATGCGGCACTCTCCGGCGCCACAGAAAAGGTCGGCGAAAGACTGAACGAGGCATCGCAGAGAGCGGTGACGCAAGCCGAGCAGGATATTGCGGCGCGCAGCGCCAACATGCGGTCCACGATCGGCGAAGTGGTTACCGAGGCGGAAGCGGCACTTCGGTCGCTTGGGGCAGGCCTGCAGCAGGAAATCGCCGCACGGACTTCAGATCTGAAATCATCGATAGGAGAAGTGGTTGACGAAGCGCAAGCTTCCGTTCATTCGCTCAGCAGCGCTGTCCAGCAGGAACGAACGCGCGCCGAAGAAACGAAAGCGGAACTCCGGGATGCTGCCAGCCTGACGCTGGCGGAAACTCGCCGGCGGCTGGATGAACTGCTCTCCTCACAATATGCAGAAATTGGACGAAAAGCGGACCAAGTGATCGCGGAGCGCGCGGAGCAGATCGAGCCAACGCTTCAGGCTGCGGCGCAGAAAGTAGCCGAGCGCCTGTCAGGCCAGTTGGATCAGAAACTTGCGCCAAAGCTCGAGCAGGTGCAATACGCAGTTTCACAACTCGCCAACGCAGAGCACCAGGCGGTGCAACTGCAGAATGCCCTCCGCGAGCAGGCGCAGCAAACCACAGAACAAGCGGTGCAGGTGCAGAGCGCCGTACGAGAGCAGGTGCGGCAAGCCTCCGAACAAGCGGCACAAGTGCAGGGCAATGTACGCGAACAACTACGGCAAGCCGCCGAACAGGCTGCGCAGATCCAGACCAGCGTGCGTGAAAAGGTGCAGGAACTATCGCAGCAGGCGATTGACGAATCACTCGCGCGCATGAGGCAGGAGACGGCGAAGATTCCCGCCGAGGTGGACCAGAAATCGCGCGAGATTGTCTCCAAGATTGAGGAAGAGCTGGAACAGAAGCGAGTGGAGACGGAGCATACAACTTACGAATCACTGCTGAAGGCTTCGGAGTGGTATCAGAAGAAGGCACAGACAACGATGCAGACTACGCTGGAGCGCGCCGTGGAACAATCCACAGCGTCGCTGCGCGACCGGGCCGCAGAAATTTCCAGCCTGCTGGCATCGGAGCTGGACCATTACCGCAGAACATATGTGGAGCACAGCCAAGCGCAGATTGAAGAAGCGGCCAAGGAAGTGGTGGACCGCGAGCGCGGAAAGCTAACGGAGACGGCGGATATCGCCAGCGCGGATTTTGCGGATCGCGTCCACAAGGTCACCGGTGACTCGCTGAGGCGGTTCGAGCAGGTGTCGCGCGACGCACTGGAAAAGTCGCACTCCGATATGGAGTACAACCGCGAAGGCTCGCTCGCAAAATTTCAGGAAAAGCTCGATGAGCGGCTGCAGGAAGGTGTGGAGCAGGCCCGAGAGCAATTGCAATCCCAGCTTCTGCCGCTGATGCAGGCCTGGGACGCGCAGCGTGAGGCGCAGCAGCGCGAGTGGATGGAACAACTGAAGAATTCCAGTAACGAATCGATCGAGCAGTACAAGACCCGGCTTGAGAATGCATCGAATTCCTGGCTGCTCGCTTCCGCGACCACCCTTGGCCAGCACTCGCAGACTGTGCTTGAGACCATTGCCAAAGCCGCTGAACGGCGCCTGCGCGAGACCTGCTCGGATGTTCTGGCCGGAATGGGCGACACGCTGAAGGCACGGCTGCTCGGACTTTCCACTGATTTTGGCGCGGAAGACGAGGAAGACGGTCCGCCAAAAACCAAGAAGTAACGGCTCCCTCCTTTAGTTTCCATATCATCTCGATTTCGTGACCCCGCACGCATGCCGCTATAATGTCGGGCATGGCGAATCACGCTTACCTAAGCGTCTGGTGCAGAGAGTTTCCAGAAGAACGCATCTTGGAAGTGTTCGGCAATTTTCTCGGGACAGTTCCCTTCTCCGCGAGCCGGCCGGGATTTACGCATCTGGTGATTCGCGCGGTGGATTTTGCCGAGACACCCATTCTTGAGCAGGACATGCGAGCAGTCCCGCTCGACCCGGCGGGAATCTTAGAAATGGCCAGAGATCACATCCAAAGCGACTGCGCCCTGGAAGTACGCGCGGATTGGGATTTGTGGGTCTATGAAGGCGAACCGGCGCGTTGGCAGAATTTGCCGCAGCCTCTGGAACTTTCCTGCTACGGGGAAGATTTTGCGGACGGGTTCTGGCGCGAGAACGGTCACATGGGAGCGGATTTGGGTTTTGAGCACCTCTTTACGGGCCACTCCGGTTTGCTCGGCTTTCGCCAGACGGCCCCGGCCGCGCCGGCGAGTCCCGAAGAGGCGCGTTTTCTTGCATCCATGGAAGAGCCGGCGAATCTACAGATGTATCGAGATAAAACGCGCGAGAACATCCGCAATTTGTTCAATTGGGTGCGGCAGATTGAGGGCGCTGTGCGAGTGGAAAGAATCCGGGCATGGTCGGAGGGCGAGGAAAATTTTGAAGCGCGTCTGGAAGAAATTCTCGCCGCTCGTTGACGGCGGCGTCGTCACAGATTAACGAAAACCTGATTCGGAGATTTTTTCCGTGGTGACTGGCGAGCGGCTACAATTATGATGTCCTGTACATGAAGAAAATCGTACTCATGGCGGCGGTTTGCACAGTGGCAGCGGCCTGCGCGTCCTGTTCGAGCTCGACCTCGACGCCCGCAAAAAAAGAGTCTCCCGCAACGGCTCCCGTTAAGCCCTCTGTCCCGGCGGACATTCAGGCAGCGGCGGATGCGGCGCTGGGAACCGATACGGATGTACTGGTGTTTGGCGACCTGGCGAAAAATGGGCGTCAACAAATTCTGGCCGTGAATCGGGTGAAGGCCGCTCCGGAAAAGGCCATTGCCGGAATCGCCGCAACGCGTGCGGCGGTGATCGAAAACGACGGCGGCACATGGAAAGAAATTTTTCGGTGTGATGGTCATCTGAAGAATGCCCGCGGATTCATGGGTGGCACTCCGCTCTCACCTGTGGACGGTTGGCGTTTGCAGTATGAGCAGGATCCGCAGAAGGGCTTGCAGATGTATTTCACTCCGATCGCGAAGCCGGTGGGCGGATACATCCAGACAATCGGCGTGCGCTGGAACCCGCAGGTGAAGCGCTACCAGTCACTCGATCGCAATTACGAACAATTTCTCGGCGAAGTGCCTGCACTGGACACGCCGCAATCCCAACTGCACGAATGAGCGCCATCGCCCAACCCGTAGCCGCAGCTTCCCGGCCCGCGCGCCAGCCTTCCGGGCTGGACCATATGAAGACGCTGCTGCCGTATGTCCGGCGCTATAAGGGAATGACCGCGCTGGGAATTCTGACTACCACGCTGATGGCCATCGTCGGAGCGTTGCCGCAATTGATTATCGGCATCATCACGGACCTCCTGAAGGGCTCGCCGCAGGCACTCTCCACATTGATTGGCACAGCGCGCGCAGCGCTCGGGCCCTTGTTTTCTTTCTACGCGCCGCTCAGCCGGCACTCACTGGGGATTTATTGCCTGATTTTGATTGCCGCCATGCTGGTGAAGGGATTTCTTTCGTTCTGGACGCGGTGGATCCTGATCGGAGTGTCGCGCGAGATTGAGTATGATCTGCGCAATGACATGCTGGCGAGGCTGGTGAGGCTGGAGCCGGAATTTTACGTGCGCAACCGAACCGGCGATCTGATGTCGCGGGCAACAAATGACTTGAATGCGGTGCGCATGGTGCTGGGTCCGGGAATCATGTACACCGCGACGACCATTTCGACAATGGTGCTGGCCGTATATTTCATGCTCAAGCTTTCGCCGATGCTGACGCTGTGGGTGCTGCTGCCGGTTCCATTGGTCGCGGTTTCCATGCGATATTTTGGCGAGATCATCCATCGCCTGTCCGAACAAATCCAGGCGGCGCTGGGCATTCTTTCCACTCGCGCGCAGGAAAATCTGACCGGGGTGCGCGTGATTCGAGCTTATGCGCAGGAGAAGCCTGAGGTCGCCAAATTCGACGTGGCGAACCGCGAATATGTGAACCGCAATATTCAGCTTATCAGCACCTGGAGCATGTTTTTTCCATTCCTTCAGGCGTTAATCGGGATCACGTTTTTGATTCTATTGTGGAAGGGCGGGCGGCAGGTGGTGGAGCATCAGATCTCGGTTGGAACGCTTTGGGCGTTCTACGCATTTCTGGTGCAACTGGTGTGGCCGATGATCGCGCTCGGCTGGGTAACGAATATTTTTCAGCGCGGAGCGGCTTCGATGGGGCGGTTGAACTACATTTTGACGGCCGAGGCTGGGATCAATGACGCCGGTGCAACCTCCATAGACCCGTCGGTGAGCAGGCTGCAACCACGCGACGTCGACACGCCGCAGCCCGCGGCCAGCGAATCGACGATTCGAGGCGAAATTGATTTTCGACATTTGACGTTTACTTATCCGACGGCCTCGAACGGCTCTGCAGGGGTGCCGGTGCTGCAGGATATCAGTCTGCACATTCCGGCGGGGTCGACGTTGGCGATTGTCGGGCCGACCGGGAGCGGAAAATCCACGCTCGCGGCGCTGATCGCGCGCCTGTGGGAAGCGCCACAGGGCACACTGTTGCTTGATGGCCGTTCGATTCGTGAATATCCGCTGACAGAGCTGCGCCGTGCGATTGGTTACGTGCCGCAGGACACCTTTCTTTTTAGTGACACGCTACGCGAAAACATTGCGTTCGGCGTGGCGGACGCGGTGGAAGAACATATTTTCGAGGCAGCGGAAATTGCCAGCATCTCGGGCGAGATTCAAAGCTTCCCGCATCGCTACGACACGATGGTTGGAGAGCGCGGTATCACACTCTCGGGCGGACAAAAACAGCGGACAGCATTGGCGCGCGCGATTGTCCGCCAGCCGAAGATTTTGATTCTGGACGATGCGCTCTCGAGCGTGGACACGGATACGGAAGAGCGCATCCTGCGACGCCTGCGCGAGGTGATGCGCGAGCGCACGACGGTGCTGATCTCGCACCGCGTTTCAACGGTGAAGAGCGCGGATCTGATTATTGTTTTGCGGGAAGGCCGCATCATCGAGCGCGGCACGCATGAGGAACTGCTTGCGCTAGGCGGTTACTACGCCGATCTGCACTTGAAACAATTGCTCGAAGAAGAGCTGGCACGCGAATGAGCGATTTCCGCGAAGAAGAGAAACTCGGCAAGCTCTACGACTCGCTATTGACGCGACGGCTGATGAAATATTTGCGGCCGTACCGCTGGCACGTGGCGCTGGCTGTATCAATAACGCTTGGCGTAACGGCCATGGAGCTTGTAGGGCCGTACCTCTTCCACGTGGCGATTGACGACTACATACTGCCGGGCTTTGCAGCAACAATTTCGCGCAGCGCGGCTCTCGCGGGGCTGTGGTGGACCGTGGTGGTGTACGCGGGTTCGATCGCCGGAGGCTTTGGGCTGCAGTACGTGCAGGTGCGGATCATGCAGTGGGTCGGACAGGAGACGATGTACGACCTGCGCAAGGAAATTTTTGAACACTTGCAGCGGCTGCCGATGAGTTTTTACGACCGGACGCCGGTGGGACGGCTGGTCACGCGCGCGACTACAGACGTGGACGCGCTGAACGATCTGTTTGCTGCGGGCGTAGTGGCTATGCTGAATGATTTCGTGCTGCTGTTCAGCATGGCTGCGGTGCTGGTGAAATGGCATCCATACCTGGCGCTGGCCACGCTCTCGCCACTACCGCTGATGGTGTTGATCACGTATTTCTTCCGGAATAAGGTGCGCGACGCGAACCGGCGTATTCGCACGGCAATTGCGCGAATCAACGGATTCCTGCAAGAACATGTAAGTGGAATGGCGGTGGTGCAATTGTTTAACCGCGAACGCAAATCGCAGAAGCAGTTCGCAGAGCTGAACCGCATTCACATGATTGCTTACAAGGATGCGATTGACGCGTTCGCGTTTTTTTATCCCGCGGTGGAATTTCTGAGCATGCTGGGCGTGGCGCTGCTGTATTGGATCGGCGGAGTGCGTGTAATCAACGGGACGCTCGAGATTGGCGTGCTGGTGGCGTTTATGATCTATGCGCAGCGATTCTTCCGGCCCATTCAGGACTTGAGCGAGAAATTCAATATCCTGCAGAGCGCGATGGCCGCTTCGGAGCGCATATTCAAACTGCTGGATGAGCCGGTGACAATTGTATCGCCCGAGCGCGTGTATTCGCTGCCTGCGCCGAAAGGCGAAATCGAATTCCGCAATGTGTGGTTCGCCTATCATGGCGGCGCTACGCCCAAGGAAGATGAATGGGTGCTGCGCGATGTTTCTTTCCGCGTGGAGCCCGGGCAAACGCTTGCGATTGTGGGGCACACGGGCGCGGGGAAAACAACCATCATCCAGCTTCTGCTGCGCTTCTATGATATCCAGCGCGGGCAGATACTTCTCGACGGCGTAGACATTCGCGAAATGGAGCTGCAGGACCTACGGCGGCTGTTTGGAATCGTGCTGCAAGATCCGTTTCTCTTTACCGGAACGCTGGAAACGAACGTGAAGCTGGGCACAGAGACGATTGACCGCGCAACCGTAGCCCGCGCACTGCAGGAAGTTGGACTAGGGCCGTTCGTTGAATCGCTGCCGCAGGGCATCGAGACGCCGGTAACGGAACGAGGCGCGACTCTTTCGGTAGGCCAGCGGCAACTGGTTAGTTTCGCGCGCGCGCTGGCGCACAATCCAAAATTCCTGATTCTGGATGAAGCGACCTCGAGCGTGGACACGAAAACTGAGTTGCTGATCCGCGAAGCGCTCGACCGATTGCTGGAAGGCCGGACTTCTGTGGTAATCGCTCACAGGCTCAGCACCATTCAACATGCGCACCGCATACTGGTGTTCCACAAGGGACGCCTGCGCGAACAGGGTTCGCACCAGGAACTACTCGCACTGCGCGGGATTTACTATCGCTTGTACCAGCTCCAGTACAAGGAGCAGGAGATCACCGTCCCGCTATCCGGCGCAGGCACCTCCGGATATCCGCAAACAATGCCTGCCGATGATTGACGCAGCAGCGGCAGCGCTTGCCGGCTTCGGTCAGTCACTCGCGACGTTGCGGTTCGTTACCCTTCCATATTGCAAGCAGGCAGCATGACCACTCGACAAGTCCTGATTTCCGCGGGCGAGGCATCCAGTGAGATGTATGCCGCGCGGCTGGCGGCGGCTTTACGGAAGCGGACTGGCGCGCAGCTTTTTGGGATGGGTGGACCAAGCATGGCCGAGGCAGGCGTCGAATTAATCGCCGACTATCACCAGGTGGCCGTAGTTGGTCTTTCAGAAGTGCTGCTCAAGATTCCATCGGTCATAAATCTGCAAGGCCGGCTGGCACAAGAGGCCGCACGGCGTGAAGCGTCGCTGGCGATCCTAGTGGATTCGCCCAGCACACACCTGGGAGTTGCACGCCGGTTGAAGAGGCATGGAATCCCTGTGGGATATTTCATCGGACCGCAGATCTGGGCATGGCGGGCCGGACGGGTGCGCACAATCAAGCGATTGGTCAATCGGATGGTGGTGATTTTTCCGTTCGAAGAGAAGATTTACAAAGATGCTGGTGTTCCGGTGGATTTTGTGGGGCACCCGTTGGTTGACATTGTTCGCCCGACGATGACGCGGTCG
>Ga0307477_10004495_pt1 | contig 10133 bp, 6 predicted proteins | sample atmos_gasesECM2C_FD_203316 | JGI IMG/M metagenome (GOLD analysis project Ga0307477, IMG submission 203316) | Hardwood forest soil microbial communities from Morgan-Monroe State Forest, Indiana, United States - atmos_gasesECM2C_515 | ecosystem: Environmental > Terrestrial > Soil > Temperate... | reverse complement strand
ATCATTGGAAAGAAGACCAGGGCGTACACCATGCGGCCGGCCGGGAAGCGATAGCGATAAAGAAGCCACGCGGCCAGCGTTCCCAGTACGCAGGAGATCCCCGTCGTCGCGGCGGCGATGACCAGGCTGTTCTGGAGCGCGGCCATCAATGGCCGGTCGTGCCACACTTTGCCGTACCATTGAAGCGTGAATCCATCCCATAAGACGTTCAACGTCGATCGATTGAACGAATAAACGACGACCACGACGATCGGCAGGTAAAGAAACACCAACACTCCTGCCGTCCATGCCGCCAAGGCCGCACGTGGCCAGTTTGCTCGTAACTGCGTAATCCGTTTCATTTTGCCGCAAGTGATTGGATCGTCTTACTGATCTGTTCCACGCGCGCCGGGGGGAGTCGGCGAATTTCGTCTATTTTGAGCTGCTGGTTGTACCAAAGCGCCCGCTCGTACTGCTGGCGGGCGTCGGCCGGACGGTTGTGATCACGGAGGAAGTCGGCGTACTCGAGCCGCAGGTCGATGTTGTTGGGGTCCAGGGCAAGGGCTTGCGCGTAATTGTCCAGCGCGGCCGGCATGTCACCCGTGTTCCCCGCCAGCTCGGCCAGGGCCCGGCGACAGCGGGCGGACGTGGGATCAGTTGTCGCGGCTTTCTCGAGAAGCTGCCGGGCGAGCAACGGTTTTTCGGCGGACAACATGGCGGCCCGGTAAGCATAGTCGGCGTTGATCGGCACGTAGCGCGAGGCGTCGATCAGCTCGCGCGCCGCCGCGGCGGGCTGGTTCATTCGCACCTGATCGTCCGCATCGTGGGCCAGCGACTCGGCCAGTGCAACGTTCCACACGCCCGCTCCGGCCGCGACGATCAAGGCGACTCCGACAAGAATGAACACGGCTACGGCCATGACGCGGCCGCGCGGAGTCGGCGGACGATCGGGCAGCCTCATGCCCAGCGCCCCTCCGATCAGCAGCGCAAACAGAAAGGTGGCGCCGGGCTCGAACATCGAAAAATCGATCAGGTTGTGGAACAGGAACAAGCCCAGAGCCAGCAGCAAACCCCGGAAGACCCACGGCGCCGGCCGCTCGTCGAGATCGCGCTGATTCAGCGATCGAAGCGCCGCCACGCCCATTCCCGTCAACAGGACGATCAGAAACAATCCCCGCTTGAACAGCTCCAGGAAAATCCAGGCGCCGTACTTGCCGGCATCGAGGGGAATCATCCAGTCAACCGAGACGATGGCGTTGAGGCTGATTGCCACAACCGAAAGAAGTACCAATAGCGGCACCGCGGTATGCGAGCCGGGCGGCAACGCGTCAGCAGGCGTGTCCGGTGATTCCGCGGCGGCTTCGGATCGGGAGGAAGTCAGTTCCCACCACAGCCGCAGCATCCAGGCAATCATGAGAACGCCGCCGCCGACTCCCAGCTCGACCGCCGCACGAACGAGGAAGTTGTGCGGATCACGCGGTTCCTCCACCGCCTGGGGCAGACGGTGCGTGAGATAATGTGCGCCGAAATTGGCCCACCCGACCCCGATCCAGGGATGATGGACGAATATTCGGCCGGCCCCCACCCAATATTGCCAGCGGAACGTCAGACTCGGATGAAACAGGCTGGCGTGCTTGAGGCCATGGCCGACGACGGCGGCGGTTCCGAGCACAAAGAGGACGACCCCGCCCCAATAGATCCGCTTCGACCGGCAGGCGACGAGCCGGCGCCATTTCCACATGGCAGCCAGCAACAAGCCGCCGATAATGGGTGTAACGAACGCGGTGCGGCTCTGGACATAGCGATAGAGCATCAGCAACGCCAGCGCGATGCCAACCAGCAGGGCGACACGCCGGCCCAGATGATCGCGGTCGCTTGCGGCCTGGATCACAACGCCGGCGCACAAAAAAACCAGCAGTACGAGCAGAGCGGCATAAGTGTTCCGGGAGATGTTGAAGCCGGACACCTCGCCGCTCTCGATGTTCCTGGCCAGTTGCGTGGCTTCGATCGAATTCGGGGCGGTGCCGCGTTTTTGAAGCAGCTCGGCGCCGTGCTGCCGCCAATCCCGCTGAAGATCGGGAAGATCGACGAAACGGTAATAGAAACCCTGCACGAGAAGGACCAGCAGCAGGCTAAAGCCGACCGCCCCCAAGAGGCGAAGGCGGGGAGGCGTGTGAACGAGTTGTGACGCTGACCAGAGCAGCGCCATCGCCGCAGCCCAGTGCGAGGCGGCGACGATCGCGGCGAATTTGTCGCCCGACCAGAGCACGCTGCCAAGCGCCCACGCGGCCAGTAAAGACATCGGCAGATACGACCAGGCGAGGCGCAGGGCGAAACGGTCGTCGAGCAGGCGCCGGGCCAGCACGAGTTTTGCCGGGACGCACATCAGAAGATCGAGCACCAGGCCGGTGGCAGGTCCGGGCGACGCTGGTTCGACCGGTCCGCCGGGCACCGGCGCGACACTGCCGCCGACCGTTTCCTGGATCGTGGACCGCGCGATCACGAGCGCGATGACAAGAAAAAAAGCCGCCTGCGTCAGCCAGCGCCATGCAGATTGCTCTACCAGCGGAGGCTCCGGCTTCTTGGGGCGTTGCGTCAGCGTGCGCGGCATCGGTTATCATCACAACGGGCGCCGTTCAAGCGCCTGGCCCGAGGAATTGAAATCGCCGGCATCGGTTGGCGCGGCAGCCGCGACCGACGCGGCGCTGCTCCGTTCGTCGCGCAGGGACGAACCCGGGGGAAAGGCGGCCTCTTCTCGTCGCTCCGGTAACGGGTGCTGCTCGAGCACCATCACCGCCCCGAGAATCAGCAGCGTCTGAGCGAAGATCAGCACCGCCGTGAAGGTATCGGGGGCGTGAGGGAGGATGATGGCCGCGACGGCCGTAGCGGCGCTGATCAGCCAGATGCACAGCACAGCCGTGCGGCGCGACATTCCGCGCGCCACCAGGCGGTGACTGAAATGGTTGGTGTCGCCTTTGAACGGGCTGTTGCCGCGAAGAATTCGGATCCCGCTCACTACGATCAGATCGTACAACGGAACAGCCAGGACAATCACGGGCGCAAACACCGCATACCACCCCGCCGCCCAGTTCTGTCCCGGAAGCAGATAGGTCGTGCGCACGGTGAGAATTCCCAGCAGCAGGCCGATGACCAGGCTCCCGCTATCACCCATGAAAATGCTGGCCGGGGCGAAATTGAAGCAAAGGAACCCGATCAGTGCGCCCAGCAGCAGCGCCAGTGCGGCGGCCACGAACCACTGGCCGATCGACAACGTGGTGATGAGGAACGCCGTGGTGCAAACCGCCGCCACTCCCGCCGACAAGCCATCCATATTGTCCAGAAAGTTGAAGGCATTGGTGATCGCCGCGATCCAGAGAATCGTCAAAACTGCGGAGATCGCAACGCCCAGTGCGGTCAACACTCGAAGCTCCGGCAAGCAGAGCACGAGAACCGTGATGGTCCCAAGTTGCACCACGAGCTTGGAGTAAGGTCCCAGCGCCCTGCGGTCGTCGATTAGTCCCATCAGATGCATGACCGATGCCGCCAGAAGCATGCCGAGGGCCATCGGCGTTCGGTCGCGCATGCCGGACCAATAGTCGCTCAAGTGCGGCATACGCGCTTGTAAGGCCGCCGGCGGCCGGGCCCATTGCACGAGCGTCAATCCGAGCAACATTGGAAGGACAAACGCCCAGAAAATCGCGATCCCCCCACCCAAGGGTTTGGGCCGCGCATGAATTTTCCGGTGGCCCGGCTTATCCACGAAGCCAATCCGCGGCGACAAGTGCTTCATGAAAAGCGTCAGCGACCACGAAATGGCGAAAGCAAGGGGGCAAAGAGCTAAAACGGACAGGATCATGCGGTAGGCCATAAAGGAGAGCTCGATGCCTGTCCTGGATCAAGCGGAAGATAAGTGGGCGATCGTGCGCTCATTCAAAAAAGAAAGACCCGTCTAGGGGTCTTCCTGGGCTGATTGGGTGACTGCGCCCGTTACGGCAGCCGTGTCTTGAGATACTCGATCTGGTCCTGCAACTCCTGAAGTTGCCGGTTCAGGACTCTCTTATCCTCCTCGTTGTGGGCGTGCTCCACACGCCGACGGATGAGACGAGCTTCCATTTCAAGGCGCTCGATCTCGGCAATGATGTCGGACTCGGGATTGTAAACCTGGCTCATAAGGCCTCCTCGCTATCCTCCGAGAACCCAGTTCATTATATCGGACCGCGGCCTGACGGACAATTCAAAATCAAAGGTGTGCCGGGCGTGCAAAAAGAGCACAACCCTCAATCATCGCGGTTAGCCTTGCGGAAGGTTCGCCACGCGTTTTGCCCAAAAGGGAGATGTCATGAGATGGACTCGCCGGGCTTTTCTGGCTTCTTCGGCCGTCGCCGTAACGAGCCTTTCCTCCACCGCCCTGTTCGGAACTTTGGTCGAGGCGCCTCCGGCGATCGAGCCGTCGGATGCCCGGGCCGCGGCACAGGCACGCTCGCTAATCGATCGGGGCCTCGATTACCTCAAGCAGCATCAGCAACCTGACGGGAGCTGGCAACAACCCGGTGACTTTCCCGCCATCACGGCCATTGCCATCAAGGCATTCGTCCAGGATCCTCAATACAGCGGCGACGAGCCATTTCTCAAGACCGCCTTTGCCAAATTGCTTTCGTACCAGAAGGACGATGGCAGCATTTCCAACGACCTGATGGCAACCTACAACACCGCGATCGCGATCAGCGCGTTGGCCAGGTCGAAACAGGCGCAATATGAGGCGCCGATGCGGAGGGCGCTGGCGTACCTGCGCCAGCTCCAGTGGTGCGACAAGATTCAGGACGTACCGGCCAATCTGAAAGTTACTGAGACGAATCCGAATTACGGCGGCTTCGGCTACGACAAGAAGGGAAAGCGGGCCGACCTGAGCAACGTCCAGATCGCCCTCGACGCGCTGCACGATGCGGGTCTCAAGCCGGACGATCCTGCCTTTCAGGCCGCGCTGAAATTTGTCAGCCGCACCCAGAACAATTCCGAGACGAATCCCGAAAAGTGGGCTTCGGACGATGGCGGATTCATCTACACCTGCGCAGACGGCGGCAACTCGAAGGCCGGCGAGTACCTCTCCGCCGACGGCCGCAAAATGTTCCGCAGTTACGGGTCGATGAGTTATGCGGGGCTCAAGAGCATGATCTACGCCGGCCTCTCCCCCGAGGACCCGCGGGTCAAGGCCGCATGGAAATGGGTGAGCAACAACTGGACACTGGACGAAAACCCCGGCATCCGTTACGGCGATCCGGCCAATCCGAAGGGCGGCGACGACGGGCTGTTCTACTACTACCACACGCTCGCCCGCGGCCTGCACGCGTACGGCCAGCCCCTGATCAAAGATTCCAAGGGCATCGACCACGACTGGCGGGTCGAGTTGATTGCCAAGCTGACGGCCCAACAGACGCCTGACGGCCACTGGGTGGGATTGCAGAAGTGGATGGAAAACAAGCCGATCCTGTCGAGCGCCTACGCTATTCTCTCACTTCAAGAGGCTCTGGCGGATATAAAGGAGCATTCGGCCCGATAGCTGTTCGGACAGGCTCTCAACCATGGTGCGGGCCCCGGCGGAGCTACGCTGATGCCCCAGCACCCGGCGATGCCTCCAGCGCTCGACTACGCAGTCAGCCGCGACAGGGCCTCTACCGTCTACGCATGGTGCGTGGTCGGGATGTTGTGGTCGGCGTGTCTGCTCAACTATGCCGACCGCCAGGCGATCTTCTCCGTTTTCCCGCTCCTCAAGTCACAACTGAAACTCAGTGACATTCAACTTGGGAAAATCGGTGTTGCGTTTAACTGGGCCTACGCCGCGGCGTTGCCATTTGCCGGGTTGATCGCCGATCGCCTGCCGCGAAAGAGGCTGATTGTCGGCGGCCTGATCTTCTGGTCGCTGGTGACGCTGGCTACGGCGTTTTCCACGCGCTATTGGCACCTGATCGTGTTCCGCGCCGTCCAGGGTCTCGGCGAAGCATTCTACTTCCCCGCGTCGATGTCGCTTATCAGCGACTATCACGGGCCGGCGACGCGCTCGCGGGCCATGTCGTTGCACCAGTCCAGCGTCTACGCCGGCACCATCGCCGGCGGGACAGTTGCCGGGATGTTTGCCCAGTTCTTCGGATGGCGCTCGGGGTTCTATTTCTTCGGATCACTGGGCGTCGCATTGGGGCTGGTGCTGCTGGCCGCACTCGCGGAGCCGATTCGCGGAACGGCAGACCTCGACGAATCCGCCAGCATCCCTTCATCATCTGCCTGGAAAAGCGTTGTGCAAGTGCTGCAAATTCCGATGGTCAACGCGTTGATTGCCGTGTTCATCTGCGCCAACTTTGTGGCGTTGGTCATGCTGACCTGGCTGCCGTCGTTCCTCCACGACAAATTTCACATGAGTCTGTCGATGGCCGGGTTCAACAGCACCGCCTGGCTCCAGGCAGCATCGGTGCTCGGAGTGTTATCCGGCGGCGTCGCCGCCGACCGGCTGGCTCGGCGGCGTCCTGGCGGCCGCATGGCCACCCAGGCGATCGGACTGCTCGCCGGCGTCCCATTTCTGGCCCTGACGGGTTCGACGCTCTCGATCCCGGTCCTGGTCGGCGCGCTGATTGGCTTCGGCCTGTTCAAGGGACTGTACGATGCCAACATCTGGGCGTCGCTGTATGATGTCGTCCCCGTTCAGTTGCGGGCAACCGCCGTGGGATTGATGAACTCGATCGGCTGGCTTGGCGGCGGCGCTGCGCCGGTCATTGTTGCGGTTCTCGCCTCGCACATCGGGATGGGCTCCTCGCTGGCGGCCACGGCGCTGATATACCTGTTCGCCGGGTTGCTGCTGACGGCAGGCGTCCGCTATTTCAATCGCAGCACTCGGCTGAAAAATTAATCATTTTTTAACCGTTCGCCGACTGCACATTTCGCAGAACCCGTAAACAATAGGCGCAGAGATTTGGAAGGAACCGACCGGGCCAGCGCGGTTTGTGTCCCGCGCCTGGGCGTGTTTTCCCGCCGCGGCGCCCTGATGACGGGCAAGGATGTCTTATGTCGTTGTGCACCCTCCGCTTTGAAACCCCATTGGTCAACACAGTTGCGAGGAAAATAAAGCGGCGCAAGTGCCGTGGCTTTACCATCGAACCCCTGGAACCCCGCGTGCTGCTCAGCGCCGTCGTCGTCGCCCGGCAGATCTTCTACAACCACAGCGCATTCGACGGGAATGATCCTGCTGCCAACGCGCTGGACGATAACGCTATCGCATCCGATAAGCAGGCGCTCCTGCCGGGCCAGACTGCTGGCTTTGCCAACTACACCAGCTATTCCCGGGGCATCAACGGAATCATGGTTGACGTGCAGGGTTTGGCGGGCACGCCGACGCTGGCCGACTTCACCTTCAAAGTCGGGAATGACGACAACCCTGCCGCCTGGGCGACGGCCCCCGCGCCGGCCGGCATTCTCATCCGTCCGTTTGCCGGCGCGGACACATCGGATCGAATCGAGATCATCTGGGCCGACGGCGCCATTCGTAATGAATGGCTCCAGGTCACGATCGATGCCGATACGAACACCGGCCTGGCCTCGCCGGACGTATTCTACTTCGGCAACCTGATCGGCAGCAGCGGTCAGCCTCCGGTCAACGGCGCGTTCCAGGTGACGGCGGCGGATGAAAATGTCGTAGCCGCCAACCCGCACGGCTTCCTGGACCCATCCCAACTGCTGAACCCCGACGACTACAACCGCGACGGCCGCGTCGACGCGACCGACACGCTGATCGCCCGCTACAACCTGACGGCCACCTCGCAAGCGGCTTTGCAGGTCATCACACCGCCTGGAGCGGTCCAAGTCGCAACACACGTACCGCCCGCGCTCGTCGGCAATTTCCAACAGGCCATTTCGCCTAATCTTGTCATCGCAACTCCCGCCGCTGCTCACGCCGTGTTTTACGTGGGGCAACCCGTCGTCTTCGCGCTGACGCCCGGTGCAGCCACCTACGAGGTTCGCGATTATTACGGAGATATGGTGGACAGCGGCGGCGTTGTGGGGCCAACGCTCACTTTGAACGTCACCCAGCCCGGATGGTATAAGCTCTACCTCTACGGGAGTCTGTCCAACACCACGTTTGGCGACAGCGTGGGCGGGACGATGTTCAGCATCTTCCGCAGCAATCCCAATTTCCCCTCGATGGCGAACACGCCGGTCTCGGATCCCAGCGGCTCGACGGACGAGGTGGCGCGGGATGCGATCGGGATGGGCCCCCAGCGATTTGAAGCGGACGCCTCCAATCCAATCGCCAGCATCGCCGCGCTGGCCCCCCAGATCGCCTACGACAGTCAATACTACACCCCGCTCGACCCGCAACGCGGGCGGGCTCTGCTGGTCGCATTCGGCAACGGCACGGTGGGTGAGCTAGCCGGCGTCAGCCAGATCGTGCAGCAGTTCCAGAACCAGGTCGAGTACTGGGAGCCCCAGAACGAACCCGAATTCACCTATTCCAACGGCGCCGATTTCGTTCCGGTTATGCGCGATTTCTACAATACAGTGAAAAGCGTCAATCCGAACCTCAAGGTGCTGGGGCCGGGCATCGGCAGCATCAACCCGGCCGGCGGCAGCTTGCAGTGGATCCAGCAGTTCCTCGCCGCGGGCGGCGGACAGTACATCGACGGCTTCTCGTTCCATTTCTACAACGGCCTCAATGGCGACCTGGCCATGGGCCGCCAAGTGCTCACCGGGCTGAAAAACCTGCTGGCCCAGTACGGCTTGGCGAACATCCCGCTCTGGCAGACCGAGCAGGGTTACTTCGCCGCCGAGTACGGCGTCTACGACCCCGTCCACGAGGCCCGATGGACCATGCTCGAGGAAATGCTCTTCGAGCAGTACGGGATCCCCAAGGAGCACAACGTGCTCTGGTACGACGTCAGCCACGGATTTCTGAATTTCCCCGCCTGGTGGGAAAACGGGGATGGTTCGCTCAATCCCGCCGCGACACTCATGCGCGTCTGGGCCGAAGAGCTTTACGGCACCAACTTCCAAAGTGCCTACGACTTCGGTTCGGCCAACAATCTCTATATTGGCAGCCTCTTTTCCGGCCCAGGCAAAACCGTTGCGGCGTTCATGACCGCCGGCAGCGGCGACGCCACTGAGAACATTCAGCTTTCCGTCTCTTCCGGTTCGAGCATCCACGTCATCTCGCCATTTGGCGTCGCATCCGACCTCCCGGTGGTTAACGGCCAAGTCACCTTGCCGCTCTCCACCCTCCCGATCTACGTCGAGCTGGCGCCGGGTCAGAATCTTGGCGGGACGGCGCAGAATTGGGGACCCGACCTTGCCCTGCAAGCCGGCACAACGGTGGCCACCACGGCGTCGGCCGCCGATAACGTTTACGCTCCGCAGATCGTCAATGGCCAATTCGAGAATTGGTATTACCTGCAAGCTTCCGGCGTCTTCCCCTTCTGGGACGACACGCCCGCCGGACAACCCGACTGGGTGCAGATCACCCTTCCCACCGCCCAATGGGTTAATCGGGTCGTGATCTATTGCTCCGCCCCCTGGCAGATCTGGGGGACGCTGATGGCCTATAGCCTCCAGTACAACGACAACGGCACTTGGGTGACGCTCCAGAACGTTCAGGTGAACCCCAAGACCTTCGCGGTCTACACGCCGACGACCTTGAGCACGCTTGACACGTTCTGGGGCGAGCAGTCGCAGTTCTTAAACGTGTTTGCCACGGTGTACACGTCGCAGATTCGCGTTCTGGTCGAGCAAGGCAGCTACGGCGGCGGCGCCACGGCGCTGGTGGCGCAGGCCGGGGGTCAGGCTAACACGTCGCCGTCTCCGACTTTTCAGGAGATCGCGATCTACGGCCCCACGAGCACTGCTGTGGCGGCAGCGCCTCAGTCGACATCGGCAAGTTTCGTCCCGGCTCCTTCGTCGGCCCTGGCCGACTTGCAAAGTGCGTCGGCAGTTACGCCCCCGTCAGCGACGGATCCCGCCTCCTCAGCGCCGATACCGCGAACCGATGATTCCAAGGAGGATCCGTCTCTGCACCGCCGACACCATTGGCGCCAGTGGAGCCATTCGGATCGCTGAACGTTACACACTCGCACTGCGTCCTGACTTCGCCTGGAAATCACCATCCGCGACCCCCAGGGACC